>JAABUU010004275.1_pt1 | contig 17022 bp, 20 predicted proteins | sample 5559301 | NCBI WGS metagenome assembly JAABUU01 (sample SAMN10711884, study PRJNA513360) | rock metagenome | isolation source: Antarctica rocks | place: Antarctica: Victoria Land, Richard Nunatak white | reverse complement strand
TGTGTGTGTGTGTGTGTGTGTGTGTGTGTGTGTGTGTGTGTGTGTGTGTGTGTGTGTGTGTGTGTGTGTGTGTGTGTGTGTGTGTGTGTGTGCTGGTTGTCATGGTAAGGAAACAACTCATAATGATAATAGCTATAACTATGATACTATCAACAAGAGTCATAGCTTTGAATACAGTAATAAAATGCTATGCCAGCTGAAGCCAGGTAGGTGTGAACCGGTTGCAGTGTGTATATTGTATCAGCACAGTTGCACTGCATGACGTAGCTTCCAGGGAGCTGCTTAAATGTACAGCTTTGTGTCATTCTAACGGCATGCTTGCTCAAATTGCTGTAATGACACATTCACGCTGGCCTTCCCTGCTTTACGCCCATGTATGGTAAAGTAGACAAGATGCCTGTACACTATGGCGTCTGTTGCTGCAGATGAGATGGGCGTTGAGTGCAAAACCACATGTGAATGAAAAAGAAAGAAAGCCCTTTTTGTTAAAAAGGTGGGAAAAAACAAATGTGCATGATGACAATGTGCTGTTGCTTGCAGATGATGGGAACTGACCTTCTGATAGCATTAGCCATGATTGTGGTGTGGGAGCTGCCACTGATCTGTCCCATACTCTTCCTGCTGCTCTTTGGCTTCATAGACAGCATCTTCTGGACTGCCAACCTGACTAAGATTCCATTGGGAGGATGGTTTGCCGTCACTGTGGCTGCTGCAGTCTGCCTTTTCAGCTACATCTGGTTCCTGGGCACAAGCCTCAAGCGCCAGTACGCAGTTGAGCACGAAGTGAGGCTCCTTACTCGACGTGAAGTGCATACATTACCAAATTTTGTACAATCAAAACAGTATGTGATCATGCTTGCTTTTTTCTTCACATACTGTGTGCGCTTTTACAGTACATCATTGCATGGCGCTAGACTGCAAATTGTGCTATGGCACTGCGTTGTGACCAGGTATCAGGAATTTTTTGCAAGATTCCAGGATCTGCGCAGGATTTACCAATGCATCAAAACTTGCTTTGACATCGATCTGGGTGGAAAAAGGTATTGCAAACATTTTCCATTAATGCAGAGTATCCTCCCGTACAAAAAGTTTCTTTGTATAGCATACATTCCACCAAGCCGTAACAAAGGGGTGGCAATATACCGTTGCAGGAGAATTACTCTGATGTGATGTCGCCAAGGAGTCAAGCAGCGCAGCTTGCACCTGCTTTGTCCACCATCTACCAGAACGTACAGGCTGGCTACGACCTCACTCGCCTGCCGGGGCTGGGCTTGTTCTACAGTGAACAGAACGACGAGCGTCACTGCCCGACAGTGCTGGCTAAGTTTGTGAGGCGCCTGAATGCTCTCCCTCAGCTTTCAGTGATCGTCACTGTACGCAATGTAGGTTTCGGCCTCTTACGTGCTTACGTACGTCACACCATAAATGAGTCCATATGCAGGCATGTTGCTCATATTTGTGGATGTGCTCACGTCTGCAATTGGGATTGCAAGAGGTCTAGTCTTGGACAAGACATCTGTAGCCATGTGTGTAGCTGTCTGGTTACATTCCCCCCCTCAAACGCTTCAGTGCATTGCAGTGATCTTGCAACATGGGCAAGCAGTTTTGCACATGCTATATGCAGGTGCCACTGTCCTGCTGTGAATCTTGCCGATTACAAATGCAATAGTGATGCTGTTGACAGGGCGCTTACTGTTACTATCATCGTTACTTTATTACCACTTCTGACTGATGCAAGGGCTGTTTCGCTGTTATAGGTACCAGTGTCATCTGTGTCACCACAAGAGCGTCTGCTGCTGCGTGATGTGCCAAACTGCCCAGGGGTGGTGCAGTGCATTGTGCGCTATGGCTACCAGGACAAGGTGTCTCAGGGGGACACCTTCTTGGCAGCCTTGTTGAAGGAGGTATGCTGCAGGGCCTGTGCAAACTGCCCGTCACGTATAGGATTCTCGATGGTTAGTGTCTCCTGAACAGGATCCTGTGAGATGTGACCATATACACATGTCTATGTATCCTTTGAAGCAATAAGCTCAGGTTGAACCCAGCAACCGACTCTAAATGCCTGGTCTGTGACTGACGCCCCAAGCACATTTGTTGCTGCAGGTGGATAGGCAAGGGGCCTTTGACATCAACAGCTTGTGCCAGGACCGCGTGATATATGTCATCATGAGCTCCAAGCTTTCTGGGGACCGTAGTGGCAACGCTACAGTGGCCAATGTGCTCAAGGCTGGCTTCGTCAACTGGTGAGCAACTGCGCTGCTTGCCTATGAGAAAGCATGGCTTCATCACTGTCACATGGACATATACTATGCAGCGGGGCAGCTTGTTGCAGCTTTGCAGGACCATTGATACTAATCCAGATAAGTCATGCTGCAGAACATGACTGCCCATGTACGTATGTATGCTCATTGCTGTCTGGCAGCCGCCTCTGCTGTGCAGTGTGTCTACAGCAATACAGGCAGCACTCTGCCTGAGTTGTCGAAAGAAACACAACAAGCATGATGCGGCCGGGCCCAGCAGCTGTTACCTGCTGCTTTGTTCCTTAGTGTTGCAAATCCGGGAAATGCTGCTTTGCAGGGTGTATGGGCCGCTAGCTCAGATTCTGTCTATCAGTGTGTCAGAGAACTGGGACTTGCCTCAAGACAGGACTCTCCAGATGGGTATCAGCCTTGCTATCTAGCCAGCCTTGCTAGTTGGTCAAGCGGCAACACGGAAGAAGTGAAGTAGCAGTAAAATTCGGGAGGCTGCAAAGCATGGCAATGATGATGCGCCGTTGTCTGGCAGTCTGTCAGGGCTCAGCTTTGCTGCAGCTTTTGCGATGTGCAGTCAGCTTTGATGCAATCTTTGGGATGCTATGGATGCAGAAGTTGTGGCTGCAACATCACAAAGCAAACATGGCACTGACAATTGTGAAACACATCCAGGTTGGTTTTGATTCAACAGGGTCACATTCCTGTATGTCTTTTAGATTGGCATGTGTCAGAGAAGTATGCTCATTTGTATGGTCTCTGTAATCTAAACAACACCATGTATGTGTCCAGAGTTGTGTACAGAAGCTTCTCTGCGCTGTAAGTGCAATGCTCAAGCTGTACCTTATATGCTATCACAAGATCCATTTGTGATCATGCCCACCCTCTCATAATTTCTGCACGTACTCCACACTGGTGTTCTCTCAACACTACCAATATAAAGGAATACAACATTGGGATCTGATAATACCTGCAGCTGTTGCATCCAACCTGGCCAGCATTTCATGTATGGCCCAAGACAGCCATACCTCAGTCACCTGAGATTCCGTCCAGCTGCATCTGTCCTCATTTTTGCAAGCACGTGTAAACACACCTGCAGGTCCTGAAGCGCAGCTGGACCCAGTCATGTCCACGCGCCTGAGACTCAGATGTGTCTGGTGCTGGATGCCACATTTCACTTCCACGACCTTGTTTAGAGCCTGGTCCATGCACCAGCCTTTAGAGCTAGAAAATCCCATAAGCAGCTCAGGATATTGCTTTGCCATCAAGACTGAATCGTGAAGAGAAAAATCTCTTCTCGCCAACCGCTGGAAAAGCATGCAGTCTTCGCTCAGCTTGGAATATCGTGGCATATGCTTTGCATTTTCTAGTTTGCCAGCATTGCAAATGGCATTATTTGACAACACACATGTCCTATGCAGGATTTGTTGTGTTATGAGAGCAACGACTCCACACAGTCTGATGGTGCTATCACAGTTTACATTAGTCATAACGTAAGTCACAGATCAGCTGCTTTGCTACTTTAGTCATGATCAGCTGCTTTGCTCAGTACTGTCAACGGTCTGGCCTCTATGAACCTGATCGAGAAAATTTCACGGTGTGTAGTCCACCTGCTGATACTCGTCTCAGTGTACAAGGAGACAACATCTGCGGTGTTAGCAGCAGGTGCGGATTGTGTTTCTTGACTCTGCGGTGCAGGTGCGTGTTTGCACTTTAGCCATCACACAGCAGTGCAGCTTTGGCATCATTCGCCGATTTATCTGCGCTTCTGCATGTTGTCAAAGTGGGCTAGGATGCTGGTGACAGCGTGTTACTTTGCCGGCAAAGTACTGGCGAAGTTGGACCCCATTTGTAGTGTGACCCATCGCAGCCAAAATTGTATGTGGTACGTACCAGTGTACGTGTTTTAGGCCCACAGTTGTGTTCACATAGTGGAGGAGTGGCAGCAAATGACACCCACGCAAATGGCACTTCAAACAGCGCGAAATGGCAGTCTGCTCTAACTCAGATCAACTTTCAATATATGCATTGTTGACAGCGCTGACTGGCTAATGCTAGCCTTAAACACATTTTTTAGTTTCTCAAGTCCTTATCACATCAACGTTGACTTGTCCACTTGCTGTACCCTTGAAAACACACTGCCCATCACAAATTCGTACTGTTAAACAACTCACAGGTTGCAGTGTCAATCCCTTTACCACTTTTGCATCCGCACATGAAAATCGCAAACAACGTTGTGTGCCAAGAAGCTGCTGTCACAGAAGCACTTCGAGTTGGTGTTGAGCTGTGGTCCCTTGGACCTGTGTACATGTGCATCGTAGCTTTCATTATAATGGCCAAATCGGCAGTCGGCTAAGCCAATGTTCACAATCCAGGGATGCCTGATGCTGTGACACACATGGTGAAACCTTCACAGTATCCTATCATAACAAAAGCAATATTGTGCCATTGAAATAGCTGTGCCAGTACGATTACCTTCTCGGTCCACATCCATCTCACTGACTTGAACACTTGTCAAGAACATCTTTCTCCACTCATTCACAACAAACTGTGTGGTCTTGTTGCATTGAAGACGCAACAAGTCAACATCATGCTTCTGCTCCAGCACCTTGCCAGACGCCACCCCGTCTGGCCATGCAACGTTCTTGTTGAGCAATGCAGGATAAACAACCCTTCCTGCTACACCAGCCCAGTCCATGTCAATTAGCTTCAACTTGAGTACTTCTCCACTTCTCACACAGACCATGATTTTGTCGGGCCTAGCATCTCCATGAGCAGCAGGCAAGCCAGAAACTGGGACTGCATGAGCGTCGCACAACAACAGCTCTGCTTGCTGGATAAGTTGAGGCAGCAACTCTGGTGCCAATACCAGCTGCTGAGGTGCAGCCTTGAGTTGCTCCTCAAGAGGCTGCATCAGGTAACGCAGAGTCAGCCAACCAGATGTATCAGGCAGCTCAGGAGGCAGATACTCCATGACAATCTGCTGCCACATGCCAGCAACTTGCCGTTGTTCTAGCAATTTTGGTGCAAGTTCAGCTGTTGCCCATGCCTCATGTGCATCCACACCATATCGCTGAGTGAACTTGACAACATACTGCTGCTTTTGCTGATCTGTTGCCAAGTACACTAGCTTGTGGGACTTAGCAGGTCCAAGCTGACAGGCGTCTGTCCATACGTCTGGATCCCACAGTGTAAAGGGGAGCTGCTCTTGTTTTCTGCCCAAGAATCGCAGCTTTCTGGGCTCAGCAGCAGCTTGCACATAATGATCCCGCAAATCTTGCACCTGCACGTTGCTGTCTTCAATTGCAAAATATGACATCAAGGTGACAAGAAACAACACAAATGGCATGCAGTGGGCCCAACAGTATGATTGTCAAATGAGCAGCTTTGGGGTTGTCAGAGGATAGCTCTCCTTGTGACAACATATGGCTGCTTGGACCACAGTGGCACAACATGCGCTTTTGACCTAGGTCCTTTTGTGTATATTGTGAGTGCATGATATATGAGGAAAGTGCAATGAACATGAATGCATCAGCAAAGTGTCCTTGATCTGAAGTCCTAGCTCTTGGGTTTATGGGTTGTACTGGCTCATGTGGGTGAAAAGAAGGGGTGGGTAGAACACAACAGCTTGCATCCTATGCATACAGGATGCAAAGCTTGCTTAGACAAGCCATGTCCAGCTGCATGCACAGTGCACAGTCATGATCTGTAAATACTGATGCTTGTTCAATTGCAATGCTCGTGCTCTGCTATAGCAGGGGTCTGTGTAGCCTTGGGCTACCTTGCATACGGCTGACAATGGCACCTTTGTCAAACTTACCAATTTGGGCATAGAGCTGAACAAGGTGGCCAAACCTGCAAGCAAGTCAGGCATATGCAGCATGAGTAGCATGTCCATGGCAGGTGACAGCGGCTCGCATATTCCTGTGGAAGTGGCATCCAAGCACAAGCCAAAGACACGCACACTTGGCCCCACAACCTGCATGGTAGATCCATGTGAAAGGTAGAGATCAGTTGGTGATGATACAAGCAAAGCCTGCAGCTACTGCAAGTGCGTAACAAGAAGTGTGCATGATGCTTGTGTGATGTGTCCACGCTTTGTACCGTGATCAGGAGAGCCGGTCTTAAAGTCTGCCATGTTTCCATGAATGCCTCTGTTGCATGATCTTTCAAATGGTAAGCCATGCCCTGCTGCTGTGCGTCTCCACTTTTGCCTGCTTCGCGCTTCACTTCAATGTAAACTAAAGTCACCCACTGATCTGAAACCTGTAATAATGGCCCTCATAAGACAAATGCTGTACAGAGGCTCAGGTTTCATGAACAGATCAGCCTTGCTGAGCTGCCTGAAATCGTACCTTGGCCTGAAGTCTGATGTCAACAATGCTCTGCCCTCTCATCTGGTGCTTGAGATGCACTGTGGGTGATAAGATGCCTTGTAGGTACTCACGAAACAGCTTGCCAAAAGAGAGTTCTCTATGCTTCTGTACTGATGCAAAGCCTTGCATTGCTTGGCATAACTCGGTGGTGAACAGGATGTCTCTCGTCATGGGACTAGCCGTGCTTGACGTTCTCAAGCAGAAGTCAGCAAAACATGGGTATAACAAAGCCAGAGGAATAGGCCGGTGCTTAGAACGATAGCAACTGAAGACCTTCCCTGTTGCTAGATCTGCCTGCTTAGCAATCTGATTGGCATAGTCTGAAGGTGATCCAATGAGCACCATAGCGTCAGTAAGCTCTGCAGCCAGGGCAGTAATTCAGTGCAAGGCCGACGTACATCAGGCAAAAGTAACTTACAGTTACTTACTTCTTGATCGGGCATCACCATACGCATCAGCAGGGACAGTTGCTGAATCTGCAGCAGAAGCGACACCTTGGGCACAGTGTGCATGCAATTCTACAATGCAGTTCAAACTATCATGTAACAAGCCTGTTACACACACACAGAGCTTGTGTTGAAACCTGCTTTACTGCTGTGCGCCAATGCCTTGTAGATCTGCTGTGAGAACAACAGCAACCTCTCCAGCCACAGGCAAAGGTAAGAGGCATTGACTGTGCTCAGACGCTGTGAAATGCTCACCCAGGTGATTTCAAAGGTCAACGTCCAAACTCACCTGAAGCATGGTGAATGACCTTGATCTTGAGATCACCAGCAGGTAAAGCCTGTACCCTGTCCCAATTACGCCAAGCGTTACTAGAGGACAGGAGTCTTAGCTCTGGAGGACTAGCAAAATTGCCATCTTCTAGCAGCTGATCTGCCACCTCACGCTTGTCAGCTGTGTCCTCTGTTTCAAACTCATTCCAGCCTTCGGGCTCACGGGAGTGGTCAAAGACTTGACCCCAGAGCACAGTCCTCACCATCTGCAGTCACAGCAACAGCTCTTGCTGAAAGCTTTGCAAGATTACAAAGCACTGCCACTGCTCTATTTCACAAGATCTTCATACGGAAGCCCATAACAGTGTGATTGGTTGTACACCTGCGGTGTTGCTAAGTTCTGGCACAACTTTGGAAAAGTCTACTCGACGTTCAGCTTGTAATATGCCTCACAACGGTTCAGGAGCACAGACTTGCCTTCTCTCTCTATGCTGTATCAAAGTTGCGACTGGGAACTTGATTTGACTCAGTAGCTTATGTCCCACGAGTTGGACAGAGCTGAAGTCGTGTGTCTGGTCAGGTTTCCTTAGCACAGGTACACGACGTGTCCGTGCAGCATATGATTCGATGGCACACGTTCACACCATCTTCTCGCCAACCAGCGCGGCAAAAACCATGCATTTTTTCTCTCACCCTAGAAAACTGTGCCATAAGATTTGCATTAGCAAGCATGCAACAAGCATATTTGACACTACAAATTTCCTATCACAACGAAATTGTTGCGATATATCGGCATCAGTGATGGTGTTACAACTTATGTCATAGTCTGCTTTGCTACTTTAGTCATAAACAGCTGCTTTCTGACAACGGTTTGGCCTCCGTATCAAGCGACTGACGAACACTCGCTTTCTTTTGTCCACTTGTCAATATCGTCATAGTGTACAAAGGAGCTGACATCTGCGGCGTTAGCAGCAGGTGCGTTAGCAGCAGGTGCAAAACGTATTTTTCCACTCTGCCGTGCATGTGCTTGTTTGCACTGTAGCCACCGAACAGTCCACCTTGCAATGCGGTTTTGGCAGCATTCGTAACTGCCTATGAGCTTCTGTTTGTTGTCAATCAGTGAAGGATGCTGAAGATTGTGATCTTGGCAGGTTGTCTGCCCCTTACTACGAGGTACACACACCCTTTGTGGGGGTGCTCCTTCAAACTCCACAGCCTGTACGCAGAAGGCCTTTTCATTGGATAGGTTCGTAAAACAGAGGAGGTTCACGCAGCAGCAGCCCCTGCGGCCCACAAGGGTGCCTGGCTTCACTCACCTGCTGCAAAGCAGCAGGCTAGCCTCCCTTTTGCTCCCCGACAGTTGCCGCTGGTCCCTGGTGTTGTTCTGTCCGACTGCAGATTAAAAAGGCCACACCGCAACAGACCCTTGCCTGCATCACAGCTTTGTGCTGCACACCTCAAGCTTTCCTTGCACCAACACTTGACACGCAATCTAAGCAAGCAGTCATAGCTAAAAGACAGATTACATCTCCAGCTCAGCCCGTCAAATCTAGTTGCCTTTGAGGCTGGCCTGTCATGGCGGAAGGCAAGGCAGATGTACCTGCAAAGAAGCCAGCTTTCAGCAGCCGGCTCATGCAGATGAAATTCATGCAGCACGGCAAACAGAAGGCTGTTGTCAAGGAAGCTGTCACAGCACAGGTCAGATCTTCAAAACATTCAGCCTTTTCCACCCTGGCTTCTTGATTACGCTTGTAGCATGCCAAGCATACTTTGGGTGTGAACAAAGAAAAGGCCGTAAAGGAGTACTCCAGCCGACACAGTGCAGAGGTATTATCAGGAGCATGGCAAAGACCCCCTGATTACCTTTAGAATAACATGAGGGTCACATGCTGCTTGAGCATCTGTGTCTGCTGCATTTTGCCCAGGAGCACAGCTACATCAGGAACTGTCACCGGCTCCTGTTCCAAGGCAGACTTGAAGACAGCAATGACCCTGCAGCCAAGACACGGCAAAACAGCACACATCATTACATTCCCCTTTCCAAGCGTGCTGACTGTATTCTGTCCAGGTTAAAGTCGTGGATGACAGCGAATGGGTGGCTGAGGGGCAGCAGACAGGTTGCACTGTGCTGGCGGAAGGTGATCCCCTGCCAAGTGCCCAGTTTGGCCACATGTCATTCTCCAGCTTCAACCCTGAGCTACAGAAGCTACAGGTTAGTGAGACAATGATTTATCATTGTGTCTTTGCCTTCACATATGGAAGCGCATTGTTCAGTGGCATTTTACGAGAAAATAAGCAGCAACCATTCACGCCATCGCTTCCCATGCTGCATCACACTGCATTTGGCATGGCACTGGCATGGTTCACCCCTGAAACGACTCAACCCCTTCCACCAAGGCAATCAAGACATGCATGCAGCTTTTGCTCCTATGGCTGCCACAAAACAGCACATGCTGGACGCCACTGCTGGTGCTAGACAACGCTGGCCAGTCAAGTCAGTTGTCAGTCCAATGCTTCAACCCTGCTTTGTGCAGCTTTGCCGTAGGTGGCATGCACAGAGAATGTGCCATAGCATACTTGGCACATGCATGCTTTGCAGCTGTGCTGTATCGGTGACTGTCATGTATGCAGCACAGCAGCAGCACGTCGGCAGTCTCCACCTAGGAAGCACTTGTGCCAAGGGTGCCAAGACTCCTGCTTCACAGCTGCTTCGTGTCGCAAGCAGTCAAACAGTTCACATTTTCTGTCTTTTTGGATTTGGCAGAAAAGTTAACAAACAATGACTGTGAAACCGCCATACGGTATGACACTGCAATGTACACAGTCCATGTGCACCTGAACATAGTGTGACATAGCGCTGGAGCAGCATCCTCATGCAGCATTCCTTTCTTGACAGCGGTCCAGGCAACACAGCGGTCCAGCTGGGCTCCTGTGCACTTGACAGCATGGGCCAAACAGCCTTGAATGTACAGTCATGATCCAACAGTCTGTCAATCGCCATGCCCAGAAAGGGGCAGACAGAGTAAGATCAGCCAGCTAACAAGTCTGATCACACATTGCAGTGAATCACGTGGCTGCTGATTGTAGGAACAACGAGAGACTATGCTGAAGGCTGCCAGAAAAGCAGCCTTGCTTGGAGCTGAGGGAAAGGCCATTCCAGACACAGAAATGGCAGAACAGCTTACAAATGTCCAAAGCAGTGAGGCCACAGGACAGCAATCAGACCAAGTGAATGGTAGGCAGGGCAGGATGGCTGAGGGAAAGCACGTCTCCAGCATGAGGGAGGGCAGGAGTAAACCTCACAGGACTAGAAAGGACAGCAGCAGCAAGTCTGGTCACAAGCGCAAGCGAAAACATGGCGCTCAGTAGTGACATCACAGTGCTAAGCATCACAATGCCAAAACAAGACTTGTGTTGGAACACCCAAGCCTCTCTTGTCAGCTCTGGGTTGCTGCCTCAGGAGTCTTCTGTTATGATCCCTAGAAGGCATAGATGTTTCCTTTCTTCTCATGTTTGCCAACAGTGCTTCAGGTAGACATTCTGATCAGTGGCATTGCAGTTGCCCGGCTTGTTGATGGCTGAATTTACGATGTAACCATGGCTCTCTGTTTCACAAGCTGCTCATATTTGCATGTCGGAGTTCTGGAAGGATGAGCGCGAGCAGTCCATTCAGTGCGGTATCTATGTAAGTACCTTGCTGACTACAGACTCTGATTCACTTCACAGGAATGATTAAGATTACTTAGTCATACTCCATTTTACATGATCTGCATGTGGTCTGCAGTGCTGCGGAAGCTTCTGTAATCCTTGTAGGACATTTATATCTATGTCAGTCATAGCAGAAAAACCCTATCATTCTGCCATGTTGAGGGCTCAGCGTGTGTGTGTGTGTGTGTGTGTGTGTGCGTGCGTGCGTGCGTGCGTGCGTGCGTGCGTGCGTGCGTGCGTGCGTGCGTGCGTGCGTGTTCTTACACAATGCTACTATTGTTTCTTTTGAAATTTAAAGAAATATAGGGAACTTGATTAAGAGACTGTTGCAGGGATACAGCTGTAGTGACAGACATAAACTCTATGATTTTGCCACCTTTTTGAAGGGATTCCAAAAGGTTTGTCTGTTTCATGTAGCAAGTCAACAACATAATACACCACCACCACCACCTGCTAAGCCCACTTCTGAGGGTTTCAGAGGGCCGCAGGAGGTGAGGGCAGCTCCCATACAAGGAAAGCAAACATTTCACAGTAATTGCGGTCTGTAACAGACCGCTTACAGAGTCTGTGAGTGTCTGCATGCAGTGGAATGCAGTGTTTTGTCATGCTTTAAAAAAAATCGTGCAAAGTGCAGAGCACAACTAGATTGAATACCCATCCGGTACTCACTTTCCTTTGTGTGTAGAGTGCTGCGCATCCACCTAAGCTTAGGCTGCATTCCACATTCAAATTACGCAAATTGTCACATCGCTACCCCCATTATAGCACAAACTTGCAAATCTGCTGGATGGCAATCCAAAATGCTTGTCCACCAAAAGTCTGCAAGGTCATTTCCAAAGCAGTCCTCCAGCCAGAAGCAGCTCTTCTGGCAAAAAGCGTTTTTCAGAAAATCATGGCCCCTCTGATGAAGGGTCAAACCAAGCAGAGGCTTTGTATGTGTTTTGCTTTGCAGCAGCATTGTTACTTTCAACAACAGAGTGTACTCATGAAACAAGTAAGTCTGTGCGACACAACTGCTGTTTTGCTAAATCATCATGGTAAATCCTCACCATGTGCACCCTAATGCTAAAAAGCGTTTGGCAAAGGGTGGCTTATGCAAGCTGTCATCACGGAACTTGTTGTACATGTTTGCCCACTGATGCCCAGCAACTACTTTTTGTACTAGACACCACGCTGTGAATCACCCTGCATCCTGGTATGAGTGCAGATCATCTTCTGCTGAGGTGGGGGCAGCTCTTATTCCAGCTTGAGGAGTCCTGACCTGCTGGATGTTGCTATGGGAAAGCAAGGTCTTGAGGCTATTGCGAAGGCAAATGTTCACCGCCTGACTTGAAGCATGGAAAGGTGTTGATGTACTCAAAGGTGAAGCTTCCTGCAAATCACAGAACATTGCTGTTGAAACGAAAAAATGTATTAAACAAAATTGACTTCTCAAATCTGAATGAGGTGTCAAAGATCCATTAGTGTGCAGCATGAGCCTTGGCAATGATGCACTCCCAATAGAACGTTCTGAGCTGCAGCTGCCACAACCTGGCAGGCACACCCGCTGGCGTCTGAGCTAGCCTGAACCAATTTTAAGCAGGCATGGTGTGCACCTCAGCAGCTGCCATCAATTGCTGCCAAAATCTTACTTGCAGCCTAGTCTGCCGTGTGCTTGAAAGTTGCACTGAGCTGTGGCTGCTACCACCAAGGTGTATTATGATCATAGGAATATGGTGGATTCCACCTGCAAAGTTGCTGGTTGAGTGACATTGCACACAACAATCAACAGGACAGTGTAACAACACAGCTACCCATAGTGCGGGACATCAGGGTCGTATGCTTTGCTGCCGAAATCCGTTGCAATATCATCCCACTTCTTGTGCCATTGAGTGGCAGGACTACCAGTGATGGGCAGTGCCAAGCTCACACGACCTGACATCTGCAACTTGCTTAGCTCGTCCGTCTCAGTCAATGCGGGTAGGTAGTTGCCACCCATTTGCAGGTATTCTACACGTCTACAAAGGCGTGCTATTGCTTTCAAAAGCGGCTCCCAAGAGGCTGAGAAAATGTGATTGAAGGAAAGGTCCAAGGCATAGATCCTTAGCGAGCTGCCTTCGAGCAGTGTGGCAAAGTGGTTGATGTGATCAAGCGTCAGGTTGTTGCTCGAAAGATTACAGACAAAGCGGGTTTTTCGGAGTGCGGTATTGTTGCGGTTGTAGTCATCTACAAGTTCCCGGAAAACCTGTTCGAGAGCCACATTTTCCGCCCCAGACTCTGCTGGAGGAGGCAGATTACACCTAGGTCTCGAAGAAAGGTGCTTTGGACAACATGCCAACATGACTGGCAAGGACTGTTAAGCTTGTCACAGTTGCTGACAGAAGCCCTAGCAACCAGACAGCGTCCAAGGTTATGCCTGCAGTCAGCTAGCAAAAGTCGCGCACAGAGAGCTCTAAAGTGGAAGCTGATGAAAACATGTGTTGAATATGGATGATGAGACATGACGTTGCTGCAATGCATATTATGCCACAGGTCAGAGGGATGACAGGAGCATGGGTCACGTTTCCAAATGATAATTATAAGCTACAAAAATGGGATCTGGTGTTGTCTCTTGTTTTCTGGTCAAAGTTGAGGACACAGTGAGAAGGCCTGGACCTTTTCAACCATGCATGCTTTCCTAACGCAATAAACACAGCCCACGGTGGGGTTGATGACCAACTGCCCATCAAGATCACCGCAAAATCAACTGCAATCATTTCAGAAGCATATGCATTCTGCTCAGTGAGCAAGTTGCCAGCTGTGTGCGCCTGAGCTGCTACTGTGTGTCAGAAGAACAAGAGAAAGCAAAAGAAGAAGACATTCTTTTTATCAACAGCCATGTCTCATCAGCACTTAGGACTCCTTACTCCGAGTAAGCCTATCTACAACTCTTGTCAAAGTTTCTGTTCCTCATGCCTTCCCAATACAAGATGTGCTGATGCGGTGAAGCAGCTTGACCATTTATGCTTAAATTCATGAAACGCTTGCCTCACAAACAAGAAAAGACTCCAGGCCTGCTCATGACACAGACTTCTCAACCATGTGCACCCAAGGTGCCAGCAGCAGCCTTGCTTGAAGCTTCCAGTGAGATGGACGCTACCGTTGTTCTGGTATGTGTTGCTGTCATCAAGATTAGTCATGGACAGTCATCTGCAGGGTGACCTCGAGTAGTCTGAGTAGCTGTCACCCAGGGTGCTGGTGAGGCAGATCTCAATTGATCCGAGTGGATATTCCACATGAGGCAACAAGGGCAGTGGACTGTGCTGGGCTGAGCTGTAGCAGGTTACAGATACTTGGAGCCCTCAGTGCCCTTGTCTGCCCCTCCCCGGCTCTTCAGAAATTTGACCATGTGCATTTCTCTGTTGACGCGTGCAGCATCAATTGGAAGCTGGCCGGCATCATTCTTGGCTGTCATGTCAGCTCCAGCATCTAGCAGTAGTTCTGCAGCCTCCTTACGGCCATACCCTGTAATGACAGGAGGAAAACGTGGTCAGGCAAGCTTTAAACACCAACCGAGTTGCCAGGCCTAAAACAGCAAGGCCACTCTGCCTTTCATGTTTTGGTAACACAACATGATGGCACGACACCACATGCAACAGCAACAGAGTTCTGGGATTGAACTCTATTGCTTGTTGAATAAGCAACAAAGAATATCTCCAGACAGCAGTAGAGGCACGATCATTGCAGCACAGCTTGATATCTGGACCTCTCTAAGTGGGTGCTTGACAAAGTCTGCTGCAGTGTGCAATCAAAGTCTGAATTTGTCATGCAGCAGCTACGTCTTCCTTCTGCTCATGACATGCACCAAGGAAACAGCCAACAAAGTACGCAAGCAAAAACACAGTGCCCCAGAAGGCTCTTCTGATAACTACCATTACCTGCGGCGTAATGCAGTACTGTGCTGCCCTTGGCATCAGTCTTGGAGACATCTGCTCCGCCTTCTAGCAGCACCTTGACAAGCGCAACCTTGTTGTAGCCAACTGCCAATCCCAGGGCTGTAATTCCCCGCGCATCAGACTCATTGACATCAGCTCCCTGAGACACACTAGGGCTTACAGCATGAGCAGCAGCAGCAGCAGCAGTCTAATGAAAGACATTGTGAGTGCAGCTGCAGAATAGTAAACAAAGCAGCACAGTAAATCTGTGTAGTAAAGAAAGCAGAATATTCAGGTACACTTAGCAAAGGTGTGGCCATATGAAGGCATAGTGTTGTTTCTCTTGCGTGTTGCTAGTAGCCTGATCATGCTGTTGCCAACAAGAAAATTCAACTTCAGACACCGCTGATGATTTGATGCTGATGCTATGTATTGACCCCAGTCTTTGTCATGATGCTGCATGTTGTCTCTGTATGGCAATGTGTGCTCAGGCAACTGCATGTATGATGTTAGCTTGCACATGGAGAGCCTGATTTGCAGGGGGACCTTCAGCTCAAATTGCAATGTTTGCAACACAATCAGCTGACTTTTATACCTCATTGAGAAGTCGTCTTGTAGCTTCAATGTTGCCCATTTTGGCTGCCTCATGGAGTGTCTGTGCTTCCTGAACAATGATGATGTAATGTCAAAACAACATGTATACATGTCTGGCTGCTAACATGATGCAGACAGCAGCCAAATCCACGGTTGGTTCAGGCGCTTGGCATGACATTGGACGGCTGACAATTTATGAAGTGCCATGACAGACGTTTAGCTGACACGCAGCTAGATGCAGACTCCGTGCAAGGTGATGGAACACTACAAGAATGACCAGCAAGCTTGCCTTTTGCGATGCTGACCCTTTTGCAGGCTTATTGCTTTGCAACCTGATACCACCCATCTTTTCAGAAATTTTTGTCATAAGCTCTGAGTCATTCCAGTACTTCTCCATAGCGCCAGCACCATTGGCTTTGATGTCATCAAACACGTTTCTGAGGTCTGGGTCCTCTTGCATGGCTGTCAGTCTTTCTTGGTACGCTGGGTCGGCAGCTGTCTGTGTCTGTGAACTAAGCATCGACTCAGCCATGCCCGGTGTATGCAGAATTCGCTGTGCTTCCAGGTAAGACTGCTGCGCTGCCTCTGGATTTTGCTTCAAATACTCTATGACGTGCTTTGCTGTCTGTGGGTCGACGCCGGGAGGCAAGGCAACCGGTACCTGATCGGCAAAGTGACGTACCGTGTCTTAAAGTGTCGATCGCAGTGTATGCAGCCTGGCTATGGTTTCATACGAAACACAAGTTCGTTGCGCCTGCGTTAAATGTGTACCTTGGTTCCGTTGGGTAGCAGGACATGCGACGCATCAGATCGACTGCTGCTTCCTTTGATCGTGGCCTTGTCCGCTTGGGCCGATTTCTTTCCCATAGTGCAGAAGTCAACCGAGGCGTGCAGCACTGATCAGCCAGCAGCAAACGGAACTGCTCGACGACTGGCACTCCAACAGCTGGATGTACGCTCGAAGTAAGTAACGCCAAAATCACCACCAGTTAGGGCACAGTCTGCGCGAATTACCACGAAGTCAACGTGCTTGCAAGATGTGCAGCTTCGCTGGTACTGGATAGGCTTTGCTGATCTTGTTTTGCGATTAGGGTTGATGCGATTACGGTATTAGGTCTGGGGCGTGCCAGTTACGTCAAAATGGTTCCACCTACCGTATGTCATCTGCATTGCAAATACTGACAAGCTACATGCCGGCTATTATTGGGTGTAAAGTACTCAAGATGTACTTCAAGTGCAATGCTTGTAACAAAATTGAAATGGAGGCCAAGGGCGAACAATGCAAAATTGTATGCAACAGTACACATGTGTAGTTACTTTACTGATGCCATAACCATAAGAGAACCATATGAGAACCATAATATGCATACAGCTCTGCTCTTGTGGTTCTCTGGTTCTGTAGCGTGTAGTCGTACTCCGCAGTGGAGGTATCGAGACAGATACCGTTGTGAGGTGTGCAGCAGCATTGAAAGGCTGCGCAGTTTAA
>JAABUU010004273.1_pt1 | contig 17029 bp, 19 predicted proteins | sample 5559301 | NCBI WGS metagenome assembly JAABUU01 (sample SAMN10711884, study PRJNA513360) | rock metagenome | isolation source: Antarctica rocks | place: Antarctica: Victoria Land, Richard Nunatak white | reverse complement strand
CTGGCGCGATTTTTCATTTCCTCCGTTCGAGAGATCACTGCCCGTGCATCCGGCAACAGGCTCCGGCCTGCCGGGCTGAGTTCTGCCTTGCGCGTGTCGCGTTTGAAAAGCTCGACGCGGAGGGCGCCCTCGAGAGCCGTGATCGCATGGCTTATCGCCGACTGAGCGCGGTTCAGCTCGCGTGCGGCGGCTGAGAAGCTCCCTTCGTCGCACACGGCGACGAAGGCGCGGAGTTGGTTGATGGTGACGCTGTCTATCATGGCCCATCCAACGAGTAGATCGTATCAAGCGAAGTTCCGTCAGTTCTCCTGATGCGTCAACATGGCTAGACGTAGTCCCAGTGTCGCGGTCAGGGCTCCACCCCACGCAGGCATGACAACAACCCCGGCCTCTTGCAGGTGTCGTCATTTAGACCGCGACCTTACGGGCGTTCCGAGGCGAAGTCGTCGAATCCTTCCAAACCCACAATCGTGAGGTCATATATGCCTACGTTGCTCGCCGTCGAAGCAAGTCCCCGCTTCGAGTCTTCCACCTCGCGCAAGCTGACCGCCGTCTTCGTCGAGAAATGGAGGGCCGCCAACCCCGGCGGATCGGTGATCGTCAGGGATCTGGTTAAAACCGTGCTTCCATTCGTCGACGCGCCTTGGATCGGCGGAGCCTTCGCCCTACCGGAAGTGCACTCGCCTGAAAGCGCGGCCGCGATCAAAGTGTCAGATGATCTCGTTGCCGAACTGAAAGTGGCCGACCGGATCGTCATCGGCACGCCGATGTACAACTTCGCCATTCCCGCCGTGCTCAAGGCCTATATCGATCACATTGTCCGCGTCGGCGTCACGGTCTCGTCCGACAACAAGGGTCTTTTGACCGGCAAGTCCGCCGACATCATCCTCGCCAGTGGCGGCGATTTCTCGCCCGGCTCTCCAATCGAGAAGTACAACCATGCGAGCGGCTATCTTCGCCAGGTGCTCGCCTGGATCGGCATCACCGACGTCAACATTGTCCTCGCCGGCCGTGCACTCGCCGGTGTCCATGGCGAAACGGCGGTGGAGCGGCTGGGTGAGGCCGTGCAGGCGGCTGCCATGCGTGAGCTTGCGGCTCCAGCAGCCGCAGCTGCGTAACGTGGATCACGGTCGGACGTCCACGATCGAAGCGGGTAGCGGCCCGGCTTTCGAGCGGGGCATCGCAAGGATCGCCGATCCCGCGGTGTCCCTTGTGGGAAGGTCCGGCCACAGGGCTCGCCGCCTGATCAACAGCGATGATCCAGGCTTCGCGGATCCCTTCCTTTTGATGGCGGAGGATTGGATGCCTCGCGGGGCATTTGCAGTCCACCCCCACCGTGGAATTGAGACCGTGACTTTCGTCATAGAGGGAACCGTGGAGCATTTTGACGATGCCGGCCATCGGGGCGTCGTCAGGTCCGGCGACGCGCAATGGATGACGGCCGGGCGTGGCGTTCTCCACGAGGAGAATGCGTTGCCTGGCACAATGGCCCACGTACTTCAACTCTGGGTCAATCTGCCTGCCGCCATGAAGATGACAGCGCCGCGATATCAGGACCTTCTCGGCGACGAGATGCCGACCTGCGGGCAGGACGGCGTTGAGGTGAAGGTTTTCTCGGGTGAATTCGACAAGCTCTCCGCGAAAACGCTGAATCACGTCCCTATCCTCATGCTCGAAGTCCGGCTTCGCCCCGAAGCCGCTATCAAACTTTCTCTCCCAAGCACGGATAACGGGTTTGTCTTCGTTATCCAGGGCTCGGTAAGTGTTGGCGTAGACGCCGTCGCCGTCACGCTTGGCCAGCTTGCCTGGCTCACGCGGTCCGACAAGGAAAGCATCTCGCAGCTCAGCCTCCGTTCGGGTGAGGGATCGTGCCGGCTGCTTCTGTTCAGCGGGCCGCCGCTCCGCGAGCCTATGGTTTTCGGCGGTCCGTTCGTGATGAACACCGAAGAAGAGGTTCAGCAGGCTTTCCGTGATTTCGCAAAACCTCGGCTTGAACGAGTGGGCAAGCCTATCGGCAATCATCCAACGGATCGATAGAGAGGCATCATGAACTACAGTATCGTCGGAACAGGAAATGTCGGACGAACCCTTGCCTCTTTCTTCGCGAAGGCGGGAGTCGAGGTCGCCATGGCAAACAAGAGGGGACCGGAAGCTGTAGAGCCCATTGCCAAACAGCTTGGTGGCAAGATCGTAGCTTCATCGCTGGACGAAGCCATCGACTGCGACGTCATCTTTTTTGCCGTCCAGTTTCTCAGCTTCAAGGACGTCGGATCGGCCAAGCCTGATTGGACCGGCAAGATCGTGATCGATGTGACGAACGCCGCCTTCCTTCCTCAGGAGGTGCAGGACAAAGAGTTGCAGGGACGCCTGTCCTCGGAAGTCAACGCCGAACGCGTCCCAGGCGCGAAACTGGTGAAGGCATTCAACCAGCTCCCAATGCAAGTCCTTTCAAGTCCTGTTCCCAATGGCGGAAAGCGCGTTGTGTTCATCGCAAGCGACTATGAAGACGCGAGCGCAAAAGTCGCCAATTTGGCGGGGGATCTCGGGTTTGCTCCGATTGAAGTCGGGAAAATCGGTGAGGGCGGCCGACTGATCCAGGCGAAGAATGCGCTAGTGTTCCAGGACCTCGTCAAGTTTCAGAAGGGTTGAGAGGAGCCAGTCTGGTTCGCCGAACGGTTAGGTGAGGACGTGGCCTCGAAGATCTGTAACCTTCAGCCAACAGCCGACTTGAAAAGCACCAAGAATAAGTCTGCGGAAGGGGTCCTAGAAGTGCAAATCGGAATCATTGGCGCGGGTAACGTCGGCAAGACCATCGCCCGCCACCTTGTCACCGCCGGCCACAAGGTCGTCATCTCCAACTCCCGAGGGCCCGAAAGCCTGGGAGGCGTAGTCCACGAACTCGGACCCTTGGCCAGGGCGGGCACTAAGGAGGAAGCCGTCCAGAGCGACCTCGTGATCCTTTGTGTTCATTGGAGACACGCTCAAGAGGCCCTCAAGGGTGTCGCCTGGAGCGGCCAAGTCCTCGTCGATGCCACCAACGCTCATATCGATGATCCGCCCGATATCAGCCTTGAAGGCGTAACGAGGTCGCGCGCTGCCTTGGCGAAGGCAGGACGAACCTCAAGCGAGCTGGTGGCCGAGTGGGCTTCGGGCGCCCGGGTGGTCAAGTCGATCAGCAACATGCCCATGGAGTGGATCAAAGACTTCAGCGGTAACAAACCGAAAACGGTCATCTTCACGTCGGGCGACGATGAGGCAGCAAAGCGCGTGGTCATCGACCTGCTCGAGGGAATGGGTTTCGCCGCGGTCGACCTGGGCTCGCTCCACGAAGGCGGAGCGCTGCACGAAGTCGGCGCACCCCTCTCAGGACTGGATCTGCACTTGATGCGACGGCTTCGCTGAAGTTAGGCCTGCGAACAATCAACGATGCGCTCCCGTCATGAACGGTCGGGCGAACAAAACGCAGAACGATGGAGGAAAAGATGGCTGCAACGATCAAACCAAGTTTTCACCACGTCACCCTGAAAACCACCCGGCTGCCACAGATGGTGGAGTGGTACAAAACGCTGGTCGGGATAGAGGTGCTATTCCAGGATGACTCCAACGCCTGGACCTCGAACGACGAGGCGAACCATCGCCTGGCATTTCTGACGGTTCCGGGCCTTGAAGACGACCCGGACAGGGTCAAGCACAACGGAATCCATCACAGCGCCTTCGAGTATGGGTCATTCTCCGACCTCATGTCGTCGTTCGACCGCCTGAGGGACATCGGGATCATGCCGGTATGCTGTTTGAATCATGGGTCGACGATGTCGTTGTACTACGAGGACCCGGAGGGGAATTTGCTCGAACTTCAAAGCGACAACTTCGGCGATTGGAAGCAATCAAGTAATTTCATTCGCACATCTGACGACTTCCGCGCCAACCCGATCGGCACGTTCTTCGACCCGGCCAAGGTTTATGAGGCTCATATCGCCGGACAGCCATTCGATTTATTGAACCCCTCCATCCGCAAGGGCGGTTTTCTTCCGGACCGCATTCCTGGAATCGGCCTTCCGGAAAAGTGATGGCCCGCCGCATCGTCCTGACCGACTACGCCTGGTCCGACACGGACATCGAGCGCGGCGTGCTGGAGGCGGCTGGCTTTGAGCTGGTGTCCGGTCCCGCCGTCGCCGGCACTGCCAGCGACGTTGAGGCGCTCGTGGCGGCACATGACCCGGCGGCCATCATGACCTGCTGGGCGCCGGTGTCCGCCGCCGCCGTCCAATCCCCGTCCGACCTGAGGATCATCGCGCGGCTGGGCGTCGGTCTTGACAACATCGCAACGGATGCGGCCAGCGCACGGGGCGCGTGGGTTACCAATGTCCCGGATTACTGCGTCGAGGAGGTGTCGGATCACGCAGTGGCCCTGCTGCTCGCCCACTTCCGTGGCGTGGTCGCCCTAGACCGGGACACGAAGTCGCTCCGGTGGAACTCGTCCAACGCTCGTTTGGAGCGCGTCCGCGACCTCACGGTCGGCATCGTCGGGTTCGGGCGCATCGGTCAGGCCACGGCCCGCAAGCTAGCAGCCTTCGGCTGCAAGGTGCTCGCGGTGGACAGCCTGCCTTCGGCCGGCCGGCCAGGTGTCGAACAGGTGTCGATGGCCATGCTGCAGGAACGAGCGGACGCGATCGTGCTCCATGCCCCATTGCTCGACAGCACCCGGCACATGGTGGACGACCGCTTCATCGCCGAATGCCGTCGGCGGCCACTCCTGGTCAACGTCAGCCGGGGCGGTCTGGTCGACAACGCGGCGCTGTTGCGCGGGCTGGAAGCCGGTGCGTTGCGCGGGGCGGCCCTGGACGTGATCGACGGTGAGCCTTCGCCGCCACCCGGGATCCTCGCGCACCCGGGAGTGATCGCGACCCCGCATGTCGCCTTCCTATCGGCCGCGTCGCTGGTGGAGTTGCGGCGCCGCACGTCCGAGGAGGTGGTGCGCGTGCTCGGCGGGCAGGTGCCGCTCCACCCGTGCAATCGACCATTGGGCGCCCCCGCCCCGGTCTCAGCTTCATTCGGTCAGGGCGTGGCGAGCGACATACAGATCGTCGACGGCCCAGACGGTCCCTACGTGCTGAAGCGCGCCCTGCCGCGCCTGCGCGTAGCCGCCGAGTGGCTGTCCGACCCGGCCCGTTCCCTAGTGGAAGCGACGGCACTGCAAGCACTGGCCGCGATCATCGGGCAGGAGGCGGTGCCCCGGGTGCTTTGGACCGATCCCGGGCGGCACGAGTTCGCCATGGAGCTGGTCTCGCCGCGCCTGCGCAACTGGAAGCAGGACCTACTGGCCGGCCGGATCGACCTGGCGACCGCGCATCGTGCCGGCCGGCTGCTCGGCCAGTTGCACGCCGGATCGGCGGAGCGTCCGGACCTGCGCGACGAGTTCGGCAACACGCGGTTCTTCGAGGAGCTACGGGTCCGGCCATATTTCGGCCGCGTGGCGGAGCGCAACCCGGACCTGGCCAAGTCTATCGAGGCTGTCGTGGCGGGCATGGCGGAGCGCCGCGCCGCCCTGGTGCACGGCGATTTCAGCCCCAAGAACATCCTCGCCGACGGCGCCGACATCGTGCTGCTCGACTGCGAGGTCGCGCACTGGGGCGATCCGCGCTTCGACCTGGCGTTTTGCCTCACCCATCTGACGCTCAAGTCGCTGCGCCGGGCGGCGCCTGCCGCCGCCCTTGTGGCGGCAGGGCTCGAACTGGTGCGTGGCTACCGTGAAACCGGCCCGACGATCGTCGATGCGGCGCTGGTCCAGATCCTTGGCTGCCTGCTGCTGGCCCGGCTGGAAGGCGACTCGCCGGTCGACTACCTGGCGGACCTCGACGTGGCGGCCACCAAGGGCGTGGCCGTACACTTGCTCCGCGATCCAGCCGCCAGCAGCCCACTAGGTGCCGCCGTCCTGGAGACCTCCGCATGAGCAGTTCATCCCGCATCACGCGTATCTTTGCCCGTCAGGTTCTCGACTCTCGTGGCCGCCCGACCGTGGAGGTCGATGTCGAGCTGGCCGGCGGCAGCACCGGCCGGGCCTGCGCACCCTCCGGCGCCTCCACGGGCCGCCACGAGGCGTGGGAGCTGCGGGATGGCGACGCTTCCCGTTTCGCGGGCCTTGGCGTGTCGCGCGCCGTGGGGCATGCCGTCACCGAGATCGCGGGCGCCCTATCCGGCCTGGATGCCGCGTCGCAGGCGGAGGTCGACCGGCGCATGGTCGAGCTCGACGGCACGGCCAACCTGGCGCGGCTGGGCGCCAATGCTGTGCTCGCGACGTCGCTTGCCATTTGCCGGGCCGCAGCCGGCGCAGCGGGCCTTCCCCTGCACCGGTACATCGCGGCGCTGGCCGACTCGCCCGCGATGACGATGCCGATGCCGATGGTCAACATCCTCAGCGGTGGCGCCCATGCCGGGCGGAGCATGGACCTGCAGGACTTCCTCGCCGTGCCGGTCGCGGCTGCGACCTACTCGGAGGCGCTGGAAATGGTGGGGCGCGTCCGTTCCGCCGCGGGCGAGTTGCTGGCGACGGAGGGGCGAACGACCCTGCTCGCCGACGAGGGCGGTCTCAGCCCGGGTTACGACCGGGCTGAGACCGCCCTGGAGCTGATGGTTGCGGCGATCTCGCGGGCGGGGCTGCGGCCGGGCTCGGACGTGGCGATCGCGATCGACGTGGCCGCGAGCGAGCTGTTCACCGCAGGGCGCTACGACCTGAAAGGGGAGCGCCGTCAGTTCGATGGCGAGGCCATGGTCGATTTCGTGGCCGGGCTGGTGCGGCGCTTCCCGGTGATCTCGGTCGAGGACCCGCTCGATCAGGACGACTGGGAGCATTGGCGCCGGGCGACGCTGGCGATGCCGCATGTGCAGGTGCTCGGCGACGACCTGTTCGCCACCAACCGCACGCGCATCACAGCAGGGATCGAGCGTGGGGTGGCGAACGCCGTGCTGATCAAGGTGAACCAGAACGGGACGCTGACCGGCACGCTGGAGGCGATGGCCGCGGCTCGGGCCGGTGACTACGCCACCGTGGTGTCGGCGCGCTCGGGCGAGACGGAGGACCCATTCATCGCCGACCTCGCGGTAGGTACCGGCGCCGGCCAGATCAAGATCGGCTCGGTCCGCAACTCCGAGCGCCTGGCCAAATACAACCAACTTCTCCGCATTGAGGAGGACCCCACCCTGGTCTTCGCGGGACGTCCGGCATTGCAGGGCAGAGCAAGCCGGCGGCCGCCTGACACCCAATTCAACGGAGTATCGACATGACATTCGCTCTCGCCACGATCCGGCACGACGGACATCCGACACCCGCCATCGAAGTCGGCGCGCGCTGGTACGCACTCGCTGACCTAGCGCCGCAAGTGCTGGAGCCGACGCCGTCGCGCGGCCTCATTAACGTGTTCGAGCACTGGACTGCTCGCGAGCCGGTGCTGATGAGGCTGGCCGACGGTATAGCGTCGGGCGATGTGGCCGCTGCCGCGCTCAGCCCGGCGCCAACGCCAGATCAGTTCCTCACGCCATTGCAATATCCTAGCAAGGTCGTGCTGATGGGCGCCAACTACGCCGACCACATGGCCAAGGATGGCGCGTTCCTGAACGCGAAGAAGAAAGAGGAGTCGATCCCGGTCCTGTTCTTCAAACCGCCCACCACGACGATGGTCGGCTGCGGCAAGAGCGTTCGCTACCCCGCGCAGTCGGACAAGTTCGACTGGGAAGGCGAGCTTGGAGCGGTGATCGGCAAACGGGCGCGCCGGGTCAGCGTAGCCGAGGCGCTAGACCATGTCGCTGGTTACGCGGTCGGCATCGACCTATCGGCGCGGGACTGGCAGTTCCATCCGAAGCACCTGGTCAAATTCGACCTGTTCGGGGGCAAGGGGTTCGACGATAGCTGCCCATTCGGACCGAAGATCACGCCGGCCCGCTTCGTAAGGCATGATGGGTTGTGGCTCAAACTTTGGGTGAATGGCGACCTGAAGCAGGACTCCAACACGAGCAACATGATCTGGTCACTGGCCGAGCAGATCTCGGCAATGTCGGACCACGTGACTTTGGAACCCGGCGACGTGATCCTGACCGGGACACCGGCCGGCGTTGGATTTGCATCGAACACGTTCCTGCACGTCGGCGACAAGGTGGATGCCGAGATCGAGGGCCTCGGCCGGCTCAGCATAGAGATCGTACCCGACCAGCCGATGGCCACGACAGCCGATCAGGAGATGAACCATGGATGAGACGAACGAAGTGCTCGGCTTCGAAGCCCGCCGCTGCGAGGCGATGGTCGCGGCCGATTTCGGTGCGCTCAACCGGCTACTGTCGGACGCGCTGACCTGGACGCATTCCTCGGCGCATCGGGACGACAAAGCGAGTTTCCTGGCCACGTTGCAGGCTGGCCGCATCCGCTATTTGGAGATCAGGCGCTCGGAAGAGCAGGTGCGCCTGCACGGCAAGGTCGCCGTGGTGACGGGCGTGGCCGACATGCGGGCGAAGATTAACGGCGAGGAACGGCAGCTTCGAAACCGATACACCAACGTGTGGGCCAACTCGGACGAGGGCTGGCAGATGATCGCATGGCAGTCCACTGCCGTCCCCGGTGAGATGGCGTAATAAGCTTTCGAAGGGAAGACATCCTTATTATGCCAGTGTTTCATGCGTACATCCCCGCAAAAAGGTTGACCAGCGCCGAGAAGAAGGGACTTGCTGATGCGCTGAACCTTGCCCTCCATGAAGCCCTGGGGACACCTTTGGATGACAGGTTCATTGTTATAAGCGAGCACGGCGAGGACGAGCTTTTCATTCATCCGACTTTCCCACAACTCGAGCGATCTGACCGACGAATTATCGTCACGGTGACCTTTGGGGAGGGCCGTACAGTCGAGAAGAAGCGAAAGCTCGCTGAACTTATAACACGCTACGCGGTCGAGAAGGCCAGGCTCAGAGAAGACGACGTGTGTATCATGATGTATGAGACTCCTCTTGAGAATATGAGCTTCGGTGGATGAAAGTTACTTTCGGATGTCGATGTCCCAATGCCTTGGGTAAAACAGCCTTAGCTAGCCGAACTACCCTTATGAACCCAAATCGTATGAGGTATTGCTATAAGCAATTTTCAGCGTCGACGTTCGGGCAAGCGGAGATGAGCCGGGTTCTCGGTGAGCTACTGGCTATCCGGAACCCCAAGCACTCGGCTTTGAAGCCTGCCGCTGCAAGGCGATGGTCGCGGCTTATTTCCGTACGCTGCTGTCGGACGCGCTGCTCTGGACGCATGCCTCCGCTTGACAGGATTATAAGACGAGCTTCATGGCCGAATTGCGCGGCGGCCACACGCGCTACCTGGAGATCAGGCGCTCGGAGGAGCGGGTGCACCTACATAGGGGGTTGCTGTTGTCACCAGAGTTGCCGACATGCGCGCAAGCATCGACGGCACGGAGCGGCAGCTTCGAAAGCGATACACCAACATGTGGGTGAAGTCCGGCGAGGGCTGGCGAATGATCACATGGCAGTCCACGGCTGTATCGAAAGCTGGCTGACGATGGTGAGGGCGCAATGACGTTGAGAAGCAGCCTGTTGGGTGCGTGGGATTTAGGGAGCTACGTGGAGAACCCCGTCGATGGCTCCCCGCCGCGTTATCCGTTTGGAGACGATGCCCGAGGCCGGCTTATCTACGATCAGGGAGGATGGATGTCGGTTCAGCTTATGGTGGCTTCACGACCGTCCTTTGCATCTGGAGATTGGTTCCACGCTACCTCGGACGAGTTATCGGCGGCCGCGGCATTCATCAGCTATTCCGGCACGTTCGTCATCGACGAAAGTGCTTCGACCGTCAGTCACGTAATCGACATGTCGTTCTTTCCGAACTGGATCGGGCAAACGCAGATTCGCCGCATCAGTCTGATGCCGAACCGTCTCGAATTGACGCCGGTCGAGCCCATCCGTTCAGATGGCCGAGATGTGATCCCCACGCTACAATGGATGCGGCATGATGGCTGAGCAAGCCCTATCAACCCTCGGTGTTCGCTCCGAAGTGCGGCGAGATGGCACGCTGCATCTCTCTCTTCAATCCACCACGTTGAACGATCCGAGACCGGATGAGGCCGTCGTCGAAATGGTCGCAGCACCCCTTCATCCAGCTGACATCAGCATGCTGCTTGGACCCGCCTACCTTGCGAGCGGGGCGATTAGCGGAAAAGGCAAAGACAGAACTGCCGTCTTCCAGGTTCCGCCTGAACGGATGGGGTCGCTCGCCACGCGCACAGGAAAGTCGCTCCCTGTGGGAAACGAGGGCGCAGGCATCGTCGTCGCCGCGGGCGAATACCATCAAGACCTGATCGGCAAGCCTGTCGCGGTGATGGGAGGCGGCATGGTGACCCGCTACCGCGTGGTGCCGGTTAGGAATCTCCTGCCCATTCCCGACGGCGTCCCGGTTGAGAACGGAGCGGCCGTCCTGATCAATCCCCTGACAGCACTCGCGATGATCGAAACAATGCGGGAGCGAGGTCACAATGCGCTGGTTCACACGGCGGCCGCGTCTTCGCTGGGGCAGATGCTTAACCGGATCTGCCTGCAGGACGACATTCCGCTCGTGAATGTCGTGCGCAGGTCAGAACAGGTATTGCTGCTCGAAAACCAGGGCGCAAGATATGTTTGCGACAGCAGCTCGTCCAGCTTCACGGACGGGCTCAGCGCGCATGTCGCAGCCGCTGGTGCCACCCTGGCCTTTGACGCTGTCGGGGGCGGAAAGCTTGCAGGGCAGATCCTCTCAGCCATGGAAGCGCACTGCCTTGCACAAGTCTCTGAGTATAATCGCTACGGCTCCAAGGTGCACAAGCAAGTCTATTTCTATGGCGGACTCGACACCCGGCCATCCGAACTCGACAGAAGCTATGGCATGTCATGGAGTGTTGGCGGGTGGCTGATCTTCGACGAGCTGGAACGGATGAAAGTCGAACGGTTAGATGCATTGCGCTCGCGTATTTCAGCGCAAATGCAGAGCACGTTTGCTTGCGAATTCGCCGGTGAACTTTCCATGACCGAGTTGTTGGACCCAGACATCCTGAGGGTTATCGCGCAGCGGAGCACCGGGGCGAAGTATCTTGTTAATCCGACGAGGCCGCTCACCTGACCATTCTGGACGCTCCTCCATGATTGCTAACCACCGATACTGCGTCAGCTCACGGTGGGGCGTCACCTACATAAACCGTGGCGCTGGCCCTGAGGCTCGCTTTTAGGCTTGATGCTGGGCAAGGCTGGCGCATACCGTCCACGAGAACAGGGCACTCTCAGTTTCAGTGCCGAGCCACCAGTCCCAGCGCGCGCCAGTCCCGGCCGCAGTCCAGCCAGCGTGCGCCGGGGCCGATGAGTGCAAGCCCATTGCACCGAGCGGGCCTGCGCCCAGAATCATCAAGCGTGAGCAAGGCGCCACCGATAATCTCAACGAGCGTAAAGTGCGTCGACGAAGGCCCTCTATTGCGCGTCCAGCCGTTTATCAGATCAGTGCGTGCCAGTACAATTAAGGACAGCATCCTGTCCGATTTTAACGGGCGCTTTGTCCCCCATCAACGACAAGGGCGTGACCGTTGACGTAAGACGCTCGATCGGAAAGCAAGAAGAGTGCAGCTTGCGCCATTTCGATCGGTTCGGCCAATCGTCCAAGCGGAATGCTGCCAGCGGGGGCAAGCGGGCTGACCTCCGTGCCGTCCTCAGCCGTCGAGATCAGCCTCGCCGTGAGCGGAGTGCGGGTCAGTGACGGATTGACGGAGTTGACACGGATGCGGAACGGGCCGAGTTCGACGGCCGCCGCACGCGTCAGGGCGGTGATAGCACCCTTACTGGCACTGTAGATCGATGTGCCGGGAAGCCCGATGCTGGCCAGGACCGATCCGTTGAAGACGATCGCTCCACCTCCTTGACGCTTCATCTGCTCCACTTCGGCCTTGAGGCAGAAATAGGCGCTCTTGACGTTGGTGTCGATCACGCGGTCCCATTCACTCTCGCTCGCCGCCTCAATCGGCCCGCCAGTGGCAGTGCCGGCATTGTTGAAGGCTGCGTCAAGCCGGCCATACACCTCTACGACCCTTTCGATCATGGCGGGGATCGCGGTCGTGTCGCCGAGGTCGGCCCGGATGAACACCGCGTCGCCGCCGGCAGCCTTGATCTTTGCAACGATGGCTTCGCCTTCAGACACACGCCGCCCCGTGAGGGCAACCCTTGCTCCCTCGCTGGCGAACAGAATGGCGCTGGCCGCACCGATCCCCGATGTACCCCTGGTAACCAGGGCAACCTTACCCGCTAGCAGTCCCATGCCGACCTCCATATATGACGGCTGTACTCTAATCATTAAAGCACGGTTGTCACCTAAAAACAGGGCTGGGTCATGGGCAAGGTTTCGAAGGAACAAGCAGGCAGGAACCGACGGGCGGTCGTGGAAGTGGCATCCAGACTGCTGCGCGCCAAGGGCCTGGATGGGGTAGGTGTCCGAGAACTCATGATGACGGCAGGACTGACCCAGGGAGCCTTCTCCAGGCAATTCGCCTCGAAGGAGGCGTTGGCAGCCGAGGCGTACGCCCTTGCCTTCGAAGGGGCCGAACGGGCGTTCGTTGCGTCCATCCAAGGTGGCTCTCCGGGGCAGGCCCGGCGCTTGACCACCGATTACTTCCGTCCAAAGCCAGCCGAGCACGATTGCCCGATGGCAACGCTCTCCATCGACGCTGCCCGCACGCCTGAAGACAGCGCGGTGCGTGTGACTTTCGTACAAGGGCTGGAGCGTCTCGCCCACGTAGTTGCGGGTGATCCGCCTTCTCCGGAACGGCTCGTCCTTCTTGCTGCGATGGTCGGAACATCCATTCTCCGAAGAGCCGGCGAGAACGCGGAGCTTGCGAAAAAAATGGAGGCTGCTGTCGTGGCATACAGTGAGACACTTGATTGAATGCACAACTTCGGGCCAAAGGCCAGTTGCGAGCCCTCATGTCGACGGCAGCGGAGCAAGAGACTTGCCCGCTGTGTCTTCAATAGGGGCCAGGCGACAAAGCCGACCGACCCACCACCCTATGACGTCGAGCATCATCGGGTGGTGGTAGATCCGGCAACGCTGATCCTGCAATCGTCGTGCAGTGAGGACCGGCGACGTCGTTTCCTCCCTCCGCCAAGGGTCGCCACTGCGTCTGAACGCGACTGTCGCTACATGGCGGCAACTGGGCTTCCCTGGTTGGAGGTCCGGCGCCGCACCGCAAGCACAGCCACTGCAGCCAGCATGCAGGCTACCCCGGCCGACGTGAAGGCGGGTAGATAGCTCGCGAATGCGTCACGCGATGCACCTGCGCCATAGGCGGCGACCGCGGAGCCGAGTTGGTGGGCGGTGAAAATCCAGCCGAAGATCAACGGACCTTGCTCCCTGCCGAACGTTTGCCCCGTCAGCTTGACGGTCGGAGGCACGGTGGCGATCCAGTCCAGCCCGTAGAAAACGGCGAAGAGACTCAGCCCATAGAACGAGAAATCAGTGTAGGGCAGCAGGAATAGGCTGACGCCACGCAGGCCGTAGTACCAAAACAGAAGCCACCGGTTGTCGAACCGGTCGGACAACCACCCCGATCCAATCGTCCCAACGAAGTCGCATGCGCCCATCAACGCCAGGATGCCGGATGCCGCCACCGCTTCGACCCCAAAGTCGTGGCAGAGTGGGATGAAGTGGTTCTGCACGAGACCACTGGTTGACAGACCGCAGATGAAGAACGTCCCAGAAAGGATCCAGAACGTCGCGTTCCCGGATGCTCCGCGCAGCGCTCGAAAGCTGCTGGTCAGGGCATTCCCCCCGGCACGCCGGGAAGGTGCGGGGACCACCACCGTTTCGCCATATGAGGGCAATCCGGCATCCCCGGGATGATCGACAACGACCAACAGGACCAGCGCGAGGCAAATTAGACAGAGAAAGCCGGCGGGAACCATCGCCATGCGCCATCCCATGGTCTCCGACAGCCAGGCGGCCACTGGAAGGAACAGGAGTTGCCCGGTAGCGCTGCTGGCGCTCAGCAGACCCACGACAAGCCCGCGCCGCTTGGTGAACCAGCGGGAGGCAATCGTGGCGCCAAGCACGTTTGCGGTGACCCCGGTGGACAAGCCCAAAACCACGCCCCAGGTCACCCAAAGCTGCCACAGTGCTGTCATCTGGGTCGCGAGGGTCAGACCCAGAGCGATGAGGCCGAGCGCCGTGCCGACGACCAGCTTCACGCCGTATCGCTGCATCAGGGCGGCCGCAAACGGTGCGACGAAACCGTAGAGCATGAGTCGCAAAGCCAGCGCGCCCGAAATCGCGCCGAGATCCCAGCCGAACTCGTTCTTCAGCGGGAGCAACAAGACGCCGGGCATACCCATCGCCGCCGAAGTTGCGAGCATGGTGAGGAACACCACGGCCACGACGGCCCATCCATAATGTATGCCCCGCCGTGCAAGGAAGGGCGCCAGTCTGCTAGACAACATCGGTATATCTCCCGGCAGGAACGTGGTCTCCAGGCATGGTTGCCGTCATGCCTTGACCAGCGAGGCTTCTCCGTTGCCGAACGACCAGTCTTCTTTACCGGTGCCGATCAGGCTGATGAAGATGTCCTCGCGTCGAAGGCCGAGTTTGGCGTGGAGTTCGTCGGCGACTTGCCTGTAGAAGCCGCGCTTCTGTTCCAGTGTCCGCCCCTCGACCAGCGCCATTTGCACGAAGATGAGGTCGGTCGACCGCTCGATGCCGAAGAAGCTCGGATCGAAGATGAAGTCGTCCGCGTCGTGTTCGGTCACGACCTGGAACCGGTCGTTCTCGGGCGCCTTGAGGACCTCCACCATAGCGGCATACACGACTTCCCCGATGGTCCGGCGGTATGTCGGAGGTTTGCCGCGTATCAGGTCGATGCGTGCGAAGGGCATGGGAAAGCTCCTGACAGATTGCGGGTATATACGCGCTTATGGACGCGCCTAAACGCTAGTTGTCATGCAAATCGTCGATCTGGTCGGCGAGGCTCGCGATAGCGGCACCGTCGACGAGAGAACCGACCCGGTGTTGCGTCTCCCGCCAATGCGGTAGGGCGAGTTGGATTGCAGCCTGTCCAGCGGAGGTCAAATGCGCGACACGCTCGCGCTGGTCTACTTTGCCGATTTCAAACCTCACCAGGCCTCGCCGCTCAAGTGGATTGAGGTTCCGCCCCATCGTCGACCGTTCGAGTGCAACGCGCTCGGCCAATTGAGTCACAGGCATTGGCCCATGGCGATGGAGCATTCGCAACACCGAGAACTGCGTGATCCGCAGCCCGGACGACTCCAATGCCTTATCGTACGTGGCCGTGACGGCTCGCGTGACGCGTCTCAACATAGTGCAGGCGCAGGGAGCATCATCGGACATGGTAACGGGTATATGCGCGCATCTGCACCACTGCAACCAAATCTTAGTCGAGCCTTCTTGCCGTCCACGGTTCCGTCTCGCACTACTCGAGCCCGCGCGGTCGCGCGAGCTAATGGATGAGATGCGCGCGACGGGCCTGCCGACCTGAAATCGTTATCCTGCGCTGGCGACCACCTATTGCGCGTCCGTCTCACCGAGCGTTGGCCAGGGTAAGCCGATAAGTACGCGCCCAACTCGGGATGAGTGCAACCCGCTACAAATAGCGGCCGTATTCCCTCGTGTGGCACTCAGTTGTATGAAGCCGGGGGCAGAGGAAAGCTAATCGTGACGGTGACACGGCGGCAGTTCGGAACCGGCTTTGGTATGGGCCTGCTCGCAGGAACATTGTCCACGCACGCTGATAGCGCGCCGCTCGGGGCAACTGGCAACTTGGAACAAGAGCTCGCCCGGCTGGAGGCGCAAAGCGGAGGACGCCTGGGCGTCGCAGTGTTCGACACCGGGACGGGACAGCAGACGGGCCATCGCGCCTCCGAACGATTTCCCATGTGCAGTACGTTCAAAGCCCTAGCCTGCGCTGCTGTGCTGGCGCGCGTCGATGCGGGCCGCGAGAACCTGGAACGCCGCATCCGCTACAGCGTCAGCGACGTCCTGAGCTACGCGCCGGTCACAAAGGACCATGCCGGCGAGGGCGGCATGACCCTAGGAGAACTTTGCGCCGCCGCTCTCACGCTGAGCGACAACACGGCGGCCAACTTGATCCTTGCGAGCCTTGGCGGCCCCTCCGCCATCACCGTCTTTGCCCGCTCACTTGGCGACTCCGTCACCCGGCTCGACCGCATCGAGGGCGACCTGAACGAGGCCAAGCCCGGCGACCCCCGCGACACGACGACCCCGGAGGCCATGGCATCGGACCTTCGCGTGCTCGTCACGGGAGACGCTTTGTCGCAGCGGTCCCGCGATCAGTTCATGGCCTGGCTGGTCGACTGTCAGACGGGCGGTGCAAAGCTGCGCGCTGGCGTTCCAGCAACCTGGCGCGTTGGTGACAAGACGGGCAGCGGAGGCCATGGCACGACGAACGACATTGCCGTGATGTGGCCGCCTGGGCGCGCGCCTATCATCGTGTGCGCCTATCTCACCGAGACCCCGACATTATCTAACGAAGCGAACGCAACGTTTGTTGCTATAGGGCGGGCAGTTAAGGCTATGCTGGAAGCATAGGAAATGGCCCGTATTTGGATTTTGAACGCTTGATGAGGCGGTAAGCAAGACTCCGATAGGTGGCTGAATGGGCCGGTATCGGGGTTGCGTCCTGGAGCATCCATCACGTGGATGCTTGGACATATCGACAATTCATGCTTCCTCACACGTCCGGTCGTGCAATGTGCCCAGGCGTTCAAGCAAGCTCTCGCTTGTGACGGCACGCGATCAGCAAAGGGCAGTAGAATGTCGACATTGGAAGACTTTGCGCGATGTGAGCCCCGGCGCCGTATCGCTTTGAAGCTTGGCCTCGGCGTGGCGGCTGCGGCGCTCACGGGCCGGCATGCCTGTGAAACAGCGTGCAAAGCTTTCCAGATTCCAGGGGTAAACAGCGTCCAATAGTTTCCACCCTGGTCCGTGCGATCATCCGGCGTTTGCGCTGGA
>JAABUU010004272.1_pt1 | contig 17029 bp, 17 predicted proteins | sample 5559301 | NCBI WGS metagenome assembly JAABUU01 (sample SAMN10711884, study PRJNA513360) | rock metagenome | isolation source: Antarctica rocks | place: Antarctica: Victoria Land, Richard Nunatak white | reverse complement strand
ACGCACTGTCCTCACGCTGCAACCGTGAGCGATGCCAACGCCCGGGACTTACAGCCTGCTCAAGCGACGCTCCGCGCTGCGCCCCGCCGCAGGTCCCCCTGGCCTGGGCGTGCGACAAGCTGCGCGCTTGCGGCCTGCTGCCGGCCTGGGCCGGCAACGCGCTGGTGCTGGGCACCACGGCCTTCGGCCAGGCCGCTGCCATTGTGCTGTATGCGCAGGCGGCGACGTAAGGCGCCGGATGGCGGCTGCATCACCCCAGGCGCATACCTGCGGTGTGCATGCACGGCGCTGCTGCTGCGCCATCCCGTGAAAATGCTACTAGGAGGCAGTGCCAGGCTGCATGCACCGCTGCCACCTAGGCCTGAGCTTGTACTGCGCTATGTGTGGACTTTAGATTGTATAGGGTAGGGTAGGTTAGGGTAGGAACACCCCAGCTGCACACCTGCGGTGTGCATGCGCAGCAGTCACGGCTCTGCTGCGCCTTTGCGCGATTTAGCTGTCAGGAGGCAGTGCCGGGCGGCATGCACCGCTGCCGCCTGTGCTTGAGGTGTACGTGATTTGTGAAATGACTGTCATGACAGAGTACCTCCAGATGTCAGCATGACGTGTAGCTGTCAGGAGGCAGTGCGGGCGGCATGCACCGCTGCAGCCTGTGCCTGAGGTGTGCATATTATGAGTAAAGACTGTAATGACAGAGTATCTTCAGAGTGTCAGCGTGACATGAAGGCATTACCTTGTGTGAGTCAGCGCGCTCGAGCGCAACCCCACTACACACACAGCATGCATGTGTCTACATACATCTTTTGAAACCCCTCCATGCTAGTGGTACACCTGCATGTGGTCTGTTGTATATACAAACTGCAGCACATCACGCTCGCATGCTGGTTGGGAACGGACTGTCGCACTTCAAGCACGACAGTTGACACTCCAACGACAAGAACCGCGCATGCTCAGGCTGGACCTTTCTAGGGCGCCTGACCCACGTGCAGAACACCTTGCCGAGCATCCATTCTGCCAGCAAAGAGGGCCACGGCGGCAGCGCTGCAGTTGGCCGCAGGCCCACGCAGACGCACGGTTCCCGTCGCCAGTATCACAGACAGGGGTTCTGCTCACTCCTCCTTCGCGGCGCTGGGGTTCAGCATGCCGTCCTCGGGGTTGTTGAGCCAGTACCCCAGGCGCGCGCCGCCATCCACGGGCAGCTGCACGCCCGTGATGAACGCGCTGGCGCTGGAGGACAGGAACAGGATCGCCGCGGCCACCTGCGCAGCCGGCCGCACCGGCTCCGTGTGAGCTCTCGCGTGTGCAGGCAGCTCGTCTTGCTGCCTGGGGGACTGACATGCTCGTGCGCCGATCACATCTCGCTCTTTGTGTCTTCCAGCCAGCATGACAGCATCACACTGCTGTACGTGCGATCTGTATGCTGCTGCACTGCACCCTGCAACCCTGAATATTTTCTTGAGCATGCTACGCGAACTGCGCAGCCGCGGGCGGAGCAGCCCACCTCGTCGGCATGCCCGACGCGCTGCATGGCGTGCCACTTGGCCAGCTTTGTGCACATGTCTTCAGTCGACAGGCCCTGGCGCGAAGCCATGCTCTCTATCGCCTCGGTCAGGATGGCGCCGGGCAGGACCGAGTTGACGCGCACGCCCTTGGGCGCAAACTGCGCCGCAGCGCAGCGGCCCGTCAGCGGCCGACGCCCGCATGCTTGTGCTGTGGCAGCTTGCGTGCCGTGTCCCGGGGTCCAGGGCGCACCCCGAAGGCCAGGTTGGTCGTCATCTTGTCCTGGGCGGCCTTCACCACGCCATAGATGCCCCAGTTGGATGACGGGATCAGCGACGCTACGGAGGAGATGTTGACGATGGCGCCCTTGTTCTTCAGCAGCTCCTCCTTCGCCTCCTCGATCATGCTGGCCGCGCCTGCGGGTCCCCGGGCGGGAGCGTCACGGCTGGCTCACAGGCGAGCATGGCGGGTACGCCACGACCCACGGCAGGCGCGCACAGGGGGCATGGAGTGCATGGAGCGCAGCGCATGTGCATGTGCATGTGCCGAGGCTGTGCAGGCCGGGTCAGGTGCGGCGGCGGTGGCGCACTGGTGACGTGCAGCGTGAGCGCGTCGTGGAAGACGTCCGCGCTGTTGGAGCCCTTCATCATCGAGTCGGTGGACACGCCGCCGTTGTTCACCAGCACGTCCAGGCCTGCGCGTCAGGCGCGCTCGCCTTGTGCGCAGACAAGACCAGCACTTCTTGCAGCCAAAGCGCTCTAGCGAGACCGCTGCGCGCACCGCCCATCAGCCGCATAGCCTCCTTCACAGCGTTCTTGCTGGACTCGTCGCTGCACAGGTCGCCGACGACGCTGCACGCCTTGCCGCCAAGGTCCTTCACCTGCGTACAAACGGACGCTGGGCCGTGGCGGGCCGCAGGCGCAGCGTCCTGAGCGTACCAAGCTTGGCATACAGGATATGTGGTGCAATAATGCAGCTAGGTAGGACGAGTGCTTACCGCGGTGTCCAGGCGCTCCTTCCGCCTGCGCAACCAAACTTCCGACTCACGCCCGGCGCATGCACATTGCATAAGCGGGCTGGTGTGGCAGACATCAGCTACAGCGTTCAGAACAGTAGGAGCTGGGCAGCAACCATACCTGCCTATGATACAGACGTGGGCACCGTTCGCGGCAAAAGCGTGCGCAGTCGCAAGCCCGATGCCCGCGGAGCCACCTGCGCCAGGTCACTTTCTTGTCAGGCCCCTGGTGTACCTTGTCTGGCACCTACGCTTGTCAAGCAGCTAGGGAGTGTGCATACAGGGAGCGCCCGCACCGGTCACAAGCACCCTCTTGCCGGCAAGATCCTCGTACTTTCCAATGACTGGCGACATGGCGCTGACGTTTGCAGGCAGCGTGGTCAAGAGACAAGCTAACGAGCTCCTTTGTACTCACAATTGCAACCTGTCCTTGGAGACGGTTGTTTTTACGATAGCGTTGATGTCAACAGCACCCTTACTAAAGCCTTGAAGTAGAGTGAATGTGCAGCCGTGGCATGGATCTACGTTTAATTACTGCATGTCGTGAGGCTGTCAGATTGCCCAGACTGCCCTCTGCCCCAACTTTGCAGTGATGTGCTGTGAGGCGTGTACCAAGCCCTGCAAGTTGTGCAGGCTGTGGTCCCGCTGATAGGTGGCCAGGTGCCTTTGGGCAGGTGGGGGCAGGGTTACCTGGGTGCACCGACATGCTCTGACAGCAAAGGCCGTAGAATACATCTACGCCTTCCATGCGCATGCGGTGAGCGGCACTACGAATGGATGTGAGCACCACAGCCATCAGTCCTGCTTTTCACCCGCGCAGCCACGCATTCAACTGCGCTCCCGAGTCCACTCATGCATGCTGGCCTTCTGGCGTGTTGTGCGCTTGGCGCAGAGTGCCTGCCCCGCCCTTCCTGCCCCACGTCATGGCCTACACTGGAACCAAAGGATCCAGACTATGGGGACCGCCCTCAGTTGCCCCAACTCCCCAGCTAGGCAGAACTCGTGCATGCGGCGTACTTTGACAGCAGCCCAGTCCACCGCTTCGGGCGGTCCGCCCGCCCTGTTGCAAACAGTCCTTGGGCCCTGACAGTGAGCGCGCTACGCCGCGCTCTCCAGCAGCCCTCACTTCAGCAGCGAGCGCGCGATCTGCTCCTTGGCCGTCGCCAGCGCCTTGGAGAAGGTCTGCGTGCGCAGCTGGCCGCGCAGCACACCGTGTCAGGCGCTGGCATAGCCCCAGCTTTAGCAGCGCCTCACTGCTGCACGCTCTGCAGCATGTGCCACAGCCCTGCAATACTGTCAGCCTGCCGTGGCCCACTGGCAGCCAGCGACCCAAGGCCGCACGGACACTGCGCTTGCTGGCTGCCCATGTGAAAGTGATGACAGCTCCGGAGAAAATGCGCATCAGGGCAAGCAACAGACGCTAGCAGATCGGCGTGGACACAGCGCGCCCTGCCCGCAATGCAGCTGCGAACCTGCTCGGCGAGCGGCACGTCTGCGTCCGCGCCGCGCATGGCCACGCGGCTCGCGATAGTGCTGGGGTCCGTCTCCAGGATCAGCCTGCCGTGCGTGCAGTGCTGCATTCGCCGACATGCCTGGGCCTTTGAGCGGCGTCCTGATGCATCGTGCACACGGCTTGCGAGTGCAGCGGCGCGCAGGGGGACGGATCCCACGGTGACGGGAAGGCACGCACCCGCCGTCGACCGTCTCATCCATGGCAAGCAGCACCAGGTCCAGGTTCTCCAGCACCGTCTTCTTCTCCACCGCGCCCCTGTGCGTCAACCTTAGACGTCAACGGCACAGGCTCGCGCGGAGAGTCATAAGCTGACGAGCGGCTGCGCTTGCGTAGAGCGGCGCACTGCAGCTCCTGCTGACGAGACGTGCAGGCAGCGCCGCACTCTTGGGCAAGGGAGCCCCCCAACGTCAGGGCTCTCAAGCCTGGCGGGAGCCAGGGCTGCCGCACAACTGCAGCGTGGCCTCAACAACGCTGAAGCCCTACAAGCCGACAAGGCAGGCCCAGGAGCTGCGAGCGCTTGGCGGCGCACCGCAGCAGCAGGGAGATGGACTCGTAGAAGCCTTGCAAGACCTGGTACAGGATCAGCTCGTTCTCGTCTTGCGACCCGGTCACATAGAACATCAGGTCGCCCAGGAACTTGTAGACCACGATCACCTCGCTGAAGGTCGTGATCTCCGCTGCCGCGGCGACCAGCACCGCGTCAGACCAGAGCCGCGTCGGTGCCTGCAGCCAGAGCACGCGCGCCTGGCCGGACCTGCGCCCGGGCCGCACCTTCCAGCCGCGCATTGGTCCTGCTCGTTTTCGCAAACACTGACTTTTCGTAGTTTGCCTGTGCGGCGACGGTGGACCTGCGCAGCGCTGCACCATCAGGGGATGTGATGCAGCGCTTGCCGAAGCACGGCCAAGCAGTGCACTCCGCAATGCACTCCGCAGTAGCACGGGATGCTCACCACTCAGGCGCATAGTACTTGACCGCGATGCGCTTGCCCTCCGAGTCCAGCAGCAGCAGCGATTTGACGACGGGCACGGTTGGGTCCACGTCCATGGGAACCCCCCGCAGGGAGCCGCTCGCCCGTGGATGCTGCCAGTGCCTCTTGTACTCGCCCTCACGCACACGTGCTGCCGCAGCGCTGTGATCGCGCGGACTGCCTCACTGCAAACTTGAGCAGAAATCTGGCGCTGTTGCAATCCTCCGACGCTGCTGTGTACGCGGACTCCTGTTCACACACAGGCCTCGGTACTCCCTGGATGTACTTGCGCTTGACTCGCTCTAAAACAGCCTGGCAGGGTCTCACTGGGTCTTCCCAGCTCGAGCTAAACTTGCAAGGGAGTGACTCCTGATCACAGTCGACTCCTCAACCGCTCGTGCCTTCATCTGAAAAGCAGTTCGTTGACAGCCTCTACAGGTTTCTGCTCGCGTCTGCTGCACGCTTGCAAAGACGCTGATTGAGCGCGCTTCGCAGTTCTCAGACACGCCCGCCCCTGTGCTGCGCCACGCCATGGTCGTCACCGGTCCGTTCGACTTCGACCTGTGCACGCGGAACGCGTTTCTTGAGTCCAAGGGCATCAAGCCCCCGCGCTTCACAAAGACCGGCACAACCATCGTCGGGCTCATATTCAAGGTGCAGGCTGGTGTGGCTGCGGCGCCCGTGCTGCTCCAAGCACCTGCACACCTGACCGTCGCAACACGCCGGGCAGGATGGAGTCGTGCTGGGCGCGGACACGCGCTCCACGTCCGACACCACCGTTGCGGACAAGAACTGCGAGAAGATCCACTTCATCGCGCCCAACATCTACTGCTGCGGCGCCGGCACGGCCGCTGACACCGAGAACGTCACAGGCGCGGCCCTCTTCAGCGCTGCTGATTGGCCTGGTGCCAGCGTGGCTTCATGCCGTGTGCTGATGGGAGATGCGTCGCTGCTCCAGGAATGGTGTCGTCCGCGCTGGAGCTGCACAGGTATGCGACGGACCGGGAGTCGCGGGTGGTCACTGCGATGACGATGCTCAAGTCGCACCTGTTCAGGCGTGCCACGCGCCTTTGCCGGGCGCTCGCGGTGCTCTGGTTGACCCACAACAAGTGCCGCTCTGGCCTGTGGGATTGTGGGACAGCGCAGCAGGCGCGCCGGAACACACGCTGTGAGCAGAGTTGCGTGTGAGCTTTGGGTGACGCGGCGTCAGGTATCAGGGCAACGTGAGCGCGGCGCTGGTGCTGGGCGGCGTGGACCTGCGCGGGCCGCACCTGTTCACGGCGCGCCTGGCCCTGTCAGGTCCACTGGTCGCAGTGTGGCAGTCACTGTTCCTCGGGTGCCCGCCCTGCCACGTGCCAGACTGAAGCCTGGTGGGCCGCTGCACTCCTTGTGACGCTCAGCATGGCGTTCGATCAGACTGCACAGGGTCTGCATAGACTGCCCGGGGTGGTGCTCTGCACAGGGCATCACACTCTTTCGAGGATTGCCAATTATTTTGTGACGGCCTTGCGACTGCCTGTGGAGCTCGGGGTGGCCGCCTGTGGCGGCGCGCCGGGCGGCGCCGACGCGCGCCGCGCCGCGCAGGTGTACCCGCACGGCTCCACGGACGCGCTGCCGTACGCGACCATGGGCTCCGGCTCGCTCAACGCGATGGCGGTCTTTGAGCAGGGCTTCCGCGAGGGCCTGGGCCGCGACGACGCGGTCGCGCTGGTCGCGCGCGCCATCCGCTCCGGCATCTTCAACGACCTGGGCTCCGGCTCCAATGTGGACGTGTGCGTGATCACGCGCGGCAAGGCGCGCGCCCGCCGCTCGCCCGCGATCCCCTGTCCAGCTGTGCGCGGCCGGCGTGCCTGCATGCCTCTCTGGGCCTGCTGCTGCATAGGGTTGATGGTAGGGTTGATGGGGCGCCGACGCGGGGGTGTGCAGGTGGACTACATGCGCAATTATGAGTACCTGATGGACAAGACGGTCGCGCGCGAGACCCCCGTTGTCTACCCGCCGGGCACCGCACGTGCGCCCGCCCGCCGCAGCGCGCCCTGTCAAAATGCCTGTGCATGCGCTTCCGGCTTTGAGCTGATGCTGGCGATGGTGCCATGTCTGAGGCCGGCTGTGCGCGCCGCAGCGGTGCTCAAGGAGAGGCGGTGGAAGACGGGGGACGCCCGGGTGGCGCTCGCGGCGGAGGGCGAGCGCCCCGAGGCGATGGATGTCTCTTAGCGCCTGGGCGATGGATGTCTCTTAGCGCCTGGGCTGTGCAGTCGTCGCAGCAGCGGTCCGTCAGTTGTCAGCCTGTCTGTAAACAGTCGCCTGTGGGCACGCCCTGCCAAAGCCGCATGCTTACAGGGGCGCCACACGGCGCGCGGTGCCAGGGCGCTGCCAAGGCCGCAGGGCGCATCAGGCGGCGCCCAGGCAGGCGGCGAGCTGCCGGCACAGCTCCCGCAGCTCGGCCGGCGCGGCCGCGTCGCGCGCCACGCGGTGCACCTGCGCAGCAGTTCCTGAGCCAGCGCGCCGGGCGGTGGGCAAGTAGCGCAGCAGCACGGGCGCCGAAAGCGCGGGCCGCTCTGCTGCAGCATGTTGCGCGAGCGTGCGGCGCGAGCGCTGCATGCGCCGACGCAGCGGCATTCGAAGGCCCGTCGCAGGGTACGCCTCAGGCGGTCAGCTTGAGGATTGATCCTGAGTGAGACCCGCAACCTGAGGGGAGGACCCGCGAAGGGCGGCGCACCGCCTCGGCCGCATCGAGCAGGTGCGGCAGCAGGGCCGCCAAGACAGGCTCGCTGCCGCTGCCCACCAGCGCGGCCAGCAGCCGGCCGGCCGCTAGGCGCTCGTCGGCCGGCCGGCCCGCGTCGCGCAGCGCGCCGGTCGCGGTCTGCAGCAGGTCCGGCGCTGCCGCGACCAGCGCGCCGCCCAGCGAATGCGTGGCCACAAAGAGCACCTGCGCGCGCCCACCAGGGACTGTGCATGCATGAGGATCACATGTCGCACGGCCCAAGCAAAGGTCTGGTGACCCTCGCGGTAACGTGACGCGTGAGTGACCCGCTTGGAGCGGCGGCAGCATAGGCTGTGGGCACCCCTCCCACCTGCGCCAGCATCGGGCACGCAGATCCACACTCTCACCCACTGGAGGCTTTCCGGCAGGCGCAAGTGCCGATGCCTGCAGACCCCGCTGCCACATGCAGACTATAAGCAGCGCTGTGGCACCTGTTGAGTGACAGCTCTAAGCCTCCAAGCACAACAGTCCCATGCACTCTCCGGCCGCATGTGGCGCTGGTCTCCACACGCAGGCTTCCCCACGCAGGCGACAGGTGCGCGCCTGCAGCACGGCGGCACGCAGATGCGCGTTGCGCTCGCGCCCAAGCGCGGCCAGCAGCGGCGGCACCAGGCGCGCCGCCAGGCGCGCGTGCGTGCGCGGGGACGCGCGGCGCACGGCCAGGATGAGCGCATTGGCCAGGCAGGCGCGCACGGGCGGCGGCACGTCCAGCGTGTCCAGCCACTCGGGCCGCCTGCAGGCCCGCGGAGCCGCTCGATGCCGCCAACGCGATGCAGTGGAGGAGCACTGGTTATAGGTGTAGGGTTATGGCAAGTTCAGGGTAGTGTAGGATAGGGTAGGCATAGGGCACTGGACAAGAGTGATGCACGCTTCAGCTGAAGAACGGAACAGATGGCGGGACGTGCCTGCGTGCCGTGACCGCGTCGAGCACCTCGTCCAGCAGCAGCGCGGGGGCCTCGTCGGGGCCCCGCTCGGGCGCGCTCGCAGGCTCCTCGGGCCCCAGGGCCTCCTCTATGACGACCCCGGGGTAGACGGCACGGGGCGGCAGCTCGCGCGGCGCGCCGCCGGCAGCGGGCACGGCCGCGTCCGGCGCGGCCTCCAGCTGTGCGCCCAGCAGCAGTGCGAGGCAGTCCGCGCAGCCCAGCTGCGCCGTGCGCACGTCCTCGCCTGCCGCGCCCTCGCCCTGCCGCCGGAGAGCGTGTTACGCGCCGGGCCCGGCCAACGCGCTGTGAGCATGTCGACATGCATTCCAACACTGCATCCTAACGCTGCAGATGCACGCGGCAGCCAAGCGCAGCCAAGGAGCCCGCGCAAACAACAGCCCGCACATCTACATGCATGGTGACACAGCGCCCCCGCAAGGGCGGCACGCGTACGCCCGGCGCGCCCACCGGCGGCCAGTGCAGGGCGGCGCCGATGGCGCCCAGCAGGCGGCGGCGCTCGCGGTCGTCCGCCAGCGCCAGCGCGCCCGCGCCGCGCGCGGCCAGCGCCGCGCACACCGCAAACAGGCCGGCGCGCAGCGCGAGCGACGCGCCCGCCGCGGCGCCCGCGCCCGCCGCGGCCACCACCGCGCGCTGCGCGGCCGGGCTGCCCAGCCGGCCCGCGAGCTCGGCCGCCAGCCGGCGAGCTTTGGGCGGCTCGTCTGCGGCCGCCATGCGCTGCAGCAGCGCCGCCGCGATGCTGTCGGCCGCTAGGCCACCCGGCGCTGCGGGCGCCGCGGCGCCCGCGTCGCCCCCGCGCGTCCCTCCAGGGGCCGCGGCGGGTGCCGCAGCGCCCGCCGCGCCACCAACCACGGCTGCCCCGGCGTGCGCGCCGCTGCGGCCCGCGCACTGCTCAGCCGCGCCGGGCGCTCCGAGCGCGGCGTCTGCCGCGGCTGCGGCGCCCTCCCCCTCCTGCCGCGCAGCGGCGCCGGCGGCCCCGCCGCAGCCGTACAGGCTCGCCGCGGCGACCGGGCTGTCCAGCGCGGCGGCCGGCAGCGCGCGCAGCGCGAGCAGCGGCGCCAGGCGCTCGAAGAGCGCGCCCGCCGGGTCTGCGCCCGCAGGAGCCTCTGCGGGCGCCTTCGCGGGCGCGCGCGGCCCTGGGCTGCTCCCGCCCGCGCCCAGCGGTGCGGGGCCTGCACGGGAGCCAGGCGCCCGCTGCGCGTCCTCGGTGCAGGGAAGAGCGCCGCCGCTCCGGCCCGCCGCGAGCGCACAGGTTGCCTCAGGCGACGCCGCCCAGCCAGGGGCGGCTGCCGCCTGCTGCGCCAGCCGCGCGCGCACGCCCGCGAGCAGCGGCCCCGGGTGCGCAGCAAAGAGCGCGCCCAGCGCGGCCAGCGCGCGCACTGCGCGCGCCTCGCCCGGCGCGGCCCACAGCGCAGCAAGCGCGGCCGCCGCCGCGCCCGGCGCGGCCGCCGCCGCGCGCTCGGCGCCCAGCCGGCGCGGCCACTCGCGCAGCAGGTCCACCACCTGGTCGGCCGCCGCGCCGCCCGCCGCGCGGCCCTGCCCGCTGCGGCCGCCGTGCGCCTCTGACGCGTCGCCGCCGGATGCCGCCGCGCTTGCGCCGCCCTCCCCGCCGCGGCCGTGCCGCGCTGAGGGAGCGCCGCCGGCAGCCGCGCCTGCGCCAGCTTCGGCGCCCAGCCCGCCGTGGCCGCGCGCGTCGCTGCCGCCGGCGGCTGCGCGCGCAGCTGCCTCCTCGGCCGAGCGGGCGTGCGCCTCTGGAGCGGCGCCGGCCGCCGCGGATGGCCCAGTTACGGCTGTGAGCAGCGCGGCCAAGGCGGCCACCTCGCGCCCGGGCGCGGCGAGCGCGGCCAGCAGCAGCTCGCGCGCAGCGGCGCGCTCGGGCCCGCCCGCCGCGCCGCCCAGCAGCCGCACGAGCCGCGGCACCAGCGCCGCCGGACGCAGGCGCGCGAAGGCCGCGCCGGCCAGCGCGGCCGCCGGCGCGCCCGCCTCCGCCAGCGCTGCGGCCACCGCGTCGGGCTCCCCGTCCGCGAGCGGCCATGCCAGCAGGCAGGCGAGCGCGTCGGCGGCGGGCCGGTTGGCGGCGCCGCCCGGCCCGCCGCCCGGCCCGCCGCCCTGCCCGCCGCCCGGCCCGCCACCTGGCGGCGCGTGCATCTGGCCCGGCGCCGCAGCGAGCGCGCGCAGCGCGGCGGCCAGGCCGCCGCGCCGCGCGGCCGGCGTCTCCGCCATGACCAGCTCCGCCAGCAGCCGCGCAGCCGCAGCGTGCCGCACGCGGCCATGCGCGAGCGCGGCGGCCAGGCCGGCCGCCACGGCGCCACGCAGCGCGCTGCGCGCGCCGGGCGCCGCGGTCGGCGAGGGCACGCCCTCGGCTACGCCGGTGGGCGCGCCGGCAGGCGCGTCCAGGTCAGCCGTGAGCGCTAGGCGCGCGAGGCCGGCGGCCAGGCCGGCCGCGGACGCGTCTCCCAGCGCTAGGCCGGCAAGCAGCGGCGCCGCGTCGTCCTGAAACCGCGCAAGCACCGCCCGTCAGGACACGCGTGGCCGGGCGGAACGCACGCGCTGCTGCAGCGCCGGGCGGCGCGCCTCGAGCAGGGGCTGCAGGATGATGCCGCGCAGCCGCCCGCGCGCCTGGCCAGCCAGCGCCGCGAGGCCCGCCAGCGCCGCAAGCGCGCTGCGTTCCGGCGCGGTCGAGCGGCCTGGGGCGCCCTGGCAGGCGCGGCCGGCCGGCGCGGCCTCCGCCAGGGTGCGCATGCGCGCGGCCCATGCGCCATGCTGGTGCCGCACCGCGCCCTGCGCACGAGGATGTCGGGGGCGCCTCTTAGCCTGGAGTGCGCTCTGGGCAGGCATGTGCGCTGCGCGCGCCGTCGACTGCTGCGCACGTCGCGTCTGCGTTGCCGAGCGCGCACTTCTGCAGGGTGTCAGTCCGCAAGGCGAGCGCGCTCTGGCAGGCGCGAGCTATGTGCGATTTCTCAGCGCACGGTGCACTGCCAATACCCGCGCGGCCCGTGCAGGCCAGAGCGGCTGTTCGTGCGCCCTACTGCTGCGCCGCTCCGTCGGCACACAAGACGCTGCATGCGCAGCGCGGGCGGTCACCGCCGAGGCGCCAGGGTCTGTAAGCAGCGCGGGCGCCCACTGCGCCCAGAACTCGGCCAGCGCGCCCGTGTCGCCGACCACCGCGTGCGCGGCCGTCCGCGCGCGCATGACGTCGAGTGCCGCGCAGAGCAGCTCGCAGGCGCGCTCCTGACCTAGCGACAACACACTATTGCCGCTGGGTAGAGCTACCTGAGAGGGTGCACGCTGGTGTTCACTGTGTGCCCGGTGTCCGCCCTACCATGCAGAGTGGGGTTCTGCTGGCAGATGCACAGCTGTCATAGCTGCAAAGCTTTCAGCAGTCACAGCCAGGAGTGGGCGCATGCCTGCGCCGGCCGCGGCTGCAGAGCGCCAGCGCGCGAGGTGCTGCAGCAGGCGGTCCAGGGGCGCCGCAGCACGCAGGAGCGCCGCCGACGCCTCGTCCGCGGCCGCGCCGCCGTCTTCCGCTCGGCCGCGCAAGCCGTCAAACAGACGCGCGGGCAGCTCGGCTGGAGGGTCCGGCTGCGCCGCGGGCGCGAGCAGCGCCGAGTGGCGCTCCAGCCACGCAGCGCTGGGCTGCCGCGCCGCGCCCCCGGGGCCGGCCGCATGCCCGCCGCCCGCAGCAGCTGCCAGGCCTCCGGCGAGCACCAGGATGGCGTCGGCCGCGGCGGCCGCTCGCTGGCTGGGGGCCGCCGCCGGCGCCAGGCGCGGGCTGCCCAGCTGCGTGTCCAGCGCCGGCAGCCACGCGGCCGCGCCCGCTGCTGCCGCCGCCGCTGCCCGCGCCCCGTCGTCCGGCCTGCCAGCAGCACTCGCAGAGTCACCCGGGCGGGTGTAGCAGCGGGCTGTGCAGGGCGCCGAGCGCGCAGTCACACCGAGCACACCAGGCTAGGAAGGCGTCAAAGCTGAGGCCAGCGCTCTAGGAGCCAGCGCAGGACAAGGAGCTGCAGGTAAACAGCGGAGCGGCTTGCGGGGCCGTCACGGACCCGGCCGGCGCGCCGGGCTCAGCCAGGTGGCGGATGAGCAGGGCGGCGGCGAGCTGCAGGCCGCGGTCCGCGCAGCCAGCAAAGGCGCCCAGGCGCCGGGCGACGCATGCCGCGCAGGGGCCTTGCCGGAACAGCCAGGCGACCAGGCTGTACGCGCGCCGCTGCCGCTCGCTGCCGGGGCCGGCCAGCACCTGCAGGCCCAGTGGTGTGTGCCAAAGCAACTAAGATTATTTTGGGCAGTGCGGGCCATTGCGCAGAGCGACTCTCAGCTGCACTCGAGGCCGGAGAGAAAACGTGCAGGCGCTATATGTTGCAGGCCGGGAGCCCCAGATCCGCAAGGCCACCAACGGTGCGCTGCGGCAGTGACTATGTAAGCGCTATGCAGCAAAGGCGTGAGCCTACCTCCTCCAACAAGGGCCGCAGGAGGGGGTCGTCCAGGAACGGCGCGGTGCTGCTCGCAGACAGACAGGCAGTCTGCAAGGCCAACAGCGGGCCTGCATAGCCTGGTGCTGCACACGCACGCTTTGCTTGTTAGCGACTGTCTGTCTCCAGTGCCTCACGCAAGTCAAGCTGTGAAAAGTGCATAGCTACCTCTGCCTGACAGCGCTCTGGCCAGGGCGCTGGCGGGCGCTTGTAGCAGCACGTGCAACGCCTGACTCAGAGAAAGGTCGCCGGTGATGGCCATACCGCCTGGTCTGCGAGACTCTGCGGCCCTTTGTCACCATCGTTTGTGGACAACGCCGACGCCGAGCGCTAGCACTACCAAAGTCGCAGGCCTGACCAGCGCAAGCAGCCACCCGCTAAAGTACCCCATGTGGGGAGCGGGTCGGCCTATGAGGATAGAGATCCCAGCGTGTACTGCAGCTTGGGTACAGGAGCGATGGCCGTCACGCTGGGCACCAGCGCGCCTCAGCGCACCCTGCACGCCAGCACCTGTGCCCGTGCGTGCACAGCTCTGAGTTTGGTTGCGGCAGTGGTAATGCAACTCCTATTTCGCTCAGCCTTAAACACCTGACTGGACTGCACGCAGGGCGCCCGGCGGCCGGAGCACTCTGCGCAAGGCCTCAGGCGGCGCGGGCCATCTCGCGCGCGGTCCCCCGTCAGGTGCACAAGACCTGCTGCGCGGCGGCGGCCGGGCAGCGCGGCGGCGACTACACCAAAGAGTTGAACGATGCCGAGAAGCGGTGGGAGGGCCAGGTGAGCCCCATACCGGTGTCGGCGGGCCAGAAAGCAAAACTGTAACTGCCGACGCGGATCGCAAACGAGGCGCCCGCGCAGATCCGGGAGGGCAAGGTGAAGAGCATCAGCGCAAAGACCGCCGGCGACCTGATGAAGGTGCGAGCTGTGCGCTTGAAAACGTGTCACACTCGATATGCGTGCGGCCCGGGCGCGCCTGACTCGCGGCGCTGCTCATCAGGACGGGTGGACGTTCCTGGACGTGCGGCCATCCCACGAGATTGCCAAGGCGCGCCCGGGAGTGGGCCGAAGCCGTGCGTTGCTGGCTTGTGCCATGTGCCCGCCACGCGTGCGCAGGGTCCACGCCCGGTCGACTGCGGCGGGCTAGGGTCTCACGGACACGCCCTGTGTGGTGTGGTTGGCCTGACCGCCTGGCGCCTGATTTCGAGGGAGTGTGCAAACAGCGCACACAGTGCACGCTTGCAGGGCCCTGCGCGGACCGCGACTGCAGGCAGCGTTGCATGTTGCATGGTGGCACGCGCTTCAAACAGAGCGGCGACAGCCGTCTTCGATGCGGCAGGCTGGCGCCAGGGCGCAACGCTCCCGAAAGGCGCCCATGCATGCTGCGTGCGGGCCGCCAGCGAGCGCCGCGTCCTGGGCGGGCGGCAGGCGGGCGTGCAGGGCGCGACGGAGGTGCCTGTGTACGTGGTGGACGAGGACATGAGCCCGGCGCTGCTGCTGAAGAAGGCGTCCAACCTGGGCCTGGGCGGCTGGTGGCTGGGCGGCACCCACATGAAGCCCAACAAGGGCTTCATCGGCGCGGTGCAGCAGCAGGTGCCCAAGGACGCGCAGCTCATCGTCAGCTGCCAGAAGGGCCTGCGGCGCGCCCCCGGGCCCCGCCGCCGCGCGGCGCCCCGCACGTGGCCGCGCCGCGCCAGGCGCCCCCCTGGGTGCCACGGGAATGTCGTCAGCTCGGCGGCGGAGGCGGCAGCAGGAGCATTGTAACGGGCGCTCACGGGCGCTCAGGGGCTGCTGGCCACCACCGTAGGCGAGGGTCTGCTGAAAATGCGGCAGGAGCTGGTGGATGCTTCGGGAGCAGCGTCATGTTGTTGGGCGCAGCTGATGTGCAGGGCGCGTCCTGCTGTGGATGCATGTCAGCAGATGCCGCCCGGCGTCTGCACGCGCCGGCACGAGCACACGGCCAGTCTGTGGCGTATGTTACGCAGACCAAGCAGTGCTCCCGCGCGGCGGCCCCTCAGCGCGCGCCCGCCCGCGCAGGTCGCTGGCGGCGGCGGAGCAGCTGTCGCGGGCGGGCTACGGCACGCTGGCCTGGATCAACGGCGGGCTGGACACCGCCAAGAAGGCCGACCTGCCCATCAAGGGCGAGTTTGACGACCTGCGCTACGGCGGCATCGGCGGCCTGTCTGAACTGCTGGGCTGGACGGATGTGCAGCGCGAGAAGAGCGCTGGCTTCCTGGGTGAACCCTTCCCCCCCATCTCTGCTTGCATTGATCCTAGGCGCTCTTGCTTGGGGTAACAGTTACGCGCGTCTGGTGACCTGACGGGCGCTCGATGCTCATGCAGGCGGCGGGCAGAACATCATCAAGGCGGTGCGCGCCCGCGCTGGCCCCCGTGTTGGCTGCGACTTGGCAGGCATGCTGTTGTCCTTCGAAGCCACTACAGGCAGCTGACACTGCTTTTGGTCTGCAGGCCGTCGTGGTCCTGATCTTGGACGGTGTCTGGGCGGCATGGGGCATCTTCTTTGACAAGTAGGCGCGGGCGAGCGCTGCCGGCCAGCAGCGCGCCCGCGCAGGGGGCGCGCCCCCGCCCTGCTGCCGTGTGTATGCCCGGTAGTCTCTGTACGCTGGGCTCACCAACGCGGTTACATAACATGCCGTGTCACCATGTAACACTTATTGCATGCGTCTGGCACGCTGCTAACCACAGCACCTATCACCTCCTGAAGCTCTCGTAGTACAAGCAGCCTGCTCCAGACCTAGGCTGCTACACACTCTGCCAGCAGTCCCTGCGCGCACGCTGTTCGCACACCAAGCCGCGACCATGGTGCAGCACCGCCGGCGCAGCTACACGTAGTGTACACAGCGCCACCCCTCACGCGAGGAAGGCGCCAACCGCCCACAGGCTCAGGATGGCCCACTCGCTCACAAACACGCCCGGCGAGCCCAAGCCCTGTCCAGCCAGACCAAACGTGTTTCAGACGGCGCTCAGCCAGCCATCTGAGCAGCTGGTGAGCAGGCTTGAGCCGACAGGAGCGGCGCGCACAGGGGCAGGCAACCTACGACGTCCGCAGCTGGCCCACACATGCATGAACTGGGACATGCGCCTCTCGTCATGTGGGTTCATGCGCGACGCGTCAGGAGGCGGGGGGGCGCACAAAGATGGGGATGATGTCGACGCGCAGCCAGCTCTGCAGCGCGGCGCCCAGCAGCGTGCCGGCCACCAGGCCCGCCACCGCCAGGCCGCCCGCGCGCGCTGCCGCGCCGCCCAGCACCCGCTCAGGCTCGAGGCGGTGCAGCGCGCACGCTGCATCAGTGCTCTAGCTTCATGCTGACTGGACAAGTGACCCAACATGTACTTGAAAACTTTGTGTGTTCCTGGTGCCCAGGCATACGGTCTCCAGTAACCAGTGTGACAATCAAAGAGCCGCGCTGTCCTGCACGGCGACCCAAACACGAGCCAGGATGGGCGCCATGCGCCCGCAGCAGGGCGCACGCAGCGACAGCCGCTTGCGGTCGCGCAGGAGGTAGGTGGTCGCGCCCACCGCCAGCGCCAGCTGCAGGCCCGGGATGTCGTGCGCCGTCCCGGGCGGCTCCGCCAGCCCCTGCGCAGCGCGGGCGCGCGGCCGCCCGTCAGCGCTGCGCGGCCGCCCCTCGCGGCGCGGGCGGGCAGGCTGCGCCGCAGTGCCGGCCCTGCCCGCCTGGAGGCATGGCTCCCATGTCCATCCGCGCATGCGGTCACGAGAAGCCGCTCAGCACGAGCCTGACTATCATCGGGGGGTGGGCCCGGGGCGGGGGGAGGGGGGGGGGGGGGGGGGGGGGGGGGCCCCGCGGCGGGCCCGGCCCGCGGCCCCCCCCCCCCCCCCCGCCCG
>JAABUU010004270.1_pt1 | contig 17039 bp, 17 predicted proteins | sample 5559301 | NCBI WGS metagenome assembly JAABUU01 (sample SAMN10711884, study PRJNA513360) | rock metagenome | isolation source: Antarctica rocks | place: Antarctica: Victoria Land, Richard Nunatak white | reverse complement strand
AAAAAGCTTAATACAAAAAGTAAGATGTTCTGTAGAAAGAAAATGTAGAAAGTGTTGTGTTAAAGATAAGTGAACTTGCTAAGCTTCTATATTATTATTTATTTACATGAATGCTGTGTTTTTGTTATCAGTGAATTTGTAGATAACTAAGATCAATTCAAATCAAACTGCACAATTATTTAGATTTATTGATTCATGATCATTTCTTCTTAAGCTATTATCTGAGAAATTTAAAGCAATAAATACAATTTATAAAGTGTAGTATCTCAATTATGTTAGTTGCAATTTCTTTACTAAGTATAGATCTTCTCACAGTAAAGAAACTGACATTAAAATTATGTTGTATAGCATGACAGAGCCACAACAAAAGTCAAAGTCACAAAGAAATATCAAGCAGGCTCTAAAGCTTGTGAATCTGACAATACAAGATTTATTGAAGAGAACAAAATATGAATTATAGATGAAGATTTATGAGACAGAATTAAGCTTATAAAATGAAAGCAAAGAACAGACTGTCAAGCATGACATCTTTAAAGAAGAAGATTGAATCATTAACAATTCTTTTTCTTTTAAATCAGTTTCTGCACAAAAAGAGTCAAGTAAGTCACATAATTGCATCATTAAATTAAATTAAAACACTCAATTCTAACACTCTCTGATCAGTTTACACAATGCAGCAGCAACAGTATTGACAGAAGCTGCATTCTTTTACTTTAAATTCAGAATTTTTCTCACTGCTGATTGAAGAGATTTCTGATCAGTACAATGATAGCTTAAAGTGAAATTAGTTAGTCATCATAAATTTGTAGAAGATAAGTGAGACATATCTTTATACATTTTTTGAAAGTATAAGCTCTTATATATTGAGAATCTCTTTCATGACTTATTTATGATATAGTTGCTGAGCTACATAAAAAAGAGAATCTGATGATATCAGAGAAATTGCAAAAGATGAAAGTAATCTTTTATACATTGCAGACTTATTAAAAAGATAAAGTGTACTAGTTAATGTATTTTTGCTCTGTAGAGAATGAGTGATCTGATAATTAAGTTAATAATGCTCATATATAATGCTTATAAAGTAGACATGTAATCAAACAAAAAGAATTGTACACAATGCTAATTGAAAATGTTGCAATAGTAGTTGCTGTCAATATAAAGCTGCTTAATAATAGAAGTTAATTAATTCTGATTTAGTTCAGACTGTCAAGAATAGTTTAACTTAACTTTGTCTAAAACTTAATTCTGCACAGAGTTGAGTTAAATTGCAAAGTAAAGCTCAGTGAGTCAGATTAAATTCTAAAATCTGAGTCTGACTCAACCTGATGATTACTTTAAGCATGATATCTTAAAGTCAAATATATACAACATAAATGAAAAGAAATTCACTATAAGCATTGCTGACAGCTTCAAAGTCTTAATATAATGCATAGAAAGATAAGCATTCAGTATTTAAACTAATAATTAAAACTGAGTGTTTCTTATTGAGTATATATGTTTTAATGATAATGTTCTTTTTTTCTACTTCATCTTTAAGAACTAGGCTGAGTGTGTGGGTTGCCTATAGGTCATGTAAGTCAGAGTTGAGTTCAGATATTGAGTCAGGTCAGGCTAACTTTTATTTAGCTGAGTTAGGTGCAGGTTAACCTGACCTGACTTATGTAGAGTTATGGGTTTTTTGCAGATTATATATAGTCTTAGTAAGCATGTGTATGTGCTTAGTAAGCATATATATTGACTAAGTAAGCACATACACATGCTTACTAATGTGTGTTTCTAATGCACACCTTCACAAAAAGTCATGATTTTCATAACTTATTCAGTAATATATCTTGTGACTGTGTAATTTATCCCTATATAGCTAGTTAAGATGTAATTTATTATAACTAATATATCAATAAGCTTTCACATTTTTGAGCTCTAGCCCTGACCTTACTCATAATGACTAGCTTAGAGTTCTTGAGTTTAATCTGTGCAGATATAAGTAGAGTTGATCTGTACATAAACTCAACTCAATCTGACTCAGATTCTAGTACAGATTCAGGTTGAGTGCACTTTTTTTCAACTTAATCTGACTCTACACTCAGTCTATTAAGAACAAAAACATACAGTAGATCTGACTAAATTCTATTAAGAATGATAAGACTGTTTTATTAGTCAGTAAAAATAACTAAATTATCAATGAATTAAAGCTTCAATGACTAGAGATCTTTGATCTATACATTAAGACATAAACTTAAAAAATTCATTGACTTTTAATATTAAATAATTATAAAAGTTATGTATCTAACAACTTTATTCAGTACTACTGTAATCACAGCATCATCACTTTATGTTTTTCTTCTCATTCAACTCATTTATTATAGTCATTAAATGTTGAAGTCTTCAGCTCATTAATTAAGATCTATAAGAAACTGATGCATAAACACTTTCATTATAATGCTGTCAACATTAGTAAGATAAACTTTCTACATTATTATTAGAAGACTAAATCAATAGCTATTACAATTAAAAATGTTTTTAGTGCATAATGAGCTGCTAAACTTATTTTATATAATTTTTCTATTATTACTTTGAATTTTTCTCAATCAACAACTTCTCTTTTTACATTTCTTATAAATTTCAATGATGTTCAGATCAACATCATCATCACATTTCATACAGCAATTCAAATCAATCAGTTTGTAAATAAGATTCTTGCTAATATGACTTCATTGTTATATTCATATATTTTAGATCTAAAGAACACAGTTTTAACAGCTGTGACAGATAGAGCAGTTTTACAACAAATTAATTAAAAACTTCTTAAGAAATAGCAGCAGCAACAGAAGAAGCAGTCATAAAAGACTGTTGAAGATATTTAAGTTCTCATAATCAATAAGAATAAAGTTATGATGCAGAAAGAAGAGAATAAAGCAAAGAAATTGACTATTAAATTAATTAAATATTATGCATTAAGAAATAAAGTCAGATTTGTGAAGCTAATTTGAAAGAAAATGATCATGAATTATTTAGTTTTCATGTAATTAATCTAATGATGTGAATATTTCAATAATTCTAGCTGTTTTGACATTGCAAAATAAGCGACAGCGAGGTGGCCCGACAGGGGGGGTTGCCTGAGTAACAGGGAAATTTGTTATAGGAAATGATGACTAAGACATAAATAGGGGCACTTAGTAAGAGATGAGTAAGCAACGATATCACATCATGTACCTATATGGAGCACATGCGACAAGCAGGCCAATGCTCCTGCGTCCAGCTGAACGTTAATCTCAGCACCACCTCATTCATACAATACCATGATGGAGACGCCTTGACTTCCGGTAGCTGAGCCGCAGACTTGCTGATGGTGCAGAACCTCGGGCTTCAAACCTTCCGAGTTCACCACCACACTTACAACACTTTCTCACCTTCCCACGGGACAAATCTTATTCGCCGGTCCAAGCTGACTGCGACATGTTCGCCCCCATGTGTGTCTCTTCTATTCCTTGGGGGCCGAAAAGGCCTGAGGAGCTTTTTCCACTCAGCTCAAATATTCTGCCCTACCCTTTGCGTCCAAATCTCGGATCGTCTCTTTGATATCTTCATCTCACGCAAATTCTTCCGATTCGGTGGTGTCTCAATACAGCCCGAGTCGCCCTGTGCTTCCTCCTCAATGTCTGCGGTACAGCTGCCACCACCGGCGCTATGGAGCCTTGTTCCAAGCTTGGAACCGCCTTCGGGGGTGCAGCCCAACTTCGTCAATCCTGAGGATAGAGGCGATGTCCTTCTCGTTGTGGGATCTGTTTTGTTGGCCCTCATGATTATATTCTACTCGGTGAGAATGTACACCAAGCTTTTTCTGATCCGGAAATTGACTTGGGATGACCGTATGTCTGCTCGCTTTTTCGTCTTCGGGCAGCGAGCCAGCTAATCAGGGGATAGTGACCTGTTCCATCGCAGTGGTGAGTTCGATCTACAGCTTTCCCTGGGAAGGCCTTCTCACAAAACCCTTCAATAGGTTCTTGCCACAGCATTCTTTGGAGTCCAAGTCTGGGGTGCGTCATGGTTGTCTTGCTGCATGAAGTTGTAGTGGTTACGAAATTGATGCTTGCAACAGGCGTGACAGGGGGTCCACTGGGGAGACACCAATGGGACGTCACTCTCGCTGATCTCTTGGGTGATAGCTTTCTGCTGGTTAGTGCATCATTTCGGTCGTTTGATCATTGCTGACCCTGGATAGTCGCAATCGTTCTTGGTCCCCGTGCTGGCTGGGCCCGCACTTCTCTTCGCAAAATCGAGCTTCTTCATTCTGTACTTCCACCTATTTCGACCGATGCGTTGGATGCGCATTTGTGTTTACGTGGGGAGTGCGCTCCTGGTAGCGTTCTACGTCGGGATGACCATCACCATGGCCGTCTTGACCACTCCCTCATCTGGGGAAAGCTGGGTGGAACACATTTTCAGCCAGAACGAGCACAACGCCCAATACGAAGTCGCAGTTCCTTTCGCCGCTGTCGGCTTCGTCTTTGACGTGTACCTTTTGGTCTTACCCCTCCGAGCGGTTCGGAAACTTCAACTGCCGAATCGACGCAAGATAGGCGTCACATTGATCTTCATGACAGGTCTACTGTACGATAAACGCGTTGCTTGCGGAAACGTTACGCTGACAGAGTGGCGCAGTGCCTGTATCTCCTCTATGCTTAGTGTCTATTATCGAGCCGTCGATAACTCGACCTCCGATACCACGTGGTCTACTCTCGACGTGGACATTACTACGTAAGTTCGAACAAGAATGTGTATTCATCATTACTGAGACTAACGAAAAGCGTAGCCTGGTGGAGATGTATGTTGGAGTCATTGTGTCATGCATGCCTTCTCTCTCGAAAATGCTTCAGCACCACCTGCCCACTTACCAATCACTAAGTTCCAAGTTCTCGACGAGATGGAGCAGTCTGCGCGCGACTGTAACTCCAAAAGGCAGGGATTCGAGCGGAAAGAAGGACCCGAGCTTCCATGAGCCTAGCGCGGAGTCATACGGTGACATTGAAGCATACCCTGGCCATCGTGGTATAGCTTCAGACACTCCTCAATACGAGCTGGGTCAGCTAAAGAGTGTGAAAACTCATATCGAATCGGGAAGGAATCAAAGCACTGGGGTCGTGCAGTCTGCGAATGATGATCAGATCCATTTGACCAGGGAGATCTGGCAGAGATGATACGAAAGGGTAACGCCGACATGATGGGTCACCGTTCTCGGACCGTAGAGGGAAGCTTTGGATCATGGTCCAAAATCTGCTTTGTTCTTGCTATTCTTACAGCACGCGAGCTTCGTGGCCATGAGTACGTTTGCGTGGATCACAAAATGTGACCGAATGATTGACTTAGCAAGTATTATTTACAAGGGTAAAAGACTTCGCTGGTCCATATAGTACGACTGCATAAAAGACTCGGATAGTCGACGCCACTATAGGCTCGGGGTGAACGATTTCCCCGGCCCCTTACCGTCGTCGCTGTCGCATTGTCGCTGTCGCCAACTATTGTCGCTGTCGCCATCTATTGTTGCCGTCGCCCACATCATCGCTGTCCACCCAAGATCATGACATCTGCCCTCACCAAGCTTCCTACACCCCTTGTCATCAGTAAGACAATGCAGCAAGGACAGCGACAAGGGTAGCAACGAGGACAGTGAGACAGTGAGGGCAGCGAGGTCAGTGAGGTAGATACTAGCTACTATGTATACACATTGACTATGGAAGTCTCCTTTTCTCGGAGCTGACTATCCGAGTCATTTATGCAGTTGCACGACCAGCGAAAATCTTTTACCCTTTACCAATTCACGGCTGTCTCCGCGACCAATGGAGTATCTTCCTCCCTCTGCGGCCGTCTCCATGGCATCCAAGTCAAACGGTAAAGGCCCATCTCCCTCCTTTCCACCCTTTCCGAGGGGTAACAGTGACTGGCAATCTCGTCTTTGGCGGGGTTACGATGGAGGACATATTCGCCATATCAGGTTCGGGAACAACCCACTCGCCTGCGAGCGGCGTGATGTCGTATCGGAGCGCAAGCATGGCAAGGAGCGACAGGATCTCCGTCATGGCGAAAAATCTCCCTGGACAGAGATTGGCCCCGCCTCCAAACGTGCGGAACGCGCCTGGATGTATCTTGGCGGTTGATTTGCTTTTCACAAAGCGTTGAGCGTCAAAATCCCGGACGGTCGGGCCCCACGCCGATTCATCGAAATGCATCACGCTGTTGGGCATCATCAAGAACGACCCCTTTTTCAATAGATATCGATTGTCGAGGAGAACGTCGTCCATGACCATGCGGGTCCCTGCACCGAATGACTGGTGACGAGTCGCCTCTTGCATGGCCGACACAAAGACAGGCGTTTCTCTGACCTTGCTGACGTCCAGGGTGCGAACCAAAGTACCATTCTTCTCTTCCACATTGATGTGACGAAGGGCTTCATCTCGTATGTTCTCTAACAGGGTTGGCCTAGAGAAGACGTGGTAGATGGTCCAGAACGCCGACGGTACTGTGTTCGAGAGTATCGTAATTCCTTGCACGCTCTCGAAGCGTGCTATATCTGTGGCAGACAATCCGTGCTCCGTCGTTATCTCATAACGGCCCCGGGTCATCATGGAAGCGCTTTTGTGGCCACCGGATTCGAAGTATCGTTCAAATGCCTTCGTGACCTTTTCGCGGGCGATGTATCCTTGTCTTGCCAAAATGCTTGGCATGATTCCAGCCAAGAGGATTGATGCATTCTCCGACAAGTGCCTACCAAATGTTAAGTCGGAGAGAATATGTTTGGCAACAGGACCACTATTACCAAAATGCTTTTTCCACATCTTCACCCTTGTACGGGTTCAACGGTCCATAAGTACTCTCTGTTGTTGCCATAGTCATTGCATGGCGGATCCACTCCCACAAGTCGACCGTGCCGCTTTCTTTGTCGTCGAACTCATTCAGCAAGTCTGTAATTGTTTGAATCATGGTTCGATTCATGCCATCAAGCCCCGGACCTGGTTTGAGAATCTTCGTCAAGAATGTAATTCCGTCCCAAAACAGGCTGGTCCCTCCTCCTTCTTCTGCTTCTTCTTCTTCCCCATGTACGTTGGTCATTATCTTGTTGCCAGCGTCTTCGCTGATTGCTGCCAAGCGTTTCCCAAACAAGGCTTCGAGGTACCAAAAGGAAAGCGCCTTTGGATGGCGCTGAACGGCCAATGCAAGGTCGGGTGAATTGACAACGTAAACTTTGCCCCCCGGCATCGCGAGGGTGTATATTGGAAATTGATAGCGGGAGCTGAAGAGAAGGACTCTATGGTTAGCCACCGAGGACCACAGTCCTGAAGTCACTCTGCTCCTGTTGTTTTTTCATGCTCACGAAAATAACTGTTCCTTGTGTCTTGCTTCCCGCCCACATCTACCTGTACCTACTTGACAATCTTGTAATAGGCCATCTTGTGGCGGAACATTCCAAAGGCGTGGCCAAAGTATGGGACCAGCGACGGGATGTAAGGGGGCTCATTGGGGTATCGGGCCACTCCGAGCTTCCTACCCAGGAGATAGAGAAAAGCAATAGCTGCAAGCATGAGAGACGTCGTGGTCGCCGTGACGGTCATGTTCTTGTCCATGACTGCAAAGGTTGTCACGGATCTTGTGCGTACCTCTCAGCTCTCGGCGATCAGGTAGAAGGTAGAAGGTAGTGACAGGTCACGGCACTCAGCACTCAGCACTCAGCACTCAGCACTTCGCACTTCGCACTTCACAAGAGTGAATACAATAAGAATACAATAAGACCTTGACGCGACGAGACTCAAGCAGACCGGCTCAGCCTCCACGCCAAGTTCCGCGCTATGGTAGTGTGCCGGCGGGCTCACCGGGGTATCGAGGCTAGGGACCTAGGTACATACTCGTGACGCCATCTGCTATCCGTGCCGCTTTGCTAAGGTACCTAAGGCAAGGTGAGGAAGCTTAAGGTAATGTTCCGCATGTCAGCCTAACTTAACCTTTTATGCTTGTCAGCCTTGTTGAATATATACCCTGATACGAGTCTTGCAGGGAGTGCACACTTTTGTTTGACAAGCCTTACCTTATGCATGATAACTTTTTAACTGCCACTTGCATTGATATTGATTATTTATTATCCTAGCCGCGCTGACCTTCAGAATATTAATATTAATATCGACGCGGGTTTACATGCCTACCTTACCTTACCTAGGTACCGCCCCTGCCTTGGAGCTTGCATGTATTGGGGGCCAAGAGACTCGACTGGCGCGCTTACTGCTTACTGTCGATGACTTGCCAATTGTATATGTCCCGTCCCATCTGCTGCTGCAAGAGACAACTTGGAAGCTTGAAGGCAATGATGACTCCGAGTCTGGCTGCCTAAAGGCCTGGAACGCTGAACGCTGTCTCTGTATGACGGAGGCAAAGCTGCAAGCTTGCAAGCATATAAGGCAAGGTTCCTTAGTAGGTATGGCAATCGTTACTGGCAATTGGGCCTGCCTTACCAGCATACCTGGTAGTTTCCTGGGGCTGAAGACAGAGGTGAGTTCAGCGTTTGCAAGCACCTGCACCTGCACCTGCACCTCATGCTAGATTAACCTTGCCTAAGGTAGGTATATTCGGTAACGTTTAACGTTAACTGTCAGCCTCAGGCTTTCCGAGATCACAGAAACAAAGCAGAGTGACAGAGTCTGTTAGAGCAAACAGTTTGTTACTGGATAAATTATAAAAGTTTCTTCTATGCTGTTCTAAAGACTATCATTGATAATACACCAATTGACAATTTCACAGAGTAGCTAGACACTAATGACGACATAAATTTACCTGAAGTGATTTCTTCAAGACTTCAACTCTTCTACCTACCTTATATGTTTGACAGTAACAGCTCATACCTTAGTGTGTATCTGATTCGACCGTGATCTGCAGTTCATTACCGAGAGTCTGGGACAATCTGCTCTTGAAGACTGTTCAGTGGTATCAACTTGGACTAAGTGTCGACCCCACCCAATTCCCAAATATGAGAAAGTTGGGGCACAGCTGATTGCATCGAAGCAGATCCAATGAAAGGACTTTCCGAACGGCAAAGCAGGCAAGTGGGTATGCCATTCTCACGGCTGGCTGAGAAGCCCCCAACTAAGGCTGGAAATCAACCCTTTTCTAACGTTACACCAGTTCTTACAAAAATAGAAAAAGACAAAAAGACAAAAAGACTACAAGATGCTGGTAAGTGCTTCCGACTCGAGAGGGTGGCAGCCCTGAGCTGAGAGTAGTAGCTGCCAATAGCAGGTCGACCAAAGGCTCGACTGCAACCATCACACCAGCAGGCAGCAGCAAATGTTTCCGCTCTATTGATTCTGAACACATTGGCTGGAGATGTGTGTTTTCCAGCCAGACTACCACCCTCCATGACGTCCGGTCAGACCTTATCCCCGTTTTGGAGGAGGTCTTACCCAGTCCCGTACCATCAACGTTTCTTTCTTCACTTACTCGCCCTTTCTTTCTCCTTCCTTATTCCTACTCTGGCTCGCCTGCGAGTTTTGACTGTTTCAATACTGAAATATCCATTGTTTTGATATTGGTGGCGTCCGTTGATTTATCTCTGGTGTGGAAATCGAACGTTCTATGCTTGGGCACTGACTCACGCTCTTATCGCCTTACGCCTCATTCATCATATGTTTGCCCCGAGCCATGTCTTATGAATCGTTCGTTGGCAACAACAGCTGTCTTCCAAGCTTAACGCCATCGTTATATTTCGCCGACCGGCTCGAATCTGCCCATGCACAGTCGATGGGCTGGATCTCGGTGCTTTTACGAGACTGGCATTGGTACTGGCTCCTACTGCCAGCTTTACTATGGGAAATAAAGACGGCGTACAGAATGTTTCTTATGTATCCGGTAAGGAAAATTGAGCTCGGTTTGTCTTGAAGGGACATTGCTCATTCTGCATACAGGGAAATATAAAGGTCATAGGCGTGTCTACTGTGTTTGGAAGATGGCTTACCGGGCTGTTCTACTTGCTCTTTGCCGAAAGAATGGTATCTAGAGCTTATATAAAGGTTTGTCGTGATTTTCATTGCTGATTACAAGATTATATCGCTCATCGTGCAGGGCAAAGGACGGCCGTGGGCAATCCCTACTCGAGACAAATATCACGTGTGTGTTGCCTCTAGCAAACACATCGAAGAATTCAGCCAAGCCTCCATACATGATGTGTCCCTCCAGGGTGCCGTCCACGAAGTGGGTGCTACTCAGCTTTGCAACTACTGTTTTTGGGGCTTATTCGAAATAGCTTTTCCCGCCACATGAGCTTTATGGCGGCATACCGGCTGGTGATTTGCCAGGAAACCTCGGTCTGTCTCAAGTCATCTTCAAATCCAGTCTTCGGTCTCATCTTCCTATGCTTCAGCCTCTGCTACAGAGGAGAATCAAAGAAGCCTTTCGTGACGAAGTCCACGGCAAGAAGACCGCTGACGGTAAGCACAGTACAGCCGACTGGCCAGTCTTGAGGCATGGAAATTTTCTAATCTGCAAAATAGGATGGGCACGAGTATCTTTACATTACACTACTTACAGAATAACAGCGAGACTGAATAGCCTCGTCATTGTGGGTGAGGAGATGTGTAAGGACGACCGCAACAACTAAGGACAAACATCGGCTGATATTGCTAGCCAATGATCCAAAGTTTGTCAGTGCTTTGATGTGCTATTTACGCAATGCCACTATCGTGGAAGAAGCTATACGATTTGTACCAGGATGTTTAAGCTTTCTAAAGCCGTGAGAATCATGCATGTCGTACTTCAAAACATAACAGAACTGACCGTCCTGCCACAGAGTTATTAGCACAGCTATCTTGAAATCGAACAACTGTATGCAGGATCTATCAGAATTACTCACCAAACAAGTTCAAGACCTGGTTGACAATCCTAAACCGGCGATAAACAAACCGGTGAGTCGTCCGCTGATTCGGAGAGAAATGCCATTTATACAATATACAGATGAATTGTGTGCAATGGTCTATTGACCGATCACGCAAAGCTACGGTACCAGCTCTGAGCCGGCATGTTCTAGCCATTCTTTTCGCTTCCACTCATCAGATACCAATAGTCAGTCTCTGGTGCTCGGGAGGGTGATTCTTACCGTATTGACGACGGACCTCAGCTGATTGCCTTTGCTTTCTACCGTCTCTGTATGCATCCGGAATACGTGGAGCCTTTGCGCCAGGAAATACAGCGTTACAGTAGGAATTACCACGACATCAACAACGAAGACATGCCCCACCTCGATAGCTTTCTGAAGGAAGTTGCTAGACTTCATCCAATCACCGTTGGTACGTAAAACTTTCCCTCTTGGGTACTGCAATTGGTCCCTTAATTTGCAACGTCTGACTGCTTCCAGTCAGCATGCCACACAAGGTGCTTTCGCCGTTCACCTTTTCGGACGGTACTCATGTCCCCGCCGGTAACTGGCTCTGCATCCCTCAAAGGGAGATCATGCAGGACGCATCCTACTACGAAGATCCGCTGAGCTTTCAGGGCTTCCGCTTCGTCGACCGGACGAGTCGTGCAGGCCCGATCTCCGAGTCCAGGCTTTCACACCCGAGCTGGACATTCCCTTTCTGGGGCACCGTGAAGCAAGCCTGGTAAGTCCGCAACAGCCTCGACCAATCTCCCCCTTTGGAAACGGTCACACGGCTAACATTTCGGGGGGGGCAGCCCGGCAAGATTCTACGTGTCGATGGTGGCCAAGATGGTCCTGTCACATTACCTTTCGTGTTACGACTTCAAGCTGGCGGATCCGAAGGCGCAGGCGACGTTGACGTGGGGTATCGCCTGTGTTCCACACCCTGCTCTGAGGATACTGCTTCGCGAACGGAATGAGTGAGCCCTGAACCGCTCTCATTGCAAATCAGCTTTTCTCCAGTCTCTCCTGGAAGTGAGATGGACTGGGCCCCGTTTCAGTCTGTAGCATTTCTTGTGCTTCATAGCTAGTCATCTCAGCGTATAGTTGCTTGAATCGCCTGCTCCGGTTCTGAATGGAGTGGTTGGTTTGTCAGTGCCATGGTGATGAGCAGCTGATGTTGGGTTCCGCAGTCCACTCTGTGCTTAAATTCCAACGTACTTTCTAGAAAATACATAGCAGGGGTTAATTGCAAGCATGTGAAAGACTTCAGTCGGACCCTCACCATGCTCCCCTCCCTCCTCCACACCGACAGCTACTTCAAGTTTGTAGTACTGTGCAAGCATGGTGGGGCTGCAGAGGAGGGAGAAGAGCGTGGCAAGGGTGCAGAGTAGAGAGGGGAAGACAGCGAGCAGGGCTTTGCTGAGGTGGGCAAGGTAGTCACTGTGCCTATAATCTTATGCACATATATTAAATCTAGACTACTGTATTTAAACTGAGTAAATTACTAGGTTGGAGGCCGAAATAAAAACACCCGAACTTAGGTCCGCAGTACTACTGCCTGCTTCCGCTTTCTCAGCTGCACCGGCAGCCTTATGCACAACGTCACTTCCAATTTTACGACTGGCTGCGCCGCTGGAAACCCATTGTAACGTAGCGAAGGAGGGTGGATGAAAGAGAAGCGTTGGTTGGAATCTAAAGAACCCTTCTCGGTGCAGGTGACAAGTTCCCAGACGGTGAAAGCAATGCCTGTACGGGGGCGAATGGTGATGGTTGTGCTACCTTGGCCCAGGACGCACAGCAGGTGAGGTGCAGGAGGTTCATGTATGCATGAAGCTGCGCCTTACTGTAGACAATTCACCAGAGCTGAGACAACTTTACTCTGTCCCGTCACAGCGGAACTGCCTTGTGCCAGAAACTCCGCAGCTTGGATTACTACACTGTGGCGATTTCAGTTCCTTTACTCCTCACCACATCCTTGACTTATTTTCCCGCATCCTGAGCATACGAGACCCATCGCGGAAGAACCTCATTGTGATGCCTGCCGACGATACATCGAAAGTCTTCGGCGCTCTCGAGTACGGTCTGCTACTCATCTTTGTTCTTGGCACGTGTGTTATCCTGCTTTCAGTTTGGCTTCATCGTTTGATACCCTCATTCCCGGAATACATTGGTAGAGACCCTCCATATGCTAGCTGGAGGAGCGCGTCGACTGATATGTAGTACTAGAATGAGATCTTGTTCTTGCCTGGCCCAGCGCTTCGCGTAGCCAACTGCTTGTATGCCGTTTGAGTGGACTATTCCGGGTTACCCGCCACGATCATCGACCAAGGACGAACGAAGGGTGGCGGGTTGAAGGACAACAATATGGAGGGAAACCACGAGAAGATTCTTGAATCGGCCATTGTGTCCGAGGCTACTTGCGACTCCGACATCATTGACTTCGACGGACCCGGCGATCCTATGATAGCACGCAACTGGAAGCCGAGCAAGAAGTGGTATCTCATCACCACTCTCTCCGCTATGACATTTGTCACGTAGGTAGCTCACTGTTGAAACGTCAGATACAGCATTCTAATCCGGAACCAGAGCACTCGCATCTGCAATGTTCGCACCAGCCGCTCCTCAGCTCATGGCAGAATTCAACTCCACAAACCAAGCACTTGCCTCCTTTGTGGTTTCAGTGTACATCCTGGGGACTGCAGCTGGCCCGATGCTTATAGCTCCTCTCTCGGGTATATCTTTCGATGTTGAAAGAGGATGCTTGCTGACACGACTCCTACAATAGAGATATATGGCCGCTCGCCCTTGTACAACGGCACCAACGTGCTCTTCGTCATCTTCACAGTCGCGTGCGCCGTCAGCTCTAATCTCAACATGCTGATCGGCTTTCGACTGCTTCAGGGTATGGCAGGCTCAGCCGTGATCACTCTCGGTGGCGGAACTGTCAGCGACCTTTTCGTACAGGAAGAACGGGGGAAAGCGATAGCGATTTGGTCCATCTGCCCGCTGTTAGGACCTATCGTCGGGCCTGTCATCGGTGGGTTCTTGTCGGCAGCAAGAGGATGGCGTTGGGTATTTTGGGTACTGGCCATTGCGGTGATACTCCCTCCACTGCACTACGGTAACGCATAAGCTGATCGTACCAGTCCGGCGTGATCACTGTCATCTACCCGGTGACCGTACCAGAGACATACTCTATCACGCTGTTGAACAACAAGACAGCTCGCCTTCGCAAGGAATTAGGGAACCCGGCTCTCCGATCTAAACTCGACACAGGCCTTTCCTGGCAGATAGCTCTCAGGCGGGCTATTGTTCGCCCTGTGAGAATGCTGATACTTTCTCCTATTGTAGCTACGCTTGCGACCTTGTCGGCAATAGCTTATGGCTATCTATACCTAATGTTCACGACCATTACCACCGTCTTCGAAGAGAAGTATAGCTTCTCGCCAAACATCGTGGGCTTGACATTTATAGGTATCGGAGTTGGAATGATCATTGGCGTCATCATCTTCGGTGTCATCTCTGATCGTCGGCTTAAGAAGGCCCAGGCTGACGAGATGGAGATGAAGCCTGAATACCGTCTACATATCATGATACCCGGTGGATTCTGTATACCCATTGGCCTTTTCATGTACGGCTGGACCGCCGAGAAGCATGTCTTTTGGTTTGTGCCTATTTTAGGTACGGCGTTTGCGGGGGCAGGAATCATGGCCTATTTTGTAGGTATCGTGAGCTTTGCTCACATGACATTACCCCTGGTGAAGGCGTGCAGCCTTCTCTGAGGTGTCCCACATCGGAGACCGACGCATCTGGGGGGGTCAGACCAGACTGCTAATATACCTGTGGCACGCAGACGTCTACACAAGCCTACCTCGTCGACGCCTTCACCGAGCACGCTGCCTCGGCCTTGGCCGCGAACGCCCTTTGGAGATCTATCGTCGGAGCTCTGATACCGCTTGCTGGTCTTCCCATGTACGACGCATTGGGTCTGGGCTGGGGCAACTCCTTGCTTGCTTTTATCGCCACGGCGTTGATCCCAGTGCCTTTTCTACTGGTCAGGTATGGCGAGAGACTTCGCAAGAACACGCGCTCTAGTGTAGAGTAGTAACAAAAGTCAACATTACCTTTGACCTTCCTCTACGTTTTCCCATCTCCGAATTCGTGCATTGATGCTTTTGCGAGGAATCTGCGCTACTGAAATGAAGACTGGCCCGGTACAGCTGACACAGGGTTATTGAGACACCTGGTAGTCACCTCAACCTGTGAATTTGCCATTGCTGTGACGATGCCATCTTACATGGCTTGTCGCATGGGTAAGCACCATTGAATGTCACTCTCGAACTCCTCTATGATCATTCCAGCACCAAGCCTGTGCATATCAAGTCCTGAAATCCCACACCGAGAAAAAGGATATGCAAACATACACGGAGAAGGAGTGAAGTAGAGAAGTTGCTGCCTTTGTGGTTTGCGTGGTTTGCGTGGTTTGCGTGTCTGTGCACGTTCATGGATCTTCCATGGCTCCTGTGAATAATTCCGTTCAAAAATCGCGTCAAAACTCCACAAAGTCAATCTTTTCAACTCTAAGCCACAGCAGACCCACAAGCTGACCTGTGTGCAAATCTCCTCAACAAAGCACCCAGTGTCCGCATCGCAGTATTGTCTTTACTGATGGCGTCAACGAGTGGAAGTGAGGTACATCACACTGCTTCCATGGCAGCTGCATCACTGCTGCCCACCACAACATTCTCATCAGAGACCCAAGGCACCAGGTCTAACAACACTGTCCTCTTACTTCCTCAACTAAAATTGCCCATATACAAGCCATCTCCCTGTGTTCAAGACGGGCGCCCACCCCATACCACACAGCATCAGATCACCTTCCTCCACTCAGAATACCCATTTCCGTCTAACCTTCTCCTTCAATTATCTGCATTTGACGCAGTGAAATCAGGTCAAACAGGCCTGTATGCACACACTGCATGGCTGGCTTGTGCTATTATGGCATGTAATGTCTGAAATGATTATCTTGTGATGAAAGATGAAGAAAACTGTGAACAGATTAGTGACAACCTTGACATCATACTACTTAAAAGAAAATACTCCTTTCAGATCTCAGTGTCACTCAGCACATCTGTCACACAGACACCATGTCTGTATTCAATATGATCATTCTACAAGAAGTAAGTGATATGTTTTCTTTCTTGCTTCTACTGTATGTGTCAACACTGATACATGATGTTGCAGTTTTCTCATGAGAAAATAGCATTCATTTTTTCAAGAATTAACTCTGAACCAATAACTCAAAATAAAGATATATGATCTCACTATGACTGCAGTAATTTAAGACAACACAGATTAAGATTAGATGAACACTGTGTTTTAACAGACTGTAGAGATATTACAAAAGTAATACATTTAATCTTATAGAAGAAGTTTACATGATTTTTAGATCATATAAAAGACTAAATCTATCATATAGACAATTAAAATTTTAAATTGTAAAAATCTCACAACAGAGTCAAAAATCTCAATCATTAACATGAAAGATCATTGTATAATAAATTTAGATTTTTATAAGAACTAAATTATCAATCTTTTTCAAAGAGATCATACTGTTGTTGATATTTTAATAAGACTTTTAAGAAAACATAATGTCACTTGCAATGATTATATAATTCAGTGACAACTTAAATTCTAAAAAGTTTTTAAATAAATTAAAACAAAATACTATTTTAATTTTAAAAAATAAGTAACTGCTTTGTTCTATGAATCATGTCTTAGTAATAAGAACATTTTGTATATTCTTAAGACAGAAAATTAAACAATTAATGTATAGAGACTTATATAAATATAAAAAGAACTTAATTTATTATAAGAGATCTTTGTCTTCAATCAAGAGAAAGCAGATGTAGAGTTAATAAGAGTAATATTTTAAAAGCTGAATACTGAAATAATAAATAAATATGAATAAGATTTGTTGCATATACATTTTTATATAAAAGAACATTTGACAGCACAGTATGTTCATTTATAAGTATAAAGAATTATAACTGACATTTATTCAGAGATAAACTGTTCAGAATTGTTAAAAAGCTTAATTTTTAAGATTATTAATGTTGTATAAAAAATATATAATGTCACAAAA
>JAABUU010004269.1_pt1 | contig 17046 bp, 15 predicted proteins | sample 5559301 | NCBI WGS metagenome assembly JAABUU01 (sample SAMN10711884, study PRJNA513360) | rock metagenome | isolation source: Antarctica rocks | place: Antarctica: Victoria Land, Richard Nunatak white | reverse complement strand
TCGTTCAACTCCGGCCCCAACAACCGGAAACGCTCCGCGATCTGAGCCTCAACATCACGCACGCACCCGCTGTTCTACCGACCCACCCAGAATCCTGCGCGTAATTTATGCCCGCTCCCTAAGGACACGGGGCAGTCTCGCCGGCGTCATGGCCTGTGCTCGATGCTCCAGCCCCCGGCCGTGAGCGGCAGTCTCAACCGACTCGCTTTCCACGCGCCGTTGCTACCGGGACGAACGCCGGAGGACAGCCGGTCGCTCGATGACCGGCGCCGGGCTCCAGAGCGCGGCTGAGACGCCCTGTGGAGGCTGTGAGACAGTGAGGCGGGCGCTCGGCGGCCAGGGGTGAGCCGCCGGGGACGGACGGCTTAGGCGGCGGCTGGGGAGTGTTGGGGTCCGCGCCGGAGGGGGCGGACCTGAGCGGGCTAGGAGCCGGGCTCGGCGTCGCCGGCGCCGCGGTTCTGCTCGCGGCGGTGGACGCCGGCGGGGCGGGGCTTAAACGGCCCGGGCTCGCGGGAGCTCGCGGCCGCGCCGATCATCGACTTCTGGATCGCCTCGCGGACCTGTGTGTGCTCGCGGCGAGCGGCGGCCAGGCCCAGGCGCGCGACGGCGCCGGGGTCGAGCTGGCCGTCGGCGACGGTGCGGCTGGAGGTGATGGCGTAGCGGCGCAGGCGCCCGGCGGCGCCGCGCAACGCCCCGGGGCGCCGCGGCGGGGCCTTGGTCGCCCGGGCCGTGTCGGTCGCACAGGATGGCTTGTGGGCCACGTCGCAGCCGAACGCGGGAATGCTGGTATCGGCGTGGGGGTGGCGGCGAAAGCCCTCGCCGTCGTGGTAGCGGCGGTCGGCGTGCCAGATCGCCGTCAGGTCCTCGCTGACCGCGTTGCCGGCCCGGTCCAGGCGTCCAGTGGTGATCCCCAGCGTGTACAGCGTGGGCGGCGCGAGGTAGAAGTAGATGCGGCTGTCGTAGCTGTCTCGGCCCAGCCCCTGCACGAACGCGTAGGTGCGCCGGGCGGACGGGCGCAGGTGCGCCCACACGGCAAAGTCGATGTACACCGGCCGGCGTTCGGGGTGCGCGAGCTCGGCCAGCAGCCAGGAAGCGAGATGGATCCGGATCGTGGCGATCCCCTCACAGGGCGCGTGCTCTGACGCATACAGCTCCAGCACATCGTCGCCCGTTCCCTCGGCGGCGGCGCGGGTGGCTCCGAGGTACTCATCCGTGGGCAGCCAGTGATCGCCGAGACGGCGCTCGACCTTGGCGATCGGCGTTGCGGGAATGCGGTGCGCGTCGCTGCCCGGCTTGTCAGAGCGCTCGGCGACGTCGGCGGTCAGCTCCAGCTGCTCGAGGTCGCTGAGCAGCTGGTGGACGCGCGCGACTTGCTTGCCGCCGATCCGCCCGGTGCGCTCCAGCAGCTGCACGAGCTCCCCGGCGGTGCAGTCAACCCAGGTCTCCCCCGCCCGCGCCCGGGCGGCCCACAAGCCGCCGGCAGCGGCGAGCACCCCGAGGTGGTCGGAGCGCAGCGTCCGCGAGCAGTTGACCTGCCCCCACCGGTCGCGCCCGTCGTTGCGGTCCGCGCCGCGGCGGTGCGTTTCCGCCGTGGTGGGCAGCCGCAGCGCCAGTGAGCGCGGGAGCTTGCCGATCACGCCGGTCAGCCGCCGCTCGCGACGCAGGCCGTGGGCGCGCTCTGCGCGGCTGCGCCGCGGTCGCCGCGCGCCGTAGCCGACCTGTTCTAGGACGGTGAACGCCTGCTCCCCGAGCTCCCCCCAGGTGTCGAGCAGCTCCGTGCGTTCCCCGTCGGTGAGCGCGCTGGGGGCGAGCCCGTCGAGGGTGTGCGAGAGCATCCGTGCGGCCTGGCGCACCGCGAACTCCGGGGTTGCGCGGTCGATCCGCTGGCGTAGGTCGTTGGGAACGACCCCGCGTCGTCTGGCTGGCGTGACTGCCATCGCCAACGTCGCTCGCGACGCTCGCGGCGACAGTCGTCAGTCGATCGGACACCCGGCGAGTCTGTGATTCCGTCCGGCCGGGTGATAAAGTCCCCCCTACAAACCTTTCAGAATTCCTTGGCGGGAACTTTTTGTTTGGGGGAACTTTCTGGGCGGTGCCCTGGTGGCACTCATGGGGATCGACTCCTCGCCTCACGAAGACCGAGCTGATACTCGGTCTTCGCTCGTAAGGAGCCGCTGCGCGGAGCTGGCTCGTTACACGGGCAGCTCCTCCTGGCCGGCGGGCGCGCGCTCGTCGACCCAGCCGGCGAGGGCTTCGCGCAGCGCTTCGGTGATGCTCAGGCCCCGTTGGCGGCACGTCTGCTCCAGCCCTTCACGGAGCTGGAGGGGTAGCCAGCCGCCTACGTATCGTTCTCCGCGCTGGCTTCGGAGGTCGTGTCGGGACGTCCCGGGCTGGTGGGCCATCGGGACATGATGATTTAATCCCCGGACGGAAAGGTTCCGTCAGCGTGAGCGGGCCTTCGGCGCCCGCCAAGAGCCGCGGTGCCGGCGTGATCAGCCAGCCGGGAACCCGGCCCGCCTAGGGCGCTTGGCGGGTCTCGGCCTGCCGTAGCCAGGTGATGGCCTCGAGGGCGGCGTCGGCGTCGGCGGGCGCGTGTTGGGCGAGGATCGCGTTGACCAGGGCGGTGAGCGCGCCGCGGCGTTGGGGGCGTGGGAGATCGTCGACGAGGTCTTCGTAGTGGCGCCAGGTGCTGGCGTAGATGCGCGGGTTGACCTGCATCTTGGTCTCCCCTGCGTACGGGCCGCGGACCGGAGTCTCCTCTGGTTGCGGGCCGGCGCCGGCGGCCGCAGGCGACGGGTCGTGCCTGACCGCCGGCGGGGGCTTGGTCGCCGAGCCGCGCCTCCCGTCGGGTCGCTGGGAGGGCTTGGCGGAGCGTCGGCGTGGCGCGGGGGCCGGCGTGTCACCGGGGGATGTTGGCTCGGCGGCGGCGGGGGCTGCGGCGGTGGCGCCCATGCCGGGGAGCCGTCCGCGGCCGGAGGGCATCTCGGTGGCGCTCATCGGTTCTCTCCCCTGGTCTCGTGTTCGATGGTGTCAGCCAGCTTCCGGTAGGCGTTGGCCACGGCGCTGTCTGGGTGCAGCCAGATCAGTGGCTTGCCGTGGCGCAGCGTCCGCGCCGCGTTCTCCTGCTTGGGGATGCGGGCCAGCTCCTGCAGGCCGTCTTGCTCAAAGCGGACGCTGGTTTCGCGCATCAGCCGCCACCACTTGGGCTTGGCCTGGGTGATGACGACGCCGAGCAGTTCGAGATCGGGGTTGGCTTCGACGGCGTAGCGGTCGATGAAGTCGGCGATCTTGCCGGAGCTGAGGACGGACAGTTCCTCGGCGAGCGTTGGGATGATGGCCCAGCGGGCGGTGATCAGCGCCATCCCGCTCCAAAACCCGATGCCTGGCGGGCTGTCGAGCAGCACGTAGTCAAAGCCCTTTAGTGTCGCCAGGGTCTGCGAGAGCCGGTGGGCGCCGTCGGCGTCGGCGGCGATGGTGAACTGCGCCTCGGCCAGGGCCTCGCTACACGGCAGGACGGCGAGGCCGTCCTGGAGCTCGACCAGGGCGTCGGCGGCGGGCGCGTCGCCGAGCAGGACCTGCTCCAGGCGCGGGCGGCCGTTGCCCGCGATCCCGAACATGTCGCCGAGATGCCCCTGAGGGTCGAGGTCGATGGCGAGCACTCGCGCGCCGCGCTCTGCCAGCGCGGCCGCCGTGTTGGCGGTAGCGGTCGTCTTGCCCACTCCGCCCTTGTGGTTAGCCCACACGATGGTCTTCTGCACGGATATCTCCCCTCTTCGTTGCGCGCCCGTCGCGCCGAAGTCCACGAAAGTTGTTACCAGCGTAACAGCGTACATCATTGCCTAGCATTGTGCGCGGGCGCATTGGTTAGCGGGTTGGTCTAAGCGCGCGTTGGTGCAAGCTTAGCAGCGTGGGTGCGTGCGCCGGTGCGTTGCTGCCATTAACGGTACGGTGGTACCACGATATACGTGGGTTGAGGCCCGGCCGGCGGGCGGCCGTGAACGGCCGGCATCGAAGGGGGCACGTAGCGGGGGGGGGCTGGAGCCGGGATCTTGGGTGGCAGCGGAGGCCTCCGGGGAAGGGCTGGGCCTTGATCCTGTGGATGGGGTGCGCCGGGAGGGGGGCCGTGCGCGACGTGTCGGGTCTGCAGAGAACCGCGGCTCGGTGGGAAGGCTCGTCATCACCCAGCTCCCGGCGCCGGTCGCGGACATACCGGCTGACCTGACGCTCAGACACCACCGCGCCGTGCTCCTCGACCAACCGCTGCCACACCCGCCGGGCGGTATGCCGCTGCTTGCGCGGCGCAGCCCGATCGGCCTCTAACCACGCGTCGATCAGCGCGTAATGCTCACCCAGCTTCGGCGCTGGACGCGACACCGGCGACCGCTTGACCGGCGGCACTGGCGAGGCCAGCGCCTGTCGCACGGCCCGACGGTGGACGCCGTGCTTGACCGCCAACGCCCGCGTCGACAAGCCCTCGCGATCGCGGTCCCTCCTGGTGGGCGAGGCGTTCGTGTCCCAGCATCACGAGCCGGGCGCGGAGGCCGAGGTCGACTGGGGCGAGGCGGTCGCGGTGATCGACGGGCAGCAGGTGAAGGTCCATCTGTTTCAGTTGCGGCTGTGCCACTCCGGGGCGGCGTTCGCGAGCGCGTTTCTGCGTGAGACGCAGCAGGCGTTCTTAGAGGCGCACGCGGACGCGTTTGAGTTCCTCGATGGGGTGCCCGGCCTGGTGAGATACGACAATCTGACCTCGGCGGTGAAGCAGGTGCTGCGGTGTCGTCGGCGGGTCGAGACCGACCGGTTCATCGGCTTGCGGTCGCACTACATGTTCGAGTCGCAGTTCACGCTGGTCGATCTGCTCGAACAGCTCCATGCGTGAACGCATCCCTTCCGCCGCCTCCCGTTCGAGCTCCAAGAACACCGAACAGTCGGCTGCCGGTCGGACGGAGGTGGGGCCACTTCAAGCGTCCACACTGGGGCCACTTCAGATGTCCGCGCCCAGGAGCGGCGATCCGCCGCTGACCGTTGCTCGAGGCCCCGCGAGGCCCTGCGGACAGGACGCGCAGGTTTTCAGACGGGCTGGTGAGCCCGCGGTGCGGGTAGGGCGTCCAGCAGCGCTGCGGGAAGTTGGGCGCTGGCTCGCCAGAACTCGAGGGCGACGAGCTCGCCTGTTCGCTCGTCTGTCTCTCGCACTCCCCACGACTCCTGGTGACCGACAGCGTGCTCGCCGTCGAAAGCGCCGAGCACGATCCACGCGATATCGGCGGTGCGGTCGTAGTGACCATCGAGCGGCATGAGCAAAAAGGAAGGCTACCGCGGCGCCCGCCACACGCTGATCACTCTTGCGCGCACCGCATCGCCATTGGCCGGCCAGTCATAGACGACCACCAGGCGACCGACTCGCAGCACCCAGTCCGCCTGGCGCGGATTTCGCGCGCGGTGCTCATGGTGGCCAAGCACCGCGTCCTCGATGTCGGTGAGAACGAACCGCTCGCGCTCGGCCTTCACGCGCGCGTGCTCGGTCCACTCGATGAGACTCGGGCAATCCATCCGCCCGGACAGTCTTCCCAATCCAGAACGCTGACCGAGACCTCGGGCGCGGGGCTCATCGCCCGTCGAGTCACGTTTGCGCTCAGACCCTCTCTGGACCCCGTCATAGAGTCACGTTAATGGCCCAAAACGTGACTCGAAGGCGTAAATGGGGGCCACCGCGTCACGGCCCGGTACCACGGCCACGGCTACCGTTAGGTCGTGCCCGCGTTGCCGCTCCCGCGCGACCTCGCAGACGATCTCGTGGCCCTGCGACCGTTCGTGCCCCAGGACGCGACAACTGTGTACGAGGCGTGTCGCGATCCCGAGATCAGGCGGTTTACCTCGTTTCCCGAGGCCCAGGACGTGAGCCAGACGCGGGCGTGGATCGAGACTCAGCCGGGCATGCGCGAGCGAGGCCAGGCTCTTGACTTGGCGATCGTGCCGATCGGCGAGCCAACGCCAGTCGGCGCGGTCGGGCTCACGGCGCCCGCGTTCGGGCATCGCCGCGCGGAGATCGGCTACTGGATCGCTCCCGGCGCGCGTCGGCGCGGGCTCGCGACCGCCGCCGTGCGCCTGCTCAGCGCCTGGGCGCTCGGGCCGCCGCTCAGCCTCGTTCGACTCGGTCTGCCTACCGATGTCGATAACACCGCCTCGCGGCGCACCGCCGAGCGCGCCGGATTCGAGTTCGAGGGCGTCCTGCGCTCATACCTATACGCCAAAGGGCGCGACTGGGACGTCGCGATGCACTCGCTCATCGCCGGCGCCGAACGACGGTGATCGTCGCTGTGCCCCGGGGCCCGGCCGCATCGCTGTACGTCCGGCCGCACCCCTGGACCTGATCAGCTGTCCGTCGCCAGCGACATGGATCACGAAAATGACCCAAAACGTGACTCAAGCCCGCAAAAGCAGCTGGACAAGGGTGACCGAGCCGAGCCGCCGGTGATCGGGCGTCGGGGTCCGGTAGTAACCGCGAACAGGACTATCGGACCCACTCTCTGACGGGGGACAGGTACATCGAGTCAGTAGTGAGGGCCGCCGGTGATCGGGCGCCCGTCGACCGGGGTGGCGAGCCGAATAGTTGCCTGCCCGATGATATTGACCAGGGAACAGAAGGGCGGACGACCCGGCGTGAGAAAGCGGCCGTATCTGCTCTCGACGACGACGATCTCGACGTTGTGAGTGGTTTCGTGCGCTTCGACCTTCCCGTCGTTCGTGGTACGCTGATCGTCTAATTGCGTGCGGAGAGCCTCTTTTCTGAGCCTCTTTTCTGATCTGAGCCCCGCACAACTTCGTGAGCGGACCTTGGAGGTCGAGATCCCTTGCATCGACTGAGGAGATCTCGCAATGCTCGCCAACACGCTGCACCGGCCGCGGTCCTGGCAACGCGCAACTGGAGCGGGGGAGAAGCTTCGAGCCAGGGCGTGGCGCGTTGCGCTGCTGGCCCTCGGCTCCTCGTTGGTGCTGGCGCTGAGCGCGGGTGACGCGCTCGCGGGGCAGCTGCCGGTTTCCCTGGGAAAGGCGGGCAGCTTCGCGGCGCTGGCGGGCTCGACGGTCACGAGCACGGGGCTCACGACGCTCAACGGTGACCTCGGGGTGAGCCCGGGCTCGTCGCTGACCGGCTTTCCGCCGGGCAGGGTCAACGGGACCGTCCACGCCACCGACCCGACCGCAGCCCAGGCGCAGGCCGACCTCACGGCGGCGTACAACGACGCCGCCGGGCGCCAACCGCCCCAGGCGCTGCCCGCCGACATCGGCGGCAGGACGCTCGTCCCGGGCGTGTACAAGACCGGCGCCACCCCCGCGCTGCGGGTGACCGGCACGCTCACGCTCGACGGGCAGGGCGACCCCAACGCCGTGTTCGTGCTCCAGGTCGGCTCGACGCTGAGCACCGCGGTCAACAGCCACGTGAACCTGATCGGCGGCGCCAAGCCAGGCAACGTGTTCTGGCAGATCGGCAGCTCCGCGACACTCGGAACGTCCTCCACCTTCGCCGGCAGCATCCTCGCGCTGACGTCGATCTCGATCGACTCCGGCGTCACGCTGAACGGGCGAGCGCTGGCGCGCAACGGCGCCGTCACGCTGATCGACGACACGATCAACGTTCCAACCCTGACTCCGCCGCCGCCGCCTCCGCCGGGCGGCGGTCCGACCGGCGGAGGCGGCGGTCCGCCGGGCGGAGGCGGCGGTCCGCCGGGCGGAGGCGGCGGTCCGCCGGGCGGCGGCCCGCCGGGCGGCGGCCAGACCGGGTTCTGCGTCGCAGGTGATGCACCGACCTCTCCGGCAGACCGGCACGCGCCCGCAGGTCCGCTCCTACTTTTCCCTCGCGCGAGGGCGCGCGTCAGCGCAGGCATCGTCAGGTTCAGCTGGCGTCCGGCGGCGCGCGCGGCGCGCTACACCCTGATGGTCGACCATCGCCGGATGAACACCGGATGCGCAACCAGGAAGGCAATGCGCGTCAGCGTCGGGTCGCACAGCTATCGCGTGGTCGCGCAAAACCGCTACGGCACCCGTAGCTCCCGTCGTCGCGCGTTCACGGCGACAACAGCGGCGTCGAAGATCACCTGCACGCTGAAGATCGACTATCCGCACAACTCGTTCCACAATCCTTTCCGCATCAATGTGGTTGCCAATTGGAAGTGCCCCTCGCCCGTTCACGAGCTGTTGATGACGGTCAAGCTCTTCACAGGGGGCCTCATCCACGTCGAGCTCTCCAAGGGCGGCCCTTTCAAGAACTACCGGAAAGCAAAGCTTCGGGGGAACACCAGCTTTCCTTGCTTGGGCTCTGGCTTTTACTTTGCCAGGGCATCCGGCACGGTGATCTTCGCGCAGGGCTATGTGCCGCACAAAACCAATCTGAACGTACAGAGCGCGGACCGCATCGTTCTCTGCCCATCGATCTGAACGTACAGAGCGCGGACCGCCTGGTTCTCTGCTAGGAGCGTCGGCATGCCGGCAGCAGGAGCACTCACAATCTCGACAGACTTGCGTGCCGCCGACTGGCTTCGCTCGCAGATCGTCTGGCGAACTGTGGACGTCGGCTCGGTCTTGCCTCAATTCCGGAGATTCGCCGGCGATGTCGGCTCACTGCTTCCATCGGGCTTCGCGGCGCACGCTCGGGTGCTTCATCCGGCCTACAGGACGGCCGCGGATCCCGCAGGAGCGTCGATTCCCGTGGCTTGGTCGCAAATCGCCACGGCCAACGGCAAGGTCCTCCATCCGCAGGTTCAGTTTCACCTGCTGGCCGACCGCGAGCAACCCGGCCTCTGGGATGAGCCACCGGAGGTCGGGACGCTTTCCCGGGAGCTCGCAGCGCGCCTGGCGGCGATCCTCGAGCGCCACACCACGACGCCCAACGACTCCTGGTTTGCCGTCTGGGAAGGCTGGGCGGGCCTGGCCATCAAGCCCGGTCAGGCGCCCGTCTTCCACCTACCCGGCCGCCCATACTTCCTCCTGCACGGGCCGGTCAGCGGCGCCGTGCAGTCGCTGGCCACCGACCCGGTGCTCGACCACCAGTCGGCAAACCTGTGGTGGCCGAGCGACCGAGCCTGGTGCGTGGCCACCGAGGTCGACCTCGACAGCACCTACATCGGCGCCTCGCAAGCAGCGATCCGTGAGCTGCTGCAAACGCCGGGACTCGAGGTCGTTGAGGTCGAGCCCACGGACGGGATCACCGCGTACAGCGACAAGGTCAACGCGCCAGCGCGGCGCTGAGGGCGGAAAATGCGCTCGTTACTGTAGGTGTAGCTGTCGGTGCTGGCGGTCGAGGCCTGCGCCGTTACTACTGGGACCTCTTGGGGTCGGCGCGGCGACGCTGAGCTTTGGGTTTCACCTAGCCGGAGGTTCGACAGCGGCCGGGGTCATGGCCACCGCTCTGGCGTTCGGGCTGACACTTGTGGCGCTCGCCTACACGCTCGGTCCGATCTGCCCCGTGCGACAACGGCGCCGACGAGCTGGCGATCCTCGCCTCAGCGAAACGTCCCGACCCGCAGGGTCGTCATCCACAGCAGGATCCTTTACCGGGCCGCGAAAGAGGCTCAGGGCAAGCCCCAGGGCCTGATCCACCTACCCGCCTCTCCCTTTGATAGCTGCCGTTTGCCGTTCGTCTGGCGATGACCAGCGGAGGTGGTCCACTTGAAAACGATGGCTTGCACTGGCCCCGGCGCGATGGCTTGAAGTGGCCCCACCTGGCGTCGGTTGTTGTTGGTGTTGATGTTGCCTGATCTGCCCGGTGGGGGGAAGGCGCGCCGGTCGTCGGCGAGTCGGCGCGCGTAGCGCGACGGCGAGTCGGCGATCGGCGCGTGCGCGCCTTCCGGGCGGGGGTCATGCCCGTTTTCCGCCGTGGCGTTCGAGTCCGTGTCGGAAGCGCCAGCTCTCGTTGCCGGTGTCGATGATGTGTGCGCGGTGGGTGAGCCGGTCGACGACGGCTTTCGCGAGTCGGGCGTCGGGGAACACTTTGGTCCATTCGCCGAACGGCAGGTTGGTCGTGATGATCAGGCTCCCGCGTTCGTGTCGTTCGGAGAGGACTTGGAAGACGAGCTCGGCGGCACCGTCGGGCAAGGCCAGGTAGCCAAGCTCGTCACAGAGCAGCAGCTCGGTGCGGGCGTAGCGGCCGATGATGCGTGCGAGCTCGCGGTTGCCCTGGGCTTCTTGGAGCTCGTTCGCGAGTCCGGCGAGCGTGGTGAACCGCACACGGCGTCCCTGGTGGCACGCGCAGACCGCCAAGGCCGTGGCCAGCATCGTCTTGCCAGTCCCGCTGTCGCCGATGAAGATCACCGACTCGCGGTCATCGATCCACGACCCCTCGGCCAGGGCGGCGATTGTGGCCCGTGGGATCTTCGGGTTGTCCTGGAACCGGAAGTCTTCGAGTCGTTTGATCTGCGGGAACCGGGCGTCGATCAGCCGGCGCTTCTCGCGGCGTTCGGCGCGTTCGGCCATCTCGGCCTCCAGCAGCGCACCCAAGTACGCGACCGGGGTCTGCTGCTCGCGGAGCGCCTCGGCCGCCAACGCTTTGAAGCGGCGGCGGACGGTCGGGAGTTTCAGCTCGATCGCGTGCGCCTCGATCAGCGCTTCCAGCGCCGCGGTCTGGGCGTTCCGGGTGGGCGTGGTCATGTTGTCGCTCCGATCAGCTGGTCGTAGTCGGCGAGGTCCGGGGCTGGCCGCTGATGCGCAGCTAACCGGGGCGCCAGGTCGCTGAGCGGCGCCACCACCGGTCCGGTGCTCTCAGCGCGGCGGGCGAGGACCGCGACCGCACGACCGTCGATCGCGCCCGCGGTCAACGCGCCGGTCACGGCCATCGCGATGTGTTCGGGGCCGTGGTCGCGGCAGAGCAACACGACGTCGACCATCTGGCGTGCGGCGTCTGAGCGCCCATAGCGATCGACCAGCAACCTCCACAACTGATCGAAGCAGTCCGGCCACCGGCCGCGGTCGCGCTCCTGAGCCAGCGCCACGGAGTGCTCCATGCCACCGGGCTTGCGGGCCAGCAGCTCGAGGTAGTGATCGAGCTGGGCGCTGGTCCCGAACTTGCCGTGCAACCGCTCATGCCTGGCGACCTCCCGACCGCCGTGGTTGATCGTGATCTCCCTCGCGCCGACACGAGCTGAGACCTTCAGCCCAGCGAGCGCGACCGGCACTGAGTAGCGGTTCTGACGGATCGTGACCAGCGACTTCGCGTCCACCCGCGGTGTCGCCGACTCGCACGCATCGAACGCCTCGGCGGGCAGCGTGACGAGCAACGGGCGCTCCACCGCCCACTCCTCCCCGACCGTGTGCTGCCGCCCGTCGATCCGCCGGGCGAGATCCGCCTCGCACCCCGCCAACAACATCCGGTTGAGCTCGGCAAGGTCGGCGAGCTCAGGGACCGGGACGAGGTGATTGCGGCGATACCGGCCGACTTCACTTTCCACACCACCCTTCTCGTGGGCGCCTTCCAGGCCCGGGGTCGCGAACTGCGACTGAAACAGATAATGCGAGCGCAGCGCGACGAACCTGTCCGACTCGACCCGCCGACGGCCCTTCAGCACCTTCTTGACCGCCGACTTCAGGTTGTCGAACCGGATCTCCGCGAACACGCCACCGAACCACTCGAACGCCTGGACGTGCAGCTCCAAGAACGCCTGCTGGGTCTCGACCAGCGACGCCTGACAGAACGCCGCCCCGGAGAACGACGCGCGCATCACGAACAGATGCACCTTCACCGACACGCCACCGAGCACCACCTCGGCCTGGCCCCAGTCGACCTCGGCCTCCACGCCGGGCGCATGGACCTGCGGCACGAACACCTCCCCGACCGCCAGCCCCAACTCGCGCCTGCGGCGGTGCACATACTGGCGGACCGTAACCTCGGCGACGGCAGCACCGTGCTCATCGACGAGCCGCTGCCAGATCCGCTTCGCGGTATGCCGCTGCTTGCGCGGCGCCTCGCGGTCAGCCAGCAACCACTCGTCGATCACCGTCAGAAACGGCCCCAACTTCGGCGCCGGCCGGCCGACCGGCGGGCGCTTGACCGACGGCACCGGCGAGAACAACGCCTGCTTCACCGTCCGACGATGCACACCATGCCGCACCGCCAACCCCCGGATCGACAGCCCTTCTCGATCCCGGTCCCGTCTGATCTGCTCGAACTGTTCCACCCTGGATCCCATTCCTTCTGGCGCCTTCCGCTCGAGCTTCATGAAGCTCGAACAGTCGGCCGCCCATCAGACGGAGGTGGGGCCAGTTCAGACCATCGCAGTGGGGCCAGTTGAGACCATCGTTCTCATCCACTCGCTGACCGGGCCGGGCGGGTGTCAGAGGCCGAGGGAGGGGCCCTCCCGGCCGCGGTATGGCCCGCGCTCGATCCCGCGCGTGGGGCGCTTGAGTTCGGGCTCGGGTGGGTCATCGGGCCGCCGCGGCCAGCGCCGAGCACCGGGCTCGGGGAACGAGGCGGCGACCAGATCCCGGGCAAGCAGCGTGTCTGCCCGGCGGCGGGGATCGCCGCACAACCGGGTTTCAGAACCTCCGCCATCCGGGCGGCGTAGCATTCGGTGTGGCGCATGCCTAGAGCACGCCGCCCAGATGAGAACCGTGGACAATTGTCTCTCGACGCGCTGTGGGGAGAGCCCGAAGTTGAACCAGTACGGCCGGCAAGCGATGCAGCACTGGCAGAGGATCGACCCCGAGCGCTACGCGAGGATCGAGGATCCCCAGAGCTTCTTCAGCGACCTGGGCAGCCAGGCGGCAGCCCAGATCCAGGAGCTGAGCGACTCTTTCGCGGGACAGGACCAGCCGGGGGAGACCTACCTCGATTACGCACGCGCACACCTCAGAAGCGCCCGACGTCATCAGCGACCGCGCGGTCACTATGCGCCCGCGTGGTCGCCGAGGACGCCGCGGCGGTCGGGGTGGCCTGACGCTGTAGCGCTGCTCGTTCGAACGGCAGCGTGGTCTGAGCCAGCCGAATGGCGGGGCGTGTAGCGACGTGCGCTAGGTCGCGGGTGTGGTGGTCAGTCCAGTCGTCCATCGTGCACCGCTCATACCGTCTAATACCAATAGTAGCGATACAGCTGAGGAGAAGGAGATCAACGTTCCACCTCAGGCTTACGCGTGACCCCGGGCCGATCGACGGCCCGTCGTGCGGGCCCGGGCAGCGCCGGCGGGAGTGCGACGGCGAGACGTGCCGGCAGTTGCCCCTGGGCGGCGAGGCGTGCCGCCTCGTACGCCTCCCGGTCAACTGGTGACAGCTCGAGGACCTGGGCTGCGTTCAGCCTGTCGCTGACCTGCCTAAGCTGCCCGCGGACGGCCTGCTCGATCTCCCCCGCGCGCTGCAGCTCGCCGGCAGCGCGGTGCATGTCGTGCACTGCCTTGGCGAGATTCGCGAGCTGACGCAGCAGCACCGCTTGCGCGGCCGGGCCGCCGCCGCCGCGCGCCGCGGAGGCCAGCAGCAGCGCCGCACCCCGCGCGGAGGGAACCGCAGCGCGCTTACCGGACACCCGCCAGGCGCGCAGCTGGGCGGAGCGAGCGAGCGCGGCCGCGGTCTGCGCCAGCGGCCCGGGCTGGGGCTCCACGGCGAGCGACCACGCCGCGAACGCGCCCGCGGTCTCCTGCGCGACGTGCGCCCACGTCGCGAGATCCTCGGCGGGGACCGAGCGCAACCGATCGCGCAGCGCGCCGACCTCGGTGCTGCAGCGCGACCACAGAGAAGGATCGGGCTCGGTGAGCTCTCGCCCAGGCGCGGCCGGGCGCTGGTCGCGTCCCGCCGCCGTCCACTCCGCGACCGCGCCACCCGCGTGCGCGGGAGAGTCAGGCCACCCCGCGCGCAGCCGCGGAAGCGTCAGATCGCGCGCCAGGCGCCCGCCGCCGAACCACACCACCGCCGTCCCGGGCGGCGGGCGAAGCGCGACCGAGTACCCCGCGACGACGTCGCCCCGCCCGGCCGCGAACCGCGGCCTGACCCGAACGCCGCCCTGGCGCAGCCGCCGGACGAACTCGCCCTCGTCCCCCGCCACGGCCGCGCACGCCCGGACCGTACGCTCAAGACGCTCGCGCGGCAGCTCGTCCACGTGATCGCGGCGGGCGATCTCCCGCTCCGCCGGCTTCTCGCCGCGGCTGCCGCGCCCCGCCGCGCGGGACTCGAGCACCTGCAACCCGTGCTTTACCTCGAGCTCCCCCGCGAGCGTCTGCGCGCGCGGACGATCGTTCCACGTGCTCGCCTTGCTGCCGTCCTCACGCACCAGCGACACCACGACATGCAAGTGATCGTTGCCGGCCTTCGAGACCCCGTGGCGCACCGCAACCCACCGGCACGCCGCCTGCCCCTCCCCCCCACCGAACCCCATCCCGGCCACCAGCTCCTCCGCGATCCGCGCCCACCGCCCGTCGCCGATCTGCCCCTCCTCCGCACGCAAGCTCAACGAGCAATGCCACACATGCGCGTCCTTCACCCCCCGATGATGACCGTCCCTGTCCTTCACCGGCACGCTCACGCGCGTCCCGAACAACCGGCGGGGATGATCAAGCTCCCCCGCGACCCCCAGCGCCGCCGCCCGGCTGAGCTCCTCATCCGCATGCCACGCCATCACCGCCCCATCGCCCGCCACCAAGTGCGGCTCGACGTGCTCGTTGCTGCGACCCTGACCGGCGAGATACACCAACAGCCCGCCCATCCTCCCGCCCCGAGTGATGTTCGGGATCACCAGCCCGCCAACCCATCGAGCGCCGCGTCGATCCGCCCCGCCAACCGCCGCAACTCAGCCAACGCGCCGCCGAGCCCGACCGGAACCTCCCCCGAGATGTTCGAGATCCGCGCCAGCTGATTCAAGTTATTCGCATTCGTCGCGAGCACGCGACGAATCGCGAACAGCTCGACCATCGCCTGACGCCGGCGTGCGGGGGTCTCCCCCACCGACGCCAGCGCCGACTCCACCAACAACCGCGGGACCGTCACCCCCTGCGCCGCTGCAAGCTCGCGCAGCCTCAGCTGCTCCTCCGGCGTCACCTCAGCCTTCACCCGAACGTGCCGGCCACCCGTCACGTTCGCTCGCCGACGCCGCCCCAACGGGCGGTTCGGCGGCTGGCCCTGAGGCTCTGAATCAGTCATCGCTCATCGCACTTCTCCGTGCTGTTTTGCCTGAAGCCCAGCGCAGCGATCGTCGCCTCCGGCGGCGAGAACCGGGACGCGGGCAGCGTCGGACTCCGGTCAAAAATAACACTTACGGGTACGTAAGTGTATAGCTTGCTCCACGGCGGAGGGACAAGCGCGAAGGCGTGCGTAGCGATCCCGGCCGCCGTGGTCGACCCGTTCGTGCTGAAGGGCGGCGGAGAAGGGAGGGGCACCTGCCGAGCTGGACGCCCTGGGCCCGGCTCCTCGCGTAGCAAGCCTGTCTTCGGCGCGTGGGGCATCATGGGCCCGGTCACGACGTGAAAGAAACTCTGGATGCCCACTGACCACAGCACCGAACCGCAGCTCGCGCCCGTGCTGGAAGCGATCGCGCAGGCTGCCCACGACCGCTTGCACGCCGAGGCTGGAGAGAACCCCGCCACTACCAGCGAAGCGCAGCGCCGGGTGGCCGAGACCGCGAGCGCAGCGATCGCAGCCGGCGCCGAGCTGAGCGCGATCGCGAACGCCGAGCAGACCGGGCACGAACGCGCCAGACGCACGCTCAGCGGCGATGTGCTCAAACGGATCGATCGGGCCACAAAGCGCAAGCACGAAGCAGACGCGGAATACAAGGGCGGCGTGCAGCGCGCCGGGCGCCTCGGACTCTCCCACCGCGAGATCGCCACTGCCGCGCACGTCACGCACGGAACCGTCCGCGCGATCCTCACCCGCCGCAATGCCGGCATGGATAGCCATCAGCCATCCCGAGGCAACAAGGCAGTCGCAGACGTAGACGGCGAGCAGCCAGCAGCCTGACCACGCACGGTCCGCTCACCTGGCTGAGACCGTCCCCCTGCGTACCCGTTGCGGCTCCGAGTTAGACGCGGAGCCCGCCGAGCGTGAGCGTTCACGATCAGCCTGCCAGTCGATCAGGTCATAGCCATCCAGCCGGCGAAGTCGAGGTCGATGATGCTCCCGCTCACACCAATGCCCTTCAGGTCACCCGCGACCCGCCGGGCGGCCTCACGGCCCGGGTCGTCGCAATCCATCACGAACGAGACACGGCGACCGGCGAGCAGCTGCGCCCACTCGCCCTCCCAGGCGTGATCGCCGGGCACCGCGATCGCGGGCAGGCCGCGCGAGCGGGCGCTGATCATGTCCGGTGGCCCCTCGACCAGCAGTACCCAGGTGGACGGTTCCGTGCATGGATGTGGGACCGCGCCCAGCCGCGTGCCGGGCAGTAGCCGTCGAGGGACCGCGCCCAGCCGCGTGCCGGGCAGTAGCCGTCGAGGGACCGCGCCCAGCCGCGTGCCGGGCAGTAGCCGTCGAGGTCTTTGACGCTGCGGCGAGGCACGGGCCCGGGTCGGCGTCCGCAGCCGACCCCCTTTCAGGGCGCTGTTGTTGACTAGCGGTGCGGTGTGAGCGCGGCGTGGCCGAGGATCATCGGTGACGTGCGGTCGCGTCACCAGTGCGCGTAGCGCATGCGGGGCCGTAGCTTTTGAGAGGGTCCCACCTTTGGTGGGTACGTCCTACCTTCCGTGCGCTGCGGCCGGGCCGGCAGCGCCTTTAGCCGCGGCGTTTTCGAGCGTCTGAGGGGTCAGCGGGGCTGGCCGCGAAACCCCGGGTCGCGTCCGTGGGTCCGGGTCGCCCTCCCCCGCGCGTCGCTGGGCGCCAAACCTCCCCTGGCGCCACCGTCTGGCGGCCACGCCCCGGAGGATGGCGCGTCGTGGCGGCCAAACCCCGCGTCACTGCGCCCGCGCGCCACGGCGCTCGCCCGCGCCGGGCCTTCCGGTAGCAACGGCGCGAATTTGCACGCTAAGGGCTCGTCCATCAATTAGATGATGGGTTGATGGAGTAGTTCCATTCGCCGTGGAAGGAGTGGCGGGTGAGGTTGACCGCCGCGAGTTCGGCGGCGGTGACCTCGACTTTGGGGTAGTCGT
>JAABUU010004266.1_pt1 | contig 17057 bp, 15 predicted proteins | sample 5559301 | NCBI WGS metagenome assembly JAABUU01 (sample SAMN10711884, study PRJNA513360) | rock metagenome | isolation source: Antarctica rocks | place: Antarctica: Victoria Land, Richard Nunatak white | reverse complement strand
TCACGTGCGGTTTTCAGGCGCACGCGAGCAGCACGTCGTGCGGCAGACTGCCAAACAAGGTGAGCAATTGTGGTTTCATGCTATTTGTCATAAACCAACAAATGCAACACGGGACACAAATTGCATTTTATTACTTGGATTTTGTACGGCTGTTTAAATAAATAATCTGCACAGTCGTACGACTGTGACAGGGCCGAAGACTGGACGATGTTTTCAATTTTGCAAGGTGGGAAGACACTGAATGAATGTTGTGACCACCAACAGTGTTTGATATGTGAAGCGTTACAATCACCACGCCTCATGACCTACCTGTGGCGAACTCTCACCAGAAAAAAGTGCTGGCAAGCTCGAAAACACGTTAAACTTCAATTCTGTGCATTTTTATCTTCATCGATATGGTTGTGGCCAAGTCTTACTCTTACTTCTATCACAACCTACAGTTCGTGAGTTGCAAGTTAGGCAAAGCAGGGAAGTACTTTTAGCATTGGACTTTTCCTGTTTGACATATAAGTGCATTTGGAAGACCATCATCCTGCTAGTACATCAATTTACCAACAAATGACAGTTTACAGCTCAGGTAAGATGTTGCTGCTGAGCTGACGGCCGAGCTTTCACTTTGCAGCTGAGCTGACTACGTAGCTGACATATTGCAGCTGAGCTGACAGACTGCACCTGAGCCGACACATTGTAGCTGAGCTGACATATTGCAACTGAGCTGAGCTGACATGTTGCAGCTGAGCTGACACGCCACATATTACAGCTGAGCTGACACGCCACTGTGACATATTGCTGCCGAGCTGACACGCCACATATTGCAGCTGAGCTGACACGCCCTATATTGCAGCTGAGCTGACATGCCACATATTGCATGGTGACTGACAGATGCAGCTGAGCTGACCGCCACATATTGCAGCTGAGCTGACATGTTGCAGCCACGCCAGCTCAGCTGCGAAAACTCCTGGAAATTGCGCATTTTGCCTACCTTTAGCTTTTGGTTCATGATGTCTGCCACTCTAGGCCTTGCCCCGACATGAACGGTGCTGGCACTGATGTGATTCTTTTATTCACAGATTCTAAGATCCGGTGTCTCCGAATTCCTTCATCAGGCTCTGCAATTGCTAGGTTCGCAGCTTCGTGAAGCACTTTATGCAGATTCTGTCTCTGGCACTGTCTTTTTGTGATGTCAGTGATTTGATCATGACGATCATGACGAGCCATTTCGGCCCCGGTGATAATGTTTGTTGCCATCAACACCTAGATGTGATCAAGAGAATGAACCAGAGATTGTTTGAAATTCATCGGAGTGATGTATGCGTGACAGCCCTTTGCCCAGTAAACGGGGCACCAAAACGCACAGCTCGAAGTGACTTCGAGCTCGATCAAAGAAAAGACGAATATTGAACCAATTAGGTTTTCTAATGTTTTTGCGTGCCTTGGTTTGTGTTTTTAATCCAAAAGAGAACTGGCATTACAAAATGCAATGTGTTGTAAACAAAATTTTGATTACTACTCTGTTTTTTTTAGGTTTCAAGTTGCCGTCGGACTCCAACGATACTACGGACACACCGTAATCTATCATTTGTGTTGACAGTTTGTACCAGACTGGCATAGCAAAGAAACTTCTAACGTGTGTCAAAACAGTTTAATGCGGGTTTGAATACCTATTTTCCATTTTTACAATAACAGATAAGCCCTAACTTGATCAATATTCATGAAGTGTTATAGACTCCAACATCGGTTTTGGGATTTTTTTAAAAAGTTGATTCCTTTTTTTTGTGTTCGTGGAAGATGGGCTTTGCAAAATAGGGAAACGTTATATCATACAAATGAAAACATCAATTGTAATTTAATAGATATTGTATTTACATCCTACCTTCAAATGTTCAATCAACGCCTTAAGCTTGATCTCGCAAATCTTTTTTTATATCATTGCATGTGTAAACACATGATAAAGGAGCTGTTTTTTGGTTATGTTTCTTTTACAGTTTAGTTCACTGAACATTCAAAGCGCCCTCGGCAATTTGTTTAAATCTTCAGCGATCTAAACGCCAAAGGCTGGCAGGCTGAAGAAGCCTGTGATTTTCTGGAAACATTTATTGCCTTGAAGCTAATTTTACATAATTATGTTTCAGCTTGCCCATTGTGGGTTCAGTTGAGTACTCAGCCCAGCTCGTGACACATCACAGATGAGCTGATTGTACACAGCTGAGCTGACAGACTGCACTGGCTGCAATTTGTCAGCTCGGCTCAAACGCCAGACTCTCAGCTGGGGTGCAACCATAATCTGTCAGTTCAACAGCAAACTGTCAGCTCAACTGACACTGTCAATTGTCAAATGTCAATCTGTCAACTCGAGTGCAGTCAGCCAATCTGTATACAATCAGCTCCTCTTTAGTCTGTCAGCTCCAGGTGGAGTATGTCAGCTTATTTCAAACGCAGACTGTCTGCTTGGCTACAGTCGGCATGCTGTCACTGTGCATTGCATGACATGCCTTGTCCAGGCAACCCAGCCTGTGCAAAACCATGATATTGCAAACATCCCATGAAGAATGAGCAGAAATGTCCACTCAGCAGCATGCAAGTGTCTCACCTTTGAACTCGGACACAAAATGACATCTGATCAAACGTCTCATGGCCGTTGCAACTCAAATGCAGTAGCTTGGTTATGCCTATACAGCTTGTCTACCTGTCTTGCATTGGCTACAGCAGCAGTCTTTGCAGAGAATGCACCCTTGTACAGTCAGATACACTTGAGCAGTATAAGCACACAAATTAATAATCATGATAATCATAACATCAACCCTAGTCACACGCCCTCATACTGCAAAATTGTTACTCAAATTTCATACTTGAGCAAGCACCATCGGACACAAGGGTCGAGGCAGTTTGATTTTTGACTGCAAGGCTGCTTTACCAACTTTGCTTTGCCAAAGATCAAGCCAGCTTCAATGATGCTTCAGTAGCCAACGTGCTGTCTGTATCAGCCTCTAGTCTCCGGGACTTATCATTGCATACACTTGTGTTGCATTTGGCTGAAGCAAGTATATGAAGATATACTGTATGCTGTGCCTCATGCACACAGTACCTTTAGAGTAGTGCGTGCGTCTACTTGGTGGTCACAATTTTGTTTCAGGCATATGGTGCTTGTGTCCATCTTGTGATGCTTGAAAGGATACTCATGACAGGCATGGCCAGTGCATCATATGTTCAGTCAGGGAGGGGAATTCCTGCTGCATCTGCTTTTGGATACGTGATCCAAGTGTTAAGTGAGAGTGGTGAATTACACTTGTTTATTGTGTACAAGTCTGTCTTGTTCCTTTTGCCTTCTAGCTTTGAAGTGCACACTGTGTATGAAAATGATGTATCTCACATTGTTTATGCCATCTTGTCCACTCATCTGACAATCAAATCCGCTTCAGGGCTGGTCACCCACTATTGTTTCATGGCATAAAGTACCTTTGCATGACAAGCGAGCAAGGTCGTTGCAATTCTTGCCTATTTTTCTCTTCTGGTGACTACAATGTCTGGAATGCATTACAGGAGACACCGTCGCAATCAAGAGGATGACTGGGAGAAGAGACGTCTGGCTGCTGTCAAGCGACTCAACAAGTCCAACGCAGGGGGCAGACAAACTCAGCCACAACCATGGACGCTGCAATACTACATGCTGGAATGGCATGAGCATGAGTGGAAGCTAAAACCATTGCAACATCCAGTGAAGAGCACACATGACCGCCTCAAGTATGCTGCTGAGCATGAGTGGAGCACCCTTGCCTTGCAGACACAGGTGTTTGTTTGTGTTTCTGGGCAGTCACACTGACATTCCTGTTGGTCTCAAAAGGAACATAAAGTTCACGTCTCAGTAGTATGACATGCTTCAAAAGCTCACTTGTTCCAATTGTGGCTACTGCACAAAGCAGATTGGACATTACAACAGGCATGTCAAGAAACCAGGGGGATGCAAGCGCAAGGAGATGGAGAATTGTGCTCATTGTCACAAGACTTTTGCAGTGAATGGCTCTGGGCTGAGAAAGCATGCTTGCTTAGCCACTGATCTGTTGCCATTCAATACGCGTCTTTCAGCTGATTGCACAAGACTTGTTGATGTGGCTTTGTTGCAGCTACAGAAGTTGAGTAAGTACCACCTCAAGCAGCTTGGATTTGCTGACTCAGACCCCTTGAATGTGGCTGTTGCCGCAATACGATATTTGCACCTCAATCCTGCACTTACACAGAGTCAGAACATCACACCTTGCCAACACAGTGCCAGCAAATTTGACATTGTGCAGCGCTGTTGCGGTGTTCTTGTCTGGGTTCCTTGGCCTAAGGATGATATCTTACCTGTCTTGCTGGATGAAGCTGCTGACATTGTTGAGGGACTCGCAGAAGCTGTGCCATCAAAGCTCCCAAAACGACAGGCAGGACACCTAAAAGGCTATGTGAACCATGTCTTGCGGCCATGCTGGAAGATCAATCATCCAGAATATTATGAGGAGCTGTACAGAAGGCAACGCCCAAATCTGGTAGAGAACAGGGATGCTGTGTGTGCTGCTGTCACTGCACTCGAGTTCAAGTGATGCAGCGAACTGGGTTGCATGCATGGGTACAGTAGTGTGCATGTAGAGCTTGTTATCTTTAGTGGTGTGTGTGCTCGAATGTATATGTCATGTGTCAAATATGCAATCTTCAATTTCTGAGAGCACTGACATTGATTGTTGCGTGTTCAGGATCTTTCAGCCAGCTGAAATGAAATCTTTCAAATTTCTGGATATCCATTTCTTGTTGTTCAAAGGCTATCATGGATTTGTTTGCTTTGTTGCTTATCCATAATCAACTGTTGATGTCACCGTTCTGAGCCTGCACCTGCCAGCATTGCATGTGGGACACCTTTATATTCAATTATCAACTATTCAAAGGTTAGCCATATTGCTAATTGAACCATTTGGCTGTTGAGGGTTTTCAATCAACCTTTTTTGTGAAAAGAAAATAGGTTGATATTCATTTGGGATATGAACTATTTTACCGCTGATTCAGGGCCAGTATGGGCTTGTTTCTCTTGCAACGTATCCAATATCCACTGTGTCTGTCATTGATATGAGCAGTGAATCATCATGCACCTGCCGGCATTGTACGTGAGTCACATTTCCCAGAAATTCAGTTATTCAGTATCCCGCAACTTGCACGTTTCTAGTTGAGACCATTCTGTCATTGCATGTTGAGGATTTTCAACCAACTTTTTTTGTTAAAAGAAAATACATTGGATATTCCTTTTGGATATGAATATTTTACCGCTGAGTCAGGGCCAGTATGGGCTTGTTTCTCTTGCAACATATCCCATATCCCCTTTTTATGTAATGGATCTGAGTAGTGAATCAATATGCACCTGCCTGTGTAGCATGAAAGCTCCTGATGGCGTCTCCTGCCTCTTTGAGAAACTCTACCATGTCTTGGTACGGCTGTCTGTGGGGCATCTGTTCAAACAGCAATCCCAGTCGATCAATGAGCGGTGTCCCACGGTAGTCAGTTGCCATTGATGGCGCAAGAAGGGCTTGATAAGGGTAGCTTGGCAGATCTTCGTTCATAGGTTTGAATCTGGTCCAGGTCATACCCGGGTCAGACCTGGGTCTGACCTGGGTCTGACCTGGGTCTGTTTGCCATATTTCTGATTTGACCATTTAGCTGTTGCAAGTTGAGGATTTTCAACCAACCTTTTTTGGAGGAAAAATTTTAATTGCATATTCAATTATGACATGTCAGATGTTGTGCCTGATCAAGGGCCAGTCTGGCTTCGTTTCTCTGGCAGCATATCCAATATTCACAGTGTTTCCCCTTGATCTGAGCAGTGCATCATCATGCACTTGCCAGCATTGTATGTGAATCACATTTTGCCAGATATTAAATCATTCAATATTCAGCAAGTTGTCATGCTTCTAGTTGAGACGATTCTGTCATTGCATGTTGAGGATTTTCAACCAACTTTTTTTGTGAAAAGAAAATGTATTGGATATTCAATTCTTTAATGAGATTCTGCTGCTGATCAAGGGCCAGCATGGGCTTGTTTCTCTTGCAACATATCCCATATCCCCTTTGTATGTAATTGATCTGAGTAGTGAATAGACATGCACCTGCCTGTGTAGCATAAAAGCACCTGATGGCACCTTCTGCCTCTTTGACAAACTCTACCATGTCTTGCTGCGGCTGTCTGTTGGGGTCGTTTGTCATGACCTATTTGTCTTCTCGACCCTGTGTCAAGTCATGGTACAATTGCTTCTTCAGATCTTCGTTCAAGCTAGCTGTTAGGGAAGGTTTCAATCTGGTCCAGGTCAGACTCGGGTCTGCAGCAATTTCTCAGTTGCAAAATGTCAGCTCTGGTGCACTTTGTCAGCTCAGCAGCCACTTGTCAAATCAGCTGTCAGCTCAGCTGTCGGCTCAATTGCACCCTGTTACCTCCTATGCACTTTGTCATCTCAGTTACAAGCTGTTAGCTGAGCTGTGATCGGTCTCCTATTTTGTAATCTGTGAGCTCGGCTGCAGTCTGTCAGCTCATCTGTTTTTTGTTCTTGACATTTATTTGTTAGCGAGGCTGCAAGTTGTCAGCTTGGCTGTGATATGTCAAGTCTGTCATACGTCAGCTCAGGTGCAATCCGTCAGCTCGGCTGCATGTTTTCCAGCTCAACTGTGGTTTGTCAGCTTGGCTGCAATTTGACAGGTCTGCTCAAACGCTGAAGTGTCCGCTCTTTGTATCAGCTGCCTGCAAAAACTACCTTTAAAGACGAAAGCTGCTTTTCTTGTAGCCTTGATCAAAGTAAAAATACATGCTGTCACTGTGCGTTGCGTTTACAATTTGAAATCAACTCTGTGCTTGGGACACATGTCCAGCCTTCTCCACGACATTCACGACACCATTCATGCAGACAGCTCCACCGCAGATGGCTACTCATGATGTAGAGGGTGAGCTGAGCTGGGCTCATCCAAGCATCAAGACGGCTGTCTGCAATGTTGCACCTGTGCAGTACACATCTCACATTGAGCTTTTGTAGTACAAAAAACGAAATGGTGTGTTAGGGCTGAGCAAATCTAGCGACTCGACTACACCCTGTGTGAATGCGGTTCTCCTTTTTGTTGCAAAATGTATACATCATTAGATATATATGCCCTTGATACAGGTTGACTTTCGTTCAAAGCCCTTGTAATCGAACCCAAGGTGCTGAATGCCTACAGATGTTAATATATCAGGAATTGTAATCTAAGTTTTGACATTGACATCCTATAGATTGGCGTCTGGCAACTGTGCTACCTCCCAAGTGTGGTCCAAGCCTCTGGGGTACCGGCTATGTGGTAATGGCATGGGGCATGCGTCAAGGCTGTGTATTCACATGACCACACCCTTGTCTGGTCATTCCTTCAAGATGCATAATAGGCTTTATCTGACCTGTGTTAGATGTCTACATTCTTTGCATCAGGCTCTTTAGCAATCCACTGATATTGCATTTGAGTAGTCGGACTGTGACACATCTCTTTTGCTAGCTGTTCTCTATCTCTGATAGACAGCTGACCAAAGGCTAGCATATGACTAATGTAACCGTGTCGTAACAAGGTCAAGGTGCAAGGCTTGCCAAATAAGCTTTGCAAGGTGCGGCGGGCCCACATGGCGAATCCACTGTGGGTATAAGGTCTGCCACTTCTGCTCTCTACAAATAAATATTCTCGAGGGTGGTCCTTGAGCGACGCCCTGAGCTCAGTTGTGAGCTTATCGCCTAGTGAACGGCTATACAGTTTTGGGTTTTCGCGATTTTGTGTTTTGAACTCCCTCAAAATGAGAACGCCCGGTGCTTTTCTATCATAAGGAAGCAAGATTTCGTTGGGAGTGATCTGCTGCAAAAGGGCTTGCCTTGCGGATTCGTCATCACACTCCAGTTTCCTTATAGCACATGCATGAAGATCATTTCTAAGAGGGGGTATACAGCCCCCATAACAACTGAGAAGCAGTCGTTCTTTAGACCCCACAAGGAGCCTTTTTCTGACTCGCTGCAGCTCGGGATAACTTACGAACCCTGCACGCTGCCTGTCTGTAGGAACGTTATCTTTTGCTCGGTCACGAAGCACGCCATCCAGCTTTTCATATTCTTTCAAGTACATCTCATAGCTCCCCTTCTCCTTCAATTTCAGATTCAAAATTTTGTACGCTCCAAGGATTGCGACAATCATGGTTCTCTGGGTCCCAATTTCATGGTAATTCTTCAGAATCCAATCAAGCACGTTTTGTGGATGTTGGGCCAAGACAGGGATTAATGAGTTATTGCCTGCAGCCGCTGCAATAAGTGCGAGCCTTTTAGAGTACCCTGTTCGTGTCTCTTCACTGAGCCGATCAGTTTTTAGCACAGCTCTTATCACAGGGTCCACAGTCTTTGTCATGGAGTTGGGTCTTCCTGTACTCAGCTTGGATAATTTATTCGTTAGGCTCCAACTCGGAAACGAACAACGATGCTGATCTCCATTCAATCAGCCAAATCGGAGGGAGATTTACGTGAAATGCATTTTGCTGAGGTTGCATTCGTTACAATTGATTCGCTATATTATCATATAAGTTTTGGAATCTTGTCACGTCAAGAGGCGCCGACTTTGAATTGTACAATCCTAAAACAACATTACAAACAAGATATGTGAGATTGTGATCAAAATAACAAAGGACAAATGCCTTGAAGCAATTTCATCATATGGTGCAGATAGAAAGGTCAAATTTCGATGAGTGACATCGTGTTTGCCATGAAGCTGTGCAGTCTGTACCCAGTTGGAAACATAATTGTTTGGATCGTAACAAAGTAACTAATTTCCATATGTACAAACAAAGAGGGGCAGCTTTTCTTTTGAATGTATTACTGGGTTTGCGTTTATCAAAGGATGTATACGGGTGGAGTTGTTGCAGTTTCGAAAGGAGCACTTCAGATCGCATGCTTGGTGGCAGCGCATGTGCGCTGACTGGACTGACATATCACACAGGAGCTACAGCTGAGCTGACAGACTGCGCATGAGCAGACTGTGTGCAGCCAAGCTGAGTATCTACAACTAAGACAAGGTGAAAAATTGTGAGTGGTCGTACATATGCAAATTGGAGTGCTGAGCTGCTTCTGTAACTGCCCTTATGACCCCTTGACTAGCTGCAACGGACCCAATATGTAAACAGAGGTCGTGAAAATTGTAGTGTGTGACGACTGTCTCTGACGTGAATATATGTCGAAAACATACAATATACAAGTAATTCTGACTTCAGGGCAGTATATCCTGAAGTTACAGGAATGGGATTGCTTTGGCAAGGGGCACTGCATCATTGTGTATTCAAGCTGCAGTGCAGCCACATGTTGTTTTGTAAATGCACAGCTTTTTCTTGTTGCATTCACAACATATTTATCTTACAGGTTTGTAAGGTACGTATGGGTCCCTCATCTTATTTTCTGGCCGGTGATGTCGTGAAAGACAACATAATCTTGATTGCGTATGCAAACTCTGGAGCCCAAGCTGCGGTTGTCATCAACAGACATGAATGGGACGCAAGCAAGCAGGTGATGATCCAGACGCGCCTGCCCGGTGATACACGCTTGACAATCGAGTCATTCAGGTGCAACGGATGCCGCGAACAAGGTTGGGAACTTGTCTCAATGGATCCCAGCCACGAAATGAGTGACCTTTGCTTGCTAGCCAAACAAGCCTTTGAGACTTATCTAACTGAACAGTGGATACCATGATTGACCATGTCATGCAGTCACATCAGTGACCATTTTGAGCATGGAGTCGTAATCGATGTTGGAACATGGATGGGCCCATGCTCGCGTACATATATGTGCTAGCAAAATGGCAAACTGAAAATTTGATGAGCCAGCATTAGCATGGTCTTGCATCAGAATATTCCTTCCAAATGCAGCAAACCCAGCACAACTTGTAGGAGCCAATTCACAAACAGCTTACTGCTGCAAAACATGCATCAACCAAACTCTGCAAATTTCTGAACAGCTAATTCGCTACCAAAGTGGAATAGATAGTCTGCGCAAAATACGAAACATCTAAGATATACGATACAGGCCAGCTAATGCCTTGCAAATCTGCAGCTTATTTGAGCAGAATTGGAGAATTTGGGACAATCATGAAAATATGATGTGTTTGTTGTCAATTTTGTGCCAATGGGGCTACCTCCAGACAGTATCAGTGCATCAGGAAGGATGTGCCATGCAACATGGCACTCTGGTTTTCTCACGAAATATGAACCTAGATGTATCCTTCTCAAGTTCTTCGTGGTGGCACCGGGCATGCAATTCATACAAAGTCAGTTTGCCAATTTGCTATCGCAAGCACACGTCAAGGAACAGTCTGCAGACATCAACTCACAATCGAACCGTTCTAAATGCTTCCGATGTTGCTGATTGGATGTATCATAAGCGAATACACGTCTTGTTGCGGGCTGGGTCCAGCAACAGTCCCCAGATATGAGGTCATAGCTGCACTATTGTAAATGCTGTGAGCTGGTGCACTGGCCAGATATTCATTTCTGCGCCTTCGTCAAGCAATAGTCAGCAGATGTGAGCTTGCTGAGATGATTCCACTGAAAGCCGGGACTTCATGTAAAGCCAGCTTGCCGTGAAAATTGTGTCACATCATGGTTTGGCACCATTTGATAGTGCATTTGCAAGGCGCAAACTCACAATTTGTGTTGAAAAGTACTTGAATGTTCGCAACTCAGCGAATGACTTGCGGGCAGAATCCGAAGTTAGACTGACTGTCCGATCAATTTCTTTTGCTGCATATTGCCCGGTGTAGTCAATTTGCATATAAAATTATTCTCAGAGATTTGTATATTGCGGCAGCGCTGCTCATTGACAATGCTTGCAATAGAATCTCACAGACAAGCATACCGGCAGCCTGAAGGGCACCAGAATTGACAGGTGAGCCATACACAGAAGGCGATTAGATCCATGCCAAAATCTGTGGACCCTGTAATAGAAGCAGTGCTGAAAACCTACCGCCTGAGCAAAGAGACGTTGGAGGGATGCTATGCCAAGGGAACATGGCAACGAAAATAAGAATGTTTGTTCTTAAACTGCATTGAGTTCACCAGCCCTGGCATCTTTGTGACTCAAATGTAATCAATTTGATTTTTGTGTATTCATAAGAAACTGTTTCAACTTTATTATTCTCATTGTGAGCACAAGAGCTTAGAAGGATTGGCGTTGAGCTCGGATCTGAACATTCTACTGTCCTTCATATGCCCAACCAGAGAGGGGGACCATTTAACGTCAACTTTATTGGAAATTTTGCATGTATCAAATGATACAACATTCTGGGATTCATCAAATTTGGTTCTAATAATGCTTTTTCACAAGGTTTTATGTCCACATGAAACAAGTTTCAATTTGACCTTTGCAAAGAAGTCAACATTTCAACCTGACGTTTCAACAATAGTGGTGCTCAGGATGTATTTCATGACAAAGTGTTATCATGTAGTGCAGGTAAGCTCCTATCGTTGAAGCTAAACTTGCAGCTGCAAGCACTCTTTGGGTGACTTTCTCAAAATGGTTTAGTCACAAGATGGGTTGAGCTGATAAACTCCCTGCCCAGCTGCTTCTACACCTTCTAATTTTTGGATGGCCGTGTAGAATCCCCCGTCATTGACAGAGTTATCATCAATCTCTTGCAGAATTTTCTTCACTGCTTCATCTTCTGTCATCGTCTTGATCGAAGCATCTGGGTCAGGTTCAAATTCCTCATTAGAATCAGCAGGATCGCCTCGGAAGTTCTTGATCAGGCAGGACAAGTACTGATGGCATGGTGTGAGGCGTTTCTCAATAAAGGTGTCTTGTCCACGGAGTATAGCTTGGATTATGGCCTCTCGGCTGGAGGCTTGTACAAGTGTCACATTTTCACTTGGCGGCCAAAGACCTTTGCTACTGGTGTTGATGATCTGGAACACAGACGTCTGTGTGCTTGACTCCATGCCTGCTCGTCAATGCACCTAAGTAGCGCCAAGGTCATTGTGGCCATCGATTTTGCAAATTTGCACAAAGGCGATAGTGCAGATGTGAAAATTGTCAATTCTTCTACTTGTTTCATTCCATGTTTTTGTCGAGGGCAGTCAAATTTGCTTTGCAATGAGCTTGTTAAGCGACATGCTGATCAAACATTGTTGACTGCCAGCAGCTGACTGAACATGGTTGCGACACAGATGACCCCATCTTGAGATAATATTGCAAAAGTTTACGATTACAAATTGTCAGTTGAGATTTTAGGATTTGCAAAAAGATTTCAGAAGAAGAATTGAACATTGCAGTTATAATCACCAATTTGTTGGATCTAAATTCATTAGCGAAATTTCTTATAGGTTTACAAATTTGTGTCACACGCGTTGATCCTACCTGACCCAAATGTATTCAACCTGCTGCAATTGCAAACAATAGAGTTCGTGTTGTGCTCAACGTCTGTCAAAAGCAATCAAAACCAAACCTTTCGTTGTTCATTTTGTGTGTTTGCTTTGGTATTTGAATTGTCTTGATTTTGGTAAGCAATGCTTGTCATCATCTGGTACTGGGATCGTAAATCCTGTCACATAACGTTGCCACATCATTTGTATTCTTGCTTGGACCATATATTATTAACACATTGTATTGGTACATTGGTTTCTCTCGGTTTCTTGAAAATTACATATGAAACCAGATGTAGTGGAAAAACGTTCTCCCAAATCTTGAAGTACTTTACGCAAGAAGGTGCAAATGCAAAGACAAAAATTGTGCGTAGAAATACAGAAAAGTAAAATGAGGTGTATGACTTCAATTTTTGTTCAAAAGGACAATTTGAAATATCAGTTCTCAACCGCCATTTTGCAAACGTGTTTTCAGGTGCTGATGATATTGCGATGATATAAGATTTGATACTGTCCAAAACAATTTTTTGGGGAAATGATGGCCTTTTAAACAAATATCACAACTATTTAGACATGTTGCCCCTGAGCAGTTGCGGCAGACAAGACATTGCACCCTAATGGATGCAGGAAAGCATAGCCCTTGTCAATGCACAGCAATGAATGAAATTGTCTAGTATTGCTGCCCAACATCGATGATGGTGATGATGTGACTTGCATTATCCAATCACGAGGGTTGTCCTAAAAAGCCTCCAGATCAGTGCAACATCACTGTGTCCCTGAACACGTCCTGTAAAATCGATGAAGTGATCCAGCGACTCTTGAGAAAGGCATCAGCATCATGGCTAGAACCAAGACAACCTTCAGGAGGGCGCGAGCACAAAGAGCTCGCAGAATGGGCACTCAGCCCCCTGCCACGCAATCTGCAGAGCTGCCTGCTGCTGCAGCAGCGATGCCTCCTCATGAACAGTGCCAAGATGAGGCAGTCACGCATCGTGTAGATGAGACAGTCACGCAGTGTGTAGATGAGGCAGTCACGCGGTGTGTAAATGAGACAGTCACGCAGTGTGTAGATGAGGCGGTCACGCAGTGCGCAGACGAGGCTGTCACGCAGTGCGTAGATGAGGCAGTCACGCATTGTGTAGATGAGACACCCTCTAATACTCCCACAAGCAAGCCAGCAGACATAGCCCTTGTTCTTGAGACGGTAGCTGTTCAACCAGTTTTGTCAAGCACACCACGCGCTGTGTCAGCACAACAGCAACACAAGAAGAAAAGAAAAGTCTCCAGTGCTGAGTAGAGTTGTTTATCAAGCAAGCCGGATCAACAGTAGTAACTGTACCTGTGATGCAGTGCTGCAGTAGTTCTGAAAGCACCCGCTGTTTTGCTTGGGCAAAGCAAGCTGCAAGGACCTCGACAATACTGCATCACGTTCATCTGCATGAGAGTATAGGCATGATCAGCAAACGCTCTGAACTGCCGCAGGTTTCAGCTGTTTGTCAGCGTCACCAATTTCCTGTGTGGTCCGTTTAGGGAACTATCCCTATACTTATTCTCTCATTCTCTACGTATTTTCTGCAGCTGTGATATGGCATGCTTGTGCAACTATAACTTGTGCTTCATAATTATCTATAGCTAAATCATTTGTTTAATCATTACGTTTTGTTTTTGCAAGCCTTGAATCAGAAGCACTGCACCACACATGCGCATGAGAGGCTGTGTATAGGTCTGCATCGCACTAGATGCTGCATGCAAAGACAACGGCTAGACCAAGCACCATTGCATTCAAGCTGTGAAAGTGACGGACAGTAATGAGACTCGACAAATGTGAATTACCGCAGTGCAGTTATTGACAGATGTGTTGAGCTGTCCTTTGAAAATCAGAGATATATAAATGGTTAGCGCTGCATCAGGCCTGGCAGGGTGTTTGAAGGTCTGCATTGAAGCGAGCAATGGGTCTTGCATCCACATTAGATGTTGTGTGTAGAGACAACGGCTAGATCAGTGGTAATGTTGCAGTCAAGTTGTGGAAATGATACACAATCATGGGACTCGATGCAAGTCAGTGTACCTGGCTGCAGATGTGATGAGCTGTACTTTGGAAAAACATAAAAACGGATTGATCGTGAATTGCTGCATCCAGCTTGGGAGGGTGTGCACAAGTCTGTATTGCAGCCTTTGCACAAATCCACATCAGATGCTGTGTGTAGAGACAACGCTAGACCAGTGGCACTGTGGAACTGATACAGAAACATGGGACTCAATGCAAGTCAGTGCACCTGGCTGCAGATGGGATGAGCTGTAATTTGGAAAAACCCAAAAGTATTAATTGTAAATTGCTGCATTGGGCATGGGAGGGCGTTTTCAGGCCTGTATTGCAGCGAGTGATGAGCCTTATATCCATAAATCCGCATCAGATGTTGTGTGCAGAGACAGCGGTTAGCCCAGTGGCACTGTTGCAGTCGAGCTGTTGAAATGAAACAGAATCATGGGATTCAATGCAAGTCAGTGCACCTGGCTGCAGATGTGATCAGCTGTACTTCGAAAAAAACCCCCAAAAAAATGATTGTGAAATGCTGCATTGGGCATGGGAGGGTGTTTAAAGGTCTGTATTGCAGCGAGTAATGAGTCTTATATCCACAAATCCACATCAGATGTTGTGTGCAGAGACAGCGGTTAGCCCAGTGGCACTGTTGCAGTCGAGCTGTTGAAATGATACAAAATCATGGGATTCAATGCAAGTCAGTGCACCTGGCCCCAGATGTGATGAGCAGCAATTTGAGAATGTCAAAATCATGTGATTGTGACATGCTATATCAGGCATGGGAGGCTGCAGAGAGGCCTGAATTGAAGCCAGCAACGAGCCTTGTATTTGTATATTCACCCTAGATGCATCTGGTAGAGACAACATCTGGACTTGCTTAGCAACTGTACCGCCAAGTATGATGGATATCAAAGCAGATTGGTTCCTGTAGCTATTGGTACTTGCAACTGTGCTTTGCGATAAACAAAATTATGAGCTTGACCTGCAAAGGAAACAAAAGGTTGTGGGCTTGGTTTGACCCATTTCCTGCAATAATGCTGAGGGACATCCTCAAAGAACAAAACAAAATGCCTCACCGGAGGAACTAAACCCTACGGGTCATCACACAAACAGTCCACAACAACGATCTGATGGACCATTTTGACCCAACAAGCTGACTGTGCCTGGTGGGTCATCATACAAACAGTCCACAACAAGGTTTTGATGGACCATTTGACACAGACAGGGTTGACTATGCCAAAAAGACATATGCCCCATGGATCATCATACTGACAGTCCGCAACAGCAATATAATGGAAGAATGTGAAGAAAAAAGTTCACTGTGCCCTAGGGGTCATCATGCAAACAGTCAACAACAACAATCTGATGGACCATTTTGACACAAACAGTGTTGACTGTGCCAGAAAGACCTAAGGCCCATGGATCATCATACTAACAGTCCGGAACAACAATCTTATGGACCAAATTGCCCCAAAAAGCTGACTGTGCCCTATGGGTCATGACGCAAACAGTCCACAGCAACAATTTGAAGGAGCAATTTGAATGAAATAGCTGACTGTGCCCAGTGGGTCATCGTACAAACAGTTCACAACAACAGTAATGAAGGAATGTGAAGAAAAAAGCCCACTGTGCCCTAAGGGTCATCATACAAACAGTCCACAACAAGGTTCCAATGGGCCATTGTGACATAAACAGGGTTGATTGTGCTGAAAAGACCTAAGGCCTATGGATCATCACACTAACAGTCCGCAACAACAATCTTAAGGACCAAGTTGCCCCAAAAAGCTGACTGTGCAGGTTTCAGCTTTCAGGGTGTCATCGTTACAGTTGGCTTGGCACTTTTGTTGGTTCGCACAAGTCTGGCACCTTCATGCATGTGCTTCTGCTGAGATGCAGCTGCTGTAAGCGGCATCTGAGATGCGGCCTCTTAACAGGGTAAAAGCAAGCCAAAATTAAGCTCTGCTTCTAAGGCAGAGAGTGTTCAGTCAGACCATCAAGCAAGCAGAAAGGCATAAAAAGGAAAAGAAACGCCAAGTACTTTTGCAGTTGCTTACAAGCAAGCCATGTTAAGCTGCGTCTCACTGTCTTAACGGTAGCAGGATCTTCCACTGCAGCCTACAGAGTCACAGCGACACTGCAGGACCTGCATTGCTTTTGGGCTGCTACCTGGTTCACCCTGCTGATGTTCAGACAAACAACTAGGCCCAAACCCAGCCTAGAGTGACGACACATACATCTGCGTGAGCTGATTGGCTTTGGCTACAAACATCCTGAATTGCCCAAGAGTGACAAGGGTCTCAGCTGTCAGAGAGTCGCCATCAGATTTGGCAGTCTTGTTGCTTTGCACCAATCTGGCACCTTCACGCATCTGCTGTAAGCTGAGCTGCAGCTGCTGTGCAATCTGCGATACTTGGTTGACTGCTGCATCCTCTGGAGCACCCAGGTTGATGAGAGACTCAATTAGTTCAGGCAGGTGTCTGTTCTTCTTGTGCAGAGAGGCATTGCGGCGACCAACCGCTAGTGACTTGTCAGCTTTGATGTCAATGAAGCGCTCTGCGATTGTCTTTCCAGCAGATCTCCACTCCCTCCAAGCAAGCTCCACTGTGGTAA
>JAABUU010004264.1_pt1 | contig 17058 bp, 19 predicted proteins | sample 5559301 | NCBI WGS metagenome assembly JAABUU01 (sample SAMN10711884, study PRJNA513360) | rock metagenome | isolation source: Antarctica rocks | place: Antarctica: Victoria Land, Richard Nunatak white | reverse complement strand
CACCCGCCTCGGCGTCGATCGGGGTCTGTGTCATGGGCATGAGCAAGATGATCCTTCAGCACCCTCAAGGCTAAACTTCCGGGGGGACGATGTCTCATCATCATTGGCACGAAGGGTTTCCTCCTATTCGGGCTTGGGTTCGTCCTTGGTCCAAACCTTGGGACCACCGGCAAACCGGAACTGATGGCGGCCTGCTGGCGGGTCCGGCTCCGCCGGCTGGATGCCGGGCGGTAGCTGGGAAGGCATGTGCGTGGTGGCGGGCGTCGGCGGGGTGGCTTGGGCTTGCCCGGCAGAGGGGGCGGCAACAGCGGCTGGGTTCTTGTCCACCCGCCGCCGCAGCCGAACCCCCTTGGCCTGGTTCACCTTCCCCCACGTCTTGCGGACGACGGTAGGCGTAGGCGGCTGTCCCTTGCCGCCCATGATCCCTTGCTTTGCAAAGTGACCTGCCCCCCTAGAAGTGTTCCGCCGAAGATGAGACTTCGGTGTGAACACGGAAGGGACTGGGATGGCGCGCAAGCATCACAAGCCGGAGGAGATCGTCGCCAAGCTGCGTCAGGTCGAGGTGCTGGTTGGACAGGGCAAGCCGGTGGCCGAGGGGGTCCGGGCGATCGGGGTGACGGAGGCGACCTACTACCGTTGGCGAGCTGAATACGGCGGCTTGAAGCTGGACCAGGTGAAGCGCCTGAAGGTTCTGGAGCAGGAGAACGGGCGCCTGCGCCGGGCGGTGGCTGATCTCACGCTGGAGAAGCTTGTGCTGAGGGAGGCCGCGTCGGGAAACTTCTGAGCGCTGCCCGTCGTCGGGCTGCCGTGACGCATGTTACGGCCAGGCTGGGCGTGTCCGAGCGGTTTGCCTGCAAGGTGCTGGATCAGCACCGTTCGACGCAGCGCAAGTCGCCGGAGGCGGCTGACGACGAGGCGGCGCTGACTGCGGCGATCATCGACTGGGCTCGGCAGTATGGGCGCTACGGCTACCGGCGGGTTACGGCCTTGCTGCGGGCCGAGGGCTGGACGTGCAACCACAAGCGGGTGGAGCGGATCTGGCGGCGGGAGGGGTTGCGCGTGCCTGCCCGGCAGCCCAAGCGCGGGCGGCTTTGGCTGAACGACGGCTCCTGCGTGCGCCTGCGGCCGGAGCGGGCCAACCATGTTTGGGCCTACGACTTCGTCGAGGACCGGACCCGGGACGGGCGCAAGCTGCGCATGCTGAACGTGGTGGACGAGTTCACCCGCGAGTGCCTGTGCATACGGGTCGGTCGCAAGCTGGGCTCGGCCGAGGTCATCGACGTGCTGGCTGACCTGTTCATCGCCCGCGGCACGCCTGGCTACATCCGCTCGGACAACGGGCCGGAGTTCGTGGCGGTGGCTGTGAAGGGCTGGATCAGCGGCGTCGGTGCCAAGACGGCTTACATCGAGCCGGGCAGCCCGTGGGAGAACGGCTACGTCGAGAGCTTCAACGGCAAGCTGCGGGACGAGCTGCTCAACACGGAAGTGTTCAACACGCTCCTCGAAGCCAAGGTCCTGATCGAGCAATGGCGGGTGCATTTCAACACCGTACGCCCGCACTCCTCCTTGGGCTACCGGTCGCCCGCGCCGGAGGTCCTGCTGTCGGGCACGCCGATACCGCCCGGCCGTTCCGGTCCGACCGGGTCGCCACCGCCGCCAGCTACGATGCTGCACTAACATTTTGCCTGGACCACTTGATGGGGGCTGGACAGGACACTGGTGGCGAATTCAGTGGGCCGCTGTCGCTGGTCATCCTGATGGCCGCCGAGGGACCAAGAACGGTCGCAGAAGCAAGCCCGCCGGCCGCTGACACCCACGAACAAATGGCCAACTCTGAATTCGCCACCAGTGTCCGTGGGTTTAGAGTTCATACAGCCCGCGGCTGGTTGGCGGGCGCTCTACTCGGGGTCTAGGGAGCAAGCAGACGGCAGGCTGAGGGGGCTGTGGTAAGGGATGGCCATGCTTTCCCCCCTCCGCTCCCGCACCTACCGCCACCTGTTCGCCGCCCAAGTCATCGCCCTGCTCGGCACTGGGCTTGCCACCGTCGCGCTCGGGCTGGTCGCATACCAGCTCGCGGGCGCTGAGGCCGGTGCCGTGCTGGGCACGGCGCTCGCGATCAAGATGGTGGCCTATGTCGGCGTGGCGCCCGTGGCCGGCGCCTTCGCCAATCAGTTCCCCCGGCGGGCCATGCTCGTCAGCCTCGACCTGGTGCGCGCCGCCATTGCGATCTGCCTGCCGTTTGTGGATGCGATCTGGCAGGTGTACGTGCTGATCTTCGTCTTGCAGGCCGCCTCTGCCGCCTTCACGCCGACGTTCCAGGCCACCATCCCTGACGTGCTGCCGGACGAGGCCGAATACACCCGCGCCCTGTCGCTGTCCCAGCTTGCCTACAACCTGGAAAACCTGGTCAGCCCTACCCTGGCCGCGGCGCTGCTGACCGTCATCAGCTTCCATTGGCTGTTCGCCGGCACCGCCGTGGGCTTCCTGGCGTCGGCCGCCCTGGTGGTCTCCGTATTGCTGCCCAGCCCTAAGCCGGCCGAACCGCGCGGCATCTACGACCGCACCACGCGCGGCATCCGGCTCTATCTCGCCACGGCTCCGCGGACTGCTGGCCCTCAATCTGGCCATCGCCGCCGCCGGGTCCATGGTGATCGTCAACACCGTTGTGCTCGTGCAGGCCCGGCTCGGCCTGGGACAGCGGGAGACAGCGTGGGCGCTGGCGGCGTTCGGCACCGGTTCCATGCTGGCTGCCCTGACCTTGCCGCGCGTGCTGGACCGCATCCCGGATCGCCGGGTCATGCTGGTTGGTGCCATCCTGCTCGTGGCGGGGCTGCTGGCCGGACTGACCGGGCCGGGCTTCGCGGCGTTGCTGCCGCTCTGGCTCGTGTTGGGTGTCGGTTACTCCACAGTGGGGACGCCTACGGGCCGGCTGCTGCGCCGCTCGGCCCACCCGGAGGACCGGCCAGCGCTGTTTGCGGCGCAGTTCGCGCTGTCGCACGCCTGCTGGCTGCTGACCTACCCGCTTGCCGGCTGGCTCGGTGCCAAGGCCGGTTTACCCGTCAGCTTCGCCGTGCTGGCGAGCATCGCCGCGGCGGCCGCGGGTGCCGCGGCCTGGCTCTGGCCTGTGGGCGACCCAGACGTGGTGGCGCACGTGCATCGCGGCCTCGCCAGCAGCCATCCGCACCTGGCCGAGGCGGAGCCGAGCAGCGGCGGCTTCCGGCACGCCCATGCCTTTGTCATAGACCGGGAACACCTAGTCTGGCCCCAGGCGTGAGCATTCCGCTCGATGGCTGCTTGTCATTTTCCAAAGTCGGCTGCAGCGATGGTCGTTGATGTCCGCCGGTCTGCCGTGCCACGCTCGGCTGTAATCCTGACCGAAGTGGGCTTCGGTATCCCGCATCGGTCGAAGCCGGCTGCGACGTGGCGCACCCGGGGAGCGAGGCACAGCCGACCTGCTTCTCTTCTTCCGGTCATCTAGGAGCCTGGATTCAGCCCCATGACGGACCAGCCGAGGCCGCCATCTCACACCTCGAAGGGCCTGCTTGCACGCCTGAAAGGCTGGGCGCGGCAGGTGAAGCAAGACGTCGTCGCCCTCTGGCTGGCTGCCCGCGACCCTCGCACTCCCTGGCCTGCGAAGGCTGCCGCAGCAGCCGTCGCCGCCTACGCACTCTCGCCCATTGACCTGATCCCAGACTTCATCCCGGTGCTGGGCTACCTCGACGACCTGATCATCGTGCCACTCGGCATCCTGCTCGCCGTCCGCTTGATGCCGGCAGACCTCATGGCCGAGTTCCGGGCAGAAGCGGCGCGGCGCGAAAGTCGCCCCATCAGCCGCGCCGGCATCGCCGCGATCTTGGCACTCTGGGCGGCCACAGCGGCGCTGCTGCTTTGGTGGCTTTGGCCTCAGTTCGCAGGCTGACCACGGCGGACGTCCGGAGCGTTGAAGCCGACTGTGGCAAGCCACTGTAGCCAACTTTGGAAAGCGGCACCCGAAGGTGGCAGGGCTGTACCACCTCGTCAAACGGACATTTGACGAGGTGGGACAGCGATGGATTGTCCATGTCGTGTCGTGTGGCGTTCCGAATCCCTCGGTCACGGGTCAAACCTTGCTAGGCAGTGCGCTGCTCCTGACAGGCTGACCGGAGCTTGCAAGGTTGCGGCCACGTTGCCGTGAAGGACAGGAAAGCTGGTTGCCTTTGGCTCGTGGGCGAAGCTAGAACGCCGGGGCTGGGGATGGAGTCCCCCGTAACCGCCCTCCGCCGCAAGGCCCGGGGCTGATGACTCCTACCGCGCGGGAATACTCGCGGTAGGAACTTGTCCTCTTTTCGACAGGCCTGCCGCAAGGCGGGCTTTTTCATGCCCGCCCCGTGCGCCGTGCCGGCGAACTGTGGAGGTGGGACATGATGGTTGACTGGACACATGCGGGGCCGACCGTGCTGGCGGCGTTCCTCGCCTCGCTTGTGGAGTTCGTGGAGGCGCTGACCATCGTGCTGGCGGTCGGCGCCGTGCGCGGCTGGCGCGGCGCCCTGGGCGGCACTGGTCTTGCCCTGCTCGTGCTGCTGGCCCTTGTGCTGGCGCTCGGCCCGGCGCTCACGCGCATCCCGCACGACCTGGTGCTGATCGTGCTGGGCACGATGGTGCTGCTGTTCGGGATGCGCTGGCTAAGGAAGGCCATCCTGCGCTCGGCCGGGGTGATCCCGCTGCACGATGAAGAGGCCGCCTTCGCAAAGGAGACCGCGGCCCTGCGCGGCTTGGGCAGCATCGGGGCGGGCTGGGACCGGGTGGCGGTCCGCACGGCCTTCAACATCACGATGATCGAGGGCATCGAGGTCGTGTTCATCGTCGTCGCCCTAGGCGCCACCGGCACCGGGCTGCTGCTGCCGGCCAGCCTGGGGGCGGCCGCTGCGCTGCTGCTGGTCGTGGCGCTCGGCCTGGTGCTGCACCGGCCCGTGGCGATGGTCCCGGAGAACACGCTCAAGTTCGTCGTCGGCATCCTGCTCTGCGCGTTCGGCACCTTCTGGGTGGGCGAGGGCATGGGCCTGCACTGGCCCGGCGAGGACCTGTCCATCCCGGCGCTCAATGCCGGGTTCCTGGCTGCTGCCCTGATCGCCGTGCCGGTGTGCCGGGCGCGGGCCGGCGCCCGGCGGCTCGCACGCCCCGAACCGATCAGCCGATAGGAGGCATGGCATGACCTGGTTGAACACTGTCTGGTCCGAGTTCATCGGCCTGTTCGTGGACGACGGCAGCTTTGCAATTGCCATCCTGGCCTGGCTCGGCGCCTGCTGGCTGTTGCTACCGCGGCTTGGCCTCGCCCCGGCATGGCCACCCGCCATCCTGTTTGTGGGCTTGGTGTTGATCCTCGCGGAAAGTGCGCTGCGCCGGGCGCGGCAAGGCTGATGGAGCGCATGGGCTACACGGCATGGATCGCCCTTGGGGGCGCCCTGGGCAGCGTGGCGCGCTACTGGCTGGCGGTGTGGGCCTCGCCCGTCAGCGGCAGCCTGCCCTGGGGCACCATCGGCATCAACGTCGCAGGCTCATTCCTGATCGGCTTCTTCGGGACGTTGACCCTGGAGGGTGGGCGGCACCCTGCGCCCGAGTGGGTCAGGCTTTTCGTCATGGTCGGGTTCTGCGGCGGGTTCACCACCTTCTCGTCATTCAGCCTGCAGACCCTCGACCTGCTTCGCGGCGGCGCCTGGGACCGGGCGCTGCTCAACGTGGCGGCGTCCGTCCTGCTCTGCCTCGCGTCGGTGGGCGCGGGCTATGCGCTGGCCGTCCAGCTCAACGGCGGGGCGCAGCAGGTCACGCAGAACCCGGTCGAGGAGGAAGCGGCGTGACGGCGTCCATGACCATGCTCGCCGTCCTGAACCTCGCCGGGACGGCGCAGTCCGTGCTGGCGACGTCGGGCCTGCTGGCGGCGCGGCTGGGCGGCGCGCGGATTGATGTCCTGCACATCCGGGCCAAGGTTGATCCCAGCTTCATGCCGACCGAGGAGATGATGAGCGAGGCCCGGGACCGCGCGTTCCAGGCCGGGGAGGACCGGCGGTCATCCCACCTGCAGGGCACCTGGGACGCATGGCAGCGTGAAGGAGGGGCGGGCAGCGCCGCCACCTGGCGCGAGGTCGTCGGCGAGACAAAGGCCGTGATCGCAGCCGAGGGAAGCAAGGCGGACCTGATCGTCATCGGCCACGCCGCACGCGGTGACGAAGCGGGCGCGCGGGAGGCGATCCAGGCCGCGCTGCTCCAGGCCAAGGTCCCCGTCGTGCTGGCGCCGGAAACAGTGCCACGCACGGCGGGGCGGCACGCCGCAATCGCCTGGAAGCCGAGCGAGGCCGCAGACCAGGCGATCCAGGCCGCCCTGCCCCTGCTGTTCGCGGCCGACCGAGTGACGGTCCTCATCGCAGCCAAGGATGGGGTCGGGAACGCGACGCCGCGGGCGCTGGCGGCCAGCCTTGCGCCGGGCAACCACGCCTTCGCTGTCCACCGTTTCGCCCCCGGGCGCGGCGCCATCGGCGATGTGCTGGTCAGGGAGGCCGTCGCGGTCGGGGCGGACCTGCTGGTCATGGGCGCCTACACCCACAACCACCTCCTGGAAAGCCTGCTGGGCGGGGCGACCCGCGACGTCGTGGCCCATTCGGCACTGCCGGTGCTTATGCACCACTGACGCCGGGAACCGGCAAGCACGCGCGGCCCCGAGCCCTGCCACGACACCATTGGGCGTGCTGTTCTTCCCGGACCGCGTCGCCGCTTATGGTGGAGCGTGGCGCGTGCTGGCTTCGGGCGGACGCTTCCTCTTTAGAGCATGTTTGGATCAGGTGAAGACGTATCCTGAGTTCCTGACGTAATTGGCGCACTCTGTGGCGCTGAACTTCTTGAGCAGGGTGCCGATGCGCTTCCAGGTGGCTTCGACGGTGCGCTCGGCGGCGCGGCGGAGCAGGCCCTTGAGCTTTGCGAACATCTGTTCGATGGGGTTCAAGTCCGGGCTGTAGGGTGGCAGGAAGAACAGCTTGGCGCCTGCCGCGCGCAGGGCCTGGCGTATCGCGGTCCCCTTGTGGGAGGACAGGTTGTCCATGACCACGATGTCGCCGGGCCGGAGCGTGGGCGCGAGCACCTGCTCGACATAGGCCAGGAAGCTCGCTGCGTTCATCGGGCCGTCCAGCACGAGGGGCGCGGTGATCCCCTCGCAGCGCAGCGCGCCCACGAAGGTCATCGTCTTCCAGTGCCCATAGGGCACGAGCGCCCTCAGGCGCTGGCCGCGTGCGATGCGCCCATGCAGGCGCGTCATGTTCGTCTTGGCCCAGGTTTCGTCAATGAACACGAAGCGCTTGGGGTCAACCGTGGCTTGCAGCCGCGCCCAGCGCCGCCTGCGGCTGGCGATGTCCGCGCGCTCCTGCTCGGCAGCCAGGATGCTTTTTTTTGAAGGTGATCCCCTCAGCCTCATAGAACCACCACACCGCCCACAGGCCCACCACGGTGCCGCGCACGGCCAGCTCGGCCTGGATCGCGCGCAGCGTCAGGTCAGGGACGGCGGCGATCCGCTCCAGCAGCCAGGCCCGCTCGCCGGCCAGCACCGCACGCCGGGCGCCGCCCATCGGCTTGGCATCGGCGCTGCCCTCCGCCCGCAGCCGAGCCGACCACTTGGCCGCAGCGGACACGCTGACATCAAACAGCGCCGCCGCGGCCCGGCAGGTCTGCCCGCCCACCACGGCAGCAGCGACACGGGCACGTAGGTCGTCAGAATACGGACGGGTCATGCACGCTGGCCTCCAACCCAGCCCGCAGCTTGAATCACATTGCGCGCCCAAACGGAATCCCGATTCCGTCAGAACCGAACGTGCTCTAGCGCGTGGGACAGCCTGGCCCATTGCCCGGCGCCGCGCACGGTGCTCGCCGCGGCCTGGTCCCTGGTTCTTGGAACGGACGCCGCACGGCTATCATGATGTGGACGCCATCCAGCGCGACCTGCGGGCCGCGGGCTGGACCGATATCTGTATCGAGACGCTTGCGATGGCCGGGCGGGCTCGGCCCGCAACGCGGCTGTCGCGCTCTGCCAGGGCACGCCGATGCACGACGAACTCGCGGCGCTGGGCGACGGCGCAGTGGCCACGGGTTCCATGTCCTGAACCGATTGAGCCCGGTCCGTTGGAGCAGCGACAATCTGAAGGCATAGCTGCAGGTGCATGACCCCTTGCGCGGCTGAACTGCACTCTCGGTTCCGCTGCTACCGGACCCCCTGCATCGGCACGAGCGAGGCCGCAGCCTTGGGCCAGGTTCCTTAGGCCCAGCCTGTGCAGCGGTGCGGGCCGCCGCTGCACAGGCCGCCTTGCGGGTCATCACGCCCGGCGGCGCACCGCCAGCAGCCCAATCAGACCCATGCCTAGCACGGCAAAGGTCGCAGGCTCGGGTACGGCCGTGTCCACCGGCGCGAAGGCGACGCCACGGAAGACCTCGCCCGGCAACGCCGTTTGCAGGATGTTGAAGGTCTCGACGCCGGATTGCTGCGCCGTCGTGAAGGCCAGGGTGTCCGTGATCGAGACGAGCTGGTTGGGGTCGGCGTCAATCGCCGGGCTGCCGACAGTCGCGGTCACGCCGAAGATCGTCACGGTGCCGTTGCCGTTCACCTTGCCGGTGATGTTGCGCAGGCCGGTGACTGTGGACGGGCCGGCGAAGCCCGCGGGCGTGTAGGTGCTGCCGATCAGCCCGGACTGCAGCGTGTAGTCTAGCCTCCAGGTGCCGTCGCCGCCGCGGGTCCACTTCTGCAGGCCGGCCGAGGCATCGGCAGCAGTGGTGCCGGGACCTTCGTCAGCCACGTAAAGGGTGTTCTCGTCGGCGAACCAGATGCCGAACGGGAAGAAGCTGGACGCCGCGTTGCTGGCGAGCAGGGTGTTGAACCCGGGAAGGATCGTGATCTGCTCGGTCCCCGCCGTGGCCAGCGTCGGCAACTGGCCGGCGGCGCCGACCTGGAACACCGAGTTGATGCCTTGGCTGCCGCTGCCCTTGGTGACGAATAGCGTGTTGTTGAACACGGTCTCACCGCGGAAGTTGTTGTATTTGTCAATCTTCGACGCGGTTGCCGCGTAGGGCTGGCCGGTTGCCGGGTCGTTGACCGTGTTGATGTTGAACGGGTTGACCCGCGTGGTTGTTGTGTTGCCGGGCGTGCCGATCTGCAATCCCGCCGTCAGCGCCGGGCCGGTGTTGCCGTTGCTGTTGCCGACCATGAGGAAGCCGCCCGGCGCCGAGATTGCGGCCCGCGGATTGTCGCCGGCGAAGACGTTGAACTGGCTGACCTGCACGGTGCCGTCCGCCTTCACCTGGGCGACGGAGCGGTAGGTCGGGGGCGCCAGGTCGGTGTTCTTGGTGTCGGCAACGCCGGGCACGCTGCTGTTGGAGACGTCCAGCCTTCCAGGCGCCGCGTTGTAGCCGATGATGGTCAGCGACTTGCCGTCCGTGGACAAGTTAAGCGCGCCCTCGGATTTCGAGCTGAAGCTGTTGCTGTAGGCGTTGGCCCCGCTGGTCGGCAGGGCGAGCGAGCTGACACGCTGGTTGGCCGGGTTGTATTGGTCGAGCACAACGGCACCCGTCACGCCGAAGTTGGCGTCCACCGTGACGCCGTTGTTCACTTCGTTGTTGAACACGCCTGGGAAGGCGCCGCTGGCCACGGCGGTCTTGCCGGCGATCGGCAGCGCGTCGCCCACCTGCAAGGGATTGCCGCTGGCGTTCACGGCGCCGCTGTAGACCACCCGGGACACTACCAGGTCGCCAGGCGTGAACGGCGCGGCTGTTGCCGGGGCAGCAAGCGCCAGCACGCAAAGGGTGGTAACGACAGAGGCGGCGTTTTGGGGCAAGCGCATCTCAATCCCTGGACAAAGTTGGCGGCTTCTTATGAATCCATAACAGCGTTACGGATCGTGACAATTTGCTTACGTTTTATGGCTAGTCTCAGCATGGCAACCCCATGCACGAAACGGCCCGCCCCGCTGGTCTGCTGGTGTTAGCCGCCCGGCACGCGCCTCGGCCCGCATGTCACCACGCGTACGCTGATGGTGCAGGACCGCACCGGGTTGCCGCGTAGGTCATGGCTGGTGGCGGTCCATTCGCTGCCGGGCGGCCCGGCACGCTCCATTAGCAGAAAGCCGTAGCCGTGCTGGTTCATGCCGCCCGCCACGCGGACGCCCAGGATGGTCAGGCCGGCCGGGTCGTCCGGCACGCCTTCGTCGGCGTAGTCGCCGCCGTGGCCGGCCACGACCTGCGGCGGCAGGTCCGCGGCCGGGTCGTAGTTGAGCACCTGGAAGGTGTGGTGGTGCCCGGAGAACATGGCCGACACCGCCGCCGGCATGCCCCCGTTCTGCGCCGCGGCGGCCAGGGTCTCGTTGGCGCCAACCACCCGGCCGCCCTTCATCTCCTCGGCGCTCCAGATCGGACGGTGCAGCAGCAGCCAGCTCTGCCCGCCTGCAAGCGCCTGCCCCACCGTTTGAAGCTGGTCCCGATAGGCCTCAGCCTGCACGGTGGACACCGTCTCCTCGTCCGCCGTCGCAACGTCGAGCACGGCGAGCGCGAGGCCAGGCAGCTTGACGGTGTAGGGTGCGGCGCTTGCCGCGACGCAAGGAGTGGCAGGGTCGAACGGGCGGGGATCGAGGGTGCGCGTCCAGCCCTTGCCGCCGCGGTTGCACTCCTCGTGGTTGCCCCGCACGGCGATCCAGGGCGCGGCGGCCAGCAGCGGCTCTGCCGGGCTGAAGAAGTCGGCGCGCCATACCGCCCAGTTGTCACCGAACGGGCTGCCGGCGCAGCCCAGGTTGCCGGCCGGGCAGGCCGTCTCCCGGTAGTGGTAGTCCCCCAGATGCACGACGAGGTCGGGCTTCATGGTCGCGGCGACGCTTGCGACTACGCGGAACGGCCACTGGTTGATGTCGTTGCAGGCCTGTACCTTGCTGCCCTTCATCCTGCAGCCGGTATCGGCGAGCACCAGGATGCGGCGCGGGTCGGCTACCGGCAGCCGCAGCGGGGTGCCGTCAATCGTGGCAGACCGGGTGCCGTCCGGCACGGTCAGCGCGCACACCTGTATGGGGTAGCCGGCACCCGGCGCCGACCGCACCTGCATCCCGGCCGGCGTGCCGTCCAGCGTCGCTACCGGGCACGCTCCGCCCTCGCCGATAGAGCGCGCTTCCAGGCCGCCTGGCACGTATTGCACCCAACGGAACGACTCGGCGGCATGCGCTTCCCCTCCGGCGCCCAGGACCAGCAGCGCTGCGGCAATGGCTGGAACTCGCGATTTCGCAATGCCCGCAATGCTGGTCCCGGTGTCCGTCATTGTCGTCCCTCTCGCGATGCCCCAGCCTGGTACCTCTGAGTTGGAGCCAGGTCTGGTGACAGTATGATGAAAGTCCCAACCGCAACCACCCGGTGTCCCGGCCTGAATGGGATCAGGGCCGTGTGTAGCTCATCACCGTGAAGCTGTCCGGGTGGAACACCGGCGCGGGCAGCTTGCCGTCCAGCCCGGCGGCAGGCTGGCTGTGGCTGGCCGTGACCGTGAACAAGCGCTTGCCCTCCGCCTCCATCGCGATCACGCGCGCCATGGGCCGTGTCATAATGGTCTCCACCAGCTTGTAGCTGTCCGGGCCGTCCTGGCGGATGACGGACATGGTGGCGTCCCCGCCGTTGGCCGTGATGAACAGGTGGTTGGCTTCGTCGTGCGCCATGCCGTCCACGCCCCGCCCAATAGGCAGCGTGGCGACGACCTTGCCGCTGGCCGGGTCCACGGCGATGAACACCGGCTTGTCGCCGCGGCAGCCGATCAGGATGCGGTTGGCAGCGTGGTCGAACTCGACAGCCACGGGCTGCACGCAGTCCCCCAGCGCCCAGGTGTCCTGCACTTTCAGGTCCGCCGCATTCAGCTTCAGCATCCGGCTGTTGTCGCGCATCGGCGCGTAGATCGTGCCGTGGCCGTCCGGCGCCGGGTCGTCCATCTTCTTGCTGTCGAACTCGGTGCGGCCCAGCACCTTGCCGGTCGCGGCGTCCAGGCTGATCCAGGTGGTCCTGGCCGGGCGGGTGCCCACGACGACCATATGGACGCGCTTGGTGCTAGGCTCGTAGAAGCCCTGGTTCAGGTCGCCGTCGTCCAGCTTCACCCGCTCGATGGCCTTCAGCGTCGTGAGGTCGAACACCAGCACGACGCCGTTGGCACCCTTGCTGTTCTCGACCGTGGCCGTGACCTTGTTGGCGCGCGTGTCGAACACCGTCAGCCCGTCCGCCCGTCGGGCGATGAACAGGCGCGGACCGTTCTTTTCCAGCGTGATGTAGTCCCACCCGGTGTCCGTGCTGGGCAACGTGACCGCTGCATCCGCCCGGTAGGTCGGCTCGGCCGCATAGGCGGCCGGCAACGCTGCAGCACCTGCCGCTGTGAGCGCGCCAACGAGGATGGCGACCGTGTTGGACCGCAATTGCTCCCTGGACATGGCGTCCCTCCCTTGTCGTGGTCTCGGTCGGTGCCGGGCCACATCGTTCGGGAAAGCACGATGCCTTGGCCCTTCCCGGAACGCCAGCCACAATGCACCAGCGTCCAGCCCGGACGCATTGACGCCGGCATCGCGGTGCGCCATGGCGCCGCCCGGCCCCCGGCCCCCGGCCCCCGGCCCCCGGCCCCCGGTCTACTGGCCAACCGGCCAGAGCCGTGGGGCGTGCCTCACGGACGCCATGCCGGCGGCCAGCATTGCCGCACCGACCGCTGTCCAAGCCCTGCATCTGGTACATTTTGTTGACGATTGCTGACAGACCAGGACAACTGCGCTCGGCATCCCGACCCGCTTGGAACAGCGCGCCAGGTCCCATGCGTCCCGCCGCACCTTCCGCGGCATCGTGCCTAGCCCCCTATGGTCATGCACCGGCCGGGCTGCCCACCGGCCAACCAGGCGACAGTCCGGCCCAAGGCCCGCAACACCACTGCTGTACGACACCAATCCTAGCGACAAGCTCGAAAACGAGCGCGCCCTAGCCAAAAAGGAGGGAACATCCGTGCCAACCCTAGCAAGATCATCCAAGGTCATATCAGCCTTGTGCCTTGCCCTCGGTGCCAGCACAGGCTCGGCCCTCGCTGCCCCGATCTATTCCCTCACCGCCCTGCTCCCGGTCCCGGCCAGCGCGGACAACAACACGGGCGGCAAGTTCACGTCCTACGACATCGGCGACTTCGACGGGACGACGCAGAACTACTACCTATCCGACCGGTCGAACGCCTCCGTGGACATCTATTCCGCCGCGACCAACTCCTTCGTGGGCCGGATCGGCGGCACCGGCAACCTGTTCGTCGGCGTCCAGCCGCCGCCGCCAGCCGCAGTCAACAACAGCATCTCCGGGCCGAACGGCGTCATCCTCGCGACCATAAACGGCCAGCACCTGCTGTATGCCGGCGACGGCAACAGCACGCTGAAGGGGTTCAACCTCAGCAACGGCAACGCGGCGCTGCCGGGCACGCCGATCGTGACGGGTCCCGCCACCGACAAGCGCGCGAACGAGGGCGCCTACAGCCCGCAGAACAACCGCATCCTGATTGCCAACAGCTCGGCAGCGACGCCCTACGTCAGCCTAATCGACCCGACGACCAATACGGTCGTGGCAAAGACCCTCCTCGACGGCACCAACGGCGCCCCCAGGGCCACTGCCGGACTTGAGTCCAGCACATGGGACCCGAGCACCAACCGGTTCTACCTTGCCATCCCCGAGATCAACGGCGGCGGCCCAGGCGCCGTGGTGGCCATAGACCCGCTGACGGGCTTGGTGACGAAGACATACGACATGGCGGCGTTCGGCTTTGCCTCCTGCGTGCCCATCGGACTCGTCCACGGCGCGGGCAGCCAGCTCCTGATCGGGTGCGACGCCGGCCAGACCATTGTGCTGGACACGTCGGCCAATGGGGGGAACGGCTCGGTCAAGTCCATCCCGCAGGTCTTCGGCTCGGACGAGGTGCGGTTTGATCCCGTGAGGAACCTCTACTTCCTGGCCGCCCGCGACAACGGGACCGGGCCGGTCCTGGGCATCATCGACGGCACGACCGACACGTTCCTGCATAGCCTGCCCACTGTGCCGAACGGCCACTCGGTCGCGGTGGACCCGGTGTCCGGGGAGGTGTTCGTGCCGTTCGGCGGCGTCGCGGGCAACACTGTGTGCCCGAACGGGTGCATAGCCGTTTACAGCGCGTCCGTGGCCAGCGTGCCCGAGCCGGGTTCATTCGCACTTCTTGGCGCGAGCTTGTTGGGGCTGCTTGGCCTCGCCGCTGGCCACCGCCGCCGCCAAGGGTGGTAGGGTGCCCACCAGCGGCCTTCGGGCCGCTGTACCTGCCTACAACCCCGCGCGACCTCCACACTTCGCTAAGCTCGACATTAGCCAAGCCTGTCGGTTGACACGTGGTGCAGTGGAGGAGCGGGTGGTCTGTGAAGCGGGCGCGTCCTCAGCCAAAGGTGCCGCGATGCCCTGCTTGCCCTCCCGTTTCGACGCAGCGGTTCCAAGCGCCCGCCTCCTCGTTCTTACAATGCTCGCCAGTGTTCTAGGCTTGCTTGGCATGAGCTTTCTTTAGGTGCGTCGGACAGAACGTCCGCAAGATTCGAAGGGCTACGGAAATGAACAAAGCGCTCACCATGGCCGGCCTTGCCGCAACCGCCATGCTCATGGGGATCGGAGCGAGGGCCGACGTGCCCGCCGGCAGGCAGCCTGGACGCTACCAGGCCCTTCCGGTGGCCCAGGTCCAGTGCCAGGTGAACGACGCCACCTGTCACCGCGTCGCCGCTTACGTCCTGGACCACATCACGCCCTGGATCGCCGACCGCGCCCTGGTCAGCGCCATCGAGGCCCAGAACGTGGCCAACGCGAAGCTGACCAACCTGGAAATCAACAAGCTCGACATCGGCTGGATTGACCGGAGCGACAAGGCGTTGATCGACTCTAAGGAGCCGTATAAATACAATAGAACCGGGTTTTTGTATGGGATACCCGTCTGCGTTTGGGTGACGTAGCCTGGGTGGATGATCGACGTTGCTCTGATCCGTTCGCGGTATGCCAGCCTGTTGCCGCACCTGGACGAGCGGGGGCGGCGGCTGTTCGCGGCCACCGAGGCGCGGGCGGCGGGGTATGGCGGCATTGTCGCGGTGTCGCGTGCGACGGGGATCGCGCCCAGCACCATCGGGCGCGGCCTGCGCGAGCTGGACGAGGGCGAGCCGCTGGCGCCGGGCTGGGTGCGCCGGGAGGGCGGCGGGCGCAAGACCTTGGTGGAGACTGATCCCGGGTTGCTGGATGCCCTGCTGGCGCTGGTGCGGCCCACCGAGCGGGGCGACCCGGTGTCGCCGCTGCGCTGGACCTGCCTGAGCCTGCGCCAGCTTGAGGCCGCGCTGAAGGCGCGGGGCCACCAGGCGAGCCACATGGTGGTGGGTACGCTGCTGAAGGCTGAGGGGTTCAGCCTGCAGGCCAACCGCAAGACGCTGGAGGGCAGCAGCCACCCCGACCGCGACGCGCAGTTCGGCCACATCAGCCAGAGCGTGTCCAAGGCGCTGGCCGCGGGGGAGCCGGTGATCTCGGTGGACACCAAGAAGAAGGAACTGGTCGGCCCGTTCAGGAACGCTGGGCGCGAGTGGCGTCCGCAAGGGACGCCCGAGGAGGTGCGGGTGCATGACTTCCTCATCGAGGAGCTCGGGCGCGCGGTGCCCTACGGCGTCTATGACCTGGCGGCCAACACAGGCTGGGTGAGCGTGGGCGTGGACCACGACACGGCCGAGTTCGCGGTGCAGACCATCCGGCGCTGGTGGCAGGACGTGGGCCAGCCCCGCTACCCGCACGCGCGCAAGCTGACCATCACCGCCGACGGCGGCGGCAGCAACGGCTCACGCGTGCGGCTGTGGAAGCGCGAGTTGCAACGGCTGGCCGATGAACTCGGCCTTGAGATCAGCGTCCACCACTTGCCGCCGGGCACCAGCAAGTGGAACAAGATCGAGCACCGGCTGTTCTCCTACATCAGTCGGAACTGGCGGGCGAAGCCGCTGGTCAGCTACCGCACCATCGTCGAGTTGATCGGCGCCACCACCACCAAGACCGGCCTGGCCGTGCGCTGCGAGCTGGACCAGAGAGCCTACCCCAAGGGCATCAGCGTCTCCGACGAGGACATGGCCGCACTCAACATCCACCGCGACCCGTTCCACGGAGAATGGAACTACACCATCAAACCGCGGAAACCCACAGAAAACGTGGTTATTTTATGACGATTCCTAAGATGAAGAACGAGCTTTCGGCGTTCCTGACGCAAAAAAAGCAGGCAGGATCGGATACGATCTTTGAAATCTTCGCGTTCGACCAGGACGGGTTGAACGTCGGGCAGACCGACCCGACCCAGGACTACTACCAGGGCGACGAGGCCAAGTACTGGCGGACGTTCATGGTCGGACCAGGCGCGATATACATAGACCAGCCGGGCGTGGACGACGGGCGGAACGTCGCCCAGGCCAATCTCACGATCACGAACCCGGACACGGGCAAGCCGATTGGGGCCATGACGGTCGGCATAGACGTGGACAAACTCGCCAGGTGAACCTGCCGCAGAACCAGACGCTATCAGAAGTTGGGCCAGTTCAGGACCTAGTGTCCTGAACCTGAAGTTCGTTGCATTGCAATTCCTCGTCTGGCGGCGGCGGCATCAACAGCAACGGGCCATCGTGCTTTGTTGCATATGCAGTGAACTTCTGATCCAGGACACTAGTGACCGCGAAGCTGTGCAGATTGGCCATCTGACGCCGTAGTAGGGCGATCCGCAGCCAGGGCCATGGGGTGTCCGTCATATGTGGACGGCCCCCTCCTCGCAAGGTTTGGCGGTGATTTGATCAGATCGCTTGCGTTCATATGTCCGGCCTCACATGAGGGCCGTTCTCGTCAAGCTATATTCATGGCGTGATCCTTCAGGCTTGAGCATCGTGGCGTGGTTCAATCGTCGTCCAAGGCAGAGCTCTCGTCACCGCAGGGCTTTCCCTGCAAACCTCACATCCGGCGGGACTGCGTCCCCACCACTGTCCCGCATTCGGGACGGGAGAG
>JAABUU010004263.1_pt1 | contig 17058 bp, 27 predicted proteins | sample 5559301 | NCBI WGS metagenome assembly JAABUU01 (sample SAMN10711884, study PRJNA513360) | rock metagenome | isolation source: Antarctica rocks | place: Antarctica: Victoria Land, Richard Nunatak white | reverse complement strand
GCCCATCTCCCGAATGATGGCCACTGCAGCATCACGTAGCCGCTGGTACTCCTTGTCTGTCAGGGTCTGCGCTGGAGCAATGGTGATGGAGTCCCCAGTGTGCACCCCCATGGGGTCTACGTTCTCGATGGAACAAATGATGACCACATTGTCCTTCATGTCACGCATCACCTCCAGCTCAAACTCTTTCCAGCCCAGCAAGGATTGCTCTACCAGGACCTGCAGCCATATGGCACCATATTCAAATACTGAACAGCATCTGATGGTGCAACATTTGCATTTGCATGGCCTTGTGCAATGACACTGTGCGCAGGCTTTACTAAGGAAAGATAATGGCAGTGTGGTCTCATCTGTTGAGCTTGCATGCCAAATTGTGTGAATGGCGCATTGAGTGCCCTTGAGCAGCTGTGCTGCAACCCAGGTGCAGCACTCCTGGGCTGTGCTGCAACCAGGCGCAGCACGCCTGGGTCCAGCAGCAGCACTACTGCTCAGCAGAACAGTGAGACCAAAATCATGACCAGCTTGACATACCTGATTGGTCACGGAAGCATTGAGGCCAGCATTGATAATCTCCTGGTATTCATCCATATTGTAGGCAATGCCTCCGCCTGTGCCTCCAAGGGTAAAGGCAGGCCTGATGATCAAAGGGAACTTGCCAATCATGTCCAGCACTTCAAGGGCCTCACTCCAGTTGCTGATGGTGCCTGAAGGGGGAGTCTTCAGGCCGATCTTGACCATGGCTTGCTTGAACAGCTCACGGTCCTCTGCCTTATTGATTGACGGCAACTTTGCACCAATCAGCTCAACTCCGTACTTGTCCAAGATGCCTGTCTGTAGACGGAAAGGCAAGACACATCTCAACAGTTTGACCATGTCGTGCAAGGTAATGTTTGTTAGAGTCAGTACGCTGCATTGTCTGCACATATATAGGCTGCAGTGAGCTGACACAACGGGAAGGGGCATGCAAGCTACAAGCCGCTGGACATAGCTGATGAGTTGCATATTAGCCTGAATGCCACAATCTACAAATACAGGGCATATGTGGCATTGCCAAGCATGTTCACCTCTGACAGAGCCTTGGCAAGATTCAAGGAGGTTTGACCACCCATGGTGGGTAGAACAGCATCTGGACGCTCCTGCAGAAGAGCGCATTCAGGTTTGCATAAAGTGAAACACTGATGGAGTTGTACCAATACTTATGTTAGCTGTGTCATGCATACCTTCTCAAGGATCTCCTCAACAAGCTCTGCACTCATGGGCCCGATGTATGTGCGGTCTGCAGTCCCTGGGTCTGTCATGATTGTTGCCTGCACTTGCATGTATGTATGAGACTGTCTGACAAGCTTGCTGCTGCATTGTCAAAGTTTGGCTGATAATCTGTCCCAAACAAGAAGCAGGCAGTTGACTAACCGGGTTGGAGTTGAGCAGAATCACTCGATAGCCTTCAGCCCTGAAGATGTAGATAGAGCTTAGTCATACACTATAAGAGTATCGTGATCAACGCCACCGTTCGCAGAAATACGAAGCTCACTTGAGTGCTTTGCATGCCTGGGTTCCAGAGTAGTCGAACTCGCAAGCCTGCGCTGGTAACAGTAAGTTAGTTCCCAACCGATGCCGGATCGGGATGCAGTGCATGCTTTTGTGTTTATATCACCTGTCCAATGACGATAGGACCAGCTCCCAAAATCATGATACTCTTAATGTCTTCTCGCTTCTTAATCGCAGCTCCGGTCGTCCACGCCTGGAAAGGTGGCACGCTGCCGGTGTCCACCTTTTCTGGAGCTGACACTACAGCATTTATACGTTGCTGTGACCGCCCGCGAGGCACACAGGCGTGCCTGCCGGGGTGCAGAGGCAAGCACAACGGCCGTGAAACGTGATGTACGGAGCGCAAACTGCGTCCGGGCAGAACTGCCGCATTGGATCTGACCCTGCCAGCCGTTTTCAAACTCGACATTGTGTGAAAATGACTGCCTGCGCCCATTGCTGCAATCGCACTCAGCGCATGGACTCGAACACAACGGTTTTGGTCTCCAACTTTGGTCTCGGGGCTAGGTACCTAGCTAGCCCTAACTATGAAATTTGTATGGGCACTGACGCCGTAAATGAGCATAAGCCATTACGGCGGCTCTGGCAAGTCTTGAGCCCTTTGCGCAGTGCAGCGCGGTGGACGGAGGTTGCAGCAATGGCACCAAAAGGTAATTGTGATGCAAGTGACTCGATGTGTTATTCCTGACGCGTGGTCACCGTGTGACCCTCGCAGCATGCGACTGTTGTACTAATGCGGTCATCGGAACAAGTTTCAGGCTCGGTCTTGTGTGTGCATCAGGTATCAAGAAAGACGGCAAGTCCAAGGCTCAGGCTTTGAAGGCCTTGAAGTCAGTCAAGAGGAGCACATGGAGGCAGTCACGCAAGCCTAGATACAGCACTGTCTTCCACAGGCCCAAGACTTTTGAGGCACCCAGGAAGCCTAAGTACCCCAGACTAAGGTAAAAATTGGGCCAGGACAGATTTTACACTGCAGGCAGTAACTAGTGCTGTCAAATGCGCATGCCGGATAAAAGCATGAAAGGGGCAGCTTAAAAGGTTCAGTGCAGCAGGGCAGCCTGCAGTGTTCCAGCCTGGCTACTCAGACTTGATCATGCGTGTGGTCAGGCGCCTTTGCATCATACCAAGTTGGTTATCAAACATTTGCCATTGTCACAGCTCAATCAAGCAACTTCCAGAAACAATTGCAGGGTGCCAGCAATACTCTCAGCAGAGTAATAGCAGCCTTAGCAATTATCATGCATGCCAAGGACTAGTTACCTAAGTCTGTCAGCAGCAGCCAGCTGTGTTAATATGCCATGATTCTGGCTTGGCAGCAGTGAAATGTTTTCTGTGGAGCATTTCGCCTGCCTGCCTTTCAGGAAGTCACCAGGCATTTCTGCATGTCTCTGTGTTTGTGTACAATGTGGGCAGATGGTCTTCAACTTTGCTTGTTCCTTGCAGTGCTCCTTCCCCTCAAAAGTTGGACCATTTCCAGATCATCAAGTTTCCCTTGACAACTGAGTCTGCAATGAAGAAGATTGAGGACAACAACACCCTGGTAAGCCAGAATCACAGCAGGGCGCACCCAGTCGCATGGCTTCCAGCATGTCCATTGTTTGTAAGCCCACCATGTCAACATGCACAAGCTCTTTTGCCTGCCAACAGTCTGTTGTAGTTTTGAAAGGCCTTTGGGTCCAAGGTTGTGTTGTGTATTCACAGTTGGACATGCTGTCGTTGCTGTCCAAGTCAATGCCATTCGTACGGCTGCTGGTGTTCAACTGCGGCGGTAGTCAAATGACAAAAGACATATCTGGTTTTGAAGTCAAAGCATCTGGGTGCAGGTCTTCATTGTTGACGTCAGAGCCAACAAGAAACAGATCAAGGAGGCTGTAGGCCGCCTTTATGACATCCAGACACAAAAGATCAACACCTTGATCAGGTGTGTAGTAGTGAAGAACCAGTGCAAAGCATGTCTTTGAATGCAGCTGATGGGGGCCACATGTGTTCTGTACTTTGCTATGATGCTTACTTGTGCAGTGCAAGGAGATGCAATGAACGTAGGATGCACTGGCAGTAGGTCCTGCTCCTGTTGCAAGGCATTTTTGCAAACAATCTTGAGCATATGTCTTTGTTTGCAGGCCGGATGGTGCAAAGAAGGCGTATGTCAGGCTAACAACTGACTACGATGCGTTGGATGTAGCAAACAAGATTGGCATTATCTAGATGTTTCTTGTAAATTTGACACAGTCATTAGCTTATTAGCTATTGTGCCACAGACTCTGTTTTCAGCGTCGCCTTCATCCAGACCCATCGATGCATGTTGCAAGCATAAGCAGTTGATGCTATGACAAAGACCTGGATGGCCGAGAAGTTTGGAAGCATCAGTCATTACCTGCAGGTTCATGCGCGGACTTGCCTGAAATGCGCAATTGTCAGCCGACACTAGTGCTGCAGTTGTATATCAATGTCTTCTTGCACTTGTATGTGTGCTGTGTAAATGTTTCAGGCCATGCCCAAGATGCACAAGGCTGACACCGATGTGACATTCAAGCACAAGCAAATCACCTAGCATCGCTCATGCCAAGACCAGCTTGGTAAGCGGCAGCAGTGGTCTACATGAGTACTACTACCACTACTCACAGGCGGCAGCAGTGACCTACATGGGTACAACAACAACAACGTTAATAATCATAACGTTTGGCAGGCAGTGGCGTACCTCAGAACAATATGCCTCCTTGTATTGTCATGTGTTGACCTTGTTATAGTCTGTGCGTATTGTCAGCTGCAAAGCTTGTTACACATGGCAAAATGCGTTGGTATTCAAGTGAACGATTGAGGCTGCCGTATGTTGTGTGTTATAAAGTACTCAGCACGTGTACGTTTAGGTGCATTACACATGCAAGTATCCTTTTGCGACATTGGAGTGCTTGCTTGCGACCATCCCTTCATTGCTGAAACAGTCAATGTTATTACTGGCAGTGCACATGTGCTGTATGTCGTCCAAACGTATCATGTTGCCCATACAGAAATTCTGAGTAGCCGCTGGACTGCAAGACTTGTGGCACCAGCAAAACTACAGGACATTAGTGCAATGTGGTGAGGCACATCTCTGCAGACAAAAGCAACTGCAATTGTCAAATGGGCTATAAACACAGAATAGTTCGAAGTGCATCCGAAAGATCTTGCACAGCACTCTGCAACTGATCTGCTGCATCAGGCAACAACACCTCTGAGTCTGCTCGGCATTTGTAGTATGCCAGCGTCCTGAGCAGATTGAGGATGACAGGACTGCGCTTGACTTGAGCCAGGACTGTAGCAGGAATTTCAGAACTCTGCATGTTGCGACTGGTAGCTAATGAGCCTTCCAGGCACAGGGCCCCAAGAGTCTCTGCCCAGTCATCAGGCTGAGGAGCTGCAACAGCAGCAAAGCCCTGCATCACCAAACATCAACCCCATGTGCATGATCCCATAGCAACGCATCAACCTGTAAGATGACAATCTGAGCAGTGTGCATCATTGTCATGTAATGATGCTTTGAGACCTTCAGCCACCCTACAGCCTGCAGCCAGCCCAGCGGACAAGTATTTGCAATCCTGCCCTCCAGCAAAAGAGCAGGTACAGCCCAGTGGTGTTGCATGATAGGGAGGTGATCCAGGAGGATAGGTGGTGTGGAAGGAGGCGGGTCCACCAGCTGGGCTGGCTTACCAGTCGGGCATGTGCATGCGATGGGTGCACATAGGGCGCCCTCATGTCATCCAGAATGGCAGCAGGCACTGCATGGGCGGCGCGAAGGAAGGGAACAGGGATGACACTGCCACCTTCACACACTCCTCGCAGCCGCTCCAACAGCCTTTCGCGCTCCCGAGCCGGCGCCTGCGCCGCCTTCTGCACTGACTGTGCCACTGACTCAGGCCCGCCCTTCCCGCCACCGGACTCCCGAGCTGCCTCTGCAGCTGCTGCATGCACTGCTGCCATGTACCTGCCCAGCACAGCGCCCCACGTTTCAATACAGGATCATAGATCAACTCATACTTTGGCACGCCTTATACACGGGTGTCAGCACAGCATGAAATAGACTGATAGTACTGATTGATCAAGGTCAACCTGTGTATGCCACCATCTTGTGACTCAAGTCACACGTTGTAAATAAGAGCAGCTAGCACATCTGACCAATGTGCTGATCATGTAACAGCTTCGAGTGCAGCTTTGTACACCTCGAGAGCAGACGTCTTGACACAACGTGCTGCTGCAGGCAGAGCAGCATGTCCAACTCAGAACCTACCCATCAGCGCCTAGACTGGCAGCTTGGACAGCAGCCTGATAGTCTGACCCCCCCTGCGGCCCCTCCTCAGCCCCAGATGTTACAAAGGTGCCAGCCGGGCCTAGGGTGCCAGCCCTGCTGCTAGCATCAGCATTGATGACCATGGTTGCCCCTGGCATGGGGCCTGTGCCATACGCCAGCATAGTGCCACTGTCCTGCCCTGCCTGCATGTCAACATATTTGTGTTTTTACAAGTGTTTCATGAAACACATGTGACAACTAGTAGCTTCGTGCGCTTACTAAAGAGCAATTGCAACAAGCTGCTGAAACTGCAACAAACTATGCAGCAAAAAATATATGCATTGCTTTTGCCATTGTTTACACAAAAGAACCCTGCAATGCCTATCTTGACACCTGAGCGCGAGGCTTGCCAACAGCAGACTCAGTTTCTACAGTTTACGCTTGGCAACTTCAGCATAACAGCTCAATTGCAGCTCTGCAGCCCTTATTTGCATAAAATTTCAGTGGAATTGTGCAGCAGAAGTAAGCGTGCAGACCTGGGGTTGACCAAGCTGAGCAGGGGCCCCAAAAGAAAGGCCAGCAAGGCGAGCCCTGACCATGCCAGTGTTGGCCCAGGGCCCTCTGGCGGGTCCCCCAGTGGTGGAGGGGGCACTGCCATGCTGGGCCAATACAGTGCCTGAAGGGCCAGCCCTCCAGGAGAACTGCCCTGTGTGCCCGGCTGCTGCTTCCCTGCAGACATCACGCACAGGAAAGCTGTGGGTTGCACAGTTTAGAAGCCGCGCTAATCTGGAAGTATGAACCAAGAGTGCTTCAGAGGCTGGCCCTCCAGGAAATCTGCCCTGCTGCTGTCATGTGGACCATTACACCAGTAATGTTGCTGTGCACTATATGCATTTGCAGACTGACCAGATGCATACAACCCACATACATTGGTCATCTTCCTTTAATTACAAACAGTACAACCGATGGGGTGGGTAGGCTGCAGCAGCGCAAGTGACATACTGGAGCTGCTGCAATCTCAGCAAAAGACAATTGTAAGGTGGAGCAGCTGGCATCTCAACGTTGTCATGTTCTGACCCTTGCCCCAGTCCCCAGTGCTTGGAAATTTGAGCAGAAGCATTTATAGCATAACAACTGGATGCAAACAGCGGCGTAAGGAGCTGCTGACTTCTGCCAATTGATCATTCTCCTGACCTGGAGGAGGGAGGGGCAACAGGGGGGTCTGAGGCGGCCGCCATGGCCTGCAAGGCATCCCTGGAGCGGGCAATGAGGGGTAGCAGGGCAGCTGCAGCCAGGGCGGGCCGAGGCGCCACCACAAACTTGTGTTGTAACAAATACTTGGCACTGGGCCGCACCTTAGGCTCCTACGCAGCATGTACCTTTGGACTTTTCGCTGCTGTTGTCCAAGCTGAGTGGCCAGCAGCTTTACATCTGTATTGCCAATGTACTACACAGGTGGTGTGCTGTTTGTGGACAGTGGGATGCAGGATCACAACTGTTAAGCTGCAGTACTGCATGGAGAGACTGCCTTGCAAGACATACTGCAAGATTTTGGCAACACTCATCGTATTGCAGGACCTGAGCTGCAGCAGGATCTGCCTTGCATTTCCAATCTAGACAACTTGTGCTTGTTTGTTATGGCCTGTGCAAAATTGATGATCACCAAGCTAGTCAGGAATGCGATTGTATGCCTTCACAAGGCAGCCAAATCGAGAAAACACCTTCTGCAGGCATTGTGCCACAAAGTCATGGAAGGTGAGGGACCATCTGTCACGGTCAGCCAGGCGGGGTGGGGGGTCCCTAGAGATCATGAAGATGACCCTCATGGGGTGCACTGACCATCTGGGTGGGGTCACCTCTGCCATTTCAACAGCGCTGATGCCCAGCGCCCATACATCCACCTGTCAATCAAACACCCTTTGTTTACAGGTGCTCGAGACCATCAGGTGATGTGCCAGTATACTGCCAAAGATGCTTGTGCAATTTTCAGGCAGTGCAATTGCATTGAATGCTCATCACGGGCCACATGGGTGCACAAAGCAAGTCTGGCGCTTGCAGACACTGTCAATAGTCGGTGCATTGGGCGCTGCATTGCGGTTGCTGACTGGTGGCCATGAGATGAGCTGAGTCTGGTTTGCTTGGTTTTGTGTTTTGACCATACTACAGAATGCTAGTCCAGCAGTCATTATTGCCAGCTGAATACTGTCAATGCCTCTGTGCTTGAAAACGCCAAAGTCTCTGTGCCTCACAAGTCAGCCGGTACTGCTGCAAATAGTCAGCTCTCTGCTAAAGCAAACGCAACAACACATGTGCTTGAGATGCTAAACAGAACATGCTGCATGATGGCCTTGCATGCGTCCAGCACTGTGTCTACACTACACGTGACGCCAGAGGCTGGCATAGCAGTGGACTGGCGGAGGCTGAGTGGCTGACCTTGCCATCATATCTGCTCTCCTGAATGACCTCCGGTGCCATCCAGTGTGGGGTGCCAATGAAGGTGTTGCGCTTGCTCATTGTATTGCTCAGCTGTGCTGCCACACCAAAGTCAGCAACCTTCACCTCTCCAGCCTCTGTCAACAGAATGTTGCCACACTTGATGTCACGATGCACCTGAGACGCAGGGCACAAATGGTCACAGCGCTCCTTGTTCAGCGTCCATGAGATGATAATTGCTTTCCTGGGCAGCTCAATTACACGAAATGCCAGGTGTACCTGCAACTGTATGCTCCAGTGCGTTCCGCAGAGACTAGACTGATAGCTTTTGCTTGAGCAGGGTATTTGCCAAATCACGATTATGATGTGCAGGCTTACGCTGAAATCCGCACAGACAGCCAAAAACACTAGTAATGACTGAGAGATACACAGGCCGTCTGATGCAAGGTGCTGTAGTGAGAGGTAGCAGAGGTATGGTGTACCTTGCCAATGGAATGCAGGTAAGCAAGACCAGCCAGAGTCTCAGCACAGATGTAGGAGATCATGTCCTGGTCCAGGGGTACATCAGAGGCATGCATCAGATCTGCAACACTGCCACCCCCACAATACTCCATCACAATCCACAAAGCTTCACTACCACCCCAGCTGCCCTGCCAGTGGCACACTTGTAAACATAGCTGCTTGCTAATCTTAAATTACGACTGCCCCTGATGCACTCATGAGGTGCAAGTAGCAAAAACAGAGAGCCAGAAGCAATGCAAACATGAAGCACTTCAGATCATTTGAATACCAGTGTCAGCTGTAATGGAAAAGTTTTGGGGACTGGGTTGAGGGAAGCACAAATGAATGAATGTGCTCCTCCAGTGACTTACCAGGTACCTTACAACATTTGGATGATTGCACTCCTTGAGCATTTCAATCTCTTTCTGAATCTCCAGCACTTCATCTTTGTCCCCCACAGGTATGACCTTGACTGCGACTACCTCTTGCGTGCCCCTGACCTGTGCCTTGTACACAGACCCATATGAGCCGCGCCCTGCATGCTAGAAAGAGCTTGACTGAGCAGGCGCAAAGTCTGTACCTTGATGTTCTGTGTAGAAAAAGCTGCCAGCTTGCTGACAGTGGGTTTGCACAGGATCGATCAACACACAAAGCAACTTGCAATCCTTTATGCCTACCTAGCTGAATGAGCAATTCAAACTTTGTTGCTGGGTCTTCATCCTCTTCTGAAGTACAGTGCAGCGTGTGAACGTAAGGTCAACAAGGCCAACCTGCAAATTTAGCAGCAGGCTGCCGGCATACCAGCGGTGGTCAGCGATGGCCAGTGCCATTCACCAGTTCGAGCTCCTGGAGACAAAGGGCTGGATGCCTCCTGTTGCGGCCCACGCGTAAAGTTGCTGGCCTTGACAGTGAAGTCGTTTTGGCTTAGCGAAGGAGGCCTTGGGACTTTCGGAGGTAAGCTGGACTTGGCCGTGCCACCAAAGGCCATCAATGCCGTGGTCGTTCGTTCATCGCAACCATCAATCCCTAATTGCGAGGCGGATCAGCATGTCAACACTGCATAAGACCCCGAATAAGGAACGAAACTCCACGTCCCTCGCTCCGAACGAGTAAAGCTGTTCAATGTGAAGCAGTTGTCGTCTAAGCATGTAGAAGTGTGGCAGTGGGCTGCGTTGACAGTGTGAAATGCTTGATGCTTAAGCTTGGTCTTGTCATGGGGCTTTGCATGCAATTGCTCCGTCCCGGAAGATTTGAATTGGCAGGTCAACGTCACTAGAAAACAGTATTGAATGTGCTGCTCTCTCGCCCCTCTGGCTCTCAAGCGAGGTGTACGGATTGAATGCATTGTCACAAGTTGCGGCCCACGCATGGACGGATATGCACTATCACGTAGCGGCAAGTGCGCAGCCAGCAGGTTTCCAGTGATCTGGCCGCAGATCTGTTTTGCTGTGCAGCTTCGTTCCTGCGTGGACTTGCGGGCAAGACACGGTCATACAACTTGACGTTCAGAAAACGACGCCATCCAAGGAAGACGTTATGACACAGCCCTCTCAGCCGTTCACGACCGTAATTGCTTTCCATGGTGTACAGCTAGCTTTCCCAGCTACCCTTCCCTTCTCACACCAGAACGGCTGTCTTGTGCTCGATTTCAGTCTTGGGTACACCGGAAAGCTGGTCATCAAGCCAGGTGCGATCTAGTATGGATACTATGTCCTCTGCAGTCATTACTCACCTGTAAATGCTGCTGCAGTTTCAGGGTCTCTTGCAGCTGCCTCACCAACCTTGCGTGTAGCCCAGACCAACCAGCAGCCACAGCATCAAGGTCTGGCCACATACCAGCCGTCTTTCAGCGGTCATTTGAGCCAGCATGCTGATTTGTCACAAGGTAGCTACCCCCCATGGATGCTACAAAGCTCCATTCCTGCCCTCTGCATCCCTGACTCAGTGGGAACGCAGTCTCCCTTTCAGAAGGACAGACAGACACATATCAGCCAGGACCAACCTGCAGCGGTCATCCTGCAGCAACAGGAAGCACACAAGCGAAACGCTGCTGCACTCCAGGAGCTCATGACTCAGGCAGATGCTTCTGAGCCAGAGGCCGATGACTTTGTTGCCGACACTGCTGCTGATGTTGACGCAGAAACTGCTGACAAAGCAGCTGCCAGCACACCTTCCAGACATGACGTTCCTCAAACAAATGACACTCGAGCTGCGGTCACCACTACCAACCACAGAACCAGTCTTGCTGATGCAGCACAAGCAGCTCAAACTGAAGAAGCTGCTTTGCCTGGTGGGCCTGCTGTGCATCAGGACAAGGCAGAGACAGGCAGAGGGGCAGGCACACCTGCAGGGCCTCAAGAGGAGTTCTATTCACCCCAGGAGCATTTCCACAGTGAGCCAGCTGAGCAGCCTGACAGTTTCCTGTCAGATGTTAGCATTCCTAGGATGAAGGATGCCACAGACAATGCACAGCAAGCAGCAGAACCACTCAATGCACAGCTAGCAGCAGAAGCAGACATCACTCAGCAGCAAGCTGACATAGCTGCAGAAGATGAGCATCCTCCAAAGGAAGCTCTGACTGCTGCTAAGAGGAGGCAGCCGGCGCAGAAAGCTGAGGGTAAGACGCCGCTGCAGACCATGACACCCGCAAACCCAAAGCGTCGTAAGAGTAACAAAAGGTGAGATTGATGACTGCCTTATGTATATGAATCACACTTTTGTTGCTATTCAAGCCTGTGTACCGCATTGGTCATGTTTCCTCAAACATGACCAATGCTTTGCAGTGTCCCACCCTCAAGCAAGAGGCGCAAGGCCACACCTGCAGCTCTAGCAGGTCAGTCACACTTGCTGACTGCCGGTTGTGTACAGGGTGAACAGCAATGAGCCATCATGTCAAACTAAGCGCGCAAACATGTCATTACTTCTGATCACCCAATGTAAGCTGTGTCCATTCACAGCCTGCAGCACAGAGTTGAATTTGAACCTTCAAGGCATTGCCATGACTGTGAACATTGTGCTGTTATGTTGTATGCTCTGACAGCAGTCTAGCACACCAAGGTCATTGTCCATGATGCAGTTTTCATTGCTGTCATCTCTAGCAAGCAACATTGTTGCATAGTGAGTTTTAGTCACGCTGCTCTTGGCATGCTACCTGTGACTGTGGGTGGCTGTGTTGACAGATGCATCATTTTCATGGCGCGCCTTGGACAGTGACTGCAGTAAGGGGGACGCTGGGCCTGGGGAGCGCTGGGGCTCATCCCTCACCTGCTTGCCTCACAACAAGGTGCCCTGCTGCCCATCAGCACTGATGCAAGAAAGAAGCAGCTGCTCTGTTTCTTTACATAGCTACACAGCCTGTTGTGACTGATGACTATGAGGTCTTGAACACGAGACAAAGCAGGTTGCAACCTGGAAGCCAATGTAATGTGGTAAACAGTTCTGTCGCCGCTCTGACGCAGCATACCGCAAAGCCTGTATGCATGCTGTCCAGTATGTTACATGTGAACACATGACAGTCTGCCAGTCAGCTGGAAGAGCCAACGTTGTTAGCAGTCTGCATGACCCACAAAAGAGAACTCCCCTCAGGCGGGCACCTTGTGTGCACAGGTGTGCTTGCTGGGAGGCGCCGACAGCGATGGCCATCTGTCAGATGCCTGGATTCTGGATGTGGGGCAGGCTGGCTGGAGCAGGCTGCCTAGTGCCGACCTGCCTTCTACAACAGCCTGGCACTCTGCCTACATGGTGCAATGTGATGAGGTACTCATTGGCCTGCATCCTTGTCACATTTAGCTTTGCGCTGAATCATTTTGCAATGCACCACGGATCTCCCTCTTCTGCCGGCAACTTCCAATCCACCTGGTGTTTTGATCTTTCAGATACTTGCACAGTCTAGCCTTTGCTGCAAACAAAGTTGTCAAGCTTCTCATCTCGGCACACCTCAATCCCTGCTGGTTCGCATCAGACTGCATGTGCTGCCTGTTCCATCGTTGTTGTTGCATGATGTTCATGCATTTGCCAGCAAGACACAATGATGCAAGTGCTTGTGTCACACTCCTGCGTGATGTGTGTGCAGGGTCAGCAGCTGGTGGTGTACGGTGGGGAGTCCCCGCATGAGGCAGATGAGAATGAAGCAGGGAATGTAGCTGATGCTGGCAACAAGGTGTACAACGACTTGATCATTCTGGAGCCAGACATGCGCCTGTGGATTGGTCTTTCGATCTCAGGTATCTCCGAGACCTTGCCCAGTCCCTGCACTCAAGTCCCAAAGCGCCTGCTGCTTTGTTTGAGGACAACCTACTGCAGATGGTTTCATGAACAGTGTTAGAGCCTCTTCAGAACATCTTCAGACACTTTCAACAACGGGGTTAGTCCTCTCGGTGGTTGCCTCAAGATTCAGAGCAGCCATGGAGGTTGCGTCAACAACTGTCCATAAATGCTGAGGACCTCCTGTACTGGCTTTAGCTTTCCTATGCTGCTGTTCAGTTCAACTTTAGACTCAGGGATGTAGACAAAGGGCTGTGCCACAAGCTGTGTAGAGCATGGTGTCAGCCTGTGTCAGTTCCAGAACACTGCCAGTGTTTAAGGTCCTAGTAAAAGATGACTGTTGCAGCAGATCATGCACACAGCCCCTCATGCTACAACTGGTATGCTAGCTGCCAAAATATGACCTTACACAGGAGCTACTCAGGGCAGCACATATCTGAACGCTGGGGAAGACACGTCATTATCAAGTGTGTCAATGAAAGCAAGGGCACTGATAGTATGTATTGCCATGCAGGGGAGGCAGGCAGACCACTGCCAGCACGCACTGGCCACAGCTGCACTGTGCTGCCTGAGGGCCGCCTGCTCATCTTTGGAGGGATGGATGACGCCGGCAAGTTCAAGAATGACATGTTCGTGATCGATGTCAAACGTTTGGTTTGGTTTGCGATGAAGGCAAAGGGGGCGCCTCCCAAGGGCAGGGCCTATCACTCGTGAGTCATCTGCCCCACTTGCTGCGCATGTTGGTCTCATGTGTCTTCCTCTTTGTGACAGACGCTGGTATGCAGTCTGTAAAGTACTTTGTGAGGGCATGCGCTTTGGCAGCTGGCATAGCACGTTGTAGTATATTGTGGCACATTGTAGTACATTGTAGTACTACTTGAGCCTGAACGCTGTTTTTGCGACTGTACATCCCAGCATAATTCCTGCAATTGTGCTGCTGAAAGTTTTGTAGCAGGCAGACCAGCAGCAAATCCCGTTCCACGTGACAGTGTAGATGGGCTGTCTTGCATGCTGACTATGCAAGCATGAACAGCATTTGCATACATTGCTATGCAGCGTGTTGTTTTGCTATCGTCTTCAGTCACAGCTTGCTGCTGGAGCACTGTTGAATTATTGTCTGTTACGACAGCTGATGTTATGTCAAGGCTACATGCGGTGTTGAGCCTGCAGCCTTGGGCGGCGTAGAGTAGGTCAGCAGATTGCATTACATGCGGCTGAAAGGCAGCTTTGAAGTGAACTCTGAAGCGCAATTGCGAGGGATCATGTGGTACAGGGGCTCGGGGATCACGCCTGAGTGAGCAATGCAGTGTGTGTCTCCGCTTGTGGTAAACTCACTGCAATTTGCATCTGGACGAGCTGTAGCTGAAAGCTGAAGAAGATATGCCAGCTGAGAATAAAGGCAATGGGTTGTTGCAGGGCCACAGCAGTAGGTGGCAGGGTGGTCGTCATGGGGGGGCAGGGCACAGGAGACAAGGCCTGGTCACTGAAGGAGGTCAGACTCCTGCTGCATGCATGCCTTGCATAGTTGTCGACACAGGGTAAGATTGCTCTGGTTGCTCTAATACAAGTCACTGATCCTTGATGCAAGCCATGTCGTAGCTGCAACTTGGCATCTCCTGCTGCTGGTGTCTGTGGAAGCAACATGCGAATAGTTGCCGTGAGAGGTAGTCATGTTCTCCTGAGATTTGTTGCAGAATGCATTTTATGCGGTCAGGGTGCACATGAGCACACATGCTACACCATCTCAGCCATGTGTCTGATCACGTCACAGGTGTATACCTTGAACACAGATGCATGGAAGTGGACAGAGCACACTTCAGAGGTGGAGGGGGAGGCCCCCAGCCCGCGCTATGGCCACTGCGCCCTGGCCCTGCCTGATGATCGCCATCTGGCCACCTTTGGCGGCTGTGACAGCAGGCAGGACATGTTTTTCAGCAGCGTTGCTCTGTTGGACACCCTCACATGGCGCTGGAGCACACCCAAGATCCAGGTCAGCTTTGTTTGCATATGCAGTGCGCTGCTGCTGTGTCCATTCATTCCGCAGATGAGTTTGTTGGCTAGTGAATGGTTGTGATGTTACCCTGGGTCCTGTGGGTTCACAGCATACCCCCCTGTTGCAATGCATTAGTCGGACGCAAGCATGAATGCCTGCACTGCAATGTACACGAGTTCAATGTTTGGTCATTATTGCCGTGGTCACGTGAGCTAGAACAGGCATGTCACATGTCAGCTGGTCCTGGTACAGTGCTTCCTGGGGCGCGAAGCCATACTAATGTTACTGCAGGGGATGGCAAGACCTTCTGGCAGAAGTGGGCATAGCATGGCGCTCACAAGCCTGCCGGACAACAAAGCTGGCCTGGTTGTCTTTGGTGGCGCAAGCAAGAATGATCTTCTACACAATGACACATGGGTATTAGAGTTGCCAAGCCTTCCATGATGTGGACTTGTTTGCTCAATGTTACTGCTTGACCCATGCAAGGGGCACCGCACTTACTGCTTTGCAGCACTTACTCTCTCTGACACCCGTGTTTAGTACCCACGCTATGTTGTAGCCAAGCCTTGCATGCCAGTGTTTTTCTTTTCGATTCGCATTAGCTTCTTTGATCTTCATGCATTTGCTCTCTGCTACCGTTTGTTGCAAGAAGAAATCTGATATCCAATTTACCACAACAGCGTACAGCTTGGGCCGTGACATTCACCCAATATGGGCTTACATGCAAACCATGTTTCATATGGCAAACAAGCAAGAGCATGACACACTGCATCAGCAAATGCTGAACCACCTATAGCAGCTTGCTGTACGAGCAGCAAGTTACATCCTTATCCTTGTAATACATCTGTAATACATTACAAAATGGAACAGTCAGTGACAATAATAGTAGAGTTCAAAAAACAAAAAAAGGATTCCCAGCTACAGTCCAGTCATACTGTGGCATATAAGTACAGCAGAGGTTTTACAGAGTTGGCATTCAATTGTCAGGGACTATGCAGCAAGTCAAAAAGCATCGCAGCTACCATGCGCTGGTCAGTACGCATAGACGTCTACAAGCCACACTGATCAGCGGTACCTGTCATGACCAATGTTCATTGATGCATGTACAAACTAGAGACGTTTTTCACCAGCTGAACATGACTTTGATGGCGCCTGTTGTGGCAGAAGTCGAAGCTAACTGAAACCCTTTGAGGACCTCTGCTTCTGAAAAGCCCAGTCTGTGCGTGATCAAAGGCTCGGTCTGAATCTTGCCCTCTTCCAACAGGCTGATACACAGTGGAAACTGCAGACAAAACAGACACAGCTTGCAAACTTGCCAATAGGTCAACAACAGACAGAAGACAATGTGCCAAGCGGGACAATGCAGCCACAGATGCAATGTGCTCTGATATGATGCAAACACAGCCATGTGGTGGGCAAAGACATAATGCAGCTAGTTGTCGCTGCCTGGCACAACCTTGCACTGCAACCAAGGATTGACACTGACTGTCACTGATGGTCAAGCAGATTCAATCAAACTGCATGAGACAAGCTACTGCTGTGTGGAGCTGACTTCTGACCGTGTTGGTGTACAGCCAGCTGCCAGTGAAGTTAATTTCCTTGAACACTGTCTGCATAGTCGGGGCGCAGCATGTGTCCTGACCCAAGCCCACTTGCACCACCGTCCCGCCAGAAGCAACGGCCTGTAGTGCTGTCTGCAGCGTCCGTGACACCACTGTGACAGTTTTGTCTTAAGTACTGCGATGATGGTTTGATAGCACTTTGCAAGCCACTGTATATGCCACTGGTAGTACGTGCGCAAACTCTTGATGCAAACATTGGCAGCTGGTGCCAGCAATGACAGAGCAGCAACCCCTGTGATTGCACAAGGGTGGCTTTGTTTAATGCCTGTAGCTTGCGCATAGCTCCGGTTATCTGGCTATGTAATCAAGGTGGTGCTGTAGGAGGGCCTGTGCATGGCAGTCATGTGCATTGCAGACTACACATGTACTCCTGCCTGACAGATATGTGCGATTTTGCATGATGGCACTGATACTGTCATCGGTACTGGTCACTC
>JAABUU010004262.1_pt1 | contig 17061 bp, 24 predicted proteins | sample 5559301 | NCBI WGS metagenome assembly JAABUU01 (sample SAMN10711884, study PRJNA513360) | rock metagenome | isolation source: Antarctica rocks | place: Antarctica: Victoria Land, Richard Nunatak white | reverse complement strand
GCATGACTGATTCCCACAGAAAGCCCAGCATATACATTGATTTGTAGAGCCTCTGAGCAATGTGTTCATACAGTTCACTCTGAAAGTCATGATGGATGCTTGTTTGTCTTATGCCCTCTGCTGCTGGCAAGAGTATGCTGCTGTGCTGCTGTATTGTGACTGAAGCATGACTTCGTTTGGCAAGTGGTGTTAACAAAACACGATTTGCAAGGCCAAAATTTGCATACAGTATCTAAAACTTGAGGCCCCGATATTTGTATATGGGTACGGATCTAGCCCAGGAAGTGCACGCAGACTAATCCACTTGCATTGTGCAGCCACACAATAATATCAGCAATCTGTGTGAATGCACAATGCAACCAGACTCTTGAATATCAGTGAAAAACACAAGGTAATGTGCTCCACATCAAAACACCACTTTCCTGAAGTCATGTCAAGTGGACCTGAATACCCTGTACCAGTTGACAGACTCAAACAAGATACGCAGCTGCATGTCCCCCACAGACTTGTTGGTGACCTCTGCAAGCAGCTCTCTGACCCTTGTGACAAAAGGCTGGCAGCTTGGCACCAAAGCTTCAAACTCCTCTTGGCTGAGCTTGACTGGCACTCTGATGGCAAGGGTGATGTCCCAGGCCCTCTGTGCATCAATTCCAGCACTGCCCACACAGCTTGCAATACAATCCTTGTACATGGTCTTTTCATGTTCTGCTTCTGGCATCAAAGCAGTCCAGACTCGACTGCTATCAACCTGCTGGGTCAGCAGCATCTGCAGCAGGACCTCTGCTGATCTGACAGTCCACTGATTCCGTACGACAAGCTGATATGTGTATGCTCGCTGTGTGAGGTACGTGCCAAGACTCGGCACTTTAGGAAGGGAAGACTTGGACTTGGCTTCACTGTGAGCTGTGATCTGGACCCTGTTCTCAGGCTGTAGCAACAACTTCATGCATATGTCAGTGTGGTGGCGACGGAGCTCTGCATGAAGCTGCTTGCAAGTGGCTCCCAGGGCGAGCGCTGTGATTGGGTGTGCTTGCAGCAGTATGTTGTCAAGGACAATGTCAGGTAGCTGTAGCAGAGACATGTTTTCAGTTTGGTCGAAAACGGCCTTCCCCTTTCTGCGGCTGAGCGTCTTTATCAAAGTCGTCAGCTTCTTGCTTGTCAGCTTGGGTTTGTGTGTAGGCCTCGCCATACCTGCCCTGCGCGACAGAGTTACTGAGCAAAAGACTTGCTACACGAGACAGAGTGTGTCAGATTGAAGCCTGCATGTTGACCTGTGTCAAGCCAGTAGGGTGGACCACAAGTCTCGAAAGATGACCCGCTTGCTCTATAACTCGACTGGACGAAAGGCGCTTGCTGATAAAACCACTTGTGACACCAAAGGACACGCAGACAGGAGCTCTACGAGCGTAGCAAATTGGGTGCAACGCAAGGCTGCGGAGCTTTTTTTCAATACACGACCTTCACAGAGACTACAGGCTACCTTATGAGCTTGCTGGCATACCAAGAAGACATGTCTCGGCCGCAGATTTTGCCTTTTCGCTGCCGCTCAATTAGAGTGCCATCTTCGCTGAGTCATGACTCATGTGACGGCAAGACTCCCCCAAGCGTCATGACTAATGTCAAGACGTTGTACTCCGTGCCGTGTCTGCGTAGCAACATCGCAAGCCGTGCAGGTCCTAACTGTAGCTAGTGATCAAAGCACAAGTACAGTCATTCTTAGTCCTGACGGGCAGCATCGCCTTCTTGACTTGTCTCGCCCTATCCGCGACCTTTTCGTTAGTTTTGCATGGCAATTGCCTGACCGTGATCGCTGCAAAACGTAGGCAGATGGGCTTGATATTTGTGCCTCTGCTGCTTGCAATCTTGCTGGGCCAGCAAGCTGACGCTGCATACTTACAAAGGCCTGTAGCAAAATCTAGCGCCCCAGCATTTGCTTGGGGATCTGTGCCCGTACTGAGGACAGGCGTAAGCGACGAGGCTTCGAGGGTCATCTACGAGGTCAGTTAAAGTACAAGATTATTTGGCAAGCTCCACCACGTTTGCAAGCAGCACTGCATGTCATCTAATGTCCCTTGACATTGGTCCCACATGCGATTAAGGTGCCTTGCCATGCAGGACACTGACAGCACAGCCTTGGCAACTGGCCTATGGGATGCCTTGTCTCAGGCAGTAGGCACAGTTGCAGCAGAATCCCCACAGGCGCTGCTGTTGTACGTTGGAAATAAGGTATCATGTCTGCGGCAGCAGTTGTCTTCCTGTGACGCACTGCCAAGGTCAACAATGTATGCTGAACAAGCTACCAAGTATTTTGCAAGTCTCAAGAACGTTGTGTCTGTGTATGCAGCTGCGCCTGGAGGATGTTTCAGCAAAGCAGGCATCATCTGCACTGCTGCCACTGCAAGACAGCATGAGATCTGCTAAGTCCTCCATTTCCATACCAAGCCTTGTACATCAGGTATGTCTTGCATAAATTGCTGCATGTCTGCAAACCAAGTCACAGCGCAAGCGCAGGTTGATGCACCACACGGCATGCACTACTGCATATTCATACAAGTAACAGGTTGAGCATGTCAATGGGCAACATCATTATTTAGACATGCCAAAGAACAATGCAACAGCGCCCATGCTGGGCGCAGTTCAAGCACTCGTCAATGCTGCCAAACATGCAATCTGTCTTGTTCTTCAACTGCAGCAGAAGCATGCTTGGATATTCATGTCATTGATGTACGGCATGCCTGGGAGTTGCACAGGCTCAAACAATCTGCCTCTACCTGACTCTGAGCTGCATTGCAATTGCAGGAAGCTCAGTCTCTGGGTGACAGTCTGCTGGCTTCATTCCAAGACAAGGCACCCAGTGTACAGACTGCTGGTGCATGTTCCACTGCTTCTCAAGACAGCAAGGAGACCCCAGCACAAGCAATGCAGAGGCTCAGAGTTGTGCAAGCGTCTGGTCCCAAAGTCTTGGTTGTTTGTGGGCACCCTGATGCTGACTTGGCTTCAGAAATGACTCACGTCAGCCAGTATAGCCAAGCACTGAGGGAAGCTTTTGGTTCACATGTGATGGCATATGTCTCTGAAATGTCAGCTGAGGTAAGTCCAAGGCATATAAGCTTTTGCATCCAGGAACCTACATTGTCAGCTTTTGGTGGATTGATACTTGCAGGTCAATCTGGTCATGCTTTTCCACAAGCTGATGCGCACCAAGACATTGCACAGGCTAATTTGCCCCATCTTTGTGCTGGCTACAAACTTGTCTGCTATACTCAGTTCTTCATGCATGCACCATGACACATGCAATCTGCACCATCTCAAATGAAGCTCATCGCAAACAGCCTTCCTTTTGCAACCACATGCCATACATATGCAGGAGACGAATGATGCTGGAGCTAGCAGGTCTTTGCTGCAAAGCATGGAGCTCCCCAACGAGATGTCAGGCCTGCAGCTTCCATCTTATGCCAGCCTCACGCAAGCATCTGATACCTACCTGTGTGATGCCAAATGCTTTACACAAGTCAGGGTCATTGAGGTGTTCATTCTGTTTGTTACACTGCTGACAGCATTGCTGTCAGGGATCTGTATGATGAATGTTTTGGGTACACCCTCCAAATTTGAGACCACCAAGGAAGCAAGGCAGGAATCATGATTCTGCAGTCTGACTCAGACAAAGTATGGCATTCACTAGGCAAGCAATGAAGGGTAACTGTTGAGCATTAAAGGGGACTGCAAACAAGAATAGCAGTGGATTATGGTCAATGGTTCATATTCTGGTATGAAACAAGCTGCTGAGCTTTAACACAAAGCTGTACATTGTGGTAAGTAGCACTTTGATCTTGATTTATAGTGTTATGTGGGGCTGCTGCTCGCTGCCTTTGATAGTAAACTCCACCAACTTGAGCTCAACTTTGTTTTTTACCCATGCGTAGAAGCTGTTCAGCAAACTGTCTTGTGTTTTGAGGGATTGCTGGTCATCCTGCACATTGGAATTGCACGTCAAATAACTTGCAACTGCAGCGGAAATGGGTATCTATGCCTGGCGTCAAGGCCGCCTTTATAAGATGCTGTGCTGTCACGCAAAGGTCCCTGTAAGTGATGCATTCCCATGACCAGGGCTGTTATGCATGACGACACATCACAGAACAGAGACACTCAGAAGTTGTACAGACAAGTTTGTCAGCTGCATGCATTTGTCTGGACACCTATCAGAGCATGTACAGATCTCATGTATTGAGCAATGAATGTACCGTTGTAGCCATCTGTACACCCCGCAACTCTTTGTCCATCCATGCTGTCATTGCTGGCATGGTCAAACCAATTGTATCCTGCACAGAGACGTGTGAGCCTAGTGTCTCAAGCAGGTGTAACCAAAGCACAACATGTGTTGGGACTCTTGTGCTCCAAGACTGGTTTGCATTGGCATGGGATATTTGGACATGCCACATTCCCCTGCAATACACTCTGAGGCAGACTAAAGCAAGTGCACAGAATTTTTTTGAAGGTCTGCAAATAAACAAGGCAGATCCTTCCTGAAATACATCGTGGAACGGCAAACTGTGACACTCACCTCATGTGATGTAGGTCCACGTTTGCACAGCAGGTCTAAGGCTTTCTCTACCAGCCAGCTGGCGCGCAGGAAGGTGTTATGGCTGGCACCATTCACTTCCAGTAGCCATGAGCCATCGCCCACATTTGGCCAGAAGTGCTGCACAAGAACCAGTTGCCTTAGTAAGACCAGCGTCAGGAAGCTTCTTTTTGCACGCCCTTGTCTGCACTCACAACATTGCTGGTTCAATTTTAGTAAAGAATGTATATCTACCAACTTTACAGAAGCTTTTCACACCACTTTGGAAATTGTGGGATTGCCCAGAGGACAGCTGGTCAAAAGGCAACCCTCACATGGAAGATTAGCATGGAGGGCATTCTACATGGCATAAGTGTCTAAGGGTAACAGTGACCATGCTGTTTCATAGCCAAACATGAGGGCCACCAACCATTTGAAGTATGCAAACAAAATGCAATATGGTTTGAGAGACCATTTTCTATGTCGGTTGAGCTCTGGATGTTAACAAGACATCACACCGGCTTCAGCAGCTCAATATACACACCTGAAAACCATGCTGATGCAGCCATGTCTGTTCAACAACACACAGGTGTACAGCCAGTCAGCAGACAGCCTAGCAAAAGCTGGGGTGATTGACAGCATCCGATACCACAACTGTAGACTGATATGTTCTGCACCATGTTGCTGTAGCATCTGCACTGTTCGAGCTGATACCATGTCACACTGGTTTGCTAGCACAGCACAGACGGCAATCAAAAGCCACCACATACCTGGCCCCTGATTAAGATGCTTGGATGTATGAAGGACACAATGAATGACACAATGGATGGTGAGGGACAGCATAATGGAGCAGGTGCTTGTGAATACCTCCCAGTTGCTGCCAGCAGGATTGCAGCCGGTGATGACTGATGCTCCAGCAATGCCAACAGGTCTGTTAGCTGACTTGAGGGCTTTAGCTGCGCTGGGATAGTCCACAGACTCAGGTGTCTCTCTGGTATTGTCAACAGGATCAACCAGGAAGGCGGCTTTGACAGAGGACTGGCCTGTATAAACATGCTTAGTGTGGCTGTTGATGAGACTACGCACGGTGGTTGTTGATAAATCTGCACAAACACAGGTTGAGGCACATCATATCATTCCAAATGCAATAGTGGTTGAGCCTCAGGCGTTGGTAAAGCAGTTGGCGGTCTGTCTGCAGAACCTTCCTCTCACAACATACCATCGGAGGGTAGTAGACAATATGTGTGTTCAGCATTAGCTGAAGAATTGGCAAAACAGATCAGTTCTCGTTATGCAAATGTGCAACAGCGGGTAAGCTTGAGCATATATGTGAACTGAGCCTCTGTTGTTGTGCATGTGTCAAAAAACTCACTTGAATGCTCACCTGATGCAAAGTGTAAAGCTGCCAGCTTGGCTCCTCTGCTATGCCCTGCCACCCCAATATATTCCAGGTCTATAGCTTCTTTCAGTTCTGATTGTGTGCTGAGCCAATCTATTAACTGCTGAAAGAATGGCAACTGCATGCAATATGCACATCTTCATCATCGTCACATCAAGTGTACGCCTGCAGATGCTGCTTGAGCATGTATATCTCAGGCAGGGTTTGCTGCTGTTACGTGCAGCATTCCAGCAAGATACTCTGCAGTTGCTGCTTACACCTTCCAGTGAGTGATGCAACTCACCTCCTGCCTGTCTTTCAAGATTGGCCATCGCCCTGTGTCATACTGTACAACTGCGTATCCCCAAGTTGCCAGGCGATTTGCATAGGCGCTGTAATATGCAGGTTTCAACTGTAAGGCAGAAAGGGCTATGTACTGTGTGAGCTCAACATGGTTGGAAAGCCTGCAATCTTGCTACAGCTGTACCAGGAAGCCGTTGAAGAAAAAAATCACGGGATAAGGAGCAGTTCTACTGATCTGCCAGGAAGTTGAATCCGTGCCATGTGCAGGCAGGGTGACTGTTATGCTTAACTTCCTTTGTGCCTGCGTTTCGTTTGCTGCATTTGCAACATCTACCATTACAGTGTAATGGGCAACAGGTAAAACGCCGCACGGGCCGTCCTTGAGATAAGGATACGAAGTTTGCGTAACGCTAGAAGCCATAGATCCAAGCAATATAGACAAGCCCCGCAAATGGCCATTAAAGCTTCTCATGATGCGAACTGCACTGCAGGGCCTGATCAGCTTGAGCGAATGCTGCGAGGTCGCTGCGGGAAGGTCACCGCAACTGCATCACCTGAAGCCTCTGTTGGTCAAACCCGTGCTTTGCCTAGTCAACTTATTCAAACTGTTGTAGTTGCTCGTTCCCCTCAATCGACGTCTACTGCATAACAACATTCAGCACAGAAGTAGGAAGTTCCAGTAAGTTGCCGCAGTTGCTGGGCCACTGTAGTGTCCTCAACGCTGCCTCGTGGTGGTCGCTGCCAGCTGGCTGCAGATGGATACGAGCAGTGCCGTTGCGGCCTGGTCCAGCGCGCTTGAGCCAGTAGCAATTGAGATAAGAATATGTTTCTCGTGTTCACAACCGCAGCTGAGGTCAGCGTAAGTTGTCGTGCATACCGCTGCTCACCAGCTGCAACGGGTCAGTAAACGTTTTGGGCAGAGAGCCACCCAGATCAGCAGTGTCGGGGCGCTATGTTTGCCAAGCTGCAGCGTCAGATTGACCGCAAGAACAAGCACAAATCCCCTAAGAAGTTCAGGTTTGACGTGACGGTCAGCAGTCTAGAAGGCATACCAGCCACCATCAAGGGTTGCCGTATTGTATGGACCAGAGGCTCCAGAAGCCAGACAACACAGACAGCCCCAGTAATCAATGGTGAGCCAATCTTTGCAGCAATGCAAGGTCTTGCTCTGCATGCGCGCTGAGCAACATGTTGTGCGTGCAGGTGTGGCGCACTGGAGGGAATCCTTGTCACAGATATCCACCATCTACACTGACGCCAAGCACGCTGCTGATGTTGAGGAAAAGGTGGGTTTTGGCAATTTCAAGTTCTCCTGCATCTTCCTTAGTAAGCACCAGAGCATGCAGGTGCTGAATGTAGCAGTGCATTGGTCTACATGCAGCCCACTTGGCACAAGCAGTGCAGAAGCTAGGCTTGACACCTCCTGGGTCTGACAGCAGCTTTGCTGTGCAGGAGTATGTGTTTAAGGTCCAGGCAACAACTCAGCACGGCCATGATGAGGACCGACTCATCACTGTGGGAAAGGTCAAAATTGACATGGCTCAGTTTGCCATGCTTGGACACAAGGAGCATCACACTGTCTTGCAGATGCCATTCTCTGCTGGCAAATCCTTCACACAGGCTCTCCCATTTGGTCAGCTCAGGCTGAAGATCACTGCACACATGGTCAAGGTACCTTATGCATTTGACAGTCTTTGCAAGTTTTGCTGTTGCAATTGTCTACATAGCTTCTGCTGTCGGCTCTTGCATTCTCTTAGCCTCATTGCGGCAATGGAGTCCATGACTGTCCATTCACATCAATATTCCACACAACATGCTCCCAGCAGAGTTGAAATGCAGACAGCAACCATAGTCATGCAAGCAAGTGCATGACCATACCCATTGGCACAAGTGTGTGCCAAAGCACCTTGCAAGTACTCCAGCAAGTCAGCAGTGTAGGCATTCAGATTTGCACAAGCCACAGAAGGCATGAAATGGTCTGAAATGTTTACTACGAGCTTTCACAGTGGACTTTTACATCTCAACAGCCTGATCTGCCTTTCCTGCTCTGGGACCTTGCAGCAAATGTGTACTACTGCAGCTACACTGACAAAAGCATGCAAGGTGCTGTGAGTTGGTTGCAGCATGTTGGGGAGAATGATGAGATTTCTGAGGTGTCATCCGGCCTGGGAGCCTCGACAGTAGACAGCAGGCATCATGAGCAGGATCTAGCCGGCTTCCCTGAAGTGGAGCACTCAAGAAACAGTGTCACTGCCTACGTAGCTGACTCTGTGAGGGAGGAAGCAGATGTGCCTGCTGCACTGGTGCACTCCCCTTCCAAGTTTGCTACAAGGGAGTGCAGTGGGGAAGCGCAGGCCATTGGTACCAGTGTGCACCCTACATCAGAAGACATGCAGACTGTGAGCACTCTTCTTTGATTACCATGTTTGAAAACAGCTCTGGATTTCTGTGTGTCATCTCTGCTTGATGGCCATGCTAATCTTCTCTGTATCGTTCCACATGTCACCAAAATCATCATGTGTCATGTATCTGGGACTTGTGCGGTGTGTGCTTGACAACCGATGTGTAAATCTGCTTGCTCACATGTGCCAATGGGTAGAGATCTGCCTACTAGGCTCAGGACTTTAGCCTGTATATACTGGAGATGGTACTCCACTCACAAAGGGCCTCTGTCCTGTGATCTAGGCTCCTGCTGTTGCTCTTGGCTGTCAACATTGCATACAGCTCTAAGATGGCGTTGTATGCAAAGACACCCACTGGGAACATGGTGAAGTATGCAACAGACCAGCTGCTGTTCCCAATAACATCATAATGCTTCAGTCTTTCAGCTACATGGTAAAGCCTGCTTGTGGCAGGCTGCTTATAGGCCAGCTGTTGTGATGATGACGAGTACACGGGGTTCAATTCAGTTGCTCACTTTCTCAGGATGCAGACTGAAGTGTTCATTCACTCACTCATTCATTCATTCATTCATTCATTCATTCATTCATTCATTCATTCATTCATTCTTTTAACAAATACATGTCTTCCCCTTGGGATCAGGTACATACAGTCCTGAGTAGCTCCCTGTGTGAGGTCCTGTCTGACTGAAGCGTGTGTTTCTGCAGGACAAGGAGGCTCGGGAGCTGCAAGCAGCCCAGCAGGAGGTTATGGCCTTGCGCGCAAGAGTACACCAGCTGGAGACTGACACCCATTCCTCCAGCTCACTGGAGCTCAAGAACCTCTCCTTGCAGCAGGTCTGTGCCGTCCTCGACACTGCTCACATGTGTTCCACTGGCCTTGAGCCAAACGTCTTTGTAACAATTGAGCCACCGACTGGGTTGGCAAAAGCACCTTGGGTGTGGCAGCGCACTGTGTGCCGAGATTGTTTTTCTGTGGGAATGTGCATGACCACAGAGACAGCTGACGAGGTATCCACACATACACAGATTTGTGGTTCATGCCCAAAGGTCATGCAGGCCAAGTTCCATGCCGCAGTCATGCACAAGTCGTGTGAGTACAAAACAAGCCAGCACTGATGATAGCATGCTACATTTGCTGGGAATAGGTCAGTTGGAGCATAGCTAAGCCCAGAAGTGACCCTGTGCAAGGCGTGCACATGCTCTACAAATAGAATGCACTGCTTGCGTTTGTGGCAATAGTTGACAATCAGTATGTCACAATCACAACCAAGCTGGGGTTGTGCGTGACGCAGCCAGAGAGGGACCATGTCAAAGCCAAGCTGGACAATTCGTGGCACCAAGCACGCAACATTGTGAGCAAGAAAAACTTGGTTGGTTGATCATTGCTACGTGTAAAGTATGAGGATAAGCACCATATGCAACACTAGCTGGATGAGCTGCAGCATTAGCAGCATGGTTGTTTGTGAAATGAAGTGACAGCAGGTGTGTGTGGCATAGCAGGAGAGGGACCACATGGAGCACAAGCTGGATGAGCTGCAGCAGCAGAGCAGCCGGCTTGGCCCCGCCAACCTGGCCAACCATGACCAAGTCAGCCAACTGCAGCACGAGGTCCTGCAGCTCACTGCTGAGAATGAGGTCAGCTAGAACTTGCTCACAGCACCCTCATCCCTGCATGTTCAGTGCACCTGGTCTAATGATGATAATAAGAATAATAACAACATGTTCTAGTAAATGCTAGGTATGTGTGGCACCAGTGTTGTCTTGCCAGGCTGGCTTGCTCTGGGCGTCACAGTAAGGACGTGTGCTATTCGGACATTGGGAATCAAGCGCCTGGTCTGACCTGTATGTCACATGGCATCCCTGCCTGCACCTCTCATCTGCATGTCACCTTGCTTTCATGGGATGTCACATGTCACTCATTGGCCTAAGTGCCAGATGTAAGTGTGGTCACAAGGTGTGAGAAAGAGTGAAGCGTGATTAGAGACGTAATGGCTTCCTGGCAGCTTCTGCACCAGGGTGTCCACCAGCTTGTGAGTCATGTTGGCAATGCCTCCCACAGCATTTGGAAACGCTGCATGCAACATCGATTTGGCGTGCCAAAAGTGCTTTACGACAACACAGAGAGACATGAGAGGCATTGACTGGCCAGCAAGGCTGATGGCCTGTGGCAGAAACAGCAACTCTGTCTCAGGTCAGTCATGTGCGTCATGAGTCAATCCAAGTGTGGCAAGCAATCAAGAGGATGCACCCCGTGTGCTCCAAAGCATCCGTAACAGCATCTGTGGTAAAGCTCTTGTTCTGCCTAGTGACACATGTGCAAATGATGCATGCAGGAGCTTGAGCACCAGGTGCAAGAGCTGAGTCAGCAAGCTGGCTCCAACTCAGACTCAGCACGCGTCCTTGAGCTGGAGAGCGAGCGCAAGCTGGCTGAGGAGCGTATTGCTGAGCTAGAGAGCCAGCTGAATGCTGCTTTTGGTGATGCAAGTGAGTACCAAAACATGCAATTGTGGCTGTGCAGAGTTTGAGGGCTGCTGTACTTCCTCGATGTCATCCTGCCCTAAATTATGGCTCAAGAACTGGACCAGCATGATGTACATTACAGCTGTGTTTTTGCCATGCCAGGTACAAATTAGGGTGGCCAGACTAATAGTCTGGAATGCTGTTCACGACACTTTACTGCAAAGCACCCCTGCATAGTAAATGGTAATTTAGTTTGTGTACAGGCTGATAATATGGCCCTATGTTTTTGGTCTGACAGATGTGCCCACCAAACACTAGAAAGAGGTTCATATTGTTGTAACCTGAAAGCTGTTTTGTGAATGTGAGCAGCAACACTGATGTGCTGGCACAAAGCAAGACCTGTCTGCAAGCTTCAGGTGCAGCACTATCCAGTCGTCCTGACACAGACACAGCTCAGGCCCGCATTGCTGAACTGGAGGCCCAGATCGAGGCCATGATTGAGCAGATGCCTCCAGATCAGCCTCAAAGCTCAGACCGACTTGCTGAGCTTGAGTCTGAGAGGGCGTCAGCCCAGAGTCGCATTGCTGAGCTGGAGAGTCAGGTGGAAGCCATGATTGAGCAGATTGGTTCCTCAGCTGATGCAGCTGTAATTGCTTTGGAGCGAGACATCGTGCATCTGAAGAAAGAGCTGCATGATGCACAGAGGGATGGTGCATCAACTCATGCTGCCGCTGCTGAAGCTGTTGCTCTGCTGCAAGAGGCCGGCAAAGAGCGTGAGGCCTTCAGAACGCAGGTAGAGTGATGTTCACATAATGCTGAAGAAAGGGACATTTGCACACTGCTGTGGTGTCCGTTTGCGTGCTGAATGGACCATTGAATAGTTTCAGCATGGAGCTCTCTTGGGTTCTGCCAAAGATCAGCCCTGTCTTACAATGCTGCATTATGACACCGTGTGCTGAGTGATCACCCAATGCAGCATACATTTCACACTTGTCATGCACATGCACTTTGAGTTCCACAGCACCAGACCTGTTTGCCCTCGCAGTGTTGAATGTTCTGTGCAGTTCAAGAGTCAGGATGTGATGTCATTGTGAGGCCTTACTCAGCAATGAGTCATTGCATGCAGGCGGAGCATTTGACCAAGCATCTGCAGCTGGAGCAGCAGAAAGCAGAACAGGACAGAGCCAAATGGGAGCGAAGAGAGGCAGACATGCAGCATAGTCTTCAGGAGACCATGAACACATCCCAAAGGCTGCAGGACGCTAAGGATTCTGTCGAGCAGGAGCACAGCAACCTGCAGGAGCTGCATAGGCAGTTGATGGCAGAGCTGCAGCAGCGCAATGGCCAGATACCTCAGGTATGGCTAATCTAGTCTTGACCTGTTTGGGATGTGTGCGCATGGCTGTTACAACGCAGCAGGCGCATCTGTGCCTTGCTTTGTGTACCAGGTGCCTCTTGGCTGGGCAAAGACAATTGCGTTTGAGCCTCATGAGTAGTTACGGTGACAAATGAGGGCTGAAGAGCATCTGCCTCGTCATCAATCTGAGGACGTCTTGCTGCTTTGCATGTAATGCACGTGATCTGTTGTAGAAGCTGTTCCCGTCATTCTGACGTGCATGTTGTCGAGTCAAACGCAACGCGGTTATATCATTAAAGGCTTGCGTAGAGCCCAAGTCCTGCTCCTCGTTGCCTTTTCAAGTGGTTAAAGGCATGACTGTTTGGCAGCAGGCTATGATGTCTCTTGAGCCAAGCCGAAGCAAGCATTCGGACTTGGAGGGGCAGCTGGAAGCAAGCCATGCAGAGGTTGCGCATATGCAGCAGCAGATTGCTGCAACGACCGCAGCGATTGCAACTGCTCGGGGATCAGACATTAGCCAAGTGCATTACAGCGCGCCGGGAGACCCGGACTACTCTGAGGACTCACTGATCAGGTATCGAACTCTTATCTCCTTGGAATGCGCTTAGACCGTTTGTCGGCCATCATCGCGACATTGACGTCTTTCACACATCGCCATTGCAATGTGGGTTCTTTTCGCTTTTGCTTATGCGCTGACTTATCGCCGGCATGCTGTACAGGCAACTGACAGACGAGATGAATTTGGAGCTGGAGCAGCGTAGAAAGGACTTCGAGCAGCGGTCGAGGCAGCTGGAAGATCAGTCTAGGTGCGAACTGCGTCCAAATGGCAATGTGTGCATGCTGTTCCTGTTTGTCTGCATATACTTACCTATTCTCTGTTTTTCTGCAGGGAAATTGCAGAACTCAAAGTCCTGCTAGAAAGCCAGACAGAACTGAATGCAAGCTTACAGAGAGATCTGCAAGAAGGACAGCAAAAGGTTGCTGCTATCTCACAGGTAGAGTTGACACCATACCTACGTTACAAGCCCATCGCTCCTTTTACAGCCATCGCAACTTGTTTCAGATGTACTCTGCTTCACTGGACTCAGTGCTCTTCACTCATGACCAGCTTGTGTACTGCTTGTGTATTGTGCTTTCCTCTGTGGTCAATGCCAGGTATGCTGGCCTTCATGACCAGCAGTAGCAACAACCCTTTTCACTGCACACACAGGAAGAGCTGTCATCACTGAGGCAGCAAGTGGCCGAGAGCTCTGTGTTGCGCGTCCAGCTCGAGGCGGCTCAGCAGGAAGCAGCTCACAACCAGAGCAGAGCCAAGGAGCTGTATGACCAGCTGGACGCAATGTCAAGACGCCATGAGCAGGTGACCGCTGCTCTCCTGCTTGCGCATGTCATGCATGCAGTCAATCAATCAATCTCTACATTTTCTGCCTTTAGGACTCATCAGGAGAGTCAACAGACAATAATTGGGCAGTCAGCATACATCCGACATTGCTGTTGAGCATGTGATGAGCTGCATGACCACAAGAGCATGATATGTCACTAGTACATGGAGCTTGGTCTGTGCTGTATACCCTCATGCTGCATTGCAACACATCAACAGGCTCTGCTGGCATGTATGTCAGCATGCAACTCAAAGAATGCAGTGCTTTGGCTCCGTGGCACTTGCGTTATATCAAAACGTCCGACCTAAAACAGCTACTTTGCCTCTGTGAAAGCGAAAAGCTGATACTTGTGCCTTCCATACACACCCTGTTTCATCCTTTTGTGGGTCATTTAGCAAGCTGTCGTGCAGGAGTTGCAAGGGCTTGCACAACAGCTGACAGGCCTACAGCACCAGCTGGAAGACAGCACTCAGGAGGTTCAGAGGCTTGAGGAGGAAGCAGGTGCATTAGATCACAAGGCTGTGCAGCTGCAGCTTGAGCTTGACCAAGCGCAGCGCGCACACTCTGATGCCCAGCAGCAACTGCAGGTCAGTACCTAATCCATATCCCCAAGGGATCCTGCTGTTGTGGCAAGGCATCATCTGCAAATAGCCATTCCTGAATCCCTGCTCTGAGGGTCACTGTATCATGTTGCTGGATGTTGTGTACAATGTGATTGCATCCCCCATACTGTGTACAGTAAGGATGTGCTTGTCATTTACAGCTCATATATACACATGCATGTATATACAATACATCAAGAGAGAGATGTATATTTACAAGGTGTGCGCCAGTAAGCTAGCGCATACATATACATATATAACGGCACAACACAAGGTTGGGTGTAATCTCACGTTGCATCTTTGCTCCAATCTGTTATGCTGTTCTTGTGGCTACATCATTTCCCGCTGGTCACCTGCTTGCTTCATGCCTGTACTTTCCACTCATGTGACCACACCGCATTTGCCCGTCATCTGCTCATGCCCTTGGTGGTATCAATTGTTGCAATGACCCTGTCGCATCATCTTGCAGGAGAGCCAACAAGCTGCAGTGCAAGACATAGTCCAGCAAGCTGTTGCAAAGGCAGTGAGCAGCAGAGATGATGATCTGGTGACATTGCACCAGCAGCTGGATGAGAGTGAGGCACACTTCCAGGCTGAGCTGGATGAGGCCCATGCCCAGCTGCTGGCCAGTCAAGAGGTTCAGCACAAGCTTGAGCAGCAGCTCAGAGACAGCGAAGCAAAAAGGTGGGTTGCCTCCTGCTGTAGACAGAGAACTTGAGGCATTCTGCATGCCAACATCTGTCATCAAGCAGTGTTTGATGTTCCTTTATACGACTCATCAGGTGTTTGGACAGACACTCATGTGAAGAAATCACCTGCCATGTTTTCGCGTACAGCTCACACAAAATAAAGCTTAGCCGTGAAACACATACCTAGCGTGGTCATGTCAAGCACACACCTTGATTGCAAGGGAAGCAGAGGCTTGTGCAAGGGACTGCTGTGTTCTACATTCCTATTTAGGGACACAATGCTCTAACCAGACCGTTGAGTTTGACCTGTCTGATGCAAACACTGCCCTGAGACAATACAGATGCTGCTGGACAAGTACATCATGCAGCAGTATCCTGCACCAGATTGCTGATGACATGACCTACCAAGACTCCATGCAGATCCTAGACAAGTCATCACAGCTGGGCAGAAAAACATTCCTTCTGCAATGCAGGAATCAGATGCTGCTGGAGAAGCAGATCATGGAGCAGCACTTACAGGAGACTGCCGGCGACCTGGAGTTTGCAGAGAGGGAGCTCAGCAGGCGGGGGTCCCCCACTGGCACACCCCCCAGGGAGGACTCTGAAGATGGCAGCCCCAGACAGCAGACCCCAAGCCTGAGGCAGGTGTATGCTGATGACCCAGCTCAACTGAAGGAGGAGAATGAGAGAGTCATGGAGGTGATTGTTCAAAGTCATGTCTGATATGCATACTGGGTTTTTGCTGTATGCTGGCGCACTAAGTTGTTCAGCTGGATTTGGACATGTGCACCACCAACAGCCTGAAGGGGTATAGCAGACACAATGGTGATGTACCTGCTTGATGAATGCACCATGACCATGTTTGATCGGTGGTACTGATGAGTGCTTGAATGCATCGGAGTGAGTGAGTGAGTGACTGCTCACAGTTTTATGCTGCCAACTTGTGGCGCAGTGCAAGTCCTTTAACACATGCCTGCTTTGCCATAGCAAGTGATTGATGTCTGCTCATTAGTGAGCAGAGCAGCTTGCTAGCTCAGATGGGCACCTTGCCATAGCAATATTCATGTACAAGCTGCTCAATTCAAACATCATGCGCACCGGTTTCGAAGTTATAGAAGAGACTACTGAATGCTGCTTACTGTAGGAGCTGGTGATGTGTAAGATGCAGCTGGCAGAGCTGAATGAGAGTTACCTTAGCACCTGCCATGAGCTGCACAAGTCCAAGGAGAAGAACCTTGCCATTGCTGGCAAGATGACTAGGTCAGTCATATGCAAGCACTTGATGCACATGTCATTGATACCTTTTGGTGTTTAGCTGAAGTGTGTTGTTGCTTCAAGACACGGTAGCAACTGTGAGCTGCACAAATTATGCGGGCCCTGCTTGACAAGTATAACCAGCACATGATTTATTGGGACACCACTTTGCTGCTGTGCAGGCTTGAAACCATCATCTACAAGCATGCTGAGTCCGAGGCAGGCACAGCAGAAAAGCTGGTTCAGGCAAAGCACTCTCCGGCCAGGTCTGGCAAAAAATGAGCCAGGGAGCCTTCATGTGTGCAAAGAAGTTCTTTTGGACTCATGATGTGTTTGTGTATATTAAACACAGATGTATTTTTGTTTAACTTAGCAGCATACTCCAGCCATATGACATAGCACCTGTAGAGCTCATGACTGATGAGCACAGTGCTCTTGCATCTGCTTGGTGGGTCTGCGCTTGGGCTTGTCAGGCATGCACTGTTTTCAAGTCGTTTCAATGCAAACGGACTGTGTTAGCAACAGTGCTTGCGAACATCAGTCATGGAAATGTCACATGCAAGCAACACATCACAATGGTACTTTGCTAAATGAGACACGCTTGTGCCTCAGACCAACAATCATATCCAAAACAGTATCCACTCAGTGGCAACAGTGTCATTCTCCTGCTCCCAGC
>JAABUU010004261.1_pt1 | contig 17069 bp, 10 predicted proteins | sample 5559301 | NCBI WGS metagenome assembly JAABUU01 (sample SAMN10711884, study PRJNA513360) | rock metagenome | isolation source: Antarctica rocks | place: Antarctica: Victoria Land, Richard Nunatak white | reverse complement strand
GCCGGGTACTTTGCATCCGCCTGCCCCGCTTGGGGGAACGCCGCGCCGCTTTTCTCTCAACCCCGCCCTCGCAGGCAAAACACTGGCGCAGCTCCCGGAGCAGGCAACGCCGTGGCTATTCTACGAATCCGTCGCGCCCACTGCCTCTGCCACGGACGACCTTGCACACTGGCCTGTGCCAAGCAAAGACGGCGGCAGTCAGTTTGCGGTGGTTTATGGCGATGGACACTTCTACTTGCGTCCGTTCGCCTGGAAGCAAGCCGTGCGCGAGCGCTTGCCGGGCCTATAACACAGGACGCAGAAGAAGCACCATTGAACTCGCACCAAAAGGCCGCCCCGGACAAAAAGTCTGGGGCGGCCTTGTGCATTCCACGAATGGCCTGGCGCGCGGCGGCAAGCAGTACTTTTACCCGCGCAGGAAGGCCAGCAGGTCTTCGGTCAGCCGCTCTTTGTGGGTCGCGAACAAGCCGTGCGGTGCGCCTTCGTACTCAATTAGTTTGGCCTGGGGAATGCCTTTGGCGGCGGCACGACCGGCGGCGTCAATCGGCACGGTGTGGTCTGACGTGCCGTGGATAATCAAGGTCGGCACGGTAAACGCGGCGAGGTCGGGCCGGAAGTCTGTGGTGCCGAAGGCCGTGGCGCAGCCCAGGGTGGCGTTCAGCCCGGCCTGCATGGCAACATTCACCGAGTTCTCAACAAGCTCATTGCTGACGGGGTGGGAGACCAGGCCGACGCCGTAGAAGTCGCGGAAGAAGCCCGCAAAGAAGTGCGCCCGGTCTTGCTTGATGCCCGCCGCGATTTGGGCAAACACGGAGGCATCCGTGCCGTGCGGGTTGTCGTCAGTTTTGAGCATGTACGGCACGACCGATGAAATCAGCCCTGCTTGCGAGACGCCTTTGCCGTTGTGCCGCGACAAGTAGCGGGCGACTTCGCCGCCGCCCATGGAAAAGCCGACAAGGGCGGCATCGGTCGCGCCTGTTTGGTTGATTACGTCTGCCAGGTCATCGGCGAGCGTGTTGTAGTCATAGCCGCTCCAAGGCTGGTCGGAGCGCCCGAAGCCGCGCCGGTCATAGGCAATCGTGCGGTAGCCCGCATCGGCGAGAACCATAGCCTGGTCGTCCCAGCTATCGGCGGACAGGGGCCAGCCGTGCAGGAGAACGACGGGACGGCCCGTTCCCCAGTCTTTGACATACAGCTTGGTGCCGTCTTGCGTTGTGATGTAAGGCATTGGTGTTCTTTCTAACTCAGTGCTGACAGCCATTGTCAGACCAGTGATAGGATCAATGCTACCCAGGCTTGCAGCAAAGGCAAACCCACGCTCCATACGCTGCGATTAGGACGAGGGCGGCAGGAGCGGGGGGACTGTGGGGGCGATGCTCACGTCCAGCACCTGCGGGCCGCCTTGCGCGAGGGCATCGTGGACAGCCTGCGCCACGTCGTTTGGGTCTTGGAGGCGGCGGGCATTGACCCCGAAGCCGCGCGCGAGTGCGCATAAGTCTATGCCGGGCAAGTCTAAACCGGGCACGTTCGCCGTCTTGCCAAACTCCGCAAATGACTTCAGAATAGCGTACTCTCCGTTGTTGGGAACTATCACTAGCAGGGGCAGATTGTGCTGGCCGGCGGTGTACAGCGCCTGCACGGAGTATTGGAACGAGCCGTCTCCGATGATGGCAACGACAGGGCGGCGCGTGCCCTTGTCCTGCTCTGCCAGGGCGATGCCGACGCTTGCGGGCAGCCCAAAGCCCAGGCCTCCGCTTGCCATGCTGAAGTACGAGGCCGGGTGCCTCGCAGGCAGCCATTGGTGGAACGGCCTCATATTGGACGGCGACTCTTGTACTAATATGGCCTCGTCGTGCAGTGCCGATGCCACGGCGGAAAAGAGAAAGTCGGCAGACATGGGCTGCGTGGGTTCCGGCGCGGGCGGCTGGGGGCGCGGGGCAGGGAGGGGCCGCTCGGAGGCCGTGACCAGGGTTGTCAAGGCGGCGCAGGCCAGGGCAGGATCGCCCAAAGCGGCATCGCCGACAGGGGCGCGCGCGGTTTCGTGCGGGTCGTCGGTGATGTGCAGCAGGCGCGTGCCTTCGGGCAGAAAGTCGCCGGGCACATAGGGGTAATAGCGGAAGACAGGCGCGCCGACCACCAGCACAATGTCATGGCCCTGGAGCTTCTCGCTCAGCGGGCCGATGGCGAACGGCAAGGCTCCCATAAACTGCGGATGGTTCTCGGGGAAGCCCGCGCGCTCCCCAGCGGGCGGCGAAAAGACCGGCGCGCGCAGACGCTCGGCGAGGGCCACGGCTTCCGCCCAGCCGCCGCTGCGGTCTACGCCTGCGCCAAAGACCAGCGCGGGGTTGCTGGCCTGGGAAAGCGCGGTCGCAAACTCCTGCATGGTCTCTGGGTCAGGGGCCGTGCGGCGGGCGATTTGACGCACTGTGGCTTTGCCCAAAGCGGGCTTGTTCCAGTCATCCATGGGCAGCGAAAGAAAGACCGGCCCCATGGGCGGCTGAACCGCTTCGGCGTAGGCGCGCATCAGCGCAGCGGGGGCATCTTCGGCGCGCAGGGTTTCGTAGCTCCACTTGACATAGGGTTTGGGCAATTCGGTGGCGTCCACGTTGGTGAGCCACGGTTCCAGCAGCAGCATTTCGCGGGTCTGCTGGCCTGCGGTGATAATCAGCGGGGTTTTGTTGTGCCACGCGCCGACAATCGCGCCCATCGCATTGCCCACGCCTGGCGCGGTGTGCAGGTTGACGAGGGCGGGGCGCCCTGTTGCCTGCGCATAGCCGTCGGCCATGGCGACCACGCTCGCTTCCTGCAAGCCGAGTATGTACTTGAAATCGGTGGGAAGGTTTTGCAAAAACGGCTCTTCGGTGGAGCCGGGGTTGCCGAAGACGGTGGTCAGCCCGAGCGAGCGCATGATTTGGATGGTTTCTTCGCGGATGTTTGTCATGGGGGCGGTCTTTCTGAACCAAGAACGGGCGTCAGTGCTGCCGTGTATGTATCCCGCGCGGGGAGTTTTCAACCTGCTCCCGCGCGCTGTTGTTGCGGGGCGCATGGGCATTGCCTGCGTGTTTTATGGGCGTACCAACGACGGAACAAATCTTTCCGTCGTTGGTCTGCCGTAGCAACAAGGCGTAAACGCGCTCGCTCTGCGTGTTCAACGCCTAGGGCAGGCGTAGGCAATATATTAACGGCGTGCCCATCCCGAAGCAGCCCAAGCCATGAAACCAAGCGGCCTGGGACATTTCCCCTAAGAGGCCGCAGCACAAGGCGAGGAACAGGGAGGACACTGATGGCAACGACAATCACGCGCCTGGAATGGGGCACGCTGGAAGGGCAGCGTCCACGGGTTGCCGGAGCCAATGCCCGGCTGGGCGTGCATGGCGGGACTGTCCATGTTCCCCTGGTGCGCCTGACAGACAGCGACGGTGCAGCAGGCTTTGGCTGGGGGCGCGTGCAATCCAAAGAAGCCAAGGCGATTGTCGGGGCCGCGCTGGACACGCTGTTTGACCCGGCGCGAGGCGTACTGGAGCTGGGCCGGGCGATAGAATATGCCCTGTGGGACCTCGCGGGAAAGCGTGCCGGGCAGCCTGTGTATGCGCTCGCGGCGCATATCAACGGCCTGCCATGTCCCACTGCGCTGCGGGCGCGCTGCTACGATACATCGCTTTACATGGACGACCTGCACCTGGAAGACACACACGCGGGGGCGGCGCTCATCGCAGGCGAAGCGCGGCAGGGCTGGGAGGCGGGGCACCGGGCATTCAAGGTGAAAGTGGGGCGCGGGGCGTGGCACATGGACAGGGAAGCGGGGCTGGCGCGCGACATCGCGGTGGTCAAGGCTGTGCGCGAGGCGGTCGGACCGGATTGCACTCTGATGCTGGATGCCAACAACGGCGGCCCGCTCAACCTGACGAAACAAATGCTGGCGGAAACAGCCGTGTGCCGCATTCACTGGATGGAGGAAGCGTTCCATGAAGATGCCGAGTTCTACCGGCACCTTAAGGCATGGCTGGCCGCGCAGGGGCTGAACGTCTTGATTGCAGACGGCGAGGGCGACGCCTCGCCGCACCTGCTGCGCTGGGCCAAGGACGGTTTGGTTGACGTGGTGCAGTACGACATCTTCGGCTATGGCCTGACCCGATGGCTTGCCCTGGGCCGCACGCTGGACGGGTGGGGCGTCGGCACCGCGCCGCACCATTACGGCGCGCATTATGGCAACTATGCCGGGTGTCACCTCGCCCCGGCCATTACAGGGTTTACGTTTGTGGAATGGGATGATGTGCTGACGCCGGGCCTAGACAGCGCGGCCTACACGATGAGCGACGGGTTTGTTCCTGTCCCCAGCACTCCTGGCTTTGGGCTGGAACTGGACGAAGCCGTCTTTGCCCGCGCCGTGCAGGACAGCGGCGGCGTGATGCAAGTCTAGCGGCGGCGTGATGCAAGTCTAGCCGTAATTATTTGAGAAAGAGCTGCACAATCTCCGGCGGCAGGGCAGGGGCAGCGCCATCCTGGCCGGCGACATACGCGCCCAGGCGGCAGGCGGCTTCCAGCACCATGCGCGTTTCCCATCCGTGCGTCAGCCCTACCACCAGTCCGGCCATGAACGCGTCTCCGGCCCCAATCGTGTCCCGCACCTGAACAGGCGGGGCGGCGGCAGAAACTATAACGCCCTGATCCCACAACACCGCGCCCTGCGCCCCGCGCGTCACGCAGAGCCGTGTTGTGTTTGTGGCGCGCGCCAGTGTGGTGCAGTCAGCCGCGAGAGCCTCCATGCTGGGCGGCGTGCCTGCTGCCACTCCGCTTGCCGCCACTCCGCCTTTCTCCACCCAGCCTGCCAGCAGGCCAAGCTCGTCCTCGTTAAGCTTGATCACATCGGCATGCTGTGCGATGTCCAGCACGCGCGCGGGGTCAGCAAACGGGGGCCGCAGGTTGACATCCAAGAACTTCATGGGGCCAGATAAGTCCAGCAGCCGACGCAATTGGGCGAAATTGTGCGGCGAGCGGACGGCGAGCGAGCCGAAGACTAGGGCTTGACTTTGCCTGACGGCCTGCACTGCATCGGCAGAAAGCGCGATTTCGTCCCACGCCACCGGCTCCACAATCTCATAGGAGGCATTGGCGCTGGCATCCAGCGTCACCTGCACGGTTCCGGTGGCAAGGCCCGCGCGCGCCCGTCCCACAAACTGGGTGCCAATGCCTTTGCTTTGCGCAAGCTGAAGAAGCTCATCGCCCAGAGCATCGTGGCCGATGGCGGAGAGCAGCGATGCCGAGACGCCAAGCTGTGCCAGATGCGCGGCCACATTGAACGGTGCGCCGCCGGCGTGCCTTGCCGTCGGCAGGCAGTCCCAGAGCATCTCGCCAAATGCGTAATAGTCATTGTTCATGTTAGTCTAGAGGCATCAATTCACGGTCGGCGGCAGGCACGAGTTCCTGCGGCGCGGCTGGCACAAGCTGGTGGTCTTCCGGGCGCGGAGCGTGATACTTGTCACCGCTGCCTTGGCGGTCTTTATCCGTGTCATGCTCAAACCATGAGTAGAGCGTGGGCAGGACATACAAAGTCAGCAGCGTAGACGTAATCAGGCCACCGATAACAACGCTTGCCAGTGGACGCTGCACTTCCGCCCCCATGCCTGTGGAAACCGCCATCGGGATAAAGCCAATAGTCGCCACCGTGCCTGTCATCAGCACGGGACGCAAACGCTCGCGTGCCCCTTCCTCCACGGCCTCCTTGACACTCTTCCCCTGCGCGCGCAGGCTGTTGATAAACGACAGCATGACAATGCCATTCAGCAGTGCAATGCCCCCCAGCGCGATAAAGCCGACTGCCGCCGTCATAGAAAACGGCAGTCCGCGCACTGTCAGCGCAATGATGCCGCCGCTGACGGCCAAGGGTATTCCCGTGAAGATAATCAGTGCCTGACGCATGCGCCCGAACACAACAAGCAGCAGCGCGAGGATGGCGGCGAGCGCAATCGGTACGACCAGCGCGAGACGCGAGCGGCCTTGCTGAAGGCTCTGGTACTCGCCGCCATAAGCGAGCGAGTAGCCGGGTGGCAGATGCACCTGCGACTTGATCTTCTGCTCTGCCGCCTGCACAAAGCCGCCCAGGTCGCTGCCGCCGACATTGGCGTTGACCATGATACGCCGCTTCTGGTTCTCGCGGTCTATTTCTACCGGGCCGTCAATGTTCTGGATATGGGCGACTTCGCTGAGCGGCACTTGCAGCCCGTGCGGGCCGGGCACCAGCACGCGCCCAATTTCCTGCGGGGTTTGGCGGGCATTGGAAGCCAAACGCACAGTGACTTCCACCTGTTCATTGCCATCCACCACCATGGTTGCGGTGCGGCTGCCGATGGCCGAATCAATGACGTTGTTGACATCAGCGATGTTGATGCCGTAGCGGGCGGTAGCCGTGCGGTTGATGTTAATCACTAATTGGGGCAGGCCCGTGGTCGTCTGCACTTTGACGTCCTGCGCGCCTTTGACTGTCTGCACCACACTGGCGATCTTCTGTGCCTGCTGCCGGATAACATTCAGGTCGGGGCCGAAGACTTTGACGCCGAAGTCCGAGGTTTGCCCCTGCCCGTAGATCATCTCGTACATGCGCATTTGGATTGGTTGCGTGTAGTCGGTGGAGAAGCCCGGCAGCTCATTCATCTCTTTGGTAATCTTCGCCGTCAGTTCCTTCTGGTCTTTGGCATCGGTCCACTGGGAGCGGTCTTTGAGCTGGATGAGAATATCGCCCTGGCTTTGCAGCATGGCGTCGGTGGGCACATAGGGCCGCCCGATGCGCGTGAGGACGTGGCTGATCTCGTGCGGGAACTTTTGCAGCAGCACTTTCTCGGCGAGCGAGGAGCGTTCAATCATCTGCGGCAGGTCGGTGCTGGGGTCGTAGTAGACCGAAATGGCGATATTATTCTCTTCCAATTGCGGGATAAACTCGCTGCCCAATCGGGTTGCCAGAAAGCCTGCCACGCCAACAAGGGCGAGCGCGACGCCTACTGTCACTGCCCGGTGCGCGACAGCCCAGTCCAGGCCATGCGCGTAACGCTTTGTCAGCCACTCTAGCGGCGCGTTGCGCACGGGCTTGCCGCCGCGCAGGGCGAACGCGCACAAGGCCGGGATCAGCGTCAGCGACAGTAGCAAGGAGCCGAACAAGGCGAACATGACCGTGGCCGCCATCGGCTTAAATAGTCTGCCTTCAATGCCGCTGAGCGTCAAGACAGGCGTGTAGGTCGCCAGAATAATGATGATGCCCCACACGCTCGGCGTCAGCACTTCGGTCGCGCTTTGCCGGATAATCTCGTGCCGTGCCTTGTCGTCCAGGGCTTTGCCGCCCGGCTCTTCGCCTTCCCTGTGTTCTTTGTGCGCGGCGCTCAAACGGCGCACGGAGTTTTCTACAATAATCACCGCGCCGTCCACCACCATGCCGAAGTCAATCGCCCCCAGGCTCATCAGGTTGGCCGAGATATGCAGCGCGCTCATGGCAATAATTGCCACCATCATAGACAGCGGAATAATTGCGCTGACAATCAGCCCGGCCCGCAGTTGCAGCAGAAACAAGAACAGCACGACAATGACCAAAACGCCGCCTTCCACCAGGTTGTGAACCACGGTAGCAAGCGTTTCTTTGATCAAGCTGGTGCGGGCAAACTCCTGCTGGAAGTGCGCGCCCGGCGGCAGCCCTTTTGCCAGTGACGCGAGCTTCGCCTGCACGCCCTTTGTCGCTTGGCTGGTGTCCGCATGGACGCGCAGCAGCGGCTGGATAATCACTGTTTCTCCCTGGCCGTCCTGCGTGGCGGACCCCTGGCTTGGCGCGGCTCCCTCCTGCACATCGGCCACCTGCGCGAGTGTTGTGGGAATCCCGTTCTGCGCCCCAACCACGACCTGGCGCACATCGTCCAGGCTTTGCAGAAAGCCGACCCCGCGCACGATCCGCTCGCTCGGCCCCTGGTTGAGAAACCCGCCGCCCATGCTGGCATTGTTCGCGGCCAGCGCCGTGTCCACAGCGGTGATTGTCAGGCCGCGCGCCGCCAGCGCCTGCGGATTGACCGACACATGCCACTGCCGTATCTGCCCGCCTAAAATGTTGACATCGGCGATGCCCGGCACTTGCAGCAGTTGAGGCCGCACGACCCAGTCGGCATACGTGCGCCGCTGCATCAGCGTCATCGGCCCGCCCGCAAGCTGCACGTGCAGGATTTCGCCCAGGCCGGTTGTGTCCGGCAGCATGCTCGCATCCACGCCCCCCGGCAGTTGACTTTGCACGTTTTGCAGCCGGGCGGTCACTTCCTGGCGGGCCGTGTAGAGGTCTACCTGCTCGTCAAAGTAGCAGGTGACCTGCGATAAGCCAAACTGCGAGATGCTTTCCACATGGTCAAGGTGGGGCATCCCGGCCAGCGCGATCTCCACGGGAAATGTGACGCGCTGTTCCAGTTCCTCCGGCCCGAGGGAAGGGGCCAGCGCGCTGACAATCACCTGCGTGTTGGTGACATCCGGCTCGGCATCCAGCGTGAGCTGCGTCGCGCGCCACCCGCCAAAGCCGAGCAGAAACAGGGTCATCACCAGCACGGCCACCCGCTGCTTGATGGCGAAAGCGACAATTTTATCAATCATAGCGTTTTATTTTCTAACGGTGTGCAGAAGTTTCGTTCGGAGTTTTGCCCCCGTGCTTGGGACTCCTAAAGCCTTCGCATACGTATTGCTCCCACTTCTCAAGCCACAACCAACGACGGAAAGATTTTCTCCGTCGTTGGTGCGCGCTCGGCACGCCGAGAATACGCCTTTGCTGTCCCGGCGGTTCCCCTTCCCAGTGCCCTGCACAGGCTAATCCAGCGTGTCTTTAATCATTTGGGATTTCAAGACAAACGCGTTTTTGCTGACATAGGGCTGGCCCGGTGCCAGGCCGGACACAATTTGGGTCAGGCCGTTGACCGTCTCGCCGGTCTTGACAGGCGTGGCGGCAAACTCGCCGGGTTTGCCGGTGGGCGTGAACACGACCGACCCGCCACCCACCTGCTGCACGGCGTTCTCAGGAACAGCGACCGCGTTTTGGCGCGACGCCCCGTAGATGGTGCCGCTCACATAAACGCCGGGACGCAGCAGCCCCTGCGGGTTTTGGATCAGGCAGTTGACGCTCGCCGTGCGCGTGCTGGGGTCAAGAGCGGCGCTGACCACCGACACAACGCCATAAAACGCGCGGCCCGGCGCGGTGTCGCTGGCGATGCGCACGCGCTGGCCGACCCGCACATGCGGCAGGTCTTCCTGGTACACGGACAGTTGGACAACCACGCTGTTCAAGTTCAGCAAAGTCAGCAAAGGCTTGTCCGGCGTGACGTTCTCGCCCACGGCAACCATGCGGTCGCTCACCGTGCCTGCAATGGGCGCGGTGACCTGGAGCAGGCCGCCGCCGGGATCGGACTCGTCCATCGGCACGCCGCCGAGCAGGCGCACATTGGCCGCCGAAGCTTCCACCTCGTGCGCGGCCTGCACATACGCGGAGTAGGCGGGGCCGACCTGCTCGGCATTGAGGGCACCGCTCCCGGCAAGCTGGGTTTGCCGCGACAGCGCGCGCCCGGCAATCTGCGCGCGCTTTTGGGCATTCACCTGGCGGTCGGTGGCCTGGCGCAAGGCGCTCAGGGCGGCATCCCGCGCCGCAACGGCCTGCGCGGCATTGGCCTGGGCCTGTTCCAAGTCTTGCCGCGAAAGCAGCAAGGCATCAAACAGCGCCTGGTCGCGCACGAGTTGCCGGGCGGTCAAATCCACCTGCGCCTGCGCGTGCCGCGCCTGCGCCTGGGCGACATTGACGGCATCTTTATCGGTCTGCACCTCGCCCTGCCCCTGGGCGAAAACCGTGCGCGCCTGCTCCAAAAGCGGCTGGCTGTACTGGCCCAAACCAGCCAGGCGGCGCAAACGCAGCAGCGCGGCTCGGGCGGCTGTGCGGCGCAGCTCGGCATCACGGAACGCGGCCTGGGCCTGGAACAAGTCCGGGCTGGAAATAACAAGCAGAGTTTGCCCGGCCTGCACGGTTTGGCCGACATTAGCGGTCACCTGGGCCACCTTGCCGCTCAGCCGCGCCATGACGGGAGCCTGATGATTAAGGTTAGCGGCAACGCTGCCCAGGGTGCTTAGCTTGGTGGGCAATGTCAGGCGGGGAGCATTGCTCAGGGCGACATCCGCGTACTGAAGCTGCTGCGGATCAAGCGCAATAGTCGGGGGGCCGGGGGGCGGGGCGGGCGGGGCGGGAGCTTTGGCAGCCACAGGCGCGGGCTTTTTTGCCGTGCCGCGCCCCAAAAAGAACGCTCCTACGGCGACCAAAAGCAAAGCAAGAATGCCCCAAACACGCGGGGCAATGCGCCGCTTGCGCGGGCCGGCTGGGCCAGGGGCTGCGTGCGCTTTGTCTTTGATGTCCTCGGCGGCATGGTGGGCCTTTTCGCGCGTATGATCGACAAAGGCGTGGGTCTTGGCCCGTGTGCGCTCGGCAAACTCGTGGCTTTTGTCGGCGGCGCGGTCAACCGCCTCTTTGGCCGACTCCGCGGCCTCTTTGACCTTCTCGGACGTGCTCATTTGCCACCTTGATTTCTAATGCTTGGGCTTGTCTGCAATTCTTGATAAAGCGCGGCGAGCAGCGAGGGCGGCACGCTGCCAATGGCGCGATCCAGCGCGGCCTGGGCTTCAGCGACAGAGGTCTGGGCCTCCAAACGGTCACTCAGGATTTGACGGTAGGTGCGCTGGGCTTCCAGCACAGAAATAATGGTCGTGCCGCCGGCTCGGTATCCCGCCAGAGCGGACAAAAGCACGGCATGGGCACTGGCGAGCAGGCCCGCATCGTACTCGGTGAGCACGGCTTGGGCGGCTTGGAGGCGCACGACGGCTTGTTCGGCATCCAAACGCACTTGTGCCTGCGCGCCGGTTAGCCGCGCTTCCTGCGCCTCGGCCTGCTGCCGGCTTTGGCGGATCAGGCCTCGGCGCGTGCCGTAGTCAATCGGCACGGAGATGACGACGCCCACGCCGGCATCCATATAAGTGGGCGTAATCTGGCTGATGCGAAACGACGGCGAAAGGTCCGGGCGTCCTTGCGCGCGGTACAGCGACTCCTGCGCGCCGGGCACATCGCGGTAGGCGCGGGCGACGGCGACTTCCGCGCGGCCATCCAGGGCCAGGCGCTGCGCGTCGGCAATGCTCAACGCCACTGTCGGCGCAGCGCTGGGGGTCAGCCCGCGCGCCGTGCCGATAGGGTCAAGCGGGGCGCGGCCCAGATAAGCATTCAGGGCGGCGCGGGCGGCTTGTTCTTCGCCTCGGCTTTGGGCGGCAAGCTGGCGGGCGCGCGCCACTTCAATGGCGGTTTGGATGGCTTCAATGCCGGGCCGCGCGCCCAGCTTTACCTGCGTGCGGGCGATTCGGTCAAACTGCTGCGCGGAAAGCAGCAGGTTTTGCTGAAGGGCGACATTCGCCTGGGCACGGGCGAGGGCATAATAATACAAGCGCGCCGTGTAAACCAGGGCTTGCAGGCCAAGCAAAGCCTGCGCCTGGGCCAGCCGAAGCTGGGCACGCGCGACACCCGCCCGCGCCCCGCGCGTGCCGTTCAGCTCCAGCGGCTGAAGGAACAGCAGCCCATCGGTCGTGCCGCCGGTCTTGAACGCAGGCCCAATAGTAAACGACGGCGGGGCCAGTGCGCGCGCAGACTGTACGCCGCTTCCGGCGGCAAAGGCATCGCGCAGAGCCGCCCTCAGCCCCAAATTGCCGCGCACTGCCAGCCTCGCCGCCTCATCGGCGGTCAGCGGCAAAGACGCGGCTCCGGGCGTGCTGGCTGACAGCGCGGCAGGCGGCGCGGCAGGCAGCGTTCCCTGTCCGGGGGGCGGGGTAGGGGCGCTGCCAAGACTGGGCAGCGGCGAGGAAACCAGAGGCACAGCGGGCGAAACCGGCGCATAAGCCCCGAGGCCCGGCGCGGCAGGCAGGCCGCCCGGCCCGGCTGATGCCACAGGCGGGTTGGCTGTTGTGGATGGGGAGCTTGTCGCTGCATCGCCGCCAGGGGGGGCAGACATCGGCGTGGAAGACGCCGCAGGGCTGTCTGAGGGCGTGCCTGGCCCGGCGGCAGAGGAAGAAGTGGGGCTGACGGGCTGCGGCAGCGTGCTCTGCGCCCCGGCGGCAGGGGCAAGCAGAAGGCCGCCGCAGACACCGAACAGCGCAGCAAACAAGTAGGGGCGCGGAAAGAACATAATGGGTTTGCTGCCATTCTACCCACGAGGCAGCAAATGTAAAAATGGAAGGATGCCCAGAACACAGGGGAGTGCCTCCTCCCGCCTCTTCTGCCGAGGTTTGTGCAAACGGGCAAAAACCATGTTATAATAAAGGGGACGCCTCCGCCTTACCCTTTGTGTTCGCCGACTTAAACACAGGTCCCAAAGCAAAAACAGTTTTTGGAAACAGCCCGCGCTCAATGGCGAAGCGTTGGCATGGTTCTTGCAAAGACGAAAGGCGTCTCGCAAGACTCCGCGCGACTGAGCATACAGGAAAGTAGATTTGATGCCGCAAAACCTCCCCGCCCCCACTCCCCGCGCACTTCCGGGCAGCGCGGCGAACGGTTTGTTTTCGGAAGCGCCCACGACGACGCAGGATGGCATCACGTTTGCCGAGTTTTTGCAGATATTGCGCCGCCGCCGCGCGGTAGTCGTGCAGGCCTTTGTGCTGATTACGGTTGTTGCTATCGTGCTGACACTGATGACCCGGCCCGTCTACCGCGCCACGGCCCGGCTGCTGATTGAAAGCCCCACGGCCTCGTACAACGCTATTGATACGTCCAACCCGCTGTCGGGCATTCTGGCTTTGAGCCAGCCGCAGTCGGTGAAAACGCAGGTGGAAGTGCTGCAAAACCCCGATTTGCAGGAGCAGGTGATGAAGGCGGTCGGCCCGGTCGCGCTGACTGTCAAGCAGGTGGAAGACACCAATCTGCTGGAAGCGAGCGCGGAAGCCACCGACCCTAAAATGGCTACGGACGGGGCGAACAAGCTGCTGCAGCTTTATATTGACCAGGACACCAACGAGAGCCTGGGCGAGATGCGCTCGGCGTCAGACTTCGCGCGCCGCAAAGAAGTGGAAGCGCGCGGGCAGGTGACTCAGGCGGCCAATCAATTGGAGGCGTTCAGGAACAAAAACCATATCGCCGAGATCAATGCCGAGCGCACCGTGCAGATTCAGCGTGTTGCCAACCTCACAAACGATGTGGAAACCGCCACGTCCAACCTGAACGCCTACCAGTCGCAGGCTTCCACGCTGCGCGGCCAATTGGCGCATCTGCCCGCCACAATAACCTCCCAGGTGCGCACCACCAACCTGACGGCCAAAACCAAGCAGGACCGGCTGGCCGAGCTGAAGCTGGACCGCGAAGGCCTGACCCAATCCGGGGGGTTCACCGACCAAGCCCCGCGCATTGTCGCTCTGGACGCGCAGATTAAAGCCTTGGCCGCGCAGATCAAGGCGCAGCCCAGCCTGTCCTCCACGGAAACCATCACGCCCAACACCCGCCGCGACGACCTGACCAAGACCCTGGCGGATTTGCAGGTGCAGATCGCATCAGTGCAGACCGTGCTCGCCCATAAAAAGCAGGATTTGGAAAATGCTAAAACCCTGGTCAATCACTATGCCAGTTGGGACACGGCCCTGAACCGCCTGACGTTTGCGGTCAACAGCGCTGCGACGCAGGACAAGATGTTTTCGGACAAGCTGGCGGATTTGTCGCTGCGCGAGCAGGCCCACCACTCCACCGCCCGCATTGAGCAGGCCGCACTGCAGCCGAGCGTGCCGGTGCGGCCCAAAAAGGCCTATGACATCACCTTGGGCGCGCTGTTCGGCCTGTTCCTCGGCGTCTGTCTCGCGCTTTTGCAGGAGTTCCTGGATGACCGTATCAACACGGTGGAAGATGCGGGCCGGGTGCTGGGCCTGCCGTCCCTGGGAAACGTGCCCGCCCTGAGCGCCGCCGATGCGCGCCTTCTGCCCCAGATGAAGGGGCTAGACCCTGCCTCGGAAAGCTACCGTATCCTGCGCACCAACATTCAGTTTGTCACCGTGGACGCGCCGCTGCGCACGCTGCTGGTGACGTCGTCCAGTCCGGGCGAGGGCAAAACCACCACAGCAGCGAACCTCGCGTTTGCCATGGTCATGGACGGCAAAAAAGTAATTTTGGTGGACACCGACCTGCGCCGCCCGTCCCTGCACAAGCTGCTGGAGCTGCCGACCATGCCGGGCGTCACCGATGTGCTGTTGGAGCGGGCCACTCTAGACAACGCCCTGCTGCCCCATGCCGAGCTGCCGCTGCTGTCTATTCTCACGGCAGGCTCCACGCCCCCGAACCCCAGCGACCTGCTCAACTCGCGCCGCTTCCGCACACTGGTTTCAGAGCTTGCCGAACGGGCCGACCTGGTCATCTTTGACAGCCCGCCGGTCACAGCCGCTTCGGATGCGTCCATCTTAGGCTCGCAGATGGACGGCACCATTCTGGTGCTGGAAAACGGCAGCACCCGCAAAGCCGCCGCGCGCCACTCGCTGGAGCTGCTGCGCAACGGGCGGGCCACCATTCTGGGCATCATGTACAACAAGATGCGCGCGATCCACGGCGGCGGCTACTACTACTATCAATACAGCAATGCCACCAAACTGCCCGGCGGCAAGAGTTCCAAAGAGGCCAAAACGCTGGCCACGCCCGCAGAAGGCGACACCGAATGAAACAAAACACCGTTTCTTGCACCCGCCGCGCCGCCCTTGTTGCGGGCAGCCTGGCCCTCGCCTTGCTTGCCGCGCCGCCTGCGCTGGCACAGGCGCTTGGCACCTCGCCCCGGCCTGTGGCTGCACCTTTCCTGCCGACCACGCTCCCCGGCCAACTGCCGGATGTCACGCCGGGAGCCTACATTATCGCGCCGTCCGACCAATTGCAGATTATCGTGCAGGGCCATGACGAGCTGTCCCAGACCGTGCCGGTCTTGGGCGACGGCACGTTCAACTTCCCGATAGCGGGCGCGGTGCAGGCGTCGGGCAAAACTGTCAGCCAATTGGAAGCGACATTGACGCGCGGCATCTCAGGCATTGTCAAACAGCCGCAGGTGACCGTGCTGGTGCGCGAAAGCCACACGCGCAAAATCAGCGTGGCGGGGGCCGTCAAAGCGCCCGGCCTGTACGACTACCACCCCGGCATGCACCTGCTGGAATTGCTTGCGGCAAGCGGCGGGCCACTCGCGGCCCCGGAACTCACCCAAGCGACAGTGATCACCGACCAGGGCACCAAAAGCATCCCGATTGACCTGCCGCGCCTGCTGACCAGCGGCGATACCACGCAAAACCTTGCCCTCGCGCCCGGCGACCTGCTGCTGCTGTCCCCGCGCGACCCGGCCACGTCCATGATCCAGGTGATCGGGCAGGTCGCAAAGCCGGGCCAGTACCCGGTGATGACGGGCGGCGAGACTTTGGCGGTTCTGCTCACCGAAAGCGGCGGCCCCACCGAGGCGGCGGCCCTGACCCATGTGCAGTTGATGCATGCGGGGACTGTCCGCGCGCTGAACCTGCACCCGCTCAAGTACAACCTGGGCGACCCGACGGGCAAGATCGTGCTGGTGGCAGGCGACACGCTGCTTGTCCCTGAAAACAAACAGAAGATAGCCGTGCTGGGCGAAGTGCGCGCCCCTGCCGTGTACCTGATCCCCGATGGCGAAGACCTGCCGATTACGCAGGCCCTGGCCGAAGCGGGCGGGCCGACGGCGGATGGCGACAAGCGGCAGGTGGGCATCCTGCGGCGCGGCGCGAACAACCAGCGCCATTTGATCGCCGTCAACATGGACGCTTTGTTCAAAGGCGACAGCACGGTGACGGATGCCAACTTGCAGCCCGGCGACATCCTGGTGGTGCCCACGCGGCATCGCAAGCAGGGGCTGGGCGACTACATCAACCAGGTGCCTGGCCTGTTCTATATCTCGCGCCTGCTCGGCCTCTAGGCTTGCCCGTAATGAGTGACACCACAAACGGCGAGAACATAAACATTCCGCGCGAATGGTGGGAGGAGTTTGAGGCTGCCGCGCGGCGGCCCCTGGCTCAGCGGATGCGCTATGCCTTCATTAAGACCTGCAAGCCAGTGATGGACGACGCTTCCTACCGCTCCTTTGAGACGATGGAAGACTACCGCCGCTGGTGCGAAGAGAACCTGCCGGACTGGCTAGGCTATGGCCGCGTTTGAATATCAACAGGCGGCGGAAATTCGGGACGCGTTAGCTGCTCGCGGCGTCCTCTGCCTTCGCGCGTTCCGTAAGTATTGGAAACAGACCCATTAGCAACACTCTTGCTACAACTGAAGTTGAAGTCGTTCCTAGCCCGCGCCGCCAGGCCCTAGACAAAGCCAAGCGGTGGAGCAGCCTTCTCGCCAAGTTCGTCTCGGTGCAGATCATTGTCCAGGCGCTTGGATTGGTGACGGGCATCTTTCTGGTACGCAAGCTCAGTCAGCAGCAGTACGCCTACTTCACTATTGCCAACACGATGCAGGGCACCATGAGCGTGCTGGCGGACAGCGGCATTAGCATTGCACTGTCGGCGATTGGCGGCAAAGTATGGCAGGACCGGTATCGGTTTGGGCAGCTCATCAACACGGCCCTACACCTGCGTAAGTTCCTCGCTGGGGCCGCTGCCGTTGTTGTCACGCCCATTTTGGTGTGGATGCTGATGAAGGCGGGAGCCTCCGCGCCATATGCCGTGCTTGTCGCCGCTGCCGTGCTGCTGGGGCTGAGCGCACAACTGACTACTGGGGTGCTGGAAGTGGTGCCGCGCCTGCACTCACAGGTGGGCCGCCTGCAAGCGATGGACTTGTACGCGGCCTTGTCTCGGCTGGCGCTGCTGGCGGGAGCATTGCTCGCGACGCTGAACGCGGCGGTGGCGGTGCTGGCGGCATCGGTGTCGCTGCTGTTCAAACGCTCGCTGCTGAGCCGGTGGGTGGCGGGAGATGTGGACACGCAGGCGCCGGTGCTTCAGGCCGATCAGGATGAGATTGTCGGCATTGTCAAGTATCAGCTGCCGGTGTCTATTTTCTACTGCGTTCAAGG
>JAABUU010004259.1_pt1 | contig 17074 bp, 8 predicted proteins | sample 5559301 | NCBI WGS metagenome assembly JAABUU01 (sample SAMN10711884, study PRJNA513360) | rock metagenome | isolation source: Antarctica rocks | place: Antarctica: Victoria Land, Richard Nunatak white | reverse complement strand
CCCAAAGGAAGCGCCAAGAGTTGACGAGGTAGCGCCGGAACAGCCGCTGCGGCTCGCAAGCCAGACGCCAGGCCCATTCGAGGCCCGCCGCTTGCATCAACTTCGGCGCGCGGGACCGTGTGCCAGCGAAATAATCCAATCCGGCACCGAAATTGAGAACGTAGCAATCCCCGAGGTCATCGCGGAACCTGTCGGTCCAGACCTCGGATTTCGGAGATCCCAATCCGAGGAACAGGTGGGTGGTGCCATGGCGCCCGATGGACGCCGTCAGCTCCCGCGAGTAGCTGTCGTCTCGTTCGAAGCCGAACGGCGGCACGCGAAACGCGAGGGTGTCGGCCGCAAAGCCGCGCCGTAGCATCTCGGTCCGGATCCTATCCGCCGTCTCGGTAGAGCTGACGACGAAGAACAGCTTGTGCCGCGTCCCAGACACTTGGCCGAGAATGCGCCGGCACAGGTCGGAGCCCGTGACACGCGCCGGGACCGCCAAGCCGCGCAGCTTGGCGTAAAGATAGACCGGCATGCCGTCTGCAGTGATCACCCAGGCTCGCCGATATGCGGTCTTGAATTCGGCGCTGCGCGACATGTTAACCACGTGGTCCAGGTTCGCTGTCGCAACAACGAGCGGACCCTCGCCCGACGGGACCTCTTCACCCGCGATGGTCTGCGCCAGTTCGGCTTCGCCGGCGCTGCTGAACGTCAAGCCGAAGATGGAGTCAACCATGATGCTTCCGCCAAGGTGACGCGCGGCCAGGCCGCGCGGTGTGGATGAGCCGGGGCGCTTCATGGCGTCCGGGACGACAGGCGTCAGGCTTCTGCGGGGTCGCCGAGTCGGATCGAGGCCGTGCTAGGCTCCAGCCGTGTCTGCGGCCGAGCCCGGACCGGGAAGCGCCGCTTCCCCGATCCCAGCACCGGAGAGATCACCGCGAAGGCGGCGAAAAGCCCGAGCAACGCGTACCAGGGCGCCATCTCGCGGCGGTAATTGGCCAGCGCCATGGCATGAGCCAGGGCCACGAACATGATCTCGGCCGCCACGACCGGAGCCTGGGTGAGCCCGGCGACATTGCCGTTGACGATCGCCAGCCCCGCGTTGAAGCAGACCGCGCCGACGACGATCAGGACCGGCAGGAGCGCGAGCCTGTCCGCCGTTGCCGGGCGGGACGCGAAGGCACCGTCTAGAGCTTCAGCTCTCACGGTTCGGCTCCGACGGTGTCGCGCTCTACAACTCCGCGACCAGCCTCACCGGCGGCCGCGAGCCGGTCTGTGGCAGCCTCGTAGGTCCTGGCCGCGAGATGGTCCCGAAGATGGTCACGGAGTTTCAACGCTGCAGCGCGTGCTGCACTTTGGCCGTCGCGTAGGTGGCGAAGCTGGATCGACGCATGGACCACGGACGGTTCCGCCCACACGGCACCGTCCATGTCGGCGAAGGAGAGGTGTCGGTCGCGGACCGGTACGAGGTCGTACTCGACTGGAAAGCATAGGTCGGGACGGGCGAAATCGGTGCTGCCGGACCAGTTGGTAGTGACGACGGGAACGCCGGCCGCGATGGCTTCGGCCAGAGTCAGGCCGAAACCTTCCGAGCGGTGGAGCGACAGATAAGCACTGGCCGTGGCCAAGAACCCGTCGAGCCGCGCCTCGTCCCACACCTCGTCGATCAGCCGGATGTTGCCGGCATCGCCAATCTCGACCATGAGCCTGGCGCGGTCGCCTGGATATTTGCCCCCGTCGCTCACCTTGAGGACGAGTTCGGCATTCTCGTCCGAGCCAAAAGCGCCACGGAAGGCCCGAATGGCCGCGAGCGGGTTCTTGCGCTCGAAGGACGAGCCGAAGTTGAAGATGCTGACTACCCGGAAGCGGTCGACCGCCGGGACTGGCTGCAGTTCCGTGCGCAGCGGCACCGGATGAGGGACCACCAGCACGGGCTTGTCGGTATGACGCTCGACGGCGCGCTTGCAGAAGGATGACGGCACCATGACGGCGTCCACGAAACGGATCGTCTCGATCCACTCGCGCGGCAATGTCTCCAACTCCCAGGCCCAGTAGCCCACATTAAAGGTGCGCAGGAACCGCAGCGGGTTGGCCCGCATGATGCCCGGCAACAGCATGGGAGGGTTCAAGTGATAGATCGACAGCTGGGCAGGACCACGCTTCTCGGCAGAAGCCGGAAATGAAAGGCCGTCGTCGCTCTGGTAGAGACTCCCCACGTCGACGCCCGACACGCCGTAGCCGGCTCCCCCGAGCGCGTCCATGCAGAGCCGCGCCGACTTGCCGAGCCCGGACGAGGACGACAGAAGACCCACGACACGCAGATCATGAAGGTGGGACGGCCACCTGTGTGCCGGACGGGGCAGGATGAGCGGCAGCACGGAGCGGCGGGCAGCCCGTGCGACGGGCGTCACGGCCCGGCGGAGGGTCATCTTGAGGCCGAGCGGCGCATTCATGCCGAAAATGCCGGGCTGTTAGACCGTGCGCGGCGGAGCACGCGTCGCTGCAGGCCCCGGTCGCCACTGCGGGCCTTGTTGAGCACCGCCGCGACGATCCGGTTCGCGACAGTCTCCGATGTCGCGAGCGCGCGCTCGACATCGTCGATGGTGGTTCGGCCAAACTCGGTGACGACCACGAAAGTGTCGACGAAACGCGCGACCGCCTGGGAGTCGACCGAGGTATCCGGGACGACATTCATGATCGCCCACCTTTGCTCAAAACGATCAAAGAAATAAAGAGGAGGCTTGATACGCTCGCTCTCATAGACTTCAGCTATTCACGATCGAGCCACTCAGCCCCTCGAACCGGTTCCATGACTTCCAATCCCGCAAGTCGCTTGAGATGTTGTTTAGTCGATGGCAAGACGTTTGATCCCTTGTGGCGGGTCGCGCATTAACAAGGCGAGGGTTGTGAATGCCGATCGCCGTGGGATTATGCATGTATATGGACCGCGAACGGAGCTGTAAAGCGTCGAGGGCCAAAACGCCGAGCAATTTTAGAATTTTGTCATTGATTGCGTCCACCATGGCACGGTCACTCACACGTATTGTGAGAACAACCCAACAAATTAACCAAAGCTCACTTGTGTGGACCTACGTCATAGAAGGAGCCACAGCTTCCTTATGGCTCTTCATCTCGTTATATCCGCCCGAACCCCTTACCAGATGCTCGGCCGACGGGAACCAAAGCGGAAAGTGTAGATTAAGGGCATCAGTGGCTTTTTATGCGGTGCACAGGATGCCGGTTGAGCCGTGCCTCGCAGCACGGTTTCCAAGCTCGACGAACTAGCCTACGGGCGCGCTACTCCGGAGCATTTAGTATGTCGATGAAGGACGCTGACCTCATGCAGGTCAGAAAATTTGGGCAGGCAAAGCTCAATGTCGCGACGCTGGCCGGTTCGAGACCGTTCCGGTCGTACGACTCGGGGCAGGATGTGTCCCGCGACCGGGCAAGATCGCACGACATCGTGGCCGCCAGGAGCAAAAGGGCTTTCGATGTATCCATGGCGCTCGTGTTTTTAATGACGCTGGCGCCGGCACTCCTGCTCATCGCGGCTCTGATCAAGGGCACGTCGCGCGGTCCGGCGCTGTTCCGGCAGAAGCGGTATGGAACCAACGGCGAATTATTCGAGATTTGGAAATTCAGGACCATGTACATGACGCTAGGCGACCAGCAGGGCGTCAAGCAGACGCGGGACAATGACCCGAGGGTTACGCCGTTCGGACGTTTTCTGCGGCGGACGAGCCTTGATGAGCTGCCCCAAATGGTTAACGTCCTCACTGGCGACATGTCCCTGATCGGTCCGCGGCCGCACGTTCCCGGGATGTTGGCAGGCGGCGTCTTGTACGAGGAACTAGTGCCGATCTACCACCAGCGCCATGTGATCCGCCCCGGCATCACCGGGCTCGCCCAAGTTTCGGGCTTCCGCGGCAGCACGGAAGACGCGGAACACGCCAAGGCCCGCGTCGATCATGACCTGCTGTATATCGAGACTTGGTCGTTCATCCTCGACCTCCGAATCCTGTTTCGGACCGTGTGGCGGGAGCTGGCGGGCGGTACTGGCTACTAGGGCCCACGGGTATAACTACCGGGGAGCAACGGTACGGAGAGGCAACGGCGTAACGCAGTGAACTCGGAACGAGGGCGAGCTGCGGACTAGTATGAGACCTGAGCGGCGAGGATCGCGCGGCGCAACCGCCTGGGCTCCCATTTACCGAACGTGTATAAAGAGAAGACGTGTGTTCTTGGCCGTGATCATAGAATTAGGACGTAGGAAGTGCAAATTGTCGATCAATCATTAGGAGACCTGGCCTATTTCCCGATGAAGGCGAAACAGGTCGATCTCTGGATTTGGGGGTTAGACAATCCGGTTCCACCGCAACTCGCCGCCGCTCTGTCGAATGAGGAGCGGACGCGGCTGCTTTGTTTTGCGGCGCCAGTTCACGCGTCCCGTTCCTTGAGTGCAAGAGCAATTCTTCGAGGCATCCTCGCCCGCTATGTCGGGCTGCCACCCGGAGCATTGCAGTTCAGCTACGGACCTCACGGCAAGCCGGCCCTATGCGGCATCCACCAGCCCGTCCCTTATTTCAACCTCAGCCATAGCGGCCATATAGCCGCATTGGCGCTCTGCTGGGACGCCGAACTCGGTATAGACATTGAGCTGAGGAGACCGATCAAGGAGGATGTAGCCGCGTTTTTTTCGGTCCGAGAGCGACAAGCTCTGGCAGAGCTGAGTGAAGCTGATGCTCTTCGCCGGTTCTATCATCTCTGGACCTGCAAGGAAGCGCTACTCAAGGCGCTCGGATCGGGTCTCGCCGTTGCGCTAGATCGGCTCGAAATCGCCATCGTGCCGGATCACCCACCACAGATTTTGGATCTGAATGGTGATCTCGAGGCGGCTCGCCAGTGGCAATTACGTCAATTCGAGCCCGCAGCTGGCTTCGCTGGCGCATACGCAGTCCGCTCGGCGCAGTGTTCGCTGAGGCTGATGAACTTGGCGTCCATGTCCGACGCATGTGCGTGATCCGAAGGTGCCGACCGTCATCCACGTCATTCAGTTGCTCCGCATTTATCGCGGCGCAAGGGTGAAGGATCGAGGTCATCGATCTCGGCCAACAACGGCCGAAGAAATTCAGCAACGTGGTAAATTCCTGGTTCCTGGAACATATCGCTGTGCCACCCGGGAATGGCGCGGAAAGCAAGTCGATGCTTGGCCAACGGACCCCATCCCATTTGCTTGTCCGCAAAGCGGGTGCTCATTTGATCGCTTTGCAAAACTGCAAGTATTCCGTCGGCCGGCGCCGGGTTGTAAGCGCGTCTGGCATCGAGCAGATGCGCTAGGAACCACGGGCTCTCCCAGTCTTCCAAGTTCGTCGGCTCATATTTGATGATACCCGTCAACGTCGCGAACTCCGGGATGCCGGTTCTCAGGATTTTTGGAAAGCCATCCAATATCTGTGAAAACCTAATTTGACCCCTGCGAAACGCGCGGATCTGAGCAGAGAGCTTCTGCCGATATCGTCCACCCCGATGGCAAATTTCATTCCACTGAAAGTTTAGGTTGAGGACAACCTGCCTGAAAGCGGGCAATCGCGCTCGAAACCCAGGCGCCCACGCATCCGCGAGAATGACTAGGGGAACCTTCTCCCCGGCCCGCCTCAGTTGCTGCGCGCTCTCGTATGCAAGGTCTCCTGCGACGCACAATCCCATGAGAACATAAGGCCCTCTAGGGCGCGCTATCCGAATGAGACGGACATAATCCGCAGCAATTTCTTCCAGCGTTCGGGGTTCCAACACCCGCGGGTTCTCCGGATCGAACATCTGAACGCCTAGGACTGGGCGGTCCGCCCCCAGACTTTGGGCCAGGTTATAATACGTCACGGAATTGTTTATCGCGATGATCGGCGTCCGTGATCCATCAGCCTGGATGGGGACGATCTTCCATTCATCAAACTTCTGCTCTTCGATGGCGATGCAGCCTGCAAATGCACGCAAAGTCGGTGAGGAAAAAAGGGTTGAAGCGCTGAGTTTCTGACCAAACGTGGCCGTCACCTTGGACAGCATCCGCAGGGCCGACAGCGAATGTCCCCCGAATTCGAAGAAGTTTGCATCGGCGGTTATCGTGTCGACGCCGAGCACCTCCTTCCAGATCTCCATCAAGAGGCGCTCGGCGTTGGAAGCGGAATCTCGTGAGGATGATGAAAGGGGCGAAGGTGTCCCGCCTGCTAGAGACTTAGCCAGAGCTAGCCTGTCGATTGAGCCGCCCGACGTGCGTGGGAGCATCATCCGGACGTCGATCCTGACCGGGAGATGCGCTTCAGGCATGGTTCGACGGAGAAAAGCCGTCAGGATCGTTGGAACGGCATCGAGGGAACCCTCGAAGTTGGAGCGTAGGGTGACGACGGCGTACGGCGCCGAGACGCCGTCTCCGGCCTCACGGGTTACCACGGCCGCCGTGTCGATGTCTGGATGGCGCAGCAGCGCCGTCTCGATCATAGCTGCGGCGTCCTGCTTGCCTAATGCGCCAGCATGCCGCCCGCGAAGGGCAAGCCCAGAAAGTCTAAAATCCGGCTTTTCCACAGCCAGTTTGAGGACAGCGAGCCAGAGCTCCAGAATCGTCTCGCCGGTGCTCCTGTCGAAGAGATCCGTGTTGTATTCCAGCGCGATGCGCCAGCCGGTTGTCGGCCAGTGCACCATGAAAAAATTTAGATCGTAGAGCGAACCAGCCGAGAGCGACGGCTGGCCGAGTAGTTCGAACGTGCCGTAACGCGCATCATCCATCACGTCCTGCAGCACCGTGAAATTGACCGAGATCAATGGCATCCGACTCGGATCGCGAGGAGGCTTGAGAAGCTCAACGAGCATATGGAAAGGCATGCCTCGATGGGCCAGCGCGTCCTGCACAGTTTGGTTCACCCGCTTCAGGCATTCAAGGAATGTCAGATCTCCGGACGTGTCGAGGCGAAGTACCAGATTATTGATGAACACACCAATGAGATGTTCTAGGTCCGGATCATCACGACCGGCGATTTGTGTCCCGATGCAAAGATCCTCGCATCCCGTATAGTGGTGCAGGACCGCCGCAATCACGGCGCAGCCAAAGCTGAACAGCGTCAGCCTTTGTTGCTTTATCCGCTGCATCATTTGATCGGTCAGCGTGCCCGGGACGAATGCCGCAACGATCTCGCCGTTATAGGTCGACTGCGTTGGTCGCTCGCGATCGCCTGCCACTTCGAAATAGGGCGCTCCGGCCAATTGGTGGCGCCAGTAACTCTTCTCTCGTTCGAACTGGCCGCTTGCAAGGTATGCCTTCTGCCATGCGGCGAAATCGCCGTATTGCAGAGGCAGATCGGGCAAACCATAGGGCTGATGATCGGCGTCCATCGCCGCTGCAATGACGCCGAATTCCTGGCTGATCAGGCGAATCGACCAACCATCAAACGCGATCTGATGAATCGTCACCAGCAATAGAGCGTGATCAACCGCCAGACGGAGAAGCGTTACCCGGATGAGCGGCACTTTGGCTAAATCGAAGGGCCTGTGGGCTTCGAGCCGTCCCAATCGCAATGCCTCGTCAAGACGCTGGTTCTGAGGAAACATCGTCAGGTCGATTTCCGACAGCTTGAAGTCCGATCTCGGCACGACCTGCTGCAACGGTACGCCGTCCTCTTCGACGAACTGGGTCCGCAGGGCCTCGTGCCGCTCGATGATGACGCGGAACGCCTTCTCGATCGTGACCGGTCGGAAAAGGCCTTTAAGCTCCCAGCGCAAGGCGACGTTGAGAGCCGGATTTCCAGGGCTCATCGCATTGATGAACCAGCAGCGTTCCTGAGACGAGGAACAGGGAAAAACCATCAGCTCGCTAATCGGAGCGGCCTGAGCCTGCGACGGGTGCACGAGACGTGACGTCATCGGGTGGTCGCTCCTAGAGGGCGGGCGGTGCGGCGGAACGATTGCAGAGAAGGCGCCGCCGCTTCGTCGCTCGTGGCACGCGGGGTCGCGGCGGCGTCGGCAAGAGTGCGGACTGTTGGACACTGCATGACGTTCGCGGCCTCAAGAGCAAAGCCTTGCTCCCGCATCCGCGAGGCGATTCGGAACACGTGAATGGAGTCCCCCCCGATCGCGAAAAGGTTATCATCAATACCGACGTCTGGGACCTGCAAAGCGTCACTGAAGATCCGGACCAGTTGAGCTTGCAGCGGAGTTTCAGGCGGCAGTACCGTCCGGTGAGCCGGAACTGCCGTCGCCACCGGCAAGGCGCCGCGGTCGAGCTTGCGGTTCGGGGTGAGCGGCAACGCGTCCAGGCTCATCCAGAGTGTCGGCACCATGTAATCTGGCAAACGCGCGGCCGCATAATTCTTCAGACTGGATGGTTCCAGCGAGATATCCCCGGCAGGAACGAAATATGCGACGAGTCTCGGCTCGGAGCCCACGTTGCTGAGCGACACGGCAACCGCGGCCACGCCAGGGCAGGCGCACACGACGGCTTCGATTTCCTCGAGTTCGATCCGAAAGCCACGAAGCTTTACTTGCGTATCGGCGCGCCCCATGAGTTGGATCGCGCCATCGGCCAGACGCTTGGCCCGGTCCCCTGTACGGTAAAGCCGCCGCTGCTCGCGGCCAGGCAGCGAGACGTTGCGGAAGGATTGAGCCGTGAGGTCAGCGCGACCCAAATACCCCTTGGCGAGCCCTGCGCCACCGATAAACAGTTCGCCCGCAACGCCGATCGGCACAATCTGGTTGCTGGCGTCGAGCACGTGAATCTGCGTGTTAAGAATAGGCGTTCCAATGGTGACCAGGTCGGAACCTGGTAAGACTTCACCCGCACTCGACCAGATCGTCGTTTCAGTAGGCCCGTAGAGGTTCCATAAGGCGCCACCTCCTTCCAGCAGCCTGTCCGCGAGATCACGGGACAAAAGCTCCCCGCCGCACAGCATCGCAAAACCAGGGCGGGATCGAAACCCGGCCTCAAGCAACATCCGCCACAGCGATGGCGTAGCCTGAACCACCGTAGCCTGCGACGTCCCAATCCTCTCGACCAGTCGGAAGCCGTCCGTGACCTCGGCACGATCTGCGATCACCACGCGCCCGCCAGTAGCAAGCGGCAGTAGTAATTCGGCAGCCGCGATGTCAAACGAGATCGTTGTCACGGCCAGGAGCGTGTCCGCCGAAGTGAAGCCCGGCTTGCGGGCCATCGACCACAGCAGATTGGTGAGTGAATGATGCGCGACCTCGACGCCCTTGGGCTTCCCCGTCGACCCCGAAGTGAAGATCACGTAGGCGGTACCCTCGGCCCCGTTCGCCGGGAAACGTGGTAAGGGTGCGTCGGAGTGCGACAGGATTTCGTCCCTGTCTGTGGCGAGCTCGATCACCGGCACGTAGGTCAAAGTCGCCGCGACGTCGAGAGAGTCGCAAACGAGCGCCGCGATCTGGGCGTCTTCGAGAATGGTCCGCAGCCGCGCCGCCGGTTGCTGGGTGTCTAGGGGTACATAGGCATGCCCGGCCTTGAGGATCGCCAGCAGCCCGACGAGGAGGTCAGGCGAGCGCGACACCCCGAGGGCGATGCGGCCTCCCGCTCCCGGCACGATCGCGCCGATGTGGCGCGCCAGGCGATTGGCGCGCTTATCAAGTTCGCCGTAGCTCACAGCCATATCCCGCCACATGACGGCGACCGCATCCGGTGTCCGCAAGGCCTGCGCGCTGACGAGGTCCTGCACGGGCCGCTGGTCGAGGTCACCCGAACCCGTGTCGTTGAGGGTGCGAAGAAACCAATCCTGTTCCTCTATAGACAGCAGGGGCAGAGCCGAGAGCGGCACCAACGCATCGCCAGCGATCGCGGCCAGCAGCGTCCGGAAATGTCCCATCCAGCGTGCGATCGTTGTCTCGTCGAAAAGATCGGTGCTGTAGTCGCAGTCGATGCGGATGCCGTCAGCAAGTTCGATGAAGTTAATGAAAAGGTCGAAGTTGCTGAAGGCTTTGCCGTTAGGGACTATCTTCATCCTCAGCCCCTCCGGTTGCGGCGCCGCGACCAGCTTTTCTAGGTTGAACTGGATCTGGGTGAGCGGCAGTCGGCTCTGGTCTCGCGGAACGCCCAATCGGTGGACGAGCGTCCCGTAAGTATAATCTTGATGCTCGTAGGCTTCCAGAACGCTACGCTTGGTCGTTTTGAAATGTTCGCCGGCGGACGAGTCCAGATGCAGATGCGAGCGTACCGGCAGCAGGTTCACGCAATGGCCGACAAGTCCGTCCAGGCCGGCCAAGTTCTGCCCTGCAGTAGGCACAGCGATCACGACGTCGTCATGCCCGGCGAGGCGCCCCACGAGAATCTGGAAAGTTGAGAGCAGCGTAACGAACAGGGTGCAGCCCTGTCGTGCGCCTGCTGCCTTCGCGGTCCGAAGCAGATCCGCGCCGATCGCGTCGCTGAAGGTTGCACCGCGGAAAGACTTACGGGGCGGTCGTGGCCGATCCGATGGCAGGTCTAGCGGTGCGGGCAAGGTCGCATATTTCTTGAGCCAGAAGGCTTCGGCCTTGCGGCTTCCCCCGTCTGGCTTCGCCTTGCCAACGGCGTACCGACGAAACGATGGCGCCGCGGGCAGATCCACCGAGCCGCCCTGCCGTCGAGCCGCGTAGCAGGCCATGATCTCGCTTACCATCACGTTCATCGACCAGCCGTCACAAATGATGTGATGAGCCGTCAGGACCAGGACGTGGCGTGCCTCGGTACAACGCGCGAGCGTCGCCCGCACCAGCGGGCCTCCGGCAAGATCGAAGGGCCGACAAGCATCACTGGCGAGCAAACTCGCCAGGGCCTTCGGAGTATCGCCGGAGTCGCTGAAATCGACGTACGGGAGCTCAATGGCCGATTCGGAAGCTACATGCATCCTCTCGCCCTCCCGGCCGAAGCTTGCACGGAGTGAATCGTGGCGCGCTACCACGTCGTCCAGCGCTTGCGTGAGGGCGTTGACGTTGAGCTCCCCGATGAATTCAAGACTGACCGACTCATTAAAGGCGCACGAAGCGTGGTTGCCGAGTTGGGCTGCGAGCCAGATCTCCTTCTGCGGCTCCGTCCAAGGTACTACGTCGGGTAAGGGATCCTCAATGACGACTTCCAGCGGGATTGCTTCGAGTGGAAGCTTCGGGCCGGACGATAGAATACCGACCGCCTGGAGAGCATCGAGGCTCTTCGTAAATACATCAAGAATATGATCAATGTCGCGAGCGCTGTGCTCCGTCGTTAGAAAGCAAGGAAAGCCTTCCTGGACATGCACGCCGAGGAGGCGTGCATGATGGAAGAAGAGGCTGGCGAGCCGATCTTCGTTCCCGAAATTCAGGTAGAACCAACTGCTGAAGGCCTCAGCCCGGGTTGCAATACCGCACCGTTCGAGCTTGGCATTGAGCCGGTCCACGAGACCCGCAGTCCGCGATGCGAGTTCACGCTGCAGCGCCGGACCCTTCGCCTCGATGTGTCGAAGCACGGCTCGCGCGGCGGCTAGCGCGAGCGGATGCCGGACAAAGGTCCCGGCGAAGAACGTCGGCGCAATTTCCGGAGAGGAATTATCCCCATAGCGCCACTGGCCGCCATCGAGGGCATCCATGAACCGCGCTTTTCCGGCCAAGATCCCGATCGGCATGCCGCCCCCGACGACCTTGCCGTATGTGGCGAGATCGGCGCTAATGCCGAGCGCGACCTGCATGCCGCCAGCCTGCACCCTGAACCCTGTGACGACTTCGTCAAACACCAGAGCACAGCCGGAGGCCTCCGTGATGGTCCGAAGCTCCTGGATGAAAGCGTGCGGCAGAAATGCAGGGCGGCGGCTCTGTACGGGCTCCACGATCACTGCCGCCAAGTTTTCGGAGTTGGTCCGGATCCACTCTAAGCTCTCGGGCGTGCCGTAAGGCAGCACCACCATATTGGCGACGGATGTGTCGGGAATGCCAGACGCTGCCGGCAAGGCGCCGGGCGAGTCGCTCCGGCCGAAGCTCTTAACCAAGACCTCGTCGAACTGTCCGTGATAAGCCCCAGCGAATATGACGACGCGGTCGCGGCCCGTTACGGTTCTGGCAACACGCATCGCCGCCATGATGGCTTCCGAACCCGTGTTGCAGAAGGTGACACGCTCGTTGCCGGTCATCCGGCTGATCATGCCGGCGACCTCGCCAGCGAGAGGCGATTGCGGCCCAATGGGGAAACCCTGCTCCATTTGTTCGGCTATGGCGCTCACGACGAAATCAGGCGCATGACCGAATGCAGTCTGGCCATAACCGTTGACGAGATCGACATATTCATTGCCGTCAACGTCCCAGATCTTGGACCCTTTGGAGCGGGCGCATAGAATGGGGTAGACCAGCTCCTTCCACTCGCGCCGAAATCCTGCCGCCGCACGAGGGTCGGCCAAAACCCCACGGGCGTCCTGCGTCCCCTGTTTCGACCCCGGCGTGCGTGCATTGTAGCGCGCCGTAAGGTCGTCGATGAAGGTTTGCTGGGCCGGTGTGGTTGCGGGGGCCGCGCCGGAGGCGCCCGCGCGATAAGCGTATAAGCGGGACGATGTGGCTTGTTCGACAGGTGGGAGAGGTGCGGATCGTGCCGCCAGCGATCCGGTTGCAGATGGGAGCGTCGGGAGCGGCCCCAAAACAGACAGCCCCGGAACCGAGCTTTTGAGAGCCTGGAATTGCTGCGCAAACAGGCTCTGCATCGTCGTCAGCTGCTGCTGGAATAACGAGTGCAGCCCAGCGTGGCCAGCGCCAGCGCCGTCTAGCCGATCCATGACGGGAGCGGACAAGGTGCTGGCGCCGGCGGTCGGCTGAGAGCCTAACTGCGCGATCGGGGCCGGAGCGACCGGCATTGCGGCCCGCGGCGTCTGTCTGTCGAGATGGTCCGCGAGTGCCGCAATTGATGACAGATCGCCCAGCAGTTGGCGAAACGTCACCGCCACGCCGAAGATCTTCTGAATCCGCGTCGCGAGCTGAGCCAGAAACAAAGAGTCGAAACCAAGCTCCAGGAAGCTCGTCGCCGCACCGCCGTCTTCAATTCGTTCCCCGGACAGGTCCTCTAGCGTAGACGCGATCTTGGCTCTGATCTCGGAGAGACGCGGAACGGGTGGGATCGGCTCGGTCGATGCAACGGGCAGCGGAGGCACGAACATATCGGTTCCTATCGCAGTAGACTTGGGTAGAACATGAGGGATGCGGGGTCCGCGGCCTTCTTCGAGGCTTGTGACTGCCTTTTCGCGGGTGCCGGGCTTTGGCGCAGCAATCCAATGGCTCTCTCGTTCGAAGGGGTAAGTCGGCAGGGGCACGCGCCGATGGCGACCGCCGTTGACCTCATTCCAAAGCGGGTTAACGCCGGCGACCCACAACCGGCCGAGTGCCGTCAGCATCGTCCCATGGTCGTCGGATTCGGTCGAGGCATCCCGCAGCGAGGCCACGATGTCCCGAATGGCGCCTTTCTGGAGGGAGTGTGCGGCGAGGTCGCCGAGAGTACGCCCCGCCCCGACTTCGAGGAGAATGGGCGTCGCTTCGCTGGCCACTGTCGCGACTGCGTCCGAGAATCGGACGCAGTCGCGACAGTGGCGCGCCCAGTACAGGGCCGACACGGCTTCGTCCGGGTCGATCCACTTTCCGCTCACACCCGAAACGAAAGGTATTTGGGGCTGGCGCAAGCTCAAGGTTTCAATATGCGAGGTTAGTGTGGCCGCAACAGGATCCATCATGGCCGAATGGAAAGCATGCGACGTTTGCAGCCGACGGTGCATGACGTTGAGGCCGGTCAGCACCTGTTCCAAAGCTTGGACGGCCTGGTAGGTGCCGGAGGCGACGCAACTGCGCGGACCATTGACGGCCGCGATATCGACATCCTCTCGCAACAGGCCGCTGAGCTCCGCTTCTGACAGGCGTACCGCCAGCATTGCGCCTGGCTGGCAGTCCTGCATCAGGCGTCCTCGTGCCGCGATCAACCCGAGTGCGTCCTCGAGCGAGAAGACGTCGGCAAGGGTTGCGCAGACGAGTTCGCCGACGCTGTGCCCGACCATCGCGGCCGGTTCTACTCCCCAGCTTATCCATAGCCGGGCCGTCGCATACGCGGTCAGAAACAGAGCGGGTTGGGTAAAAATCGTGGACCGCAGTGTCCCATCCGCGTCACCATCGCCCTGGCTCTCGTCGTAAATAAGGGCTCGCAGATCCCGACCGAGCGAGGGCTGCAGGATATTCGCCCCTATGTCCATGATGTCGCGGAACACGGGCTCTCTCTCGTAAAGGCCCCGCCCCATTCCCGAATACTGCGCACCTTGTCCAGGAACCATGAAGACGATTGGCGGGATCGCGCTTCCCTTGGGTCGTCCGCGCGAGGGAACTTGGCGGCGCAACTGCGCGATAGCATCCAGACGATCGTGGCAGACGATGGCGTCGCGGTGGTCAAAGGCGCGGCGACCCTGCTGCAAAGTGTGTCCGACATCGCTCATCGACAAAGACGCGTGGGTTTCGAGATGCGCCGCGAGCGCGGCTTTGCTACGCACGAGCGCAACCTCGGTCCGGGCCGAAACGGGCAAAATCACAGCCGGCCCCCCGGCTCTGGATGCAGCCGTGCCGGCGGCACCGGGCGCTTCCTCGATCACGACGTGAACATTCGTGCCACCTACACCGAGAGCAGTAACCCCGCCCCGTCTTGGCATCCCGACGGGGGCGGTCCAGGGTTGGAGCGTAGTATTGATGTAAAAGGGGCTGTGTTCGATGTCTAAGAACGGACTGGGCCGGTTGAAATTCACGAGTGGGGGAATGACACCGTCCCGGACCGCCAAAGCAGCCTTAATTAGGCCTGTCACGCCGGCCGCCGCGTCGAGGTGGCCCACATTGGCTTTCACGGAGCCGAGAGCACAAAAGCCTTGCTCATCTGTTGTGGCACTGAACGCCTTGACCAGGGCCGTGAACTCGATCGGGTCCCCCAGTGGGGTGGCGGTCCCGTGGCATTCGATGAAGCCGATTGACCGCGCCTCGACGCCGGCGAACGCATGGGCCGTGGCGACGACATCGGCCTGCCCGTGGATGCTCGGGGCCGTGAATCCCACTTTGCGAGACCCGTCATTGTTCACCGCAGCCGACCGGATAACGGCATGGATGTGGTCGCCGTCCGCGAGGGCGTCGTCGAGGCGTTTCAATAGCACCGCGGCTGCCCCGCTGCCGAACACCGTTCCGCTCGCGTCGGCATCGAAGGGGCAACAGCGGCCGTCGCGAGACACCATGCCGCCTTGCTGATGCATGTATCCGCGCTTCTGCGGAAAGGTGATCGAAGCCCCTCCGGCCAACACCATATCCGACTGGCGCAGGTGCAGGCTCTGACAGGCCTGAACGACGGCCGTCAGAGACGTGGAGCAGGCGGTGCCGAGCGTGACGGCAGGTCCCCGGAGATCCAGCTTATAAGCTACCCGCGTAGCCAGGAAATCCTGTCCCGCCCCAACCAGCATCGGGTAATTGCCGACCTGAAAGTTGCTGGTGAAATCCTCTATCGTCGCGCGGTCCGCGCAGACGTTATTGAGGAAGTAGGTGTTCATGCTGCATCCGGCAAAAACCCCGATGGCGCCAGGATAGGCAGCCGGATCGTAACCGGCGGACTCGAGGGCTTCCCACGCGCATTCCAGGAACACCCGATGTTGCGGGTCGGTGAGAGCCGCTTCACGCGGGTACATTCCGAAAAAGTCGGCGTCGAACAGATCGACTGCATCGACAATCGAGCGCGCTGGCACAAAGTCCGCACAGGCTCGCTCCTGGGCAGTGAAAGCGTCTTCCAGTTCCCCGTCCTCGAACCGACTGATCGAATCGACCCCGTTTCGAAGATTGTCCCAGAATTCATCCACGCTGGCGGCGCCAGGGAAGCGACCGGCCATCCCGATAATGGCAATGGGACTGCCTGACGCGAGGTGGGTCGAGACCTTGGGATTGTGCATATTCATAGGGCAACCCTGTCAGGATTGGTTCGCGTGACTAGCGACGGGGCCACGGACGATCCTGGCTGAACGTGGCTCATGCTTGGCTGGCCTGCTCGGGTCGGCTTCGCCCCAAATAGCTGGCAAGCTCACGGACGTTGGTGTGCGCGAAAAGGGCCATCAGTGGGATGTTCGACTGAACTGTTGACTGGAGTTCCGCGTGCACAGCAAGCAACTGCAGCGAGGTGCCGCCGAGATCAAAAAAGTTTGATCCCCGATCCACCGCCGAAAGCTCAAGAACTCGGCTCCAGATCTCGGAAATGACCTCCTCCAACTTGGAATGGGGGCGTGCGGCTAGGGCCTGACGTTGCCGTTGTTCCGGGACCGGAAAAGCATCACGGTCCACTTTCCCGTTCGGCGTCAGCGGAAAGGCGTCCAGCACCATGATTTCGGCAGGGATCATATGTTCCGGAAGTGCCCGGCGCAGTCGCGCTAATGCCGCTGCCGTCCTCGAAGCAACTGCATTCGATGGCCATGGCGTCGAAGGCTTTAAATAGGCGGCTAGTTGCTTACCACCAGCCGCGGTTTGGCGCACCACCGCGACAGCATCGGCCAGCGTGCCATCGGCCCGAAATGAATTTTCAATCTCTTCCAACTCCACACGTTTCCCGTTGATTTTCACCTGACGATCCATCCGGCCACAAAATTGAATGACGCCGTCGGGCCGGCGTCGTCCGAGATCGCCGGACAGGTAGAGCCGATCGTAGGGTGGCGCTCCGAAAGGACTCTGGATGAACTTCTCAGCGGTCAAATCGGGTCGTTTCAGGTACCCCTTTGAAAGCCCGTCACCGGCGCAGCAGACCTGACCGATCTCGCCGTCCGGGACAGGGCAGAGATCCGGGCCGAGAAGATGCACTCGCGTGTGACTGATCTCTCGGCCGACAGGGATCGCCACCCCCTCCCATCCGGAGCGGGGGACGGGGTAACAGCAGGTGAATGTGGTGTTTTCGGTCGGGCCGTAGCCGTTGACGATCTGGCAGTCGGTCAAAGCCGCGTAGGCTCGTCGAACATGTGCTGGCGACAAAACATCCCCGCCCGCCAGGATATAACGGAGCGGGCGCAACCCATTTAGTTTGCGGTCGACCAGGAGATTAAACAGACCCGCCGTGAACCATGCC
>JAABUU010004258.1_pt1 | contig 17088 bp, 21 predicted proteins | sample 5559301 | NCBI WGS metagenome assembly JAABUU01 (sample SAMN10711884, study PRJNA513360) | rock metagenome | isolation source: Antarctica rocks | place: Antarctica: Victoria Land, Richard Nunatak white | reverse complement strand
AAACCCAAGACAGTCGACCAAGAGGCAGCCCCTTTGCTGATGATAATGATGATGATGATTTGCCACAATCAGATGAGTTTCTGCCTGAGCCGTCTCTCAGGGAAGGCATGGGAGAAGGGTATAGGCACAACGTTACAGAGGTTCTCAGGGATGCCTCTAGTATGCCAAATGGGCACAGGTCAACCTAGCTGCTGACTTGTAGGGGTATATTGCATGACTACATAACCCTAAAAATATAGTCAACCTAGCTGCTAATGTAGATACTACTGATGTAGATGCTTCTAGGAAATCACCTTGATGCCTCGTTTCCTGAATGGTGTGTGAGTGGTTGCCAGGCCAATGCTTTACCTGGTCAATGTGTATGCAGTCAGCATGCATGGCTGTACATTTGCCAATCATGGTTGCCTGCTGTCCAATATTTAGTTTGCAGAGATGGGCAATAAATGAATATAGTGTAGGGTTTAGTAAGAGAAGAGAAGAGAAGTCTGCGCCTGTTGGCGATTATAACTGAAGCCTCCCAGTGCTGCAGCTAAAGCAGTGTAGAGATGAAAAGGCGCGGATAGCCCTTGTTGTTTGATAGGTTTGATTTGTAACACGTAGCTGACATGTGACGGACTGCCAGGGCAGTGCAGTGCATCACATAAGCAGAGGGGGCATGTACTTGGAATTGAGCAAGCCGATGAGAGTGACATGACAGTGAGATGTTTGAGTGTACCTTCCCTCAGCTTTACCTGTACCTTCCCTCAGGTGTTGCTCTGTTGGTAGTACAAAGGGGCTATAGCTGTGTGAAGACTGTGACGGACGCTACGCGTGTCACGCAATGCGAGAGCCAGCACGGACAGTAAGTTGTCAAGCAGTTTGCATCAGCTTCAGGCTCACGCATGCGTCAAGCCCCGCGAGTCAGTGTTTTAACGTTGCTCGTGCTATCAGGATCCGTCTCCAAGTTGACCGAAGCCTAACCATACACAAGGGTAACAGGTGAGACCTCTCACGGAAAGTTGGGCTGATTGCTTTTCCAGGTTGTAAAGATGAGGCTTATAAGCTTAAGCTTGTCGCTGTCGGTGTGGAGGCAATGCGAGATGTTAAGTGTTGCGATGGTGCGATTCTACACGCTGCAGGATCACTTCAGTCCATTCGCCGGCGCCATGTGCACTCGACACGACAGTCCAGAACCGGAAGCGGCTGTGTCACTACCAGACCTCTGCCAGAACGTGCCGAGACTGGTAGAGCTCCTCAGCGCTGGGTCTGCGGGCGTACTGCTGGCGACTTGTTCGCAATTGCGGGAAGCTGTATGCCCACTCGTCACAAAGATCACTGTGACCGTGCCAGACAAGTCAATCGGGGTCGACTTCAGCGTGCTGCTTAACAGCAGGTGGTCCAGTATCCAGAGTCTTACGCTCAACAGTCGCGAAGTCAGCGAACAGAGCATACATCAAATTTTCAGCGCAGGGTGGCCATACATGACCAGCCTGACTTTTGATCACTGCAGCTTTGGACCGCAGACTGCCTCGTTTCTGGCACAGGCCCAATGGCCACTACTTCAGACTCTTGATTTGGCTGCTACCAGTCTTGGCTTTGGCGGGTTGAAAGAGCTTGTTAAGGGAAAGTGGCCTCACCTGCAGGTCCTATGTCTCCGGTCATGTTCACTCAAAGCTGAGGCAATGCCTTGCCTCTCTCATGCAGACTGGCCTGAATTGAGGCACCTGTGCCTAGATGACAATGATCTGGATCTTGTTGAACGGGTACCTGGCCCTGAGTATGGAGTCGCCTGGCAACATGACTCTGGCTTTGCAGCAATGAGTGAGCTTGTCGAATGCAATTGGCACAAGCTGGAGAAGTTGAACCTTGATAATACAAACATAGCTGCCAAGGGGTGCCATGTACTAAGACAGTCGCACTGGACAAATTTCAGGCATTTGACAATGTGTAATGTTGGATCTTACGATCTGTCAGAACTGTCAAAGACAGACTGGCCATTGTTGTCTGGCTTAGATATATCTCAATGCCAAGGTAGCTTAGCAGAGAGCATTCCGGATTTGATTGCAGCAGATTGGCCATTACTTGCACATCTGGATATATCTGACTGTTGCGTGGGCGAGGAAGGTTTAGCATTGCTTGCTGAGGCCTATTGGCCTCACATGAAGTCCCTGTACATTCAAGACAATCACAGCAACAAGACTTGGTATAGTGCATCAGTAGCGCCTGATGTTTCCAGGGTTGTCAGAATGCTGACCATTGCGGATTGGCCTTTGATTGAGAACTTGGACATTTCAGGCTGTCCTCTGAATGCAGAGGCAGCAGAGCTGTTGATCACATGCCCATGGTCTCATTTGCGGCATTTGAGATATTCTTGTACTTACGAAGATGAGAGTGTCTTTTCAAAATGGTTCCAGAGCACCTGGTCTTGTTTAGGGTACAAGCATGCAGATAAGGTCAGTGAGCAAATGGCGCATTTTGTTTTGTCCAGTAGTGCAGCGATACACCCCATGCGTCACGTGTATACTGATGATGAATGGTGGTGCTTCCGAAATCAATGAAGGTATCAACCAAGGTGAACGGTGATGACAACTGTAAAGTACTAGTACTACATGTTGTTGCAGCTGCAACATCCAGTACACACTATGAGTGCACAAGTGAGCAGATGTAAGGGTGAGTGGCCAATGAGTGGTAACTCACGAACTCTTAGACTGGTCATCCTTGCACTGTGCAACACCAAGTGTGCAGGCAAGGCAAACCCTTGGCTAGCAGGGCAGATAGCAATGACAGTAAGCTATAACTGAGCGCACATATGTGCACAGTGCTCATCTTAGTGTAATTAATTCTGTCACGACGCAGCAAGTCTTCTGCGCTGCTGTGCACACACACTGACAATTGAGCGTGCAGCAGTTGCATTTGCCTCCAGACACGCTGTGCTAAGACTAGGTCAACAATGCATTTGGTGAGCACCAGGGATGGCCTTGACTCTCAAGACTTGCTGCGTTCACCTCCAGCTCGGCGCAAGCTGCTTTGCACTAGCGGTAAGAAGTTACTTGTAACACTCAGGTGTAAGCTCTGCTGACTGTACAAACAGGCTGTCAGGAACCTGGCCTGTCAGAAACATTGCCGCTGCTGTGTCGTTGAGCAACTGTGCTCTGATAATATTATCTGCCAGCTCTGATATGAACAGCAGGAGCGCATCATGCTCTTCTTGTGTTGAAACAGTGGTAGATGCGCCGTTGTCTAATGCACAAGGTGGTCTCTGCAGCACAATGAAGCATTGCGGGAAAGGCTTGGCGTCGTAGGGGGGTACACATTGTTCTGTTGTCACACCAGAATGGACATCAGCTGCATATGCAATGTGCTGCCTCATCAAAGATCTAGACAAAACGACTAAGGTCAGCACAGGCAGTCATTCATGACATCATGTCGGACATGGCAATGCACTGCAGTCTGCATACATTGCAAGTGCTGAGCGACAACCAAGATGCAACAATGACCAGTTGCAAAGCATGCGTGCCATTACACCTGCAGAGCATGAGTAATCATGTTTGATTGCAAGGAAAGCATGATTGTGGTAAGCTGGAGACACGTACCTGATGAGGGGCAGTGGCAAGATTCCAATCATTGATGGAGTAATGACTGCTGGAGGAACCCAACTCAATGTATTGCACGCACTCTCCCTCAGTGGACTCAAATGCTGCTCTGGTAAGATTGGCAATGGAGGAATCAGGGTCTGTAATGTAGGTGAGGAATGTGTTGTCAGGGATCGTCACTTCAGCTGCAGACCACACAGGTGCTCAGCAGTCCAGCATGAAACGATGAGCATGTGCTTTGCAGGGCAATCAGGAGCTTGTATGAGGTGCTACTGCAGCAACAGTATGGTGTCAGCAGACAAGTGGCTGCAGCATTGAACTGTGAGCTCGCAAATCTTACTGAATGCTGTGTTGTTGGCCAACCCAAAGCCTTCATACGCAATGACGCCTTTGATTGCACTCTTGCCGTTGCTGTCCAGAATGGCGGCGTAGCTGCCGCATAGAAACTCCTCTGGCTCATCACAGATTCCTGTGCGCTCACAGAACAGTGCCAGGAAAGCACAACAAGAAGTGACTCAGTAAAGAGACAGCTGTCATTGTCACTGTTGTTGATGCTGGAAGCACCCAAACTTTGCTGCATTGCAGTGCTGATACATGCACTAGCAAACATGCATTGACATAGAGGCACGCAAGTTGGATTGTGATCAGCAGCTTGATACGCCTTGTTACGCCACAGGACACTATGACTAAGCCAAGATGCGTGCGGGGGACATTGAGCTAGCTGATGCTCAGTAGCTGTTGGCTGCATGACAAGACATGCATAGAGGAATGGTTTGATGTGGTAGTCTTGTTCCAGAACCACCAGATGCCAGGAAGGCAAGTAAGTTTGTTGTTATCAACATTCCATAGCAATACCCAATATGCTGACAGGGCATCATTGTTCACACTATGTGAGCACATTACCACATGACAACAGGTCGTGCTGCAGGGCCCTACCTGCAAGGATGTTTACAGCTACTTGGGCACCCAGAGAATGGCCAATCAAGACGACAGAGTCCAAATCCACAGTTTTGATGGCACTCTGAGCAGCTGCAGGTATGGGAGGCAGCAGGGTTGCGGGATCAGGGTTCTGATGCAATGCAGACGCCAGGACGGTGTGGACATCGATGAGGGCAGCCGCCGAAACAGCACCCCAGCTATTGTTGGGACATTGTGGCTCTCTGACAGCTGCAACCAAAACTGCTGTCAGTCTGGAAACATTCCAATCCAGCAGATTATAGGGACTCTGCAGCGTAACGGTAGTGTTGGGGCGTTGTAGTGCCTGACACGTAGTCACTCTGGCTTGGTGCTTGTGAGCAGTATAAAAGCCTGCACATCACAGAACAATAACAGTAGTTGGAGCGTGATAATGACAAACACACACAGTACATGCATGTACATGGTGCCAGGACATGTGTCCATCCCTGAACTGTGCAGCACCAGCTTTCCAACAACGACAGAGAGGGCTGTCTGGAGCCCCTGATTGGCAGCACAGCATGATGGATGTTTAGTGCTGAGTGTATGTTATTTTCCCAGTCTTTGTCTCCTCAGATGAATTCCACAGACAGACATTGTAAATCGGTTAATTGGTTGTATATGTATGCAAAATGCCATGATCAAGTGGTCTGAGAATGCAGTGAGGTCCATTGAGGCAAGTGAACGCGCTGATAAAGCATACTTTTCATCCACCGCTTGGAAAAGAAAATGAAAGAGATGATGCTGAAGATGATGATTTTGAAAACAGAAGCATATGTGTCACTGCCTACGTGATATGAATGCCTGGGTATCTGGTGTCACAGGATGCAGCTCGTCTATGACGGCCACCAGGTAGCCTTTGCCAGCCAGTTGTTGCTCCAAAAAGCTGTAGTCTTGGCTGTAGCAGTTGGCGCCAACCATCAACATGATCCACGGCAAGCTTGAATTGATACCTGCATGCCTTGTGTTGAGACATGGATGCACCTTTGGCGCACTACATGCAAACGAGCGTAACAGTCACAGCTAGCATGTGTAGCTGCCATACCATGAAAGAGGACTTCATGCTTTGCAGGGCAGTGCAAAATATGGGAACAGGCGTTGGTGTTATTCAGTCCCTAGCGGCTTTTTACTCAGCAGAGCATGCTGCGGCGGTTTGGCACAAATATTCAAGCTGGTGGTCAAAACAGCATGCATAGCGTTCGATATGCATAGTGCTGCATTTGAAAAAAAAGGGAATGGAATATGTAAAGGAGCAATTGAAAAGAATTTCTCGATCTCGAGAGGACACTGGTTGCACTGACCAGCAGCTGGGTATACAAGCGTCAAATTGAGAGGGCTTTCAGTCGGAGGCAGGTCCAAGGGTTGAGTTGCAGTGCTGGGGGTCAATGCAACAAGTGTGGAGAACTGCGCGGTCTGCTGAAGTGCCTGAGGCAGTCAAAGCATCACGCAGTGGCTCTTGTAAAGTTTGTATCTGCTCAGTGACTGCCAAGACAGATAAGGATTGACGATAGGCTGAGCAACGCCCGAACATCGACAGTACCTGGACACTTTTGATTATCACCAAGGTACAGCAGACGACCTGAACTCTGATGGCCGCGTGCCTGAGCGACACCATGACAGAGTGATCTGCCTGTATGCCGCGGGACAACTGTATAGTCGTGCTACCGCAACACTGACCTTCAAGAATACGGATGGGGCGGCAGGGCATTCGTTGCAAAATCAGACCGATGTACGCTTGCTTGTGAGGAGTTGCCCGGATAAGAATCGAAGCTCTCGGAAGCAGTGTGATTGATGGCAGCTGAGTCATGACTAACGTGTTGTGATATGCACAGTATCCAGATGCAAGTATCCTTTCATGATGGCGGTATCATTGAAAAATTCTTCGAAAACAAAACTTGAAAAGAGACCCTTACCTGCATCGCATCCCTCTACAAGACAACTCCGTGCAGTCATTGCAGCCTTTGAGCATGCACAGATTCTGCTTGCGGGCAATTGTATTGAGAAGTGCCGCAAGCACCTGCACAGAAGTGGCGATATTACGCTGATCAGCGGCTCGTACATGTCAAAGACCTTGCTTCGTGCAGAGTGAAACCTCAATGCGCACTTGTGGCAGCAACATCGATGATATCATTGGGAGACATGACCCTAGGGCCTATACACATATAGACATTTACAGACTCTCTGGCTAGTCTTGCAGAACAAGGTCGGCTGGTCCCACTTGTCTACTGGGGCACATGAGAAGCGGCAGCTACCTTGTTTGGACTCATGCTGCATGCGTGAAGTGCCAGCGTGAGTCAAGGCAAGGGTTTCGAAACCTAGACTACAAGATTTTGCATTGCTAGTGGTTTCAGAGCATGCATTATCGCTGTCACCTCAAACTGAGGTGACCTTGCGATCACGGCATCCACATTTCAGCTCGATAGTTTCCGACACTAACACATACTCCCTTGGCTACGTTCAATCTACTTCAGCATTTCACCAATGCCCAGTCATTGCCTGCATAGCCAGCTGGGCGCTTCCCAGGTCTGTCGCCAGGCACAGGTCAGTTTTTGTGGACGCGCTAAGGGCCCCTCAGGACATCTGGCTGCCCGTCACGATGTGTGCGTGACAGACGCTTGTTTCGCAGATATCTCAGCACCGCGTTGCAGCATTTGCTGACAGCAAACGACTGCAGTCAAGCTTCGCAAACCGTTCAGCAGCACGTCACAGAACTGGCAGACTTAAGTGTACAGCAGCAAGTGAAGGGAACAACTCAGTACCTACGGCCGCAACTACAGGCAGAATAGGCACCATCACATTGACAGAAGACAAAGAGACCATACAGGATGTCATGGCTTTCACCGGACCTGCGCCTGAGGTAAGCTTGACCAGTACTTGCTGTTCACTATGTGCTCTGCCTGTTTTATGGATGCAGCTGGTATGCCTTCCTGTTCTATGCTCCTTTACTGCATGCAAGCATGCACAAACAGTCACAGGAGTAACCATGTGCAGAGAGTGAATGGGAGGCTAGCCATGCTGGCCTTTGTGGCGGTAGCCTTTGGTGAACTGACCACTCACAAGTCAGTCCTGGAGCAAGTGCCCACAGTGCCCTTCAGGATCATTTTTGTCTCCCTGCTCATATCTGCAGCCTCAATCATACCAAAGTACAGCAGCGGAACTTCTTTGCATGACCTCACAGAGGCTGCCAGCCGGACAGGCTTGCCGCCACAGCTGAAATTTTTCAACAAGACACATGAGGTCTGGGTAGGCAGGGTGGCAATGCTTGGCTTCACTGGCCTGATTATAGTGGAGCTTTTCAAGGGAGGAGCACTTTTTGGTTGAGGGACAGCTTTGTTATGCATGAAACCTCTGCCGTGCAGTGCGAGCAGCAGACATTGTTCTGACAAGTGTCATGCGTGGGCGTTCATTTCCAATATACTGCATGGTTATCACCTAGTTTGTGCAGCGATGAGTGTGCGTACCTGGCACTGTTCTTGCGTGCTTGGCACAATGGGAAGTTGTTTGCCGTCATGCACTCTGCCTCAAGATGTGAACAACGTGTTTGTATGTATGTACTTCTTTGCACTATATGCAAGCTTAATGCATATTTTGAAGCACATGCAACACTACACCTTGTCATGGCTAAGTTGCATATATGCTGTTGAAAGACAACTGAGATTTTATGTACCGACAGCAGGGAAAGTTGAGCTGGAACAGCCTGGGCTGCTAAGGCAAATCAGTTTCTTTGATTTCTACCCTGGCAAAAGGTCTTTGGTATAATGTATCTGTGCACAAGCTTCATTGTTTGCAAGCGCCGCTATTGTAATAACACAGCCACCCTTGTGTCCTCAATACAAGCTGAACATACTAAAAAGCAGCACGCAGCTGTGTAATCAACATTTTCTGCACTGATCATGATCTACGAGGACAAATTGAGGGCAAATTGTATCTGGCTGTAATTACCTCACGATGATCCAGGAATTGCACCAGGCTCTGCAGATCAGTGCATCCTCGGTGATTTATTTCTGGGTGCAACATTTGATGAAAGGGAAATGATAGTCTCAAGATTCTCAGCTCCCAATTGGGAGCTGAGCTTGCAAGTGTAGCAGATGGTAGGATTTGGTACATTCACATCTGCGGTAGCCGCACAGTTTGCTGCAGGCATCACTCTAAGCAAGAAACCCAGGTCTTGCTCGACAGGCCCTGAGGCAATGGTGGCCTTTTAAGAGCCAGATTATCCAGCACTGCTGCGGCTAGTCCCTTTCATGACAGCCGGCTAGCAGCAGCATTCATCAAGAACAAAAAAAGCTTTTATATAAAGTCGACGCGCAATCAAGAAGCTTTGATGATAGGGGCCAGCTCCAACAGCAGCAAAGAGACGTGTTGAACAGCAACCCACCTGTAGCAATTTGTGAGTCAAGCAAGTCACTTTTGTTTGCATGCAAGCTGTACAGCAGACAGACCTGCAGGTCAAGAGCAGCTGCTCTTGCTGCTGTGCAATATAACATGCCATCACTTCAGTAGATGACATGTTGTATGCTGGTCATGACGGACGCTGACACATGCAATGCAAGAGCTGCTCTGTGGCCCACCCCTTCATGCATGTTGAGTCAGTGCCAAGCATATTCAGAATATTGTCTGCTGTTGCATCCTGTTGCACTCTGTTGCTGTGCCAGCGGCAGAAGCAAACTGAAGTTGACAAGGATCTGCTGCAATTGCTTGGAGGCTTTGCATTGCACAGTCTGTGGGCTCACACTGAAGATGTCGCCTGACTTTGATGGGCTTTGCCTGAGAGGCTCATCAACACGTTTCTTGGCTTGGGGTAAGGATAACGCTCAGTTTCTCAGCATTACGGGAGACAGCCGTCACACTGTTCCTGGGGGGTGGATCCTTCTTCGGTCTCCGCCGTGATCTTGAAAAGGAAAGAGAGCTACGCCAGAATGATGTTGCAAACGAAAAGGAACAACGCCGCCTAGACGTTGAAAGGGCTCTAGCTGAAGGTAGAGCTCAAGTCACGCAAAGCATGCTTGTGTATGGCAAGTCTGTTCTTGAGCTGCAACATTCAGAGAAGTACAAAGAGGCTCCCTGGCGACAGTCAGCTTCTAAGAATGCCAAGGATGCTAAAGATGCTTAGGATGAGTACAACGTAACTCATAGCGACGTGCATTGATGGTGCCTTCGGGACCAAAGATTATATTTGAAGCAGAACACCTCTTCATGAGTAGAAAGTGGTTCGTGGTTACGTTAGTAGAGCACAGGAGTCTATGTCAGACGTGGTTTGGCATATCTTGTTTTTTACCTTGGGGTCTTGAAGTAAGTGGTGCAGAAAGGGAAAAAAGTGTGATTCTGCACTTTATTGATGACGAGATAGAGCAGATGACAGAACAGCTAGAGAATCAGCACATAGAATACTTTGATGATCTGTCTGACAGCATTAGAAAAACCAGATAAGATTTCAATTAGTAAATTATAATAATTTTGCGCCTGTGTTCAGCTGGTCATTCAACTAGTTTGTTGAATGATCAGTTTGACTTTTTAAATTGTTTGATACCTGCACCGCTTTCTCATCTTTGCTTTTAGTCAATTACATTGATCCGGTCTCGGTAACAGAATTTGTTCTTGAAGGACCCAGGATGCTGAAGCAATTGCAGCACTGTGTAAAGTCAAATGCTGCTTGAACACAAGAACAGCAGACTTGTGACAAAGGCTTCTGCACACAGGCTGATCCAGACCGAAATGCAGCATTTTCTTCAGAAGATGAGCTGCAAAGCTGTAGATTGCCTCCATTACTGTCTTGAATTTGAATCCAAATCATATACAACTGCTGCAAATGCTGATGTGATTGCCGTCTGCTGCGCTCAGCATTTAGTCTGTGGCCGTTGATGTGCCGAGTCTACTTCAAGCGTAGTTCACACATGACTCGTATGTTGGCACCATGTACTTAATGTTGATGAAAGCGTCCTCCCCTCCTTTCTGTTCAAATAGTGCCAGCGTATCTGAGATGAGCTCTCCCAGGCAGGTGTACTGCCTCTGGCCGTAGTCAATGCAGTCACCCAAGTTCTTGTTGTTGTTCTTGTACAAGTTGAAGATGGGCAGGATTTGGCGGTAGTAGGGCACCAAGGCCTCGCCAACAAGGTCAGCACTGCATACCAGCTTCTGCAGCAGCTGCAGGGTGATGCACATGACCTGCAGGACACAGACACAGACACACTTACTGCATGTCCTCTTTCACCTGGTAGTGGTGCATGCTGGACCATCTGTCCAAGAGCTGATGACAGATGAGCAGCTTCTGCAGCAGCTACAGAACGATACGTATGACTCATGACAAGTTGCTGCTCCACCCAGATCCCAAGCACGGAAAAGCTGACAGCAATGATGCATCAACCCTACTGCAGCATCAAGCTATGTTCTATGGCAGCTGCCATGACATGCATGAGCCTTGCAACATGATTTGCCTACAATACAAGTTCAGCAGCGTCTTGCTGATGCAAATAAGTCGCAGTGGCCAAGACTTGACGCTGCAGCAATCACAAACCTCTCAATTCAACTGCTGCCTTGCAGCTTGAGTCCTGCGAAAGCTTCACTTGGCATTTCATTGGGCATGAGGGCTGATGACAGTCACACCTTGACACCGCCTCAAAGCGAGCCAAGAACACCCCTGCTACCTCTAACCTCTTAAAGGTGGGGTTACTTCAGCAGAGAAGGACATGCCTGAACAAGGTGTGCAGGAGATCCCGGGGGGGTGTGGGGGAGAGATTGGAGTAGCATCCTACCTCCGTGTCCCTTGTGTTGAGGGCAGTCTTGATGGGAATGATGAGTTGGGGAATGACTGGCAGGATCTTGCTGCCTCCTGCCTTGAGCATGTCCTCCACCCCCTTCACTGCCAGGAACTTGTAGGGCTGCTGTGTTTCCCTCACCCCATCAAAGAAGATGGGCAGGTAGTGGTGGTAGTCCAGCTTGCTCACATCCACCTGTATATAGACAATGACATCCCACTCATGCACCTGACAAGAAGTCACAGGAGTTGTGCAGAAGTCATAGCGACTGTGCAGAAGAACAAGGCATGGCAGCTTTGCATGGCAGAAGCTGTCATGTTAGATGTGGACAAGAAAGTGATTGCACCCTCAGCATCAGCAAGCTTTTGCACATAGAAGACAGCATGAGTCGCTAGCTACAACCTGTCACAGCACTATCTTTGTAACTGGCATACAGGGCTGCATAATGGGCTGCATGTGCATCTCAGGCATGTCAAGCTGCAAAGGCAGCTTCACTGTCGGCTCACAGGCGCCTGCAGGCATGCCCACATTGTCACGCTTGAATCGACTGCTAGCAAGGTGGTTCCTGGATGCATCTAGTTGTGTACCTTCCAGCTAATCACATTCTTCATGCCCCTGTGCTCCACTGCAATGGGCAGGTCTCCCCTTTCATAAAAGCGCCTGAAGGCAGTATTGGGGGGATTGCTGCGAGCAGCATAGGCACCAGCCTTGGGGGGGTGAGGGGACCTTCTGGTTGGGCTGCCCCCATGGGCCTTGATGGATTCTCCTTGACCCCTCTTCAGATAATGATCCGGCTCCTGCCTCTCTGACTTCATCCTGCATATCACATGTCCTGCAGTTTACTACACTAGGCATCATACTCACATGTCAACCATGCCATCTGCCATCCCACTTCTATCTGCATGCTGCCGTAGGTGGTATGGTTGCAATATTCTTATGCAAAGTACTGCTCGCGCATGGTGCGGATATTACCCCAGCTGCCCAAGGGCAGCATCACCACTGGCATGAAACTTCTCATTCCAGCTGCTATCATCGCCACCGTGATGTTGCACCAGACTGGTCTTGTCACCACTGTATCTGTCAGCTTGTCAGCTTGTCACTACTGTATCTGTCAGGTTGTCAGCTTGATGTCACTGTATCTGTCAAGTTGTGAGCAGTGCAAAACCTCAGGCAAAGCCCTTATTTCCATCCGATGGCTGACTCATCATGTCGCTAATGCTCAAACACGTGACAGACAGGCATGATGCATGTGTTCTCACGGAATGCCCTGATCTGTTTTGGAGTCTGCTGAAATGTCACTGACATGAGTTTGTCAGGGTCAATTGGCTGCAGCCTGATGCTTAGCCAGACCTGTTCATGCTGCCAGCACATCAAGCATATGCTCAGAGGCTGCAACACAAGTTGTGATGGTCCATGGCGGTGACGCAGAGAGCATGAGCCTCACGTGTAAGAGCAGGTAGCCTTTGACCAGAAGGGCTCCTCCTGGCGCAGCCCTGCTGCAGCATGGGGGTGATGGTGCGCTTGCAGTGCCTCTGTGCTGTCAAAGCACTGCACCAGATTACTGGTGTAAGACAGGGTGGGCCTAATAGGCGTACAGCATAGGAAAAGGCTCTGTTTAGCAACGAGAGCAAGAGGGCGCGGTAGGCACCAAGTGTACCAAGATTAATTTTGCCCACCAGGGAAAGGTAAAATGAGTGCAGGCTGAAGTGCATCTAGCTGTTTGCAGTGACTGTGCAACATAGGTGATGATGCAGCTTGACAAGCATAAGACAGCTACGTACCGAGCCTGTGCCTTCAAGCGCATTGGGCTTGACTCTTTTGCCTTCAATTTTGACAGTCTTGTACTGGTTTGTGAACAAACTGCCGGCTACGTCGGGCAAATCATTCATCATCTGCACAGCAAGCATCGAGTGAGCATCAACTCAGAGGTTGTTGGGTTACCAGCGGGTTGTCCAGGGGTCAGCAGGACAGCAGGCAGCCAGAAGCGGGACCAACATCAAGCTGACAGCGCGCATCACATGAACAGCAGCGGCAGTGCGGAGCTGGCAATACCCGCTCGTTTCATAGTCGTTCAAGCCTGGCATGTGCTTTACCTTACTATTTGCAAGTGCGGCTCCTTTAACAACTGATGAGCCTCAGCCACCGGACACCCAAAAGCGCTAGCCTCGCAACCGCTGCACTAATCCGCAAGGACTTTGTTGCGCAAAGGGCTCGATACGCGTTACTGTTACTCGCGAGCGTTTCGGACAGGTGGTGAATGGCAATTTTCCATAAAGAATCAGGGGAAATTTTCTGTTGATGGTCTCGGAGTTTGCGTTGGTGCCGAGCCCCAGCTGCTGCTGCTCTTGCAGTCGGCGCTGCTCACTAGCAGCACCGTTTGGGATATGTCATTCACAGCCTCTGCGTCTGCCTAAAGCTGTCTTTGCCGGTTTGGCTACCACCATGACACCTCCGCTGCATACTACACAGGCTGTCTTTCCAGCTGAGCCTGACAGATCACTGCTAGGTCATCAAGCACCTGCAGACGATGAACATGCTAGGCAATCAGCACGTAAGGAACGCAGAAGTAAGGAGCGCAGAAGTAAGCCCAGCAAAGACAGTGAATCAGGTAGCTCAGGAAGCGAGTCCTCAGAATCCGAGGATGACAGCTGGACACGATGGGAAGGTGTCAGGTATCTTGGCACATGCACATTTTGGCACGGAGAGGACACGCAGAGCTCAGGCTGATATGTTGCTCTGCCTTCTGCAGTGGCCAGTCTATGCCGTCAACTTCCTCTTACAGACATCTAGACACTCTTGGGGGTTGCCATGAGTATCATATCAGAGGGTAAGGTCAAATCTCCAGCTGGTACTTGTCTGCGCTGCTGTAATGGCATGTTTGTACCCCAAGAATGCAGCAACCCTCCTGCACTCTGAGTTGATCAGCTGCTGGTAGGTTCTCACTTGCGCATGGGCTGGGCCCTGGAGTGAGGCTCTGCAGCGATTATTTTGAGGTTGCTGGCCAACTGTGGCGGCTGGAGGTGTATCCTGCAGGTCTGTGTTCTACAACAAATGTTGTGATAGGGAAGTTTGCTCAACCACCTCTGTATGGAATGTCTAACGGCATCGCCTTTTTTGCTTTTTACCTCGCTTTTCTTGTTACTTATCAGCGCGAGGGTGCCATGCTGTGTCAATGCTCAGCGGAAAAGCATCTGTCTGGTTTGTCATGTTCCGTTTTGTCGTGGCAACTAATTACCAATAGTGCCCTCTTACTCTGCCAAACTATCAGATCATGTCCTTGTCTGACAATACTGCTGTCATGTAGGAGTGTCAGTGGAAGCAGCAAACCACTTGTCTTTGTTCCTGACCACGCCAGGCAGTACTGCCACATCCAATCAGGTCTTGCATAAGATTGTCATTGTGGACCAGGTTGGCTTTCACCTTGTGACCTCTCTCAGCAAAGAATGTCTGGCAGTTCAAACCATATTTGTTAGCAAGCATGTCACTCAAGCCTTCCATCAGCAAATCCCTGCCTACAGCACTGTGCCACCCCTGTGCTTGTCATGCTGGCCAGCGTGATGCGGCGTCTCACACAATGAGGTGGAGTTTATCCTTTTGGCTGTTGATGAATGCTCAAATCTTGAGTTGTCTCAAGTGCTCAATATCAAACATTGGCCTGCTTGTTAGGTGCTTCTTGTTGATGCCTTCTGCATCATAATTTGGGATGCTGCACCTGCAGCAGCATCCATTGCAGGCGGACTGCTCAAAGCAGGCTCAAGATCAAACAACAGACACTTCCCAAGTCTTTTTGGACACCGTGGAGCCAGTGCAGCCCAAACCTGAGCTGTCACCTTCACATGTTTCAATCCTGTCTCAAAGGAGTGCCTGGCTGCCTCTGCTGGACAGTATCTTAAAGACGTCATAGTGTCTGTTGTGGAGGTTGAGCCTGCTTTGGGCAATGCCTGGCTGCAGCATGCAGAGTCAGGAAGGGCATCATGTCATCACATCTCAAACCAATTTGCATGTCCACTGTCGAGTCCAAACGCCTGCCTCTTCTTGGAATTGTTACTTCATGCCTGGCTGTTTCATACAGAGCGGCAAGGGGCATCACATAACCAAAAGTAAGTCCAGGGTGCATGGACCCCTGTTGGCCAGCAGGGGAATTGTGGCGGCCTACCCCAAGGCGGTCAAGCTGAGTCACCTGATGAGTCATGCTAAGCACTACCTCCTCCATGACACACTGCTTGTCAGGTACCAAGTGGACTTGACCTGAGGCTTGCTTGTTGATCGTTGATGGATGTACATGCGTTGCAAACATCATATAAACTTATTGAGCTTTTGTAAGTAGACGTTGAGATGTAATGTTGACATGTCATATGCTTGCACAAATTCTGGTGCACTGAGCATCATTGTCAGCCATGCATGGCTTGTTGACTGTACTGTATAACAAATGAAAAACACAATGGTGTGCAGGGCAACTGTCCAGATTGTCAGAAGTTGGAGTTATGATGCACCACCTGCAGTCACGTATCAGCCTGAACAGTATCAAGAAGCACGTCAGCCAGGCTTGACAGCATCTGGATTCCGAGGACATGGCAGGCCTGAGATGCAGCAATGGTGAAAACGTTGATGCCCTAGCCTGCCATGCACACTACGCACAGGCATTGCGCAATGCATGCAGATCCATAGATGCTATGAGAAGTTCATGTGTGCCTAGTCAGTTTATTCGTGCAGACAAATAACTTTGACCAGTAGTCAGGCTGACACATCATTTAGGTATGCCCGTGCCTTGTATGTAAGTTTAGCTAGCAGTTCAGCAGACACTAATTGACAGCACAGGTCAATACATGAGGCACCTCAGCAGTGTTGTAGCAGCCCGTAGAGTCTTGACGAAGTAGGCCTTCTCACTGCTTTGCTGCTGCAGCAGAGTATCTACTTCATGTGGTGGCACACGATGCCACAGGCAAACGATGTTATGGGGACCTTGAGTGCTGAAATGTTTTCTGACCTGCAACTGGCATCCCTGTTGCTGCATAAACCGGCCAGCAAGCCTTGCAACAATGATATGACAGCACTATTGATGCTGGTCCATGCTGTGCGGCACCAAGCACGTCAAAACAGCTGCGCTGCACTGTATGCAACCTGCCGCTACATCTGCTCAGCACACACACAGCATGCTCTTATTGGAATGCCGCATGCTGCTGCCCAGGCCCTGTGCTGCTGCTGCAGCACCTACTGGTACTGCTCACCAGCTGCTTTGCACTGCCTCACACTGCTGCTTACAATGGGCTCGCTGCTGCTGCTGCTAACTGATGTTGACTATCTTAATATATTATATAATACTGTTTCTACGAATATTGATACTACGGCCATACCATCCAGAAAGTACCCCTTCTCGTGCGATCAGGGAAGTCAGGCTGGATTGGGCTCAGCCAGTACTCGGCTGAGTCATCGCCCGGGAACCTTGAGTGCTATAGTGCCTTTTGCAGCTGTGTACAGCATACAAATGATGTATGTGTGCCTGTGCATCCTGCTTTGCTGTGCCGCACACAAATGATATACTGCATGCCGGTACTTTGCAACTTAGTCCAGCCACCAGGCATGGCACTCGGTCAGAGCACAAGTTTCCCCTGGTACTGCGATGCAGCCCGTACAAGTAGTAGCAAATATGCAGTGACACTGAGTGTAAGCACTCCCACAGTCAGGCAGCCGTTTCAAAACCACTCCCAGTGTGCGGATGCCATGTGCAAGGTGATACATAACAGGAAGGTTGTGGCGGACAACGAAAAGCATGCAATATCAAGGATTTGCCGTATTGCCCATGGCAA
>JAABUU010004255.1_pt1 | contig 17095 bp, 31 predicted proteins | sample 5559301 | NCBI WGS metagenome assembly JAABUU01 (sample SAMN10711884, study PRJNA513360) | rock metagenome | isolation source: Antarctica rocks | place: Antarctica: Victoria Land, Richard Nunatak white | reverse complement strand
AAACAATCCCCAAATATGTGTAGTGATCGACAATGCGCAAAGCTTGACCACCATACAGAAAAGAGTCTGAATGAGAATGCCGAAAGTCATTGAAAATGACTACCTGGGTCTTTGACATATTGACTGACAGCAGCTTCGCACCACAAAAGAGCTGAAGTACACGTAGCAAGTGCTGTAAACCAGCCGGGGATCTTGACATCAGAACAATGTCATCAGCATATAGCAATATAGACACCTTTTGTCCCTGAAGCTCGGGAGCATCTTGCGCATGATATTGCAAGTGAGTCTCCAGCTAATCGATATACAGGCCAAATAAGGTTAGAGACATTGGGCAGCCCTGCTTTACTCCCATGGTGCTGTCAAAGGGTGCAGATCTGCCGAGTGATGGACTGTCCACACAGACACGGACATTGGCATAGTAGCTCTTCAGTGCATCCAGCATTTTGCCTTGAGTCAATTTGGCAGGTTTGCGAGCAAGCTCAGCCAAGATCAGGTCATAGTACTGTTGACTGTGGACAGCCTCCTGGGTGCTCAGTGACATTAGTGCCAGTTGCCAGGCTGCTTCAATTGCAGCAGCTATATGATGTTCAGTCAATTTGTGTGGGTGTTGCCATACGAGCACTCCCTTGGCCTCTATCACTTGTCGCAAACTGGCAGCAGGAATGGCTTGCTCACCTGACAGGGGAACTGAATTGACAGCCACAAACAACTCTTAGCCTGCCACCAGAGACAACAGCTCCCCCAACTGCAAAGACTCAAGTGCTGGCGTCTGCTGAGCTGACAAGCTCGCACAGCGTTTCGAACATTTGTCCAGCCTATATCTGATGAGATGCGCTAGTAGCGCTCCCGTAAGGTCGGCAATTGTCTTGCCAAAGCGTCACGTTGAAATAAATCCCTTTTTGCTTGCTTGTATGGGTGTCAAAGGCATGAGCAGGTGATTGCGTCGCCTGACGTGCTTCATAGTCACTCAGACGCGCTTTGCAAGCGTCCATTTGCTCATGCATCACAAGCATGAACTTCTGCTCAAGGCATGCACCGTCCAAAGAGAGCACCGAATGCCAAAGCATTCGACGTTCACGGAATACCCGTGGTACAGTCCTTCACCAACATGCATGTGACTCTTGACTTCAATCACAGTGCTGCGCAAGCGCATGTTTGTGCTGTGGGCCTGTGAACATGTGGCTTGTGCAGATACCAAAAGTCTTCTGCATGCATGATGGCTGAGTGACATGTCAGGCTGAAGACTTGCTTTCTGTTGTAGCTGTGGATGTTCAGCATAAAGGGTTGCCTACAATTTTGGGCAAATAGTACTGAACCTGTTGAGGTGCATCCTATATCAGAGTGCACCATTATGCCCCACTGTGAGTCACAGCTTCTGTCAGCAACTTGCCATCTTTGAACGTGCTGACAAACTGTTCTGGCACTGGAAGCTCCAGTGGATCTGTCTCGCCATTGCCAGGCACTACCACGTTGATTGCAGAAGACTTGGCTGTGGTGATGGCTACTCCCAGAGATGCCTCCGACAGGTACAACTGCAGAAAGACACCAAGAGATTCAAGTTGAAACACACTTGCCTAGACTGGCTGAAAGTGGAAACATGCTGGACACAAAGTTTACCGGAACAAAATACCATGTAGCAGTCACAACATGTTGCAATCCCTGCACACCGCAGATGCTCTCCAGCTGCGCATGGTCAAAAATTTGTAAGCACTGGATAAGCCATCTATGCAAACAGAGGCTGCATGCCACCATAGCATGTGCACTCCCGGGTCACGCAAGGGTGGCTTCAAGGGCTGTTGACAAAAGCACCGACATTGATCTTGTCATCTGCATTGCAGAACAGCACATGACTACACTGCTTGGCCTGTGTTCCAACACTCCAATGTGAATGTCAACATTTGCCTTGATTGCGTCAAGACACCTGCTTTGCATACAGCATCTCAGGGAATATGCCATCAAGTTGAGCCTTACCGCTATGCCATCAGTCTTGTCTATTGCAATGGTTGGCATGATGCCTGTGCTCTGCACTTCCACACTGGTGCAATTGACCACCTCACAAGAGGACACCAGGTCCTGAAAGACCAAGCCAGTGCGGGTGCAGCTGTCTAGGGTGATAGCATTCACCTTGCCCTGGACCTGCAGCAATGACAGCACATGACACAGGCTTGAGTCAACAAGATGAATCTCACACACAGGGCACTGTGTGGCATAGGTGATGGCACCTGACTTAGGCATGCTAAGCGCCCCTTTGTCAGCCCAAACAGTGCTTTTGCCTGTGACCTGCCACTGACCAGCTTGCCGAACAGAAGGCTGTTGCAAGAGATGTTCAGGTATTCCAAATTCACTGCTGTCCGTGTGTGCTATGTGCATTACGTGCTGTGTGCAATGTACAGAAATACAGTCAACCTGCATTTCTGTCACAGGCTGAACGACTGTTTTGCATGCACAGCAGAGAAGCCACTGACTCAAATGCATTGCAGCACTAGCTGCAGATTGCTGCACAGGTGCAGACCTGCACTGTGCAGTTGCTGCAGTTGAAGATGTACACGCTCTGTTTGGGATCCGTTTGGTCCACAATCAGGCTACGGTTATTGGCGTGGTTCTCTATAGACCACTTACGCCCCAAAACCAGCTCCAGCTTGGGCTGTGCTTGAGCAGGCGCTTTGGTGGCTGTTGCTGTAGCGTACAGACATGTTGCTTGAGTCTTTTGAGAGCCAGCAAATGGCGAAGGACATATGCACATGCCATGCTGCTATGTCAACATGCTATGCCAGCAGAGCTGCAGAATGCAAGTCAGATCATGTGGATGCTTAGTCTGGGCTAGAGCCTGTATTCAGGGTAATAGTGTGTTTCACACATCAGCAATCACAGATGTTTTGCTCACAACAGGGACTGTCCAAGACTATCATACAGAGGCTACTCCACACTGTACATACTAGACCCTAGGGGAAGATAGGTAGTGAATGAAATGAAAGGCACCTTTGCTGGTGGTAGCACTTGATGAAGGGGCTGAGGATGGTACAGCCCCACTGCGGTCTGCCCTGTTCTTGGTCTTCATGTCATCAGTCACTTTCTTCAGACCTGATGTGACATTGCCACCCTGCACGCAAGAAAGCGACAGTCTGTGACCCAGCACATGGAGTCATCATGCTCAGCAAGGAAAGTGCTCTTGCAGTACGCTGCCTGCAGTCTGACTTGTTGTGGTTGACATGCAAAGGTTCGCTCTGGTCTTTGGCACTTCATATCTGCATACATGATTGCTGCTGAGCAAACAAACAAGGGCATTGCAGTGTGCCCTGTTGATCAACTCATAATGGGAATACTGAGAGTGAATGTTTCACATGCTCATGCATCACAAGCCATGCCTATCTGTGACTGGGCTAGAGAAATAGCCAAATATGACTGTTGCACTGTCTTGAACCCTTGTCTGATCCTTCATTGTCCTGCGCAATGGTTCAGACAGTGCTTCTGAAAAGTTTAAACATGACGTGCAGCATACCAGCCCTGGCTTTTGCAGGCCACAATGCCATGAGGTGGTCTCAAAGTCTTTGCCTGACAGCATTGTGATTCTGTCCGAAAAGTTGTTTGGCATGCAAAATCGGCTGCCAAAATGCCTCACTGCTTGAAGAGCTGACAGGTGCAGTACCTTGTTGAGCTCAGAAAAGACGGCAGACATGCCTGATGAGGAGGTACTGGCAGCAGGGGCGGCAGGAGTGGGACCCTTGGGCTGGAATAGGCTGCCAGAGGGTGGTGGTGGGGGTGCTGCTGGGCCGCCCTTGGAGGGGCCTGTATCACATCTGTTGTCAGCAAGTGCAATGCAAACAAGCGAAAGCACTGTGAGACTATCATATAAAACGCCAAATGCTGCAGAATTCATCTTGCTGAACATAGCTGCGAAGTGTCCAGCCATGTATGATAAGGTCTGAATGTGGTCACAGAATCCTGCACAAACATCACAAGAGACTCACAGGGTGAAGTCAATTGTGTAAAACCTTTAGTCATAGTCAGCAGCAGCTGCCCCTAATGATCCTGGCTCCCGTGGCGTCGGAAGGATAACGTACTGTATGACGCTGGCATGTACCTGGAGGAGGTGGCCTGGGGACAGACGCAGAGGCCAGAGCAGGGGCAGGGTTTGACGCAGCACTGGCGTTCTTGTCTGCCTTGAACTCTGTGAGGGGGATGCCAGTAGGGTTCCAGGAAGGCCCTGCCATGTGATGCTGCTTCACATATGCCTTGAGCTGCTGGAACAGCTGCTTCAAGGCCTTAACCCAGTCCACATGCCTGCTGTCTGTATTTCTGAACTCCATCATCACCTGCAGACATGCACACATGTGCCATATCATGCATCTCACATGACAGTTGCATCTTACCATAAGTATTTGGGGGTCAGAGGGTTCATTAGGGCCCAGGTGGTGAGGTACAGTTGCTAAATCATTGTCAAGACATGAATGCTCACCTTGTTGGCAAAGAACTCTGCACTTTGCCAGCTTTCCTCCACATGTTGGGGGGGCAGGCTCAGCCCTGCATGCAGCTTTTCTATATTGCATGATTGCTGGGTGACTAAAAAGCTCTGATGGTCTGTCTGACTCCTGTGAACTCGAGGGCACGCGGCACACTTGAGAGGATGACACGAAGAGACTGACAGCTAGCCATGCCAGCATGCTGTCTTGAACAAGAGTCGTGTGTTGCAGCAGGGTTCAGGGTTCAACAAGTATGTGAAGCAAGAGGTGAGGTGATGTTTCCAGCAGCCTTACAAATGCATTCAGGGCATGCGCGTGACAGGACATACCACAGTTGGGTCCAGTGTAGACCATCCAGCTGAGGGCATGCAAAGACTCAGCCACCACTTTCTGGTGGTTGAAGATTGTGCTGCGCCTTCCCTCTGTCATTGCAGTGGCAGCTTGCATGTGCTCTGCTACTGGCGCCACCAAGATTGGCAGCTCGTTTGGTGTTGGCTTCTGCAATAGCATTGGACATATGTTTGACATATGACTCTTGCTGGGCTGACAATGTTGCAACTTTGTTGGCTGGATTTAGCACATGAGGATTGCTAGCTGACGCGTGTTTGACAAGAAAGCACAGAATTTGCAGGCACCTGTCCTCCCCAGCTGTTTATTGTTTGATTGCTACCATAACAGAATGTTGACTAAGGAAGAGTGTGCAATGCGGTACTAGCCCAGATACAACACAATCTGGACAGGCTCGCCAATTGCGTGGTGCATACAGCAAAGTGTATTCACCTTGCACTGTGCTATTGCTGCCACCACATCAGCTTGGGCCTGCACATTTGATACTGTTTGAGAGTTTTTACGCATCATGTCAGACCCATGCAATGGCCATCATAGATATAGATTTGTTGACTCAATCACAGCACATCTACCGCCAGACGCCTGATGCTGGACATCTGCGAGATGCAAGGACATGCTGCTGACTTACCAAAAACGCTTTTTCCACTATCTCACTGGCTTTCAGAATCTGCACATTACCACCACGAATCTGACTTTCATGAAGATCAACATTGCATGGGTGTCAGTGTGAGGTATGCAGGGCAAATTTGCCATGTTACACTTACCTCAGCTCCAAGTGGCCGCGCTGCCTCAAGCAAGGCAGCAACTGCAGGGCCAGTGAGGCTTTTGTAATCTGCCACAGAAGTGGATGATGCTGGTGTAGAACCTGAGCTGGCATCAGGTCCTGCAGATGATGTGGGGTGACCAGTTACACTTCCCTCTCCACCTGTGCCTCCCTGCAGACTGAACACAGTGATCAGCACTGTTTGCTCAAAACTGACTTAGACACGGTCACATCGAAACAAAATTGCGGCTTCACCTGCACTATACCTGAATATTTTCAAGACGTGACGTCACAATCTCTAGCCTGCTCAACAGCGACTCAAGAGTCCCCTGGTGACTTCCGCTGAGCGTGGTCATCAGTAAGGAAGCCTCGTTCCGGCGACACCACTGATGCGAGTGTTGAAATCAATTTCAGCGAAGAGCAGTATGTTTGCAGAACTGTGCAAAGATGCTGTAGAAGCGACGGCAGCGGTGCAAGGTGATCACTACTGACATTAAGGCTAATTCATGGCAAGATGCCAAAACACTCTGACGCGCGTTGAGACCACAAAATTCGTAAGCAATGCAGCAGTCAACTTGTCAGGCCATTTGCATCCTGCGCAATGATGCTTGCTTTGCAGCGCTAGGAAGTCAGCTCATGAGTCATAGGGCTGACGGCGTCATGAGGTGTGTTGGACACACCGTCGGTGACCGTTTGTGATCACTTTGCAGTCGGAACAGCTGAATCAGCCTATTTCCTTTCGGAACACGGCCAAATGCAGCTCAGCCTTCCATCCTGCCGTGCACTCGTGTGAACTGTCCTGAAAGCAGTAGCGCCTGCTGTAATGGTCCTTGCGAAAGGGGTTGCTTCCTCAAGCTCCCACTTGTGTCACGCTCACCCGCATCTCGCCTGCAACCCTTTGTTGCCGCACAGAAGGCGTCCAAGCAGGCAGCTTGAACGAAAGCTGTCTTTTGGGGAGTGTCGGAAGCAGAGGCTAGTTGTTCAGAAGGTCCTGCTGAACGATTGTGTCAGTTGTTGACCCTCCACTGCTGTCTGTTTGGGGCATACTCATCGTTTGCGCAGTTCTTTTCCAATGTTTGGGACATAATCATCGTTTGTGCAAGTCTTTTCCAAGCTGACGCTTTTGCTGAAACATGATAGGCTTGTGACCTGCAGGCTGCGCGCACTGACAAGGTCAGCACACGTCAAAATGGAGCTGGGCCAGGCAGTAATGGCGCCAGCATCAACGAAAGTGCTGCACAGCATCAAAGTAATGGCAGCAGCAGCAATGGCACCAGCCCTGACACTGTTTTGCAAGGGACCGATCTGCTAGAAAGGCCATATAGCAACAATGGCAACGGCGCGTCCTATCAGAATAATGGCAGCTCGTACAGCAAGCAGGGATCTGCAGGTCAGCGCAGAGAGGCTGCTGTAGCAGATGCGCTCAAGGATGCAGCTGCAATTGATAAGGAGGCAGAGAAAGATCCTTGTGCATCTGGACACCTCACAGAATGTGCTGTGAGCAGAAGCATGGACAGGGAGGCAGAAGCAACACTCCAGTCTAGTGCTTCTGCTAGTCAGCAGCAAGCAGCTGTTCAGGAAGCAATAGAGGCGCCTAAAGTTAAGCAGTCTGGCAGCAGATGGAGTAAAGTTGGGAAGGCCTCTGTCATACAGGTATACAGTTTTCAAACTGACTACTGAAACAGACAGCCATTTATGTGCATGCTGAGAGGACTGTCATCACACTAGCAACCCGTGGACATGGCTCACATGCATTGGCAATGGCAGCAATGCCACCATGTAGCACGATGGTGCATATGCCATTGACGACGTCAATTGCAAGGACTCCCCAACCTTGTATGCCACGCCATGTGGACAGAGCCAGCTTGATTAGACTCTTGCGTGCTTGACACCTGCCAAAATGGAATGGCTGCAACACTTCCATGTTGGAATATGCGCACTAACAAGCATCATACTTGGCACAGATATATGAGCGCAGAAGTAGCACTCCACAATAGCAACCAAAATTGCCTAAATAGGAACGCTGTTTTGCCAAGCAGATGTTGTTTTTACACACCATGTCTTGACTCATTCCTGTTGTCCCGCTGCAGAGGACATTGCAGATATGGGGTTTTGCCATAGCACTGGTGTTCAGGCTGTGGTGGGTGAATCGCAAATTCACATATGGCAAAAAGGTATAGATTTGCATGCATTGCAATGTCTAGTATGTCTTGTTAGCTCATGTTGTATCTTCTAAGTTTGCAGGCCCATGTGTTGTCAACACAATGCATACTAGACGCATGGCGCCTGATGGTGTACATGCAACTTCAGCTACAGCAGCAAGCAGAGTCCAGGATCAGTCATTGCAGCTGGTACAGCAGCATTGAGCTGGGGAGTTGGGCAGTCACCTGAGCACCAGTCTTGCTGTCTGCACAGGGCATGACGCCTGATAGGGTAAAGGAGCAAAAGGGGAAGTTGGCGGTGTGGGTGAGGGAAGGACTGGTCAAGTTGGGTCCCACTTTCATCAAGATTGGTCAGCAGTTCAGCACTCGCGTGGATGTACTCAGTCCAGAGTTTGTCAAAGAGCTTGAAAAGCTGCAGGTCTGCAACACGCTGCATCCAGTCGCGCATTGCTGCAACTTGCATCATGACAACATGGTGAAACTCGCAAACTTTGTCATGTTACACGCCAAGAGGGAAATGTGTTGTGGATGACCAAGGTGCATATTGTGACTGCAAAGCGACGCCAAAATTGCCGCTTCCTGCTCTGCTGCAAGTCTCCATGAGTGCTAGGTCTGTCTCACATTGTTGCCAGTTTTGCTTACTGTCAATATGGGTTTGAACCCTTCTGCTGGCTCCACTCTCTTCTTCTCACCTCTATGCTGCATGATGCCACAAAGTATTATGCACTGCCTGCACCAGAGTAAAGTCAGGTCAAGATGCAGCAGCGCTGTCTGAAGATGGGGGTCCTGTTGGCACCACCTCGCTAACCTGTGCTGACCTATGCTTCCAGGCTACCTATGCATGGGCTGCAGCCCTGCACACTTGAGAGTCATTTGAGGGCCTTCACCTCAAAAGTTTTGCTGCTCTGCATTCTCTATCAGTTGCACTGCTTCATCAGCAGTATCTGGGCCTGTACTCTGTCCTCTAAGGTGGACAGTTTGCTTGTGATACTGCAGGACAATGTGCCAGCCTTTGAGAGCTCTGAGGCTGTAGCCATCATTGAGAGGAACCTGGGCGGGAAGCTGCTTGACAAGTATGAGTCATTTGACATGCAGCCTATTGCAGCTGCCAGTTTGGGCCAGGTAATCACCTCAGGCTCACTCTTGACACCAGCTGCAGCCTGTGTAGTGCTCATTACTGCTTGCCATGAAAAGGGGAGGAACAAATTTTGCCTTTCAGCATTGATGAAAGAACAGCACAAAGGTGATGTATATTGGGTTTCCCTGTGGGCTGCATGCTGTGCTGCAGTGGACGTGCGGTCTCATGTCTGCACCGCTGGGTTGCTGCTGTATACTATATGCTGTGGTTCTGCAATCTGCAGCAGCGTTGGAAGTTTGTGTTTTGCCTCGTCTCACCAGCGTGATGTGCTTGGCATCATGGCCTGGGAGGCAGCATCAATTATGCATGGCATTGTGCACTATGCCTAGTATCTTCACGCTGTGCTGTGCTTGGTGTCATGGTTTGGGATGCAGCACCAATGCATGGCATTGTGCGCTATGGCTAGAAGCTTCATGCTGTGCTGTGCTGTGCTGTGCTGTGCGTGGTGTCCTGATCTTCGATGCAGTACCATTGCATGGCAGCGTGCGCTGTACCTAGCAGCTTCATGTTGTGCGGTGCTGTGTTTCTCAATCCATACTGCAGTTCCCTGGCGCTCAAGGTTGCCAGGCCTTTGCTTAAACCTAGATTGTCTGTTGGCCCTCTTTTCTTCTCTTCCAGCTCTTTCTTCTCCTCCTTTTCTTGACGTAGTTGACTTGATGCTCTGTGGTTATGGCATCATGCCTGAGCCCGGTTCTGCCCTGTGGCAGGTGCATCTGGCCAAGCTGAATGGACAGAAGGTGGTGGTGAAGGTGCAGCGGCCGGGCCTCAAGCAGCTCTTTGACATTGACCTCAAGAACGTGCGGGTGCTGGCTCAGTGGCTGCAGAACGTGGACCCCAAGTCTGATGGTGCAGCCAGGGACTGGGTGGCCATCTATGATGAGTGCTCGCGCATCTTGTATCAGGTCAGGAGGGACAGGTTGCATGGCACAAACAGAAGCTTTCCTCGCATATGATCACAGCATTGCTGAAAGCGCATTCTCATGCCTGCCATGTACAGCACTCCACCAGCTCTGGCATGAGAGGGTTTTGAATCAAGCACTGCATGATGGTTGGCTTGAGTGTGTGTATGTGTTTTTGTGTGTGTGTCTGTCTGTCTGTGTGTGTCTGTGTGCTGGGCAGCACACCAGCACCCAGGCCAGTCTCGCGCAGCTGCCTTTGGTCACAACCTGACCAGTATTTTAGTGTCATGCTGGGGGTTGTGATGTGCTGATGGCAGGTAGTCATACAGGGCGCTACGCTGGACTGTATGCACCTGACCCTAGGGGAAGACATGTGTTGTGTGAACGAATGAACAAACAAGTGAGTGAAGGAAGGAGTGAACGAATGCAGGAAATTGACTATACCTTGGAGGGTGAGAGTGCAGACAGGTTCAGGAAAAACTTTGGCAACGACGATTGGCTGAAGGTTCCCAGGATTTATTGGGAGCGCACCACCCAAGAGATCTTGACCATGGAGTACTGCCCAGGTGTCAAAATAAACCGAATAGCAGAGCTCGACAAGCTTGGGGTGGACAGAAAACGATTGGCAAAGCTTGCTGTGGAGTCATATCTGCAGCAGATCCTCACATATGGTTTCTTCCATGCAGGTATGGCCTTATTGCAGTGACATGTATGTAGCTTTTACCTGCATGACACGACGCTTGTGCTCCTGAGTAGCCTACCCTGTTTCGTGACCTCTGGCGTTCGACCTCTGGCATATGCTGCACAAGCATAGAGCAAACAGATGCTGCTGCTGCTACTCACACATCAAAAGTTTGGTGGGCAGAGCACATCTGGTGTTTTGATGCTCATGGTGCATTATGTTACAGCTCACATTCAACACATCAACTTGCATGGCTTTATATTTGCTTTCTTTGCGTGTGTTGCCAAAGCACAAGTTTGCTCTCACAAATCTGAGTCATGTAAGGGCTGATGCAATGTGATGTGTGCAGATCCCCATCCTGGCAACATTGCAGTGGATGCAGAGAATGGCGGCAGGCTGATCTATTATGACTTTGGCATGATGGGAGCCATCCCAAGTGACGTGCGCAGCGGCCTGCTGGAGCTGTTCTATGGCGTCTATGAAAAGGACCCTGACAGGTCTGTGCACACACTGCGCAACATCTTGTCACATGACTCATGACATCAGCAGGTGTGTGTGACATTAGTCACAGCAGCCTCTTTTGAATGCTGCATGCTTTGCAAAACAGCCAGCTTGCGCCCGTCACAAATGCGAGGTCAACAGGGTTGTCTTCTGTGGTGCGCTTTGATGCAAAAGCTGCACTGTCTGCAGCGAAGCATTTCTCAGCCTGTAGACTGTGATGTCTGCTGGCTTATAGGTGCATTGATTGTCATGAGAGGGCTTTATTGGCGAGGGCTCCATTCCTGTCCACTGTGTTTGGCGTTAAAGCAGTCTGTCCAATGGCGAAATTATCAGCCTGTACACTACAAATGCTGCAAGTGTATAGGCGCATTGGTGGTGGCTAGTTTTTCCTCCAGTTCAGTGCATATTTTGCTACAGCAGTCCTTGCAGCGCACAAATTTTCAGCCTGCATATTGCAATTGCTACAGGTGTATAGATGCATTGGTTGTCATGGGAGTGTTAGTCCCCGGCGGTGATCGCACAGCTGTGCGGCGAACTGCAGAGTTCTTCCTCAAGAACTTTGAGGTGAGTAGGCACTTGGCATGAGATGGCCAGGATTCACTGTGCCATGCTGCCTAGTCACTGCTGCTAGTGTGCATGCATGAGCGTGCACTGCAACCAGCACAGCTTGTGTGTAGTAGGATGGATATAGTGCAAGACATGGGCAAGTGGCCTTGTGAGTACCGCACGTTGCATGGGCTGAACGAGCCCAGCAGACCTGCACCAAGCATGTAGCATGCAAAGGTTCAAATCAATACTGTGCATTTGTCAGCTTGTCACATGCATCACCATGCAATTTTGACCTTGTGGTCCGGAGGAAGGTAACAGCATCCATATGCACCCTTTGCAGCCCAATTACAGCAATTTCCTTTGATGACAATCATGGTTGTGCTCTGTCACAGCTTGCACAGCCTCTGCAAATGGTACTTTGGATGTAAGCTTGTCCAGCACAGCACAACCATATGTTTTTTATCTTGCAATCCAAAGACAGGTGGCAGCACTGAAATGCACTTGTTGCAGCCTGATGACAACAGTTGCGATGGCAATTGTGATCTTCTGATGTCACAATTGGCACTGCCTGATGCAGGAGAGGCTGAAGAACCAGAAAGAGGAGGCTGCCAGCAATCCTGAGTATGGGTCCTCTTACAAGCCCAAGGTCAGCAAGGAGGACAAGCAAGCCAAGCGCAAGCAGATTCTGTCCAACATTGGTAAGCCTGTTTTTGCTTTCTCCACTGGGTACATCATAAAATGACTCGCCGGCATTGCATGGTGTAGACCTGAGGTCATGAAGCACGATGTGGCATGTTACTCGATTCCAGGCTTTGCTGCTTGCGGTCATGCCAATCAGCCTTCCGGCTCTCAGGCTGGCACATTCATGCCTGTGTGTTTGCTTGGCAGCACCTGCTTGAATCGCTGGCAGACGAGTTCTTCAGCATCTGTGCCACTTCTCCTCTGTTATTGATTCATTTGCGGTGCCAAATGGCCTGAGTGCATTACCAATGTCATGCTGCCACTTACTTTTCTGGCTGCTGTTTTCACAGGGGAGGACCTGCTTGTAGCCTCGGCAGACAAGCCGTTCAGATTCCCAGCTACCTTCACTTTTGTGGTGCGCTCCTTCACAGTGCTGGATGGCATTGGCAAAGGGCTGGACCCTCGCTTTGACATCAGTGAGATTGCAGCTCCCTATGCCAGAGGGCTTCTGCTAGAAGGCAACCCCCAGTACGCTGCCCTCGCCAAGGACTTCAGACGGCGACTGGGTCTGCAGGTAAGCTGTACAACCCATTAGACAGAAGAGCTATGAATGAACTGTGGTGATCCAGGACGCAAACTCAACAGGTTGTCTAATGTATATGCGTAAAGAGGACAACTGGGTGTGCAGCTAGGAACGTTCTGTGCGGCGTTAGACAAGTTGTGGTGTGTTGTCAATAAGCATAGCTGCCTTTCTGTACAAGCCTGCTGTCAGACAGGCAGGCTTGTACGGCATGTGGGACTGCAAGTACAGGGTTTCAATATTGCTGGTGTTTGCGATGAGTTGAGATAAGCTGTGGACGCCAGAGATGCAGTACAGCCATGTGTACATGCGTGCACAACACCAGTGACTGTGAAAACAATTTTTCATCTGTGTGTTGCAACTGCTGAGCTGTGGCAGATGTGCACTGCCCCTGCTGAGGCTTTGCGTTGGCATTGCTGCATGTCTGCACAGTCCCCAAGCTGAAAATCCCCAAGCTGCAAATCCTCAAGCTGAAAATCCCCAAGCTGAAAATCCTGGTCTTCAGGGAGACTGTCAGTGTCATAACCTTGAGCCTGTGCTGCAGAATCGAGCTGTCAAGAACTTGTTTAGGCAGCCAAACATGGTTGAAGATGTCAGGGGGACTTTGAACAAGCTGGAGAGGGGCGATCTCAAGCTCAGGGTCAGGGCCCTTGAGGCTGAAAGGGCCCTGGCCAGGGTTCAAATCATGCAAAGCGTGATGGCCTGTACAGTTGTGGCATGTACTTTGGTAAACATGGGCACCATATTGTCAGTCAATGCTATGGCACGTGCAGCTACTGCAAGTTTTGCTGGCGCGGGTTTGACCAGTGTATTGACTTTGGTCAATTGGCTCAAGGTCAAGAACCTGGAAAAGAAAGAAGCTCAGCTTGTGGGGTCTGGATAGGGATTGTTCACCAGAATGATTATTTAGTGACCACTTCATGTTGTTGCTGTTTTGTGCACTGCCATTGATCTGCTGAGTGATTTTGCTCTTTGTCATGGTTAGCCTTGTGTTGGGTAGTCTCAGTTGTGGATGAGTTGCTGGTCAATATGCATTGCATTTGTTCCTGGCAGAATGCAGTCACATCGTGGACTGTCAGGTCCAACAGTGAAGTGACACCTCCCTTGCATCGAACGTGTGAGAGATTGTACATGAACATGCTCTGTACTGCAACCTCTGGGTACTACTGTTGTAATGTGTAACTTTTACAAAGTTGGTATAACGTCACAGACAGCTCACATTGAAGGATTACTGATCTTTCAATAGGGCACTGCTATTGTATCACAATGTTGTAAGTATGAAAGCAGAACAAAGTTGTAAGTATGATAGCGGAACAATGCATAAGCAGTTTGCAAAGACATTGATGCAGCGCACAAGCTTTGATTCGTTTGCTGGGTGTGAGGTTGTGGCAATCATTTGTACGTCACTAGGATCTGGAGCATGAAACTGCGTAGGCATGCCTTGTGATGTGACAAGTACTAAAAAGTAGAAGAAAGCAGGTGTCCAGCTTTCCTCAGGCGTTGTTTAAACTTAGTTAAACTTATCTTGTCCAAAAGCCCTTTCTCAATGACATTTCTATATTGTAAGATGTATGAATTACTTTCAAGGAGAAGACCCTGTGTCACATGATTGTTCCCAAGATGTACAGCCAAACTGAGACACTTTTCCAGTTCTTGTTGAGCATGGTGAACAAAAGAACTGTTATGCAAATGATAGAATCGTGGCATTGATTGTTTATTTGGTGCAGATGCACAGCAAATCATTTGTTAGATTTGTCCAACTGGGTGGTGTTGAGATAACACCATTTGTTGTTTGGGTTGTGGAGCTGAGAAGTCACTCCTCGGCCTTTTTGCCAGTCTTCTTCGGCAGCAGGACACTGTGGATGTTTGGCAGGACACCACCAGCAGCAATTGTAACACCGCCAAGCAGTTTGCTCAGTTCCTCGTCATTGCGCACGGCCAACTGAATGTGGCGGGGTACAATACGAGTCTTCTTGTTGTCACGAGCGGCATTGCCTGCCAGCTCAAGAACCTCAGCCGCTAGATACTCCAGCACAGCTGCCTACAGGCACAAACATGAGACTGAGTTGATGTCGGACAGAGAACCCGTTGTGACCACAGTATGAAGGATTTCGGTTTGAAGGGTGAGGTTCAACACTGGTAGTTGTGCCACCTGAGCAGCTGAAGTGTCTGTCACGCGATCAACAGCAAACCAGCACGGACTCACCAGGTACACTGGAGCTCCAGCACCAATGCGAGTAGCAAACTTGCCCTTCTTAAGGTACCGAGCTATTCTGCCCACTGGAAACTGCAGACCTGCCTTGCTAGACCTGCTGACTTGCTTTTTGCCAGCAGTTTTTCCCTTGCCACGACCAGACATGTTTGACGATGAGTAGTAACAGCTGAATCTGCTAACTGGTGGCGCTACAATGCGATGTTGAGAAGGGAGCAGGGAAGATACTGATCAACACAGCAGGCACAGCAGGCTAAGTTGTACTTGTAGTCCTGAAACAAAGCCTGATCGGTCAAGTGAGCCCGAACTCAAAAACCCTGGGAATAAGGATATTACAAGGGCTGCTCGGTAAGAAAGATCGTAGGGCGGGTTGCTGTAGAGCCTTGTGCAGGTTGAGCAACAGTTCAAAAAAGACAGCACAGGAGTTCACAAAACACACACTTCGGCGTCTTTCTGTCCTTCAGAGTCGCCAGCCTCCCCTCCACTCCGCTGTTCCTACCCATTTAATCTCGACAACATGTCTGGCAGAGGCAAAGGAGGCAAAGGTCTGGGTAAGGGAGGTGCCAAGCGTCACAGAAAGGTCCTTCGTGATAACATCCAAGGCATCACAAAGCCAGCAATCAGGCGTTTGGCTCGTCGTGGTGGTGTGAAGCGTATCTCAGGCCTCATCTACGAAGAGACTCGTGGTGTACTCAAGGTACTTTCAAGTACCAGCTGACGCCCCCGCTTGTTACTCACGTTGCGTCGTGACAAGACAGCTACATCAGCATACACCTTGCCTGCATGAACCCAGCTGATTTGTGGTGCTCTTCTTACCCAGGTGTTTTTGGAGAATGTGATCAGGGATGAGTCACTTACACAGAGCACGCACGCCGCAAGACCGTCACTGCCTTTGATGTGGTGTATGCATTGAAGAGGCAGGGACGTACCCTATACGGTTTCGGAGGTTAAGCGTATCTGCCTTGCTGCCCTTCCCAAATATCAAATGGTGTTATTTTAACACCACCTCTAGAGGAAGATCTTGAGAAAAGTCTCTGTCAAACCAAAACCAGAAAGTAAGACTTAATCTGCTAAACGTGTATCTATGGTGACTTAGCTCCTGAACTGAGCTTCTGCATTTGAGGCAAGTTGGCATAGCTCCTTCATGTTAGCTCCTGGAGTTCCTTCATGTTAGTCTAAGACATACGCTGACATGTTCTGGTGAAAAAACAAGAAGCCTTGTTGGTGCTGAAGTATATTGCTTTTGTACAGTTTGTCTTTGTTACATTTGCACAGTGTGTCTTTGTTACGTTTGCACAGTGTGTCTTTGTTACGTTTGCACAGTGTGTCTTTGTTACGTTTGCACAGTGTGTCTTTGTTACGTTTGCACAGTGTGTCTTTGTTACGTTTGCACAGTGTGTCTAGCCTCACCGCTGAGGGGACCGGCAGGGCACCAGCTGGTGTCCTTACCATGTGCACCTACACCAGCTTGTCAATCAAACGCGACATACCAGCATGGTACATGTGTGCACAAGCTGCTTATAAGCTGTAATGCTATCTTTTAGCTCCCATGCCGCGGAGGTTGCACAATTCAGTGGCAGTCCTGATCTGCTCAAATTGTCTTTGCTAATGAGGCAAGTTGAGAGATATCGTTGTGCGGACATCATCTCGATGGCATTTGCAGACACTCCAAAAACAGAACATGCAAGTGTGATACAAGACTGTGAGTTCTCAGACAAGCATATTGCTCTGAGGCCTGGCCAGGGTCCGATCAGAGCCTGACAGCTTTGCATCTTATTTGACTGAATTTTTGCACAGCTCACCAATATACTGCATGTCCAATATACCGTATGATGAAGTGTGTTGCCTGCAAGCCTGTGCTGAGCAAAGCAAATGGGTGCAACCAACAAGAGTCAAGCAGCAATTTTGAGCAATTTTCTTTTGGAAATGGTCCCAACTTACACACGGCTACAGGACTGTGGAGGCACGTACAACAGCAAAATATAAAGACATCAGCATACTGGCCTCTTCCAGAACGTGATCCAGGAAAGGTGGTGTTGAAATAACACCATTGGGGTTTTGAAAATGAGCATCTAAGCAGATGTGAACTTAGTCACAGCCTTGGTGCCCTCTGACACTGC
>JAABUU010004253.1_pt1 | contig 17096 bp, 13 predicted proteins | sample 5559301 | NCBI WGS metagenome assembly JAABUU01 (sample SAMN10711884, study PRJNA513360) | rock metagenome | isolation source: Antarctica rocks | place: Antarctica: Victoria Land, Richard Nunatak white | reverse complement strand
TAGATCTGCAAGCGCTGCCTCAATTGAAGCCATATTGAATTTGTAATTGATTTTTGAAGAAAGATGAAAGTAGTAAAGTGGGGTGTGCACGGGACCGGAACGTGCATCGGGCCGGGAATACTCCTATTGCTGCATGCGAAGCTGTGGAAGATCCAACGTGACATAGGTCTCGGCCCGTCGTTTGCCCGCCACCTTAGCGCGGAATCCAGGCACTTCATGCGGCCATGCCAGAGAAATCCTCACAGCTAAGGTACCCACGAAAGTAGGTATGAAAAGGCCATAATGGAGGAGTCTACATTGAAACGAACACGATTCAATGACGTTGTCGATGGAATGTAAAAGGAATTCTCCAAACGTGTTTGGCTTGAACGAGCGTTCTGCACAAGAGTCGCATTGCTTGACGAAACCTCGACGCATTCTCGACAACCTTACCGATAGGAACGTCAACTCCGTACGGGCATGTAACGATGCAAGCCTTGCTTGGGTCGCTTACAGACATATAGCGTTATTCGGAGCGCTCAGTTCCAACTTCCCAGGGCATGTCAGGGACGAATTGCCCGCATGACAGCTTGGGGGTCGACCATTAGCCGCTTGAACGGCCCCCAATCGTGAAACAATATGGTGGGGGCAGCTTCGCCCAAAGGAAGCTCGCGATTAACGGGGTTATGTAGGACACGTCTGAGAACCTGAGGCAACCTTTTGCCAGGTTCAAATTCTTTCCTAGTCGCTTCTGGGACTCGCTAAAGGCCATACGCGGAATTCCCGAGGCCTCAACACGGAGTGCATCAAAGTGTCCCGCATCCCATCAATGAACGTGCTTCAGGCTATCCGCTTCGCTGGGCCGCCTCTCTTCACTATAGCTCTTGTCTTTTCATCGCCGACAAATGAGGTCCTTACTGTGGAGCCTTCTATCGTGGAGTTCTTCTTTCCTTAACTCTTATTTAGTCGGTTTCCTCAAATCAATTTCCACTCTTTTCGAGCGTCCCTCCTTCTATGCCTCGTATGAACAGGACGTTCGAATTCCATCACGTCGTTTTAAGATTAGATTTATAGAGATGAGTGTAACAAGGAGCCCTAGGCATCATACGCTGCGAGGTACAAGTTACCGTTTCAGGGGCGAAATCTCCATCTTGTCTGCAGCATGGCCCGTTCCCTTTCCACATTTCTTCTTTCTCTTCAAGCGTACCTACTAATATCGCATGGTGAAAGGGTTGGGGTCATGTTTATGGCACACATCGGACCTTGATCTGTTTCAAGTGCACATTCTGTTGTTTGAAGCGCCAATGGTGATCAAACGCGTATGGACGTCGTACGTCGATCCTGTACCTCCCTGGGATGATTCCGTCGATGTGAATCGAGACTCCCACTACTAAGAACATCAGGAGGCATTTCATACTTGTTGTATGGTCGGGACGATTTTTATTTGTGGGCAAAGAAGCTCAATATCTAGCCTCAAAATGCGCTTGGCGTGCCTGCAGATTTAAACCCTCCTGGGTAGTTCTATATAATTGCTCCTTCCTTCAAAGCTTTGCTGAACCTCGTACCTTGATCGCCCTCACGGCTTGTGCTAGGCTCTTTCGGTCTTTCCATTCTTTACCATACTACAGTCTTTAATCCAAGCTCCACTCATTCAAACATTCAACTCTCGTTACACATAGTGTTAAGAAGAGGCATCATGCACACATCATTCCGTTCTATCGTTTTACCGTTGTTGCTGGGAACTGCATTTACCCCTTCGAAAGGTACATCCCATCACTCTATAGAATGTTTCGGTAATACATGTTCACATGCTGGCTTTAGTGCTCGCCGACTGCGAATGTGGCTATTCGATTAATGCAACTAATTCCCCTCAATACGCCGTCTTTACCGACCTATTAGAGTCCGATTTCTTGCACCTAAAGGACATCAACAAGAACACTGATTGGATTACAAACGTCTACACGACCAACCCGACGCCTGCAGATCCGTACGGCCAGAATGCCTCAGCAGCCAATCTTGTAGACAATTACGTCAAAGCCGACTATACCTACACCGGCCAGGGTGTCCTTGGTGGAGATCCGGGTCTTCAACTTTACGTTCGTGGTGGTGTTCCAACGGATGGTCACATTCCCACCTCCGAAACCGTCTCCAGCCGTACCGACATGCTCTATGGTAGCTTTCGGGCGGCGATGAAATTGACGCCTCAACAAGGGACCTGTAGCTCGTTCTTCTGGGTGAGCTTCCATTCCAATAAGGCTGTGTTTTCTACGGACCGGCGTGGACGGTGTTTGATTAATAGTCTTTCAGTACTTCAGCGACCAGCAAGAACTCGACGTTGAGTTCCTCTCCCATGATTATCTACCAGCCCCGACAACAGCAGCACCCATTTACTTTGTCAATCATCACGTCCCTGATCCAGCGACAGGATCCGCAAGTACCTTCGAAGTCATCCAACTGCCCTTCCGCCCTGACCAGGGCTATCACGAATATCGCTTCGACTGGACCCCTAACAAGATCTCTTTCTACGCTGATGGCCAGTGGTTACTTGACTGGACCACATTCTCACCTTTTACTCCCGGTCCACTGCACTTGAAGCACTGGAGTACTGGGGCCGCTGGATGGAGCCGCGGTCCCCCACCGCAAGATGCAATTCAGACGGTGTCTTACGTCAAAGCCTATTTCAACTCATCTTCCCCAGACCGCCAGAACGCTTACAAAAGCCGATGCGCCGATCCCTCGGCGGCGAATGCCATATGTCAGGTACCTGATCAGACTGTTGCGCCAGACACGGCAGGACCGCATGGCGAGACGTTCTTCTTTTCTTGTCAGCATAATATGACAGACGGCCAAGTGGTTTATGGGAAAATCGAGAACAAGGGGCTGTATGGAGCATGATGGGTTCTTCTCTACAATACTTGCATAACTATAATTCTTGCTATTTTCCAAGGTAGTCTTATAATCAATTCGATGTCTATAATAGCGTATGTTCTACTTTTGAGATGCTAATTACCAGTTTACCACACTTAATAATGGAGTCTATTAAAATTCCTATCTTAATACACGAGCTGATTCTGTCTTAGGCTCAATGGATGCATCGAATAGTGGAATGATTATCTTACATTATAACGCATAAGAAACAGGACCACTTAATGTAGAACTAAAAATGCATAGAAGTTTCGCCTGTATTGACATCTCTTTCAGCCCTACCTGCTCATTAACCTTCCCGCTCCGCTCCACCCCTATTCTACCCCACCCCATCCTCTCACACCACCCCAAAAACCACCCTTCTCTCGTAAAACCCCACAACCCACAAATCCACCACTCCCCCAAATCCACTATGCCCCCCCAACTCCCCTCTCATAAACGCCAAAAGCGCGAAGACTACCGCAAAGCCCACAAAGACAACCAACCCACCGAACTCCCCAAGAAGAAATTCTACCGGCAGCGCGCCCACGCCAACCCATTCTCCGACCACCAACTGGCCTAGTATGTCTTACTCCCCCCTTCCATAAATGATTTTGTGTGACCGATAGCCAAGCTAACGAGATGCATCTAGCCCCGCGAGTCCCGCCCAGATGGACTGGTCAACGCATTATCCCGCTTACGTTGCCCCAGATGCTGAGACAGCCAGCGAAGCAGTGGATGCAACGGGAATCAGGCGTTTGAGGAAAGATGTCACGGTTGCGGATATAGGGTGTGGATTTGGTGGACTCCTTGTTGCGCTCTCGCCTCTGCTTCCAGATGAGCTCATCCTCGGTACCTCCCTTCCTCACATATTCCTTTGCCTAAGCCCCCCCCATTTGGCAAAGCTCTTCAACTCTGACCTACCAACAGGTCTCGAAATACGAACCCAAGTGACAACCTACGTCACCGACCGCATCCACGCCCTCCGCTCCCTACACGCCCCTTCCCCCTCCTCCCCACCACCATCCCAACCCCCACCCTACAACAACATCTCCGCCCTCCGCGCCAACACCATGAAATTCCTCCCCAACCTCTTCCCCCGCGCTTCCCTCCGTCTCCTCTTCCTCTGCTTCCCAGACCCGCATTTCAAAGCACGCAAACACAAAATGCGCATCGTCTCCCCCACCCTAATTGCCGAGTACGCTTACGTGCTCAGGCCGCGGGGGCTGGTGTATACGATTACGGATGTGCGAGATCTGGGGGAGTGGATGAGGGCATGTTTTGAGGGTGCGAGGGAGTTGTTTGAGGAGGTAAAGGATGAAGAGGGAGTTGCAGGGTTAGAAGGGGAGGTGTTGAGGGCGGTGAGGGGGGAGACTGAGGAGGGGAAGAAGGTGGAGAGGAATAAGGGGGAGAAGTTTGTGGGGGTTTGGAGGCGGAGGGCGGATCCGGCGTGGCCGGGAGAGTGAGTGAGTGAGCAAAGAGGATAGGAGGGATGTGGGTAGGTTTCTGTTCCTTATTGATGCATACCTCAAAACACTTCTGACTACGAAAGGAAGAATGCTTCTAGACCGGGTCGCTCGTCTTGGTCATTGCATTCCTAAAACGTTGCAGGCTTCATCTATCTGTATCATTATCAACTGGGAAGTTCCAGGATCTGCGACAACGGGATTCTTCATATCCTCGTTGAGTTGACCCCAGCTTGATTGCACAATAGCAGAGCATCCTGGATGCTCTAAGGATGCCAACGGATCCCCCTTCTTCGACCCGACTCGAGTCGACAACGCCATGTCTGAGCGACGGTCACTGCACGCAGCTATTTTATACATCTCTATTGTTTTGAGATAGCTGCGCTGCTGATTGCTCGGTGGAGACCCATCTAGGCATACGTGGTCGAAAGCTAACCCGGCGTTCGACGCGCTGTGGGGAAGATGAAGGCGCGTGTGGAGGCAATTGGTACTGGAATAGTTTGGTTCCCGTCGCTCGGTGATGATGTTGGAGAGCAGATGCGGTTGCAGTTGGATTCGTGAATGCGCTGGGGCTGTAATATGCTCTGCACCTGGATCCCCACAAAAAGATCATTAGAGATCTCCACAGCCGAAGATCACTCGAGAGTAACCAGAGTCTCTCGTAAGGTTGGTATCAAGGCGCGCTGCAAGGCCCCGGAAGTTGTATCAATATCCCTAAATCAACTCTTCTTCCGCATCATGATACCCGAATAGCTGCAGAGCTATCAGCGTCGATCATAGGCAACAGATCTCCATTGAGGACTTACGAGAATACGCTAGCAATAGCCAAAAGAATACCAAACGCGCTATTGGCCGTAACCACTCTTCCGCTGGTGATCCAGCCAAGCGTGACGATTAAGCAAGTCTTTACGTGGCCGACGACCGTGCTGCTCACAGGCCCGGCTCCTGCGACGATGAAGAACATAGAAACGTTGATTGAAGCCGCTAGTGCTCCGCTCTATGAGAAGAATCAACCAGCTGGCCTCTTAATTTTGGGAAGACTCGCGTACCAAAAGAATCAGTAATACTCTACTAACGGGCACCGCGGCCAATGCCGGGAGTGTGTCCGTCCATGGCATGATCAATAGGAGAAGAATACCACCCATAGGCGCCTGGTTGAAGAGGAGCTGAAACCCGTCGACCTCAAATCGTTTCTGATAGGACCCAATCCACACCGTATAGACCGACCCAACCAAAACACTTGCAAGCGCGAGCCCGACGCTGAGAAAGCTGATCGATTCAGCTGTAGAGCCAGCAGATGCTCTCGGCTCGTAATAAGAGATGAGCCCCACGCCCAAACACATCGGCAGCAAGGTCAACGCTGCAAGACGGGGAATCGATTTGCGATAGAAGAGGAAGTTGATTATGGCAACGGTTGGAGTAAGCAAAATCCGTGCTATTTGGAAAAACGTAATAGACGAGTATGTCAAGGACAGGTTCTGCAAAACGACGTTCAGGCACATGGCCACGGCCAGCGGGAGCATCAATTTTATGTCGATTCCGCGAGGGACGAACATGCCGAGGGCTGGGCGGGAGAGGACATAGAGTGTCAGGGCCGTCACGAATAGGTGAAATGCGGCGAAGGCGACTTGGCAATGGCGGAAGGATGGGTCGTCGAAGATGGCCTTGTTTGTAAAGACCTGCGGCACGTAAGTCTTGGTCTGTAGTGGCTTAAAGGGTTCGGCCTCACTATCAATATTGACGCCAATGTGTTCAAAGCCATCCACAGCAGCAGTCTCGCCCTACTCCTACCGACTGAATTCTGCGTGCCCAACACCTCCGCGCCCGCTTTCTCTATGTCGATATGGTCCACCATGTTCTCGATTTCGGAACCCACAAGCGTGCTTAAGCTGCTCACATCGCTACTGTCACTTCTTGAAGCAGTCATGCCATTCTCCTTGTCGCTCGAGTACGGTTGAACTTCATAATCGACTTTGGCAGCTTTTTGCAAATCGATTGTCTGAGGCATGGTTTGTCAAAAGTAGAGGACTATGGTTGACGCATGCCAGTTTTGTCGCGCGCCTCTGGATTACTTATCCAGCTTTCACTTCGTGATTTGATGAATGAGTCCAGCCGCATGACTGGCGCGGGATGGTGTCAGACCAGCATTTCTCGTATCATCGTAATTTCCCTTTGGAACTCGTATAAATCAGAGGAACTTACGAGGAATGATCAGCCTTATCTTTATCTAATCTTAGCGTTGCGTAACCCTATTTTCTCTACCGAGGGTTCGCTCTATTCGAAGGTCAGTTGCGAAGGCGTCACTCTTTCTTTCCTCATCCGCCAATGATTGAACACAGTGCTTGCAGTGATCGAAGAGTTCCCTGAAAGATAGTTCTCTTTTGCCTAGGGCTGTATACTCTTTGTTCTCACGATGCAGATAGCCAGCAACGTCCGGCAAGCTGTACCATCAAAGCACCGCAGATTATATATATATATTGGAGCAATGCCTGAAAATTAAGCGCCCTGAAGGTTATATTGTGTCGAAGTTGTATCTACGTTCCACCCACGATTAATCAAGATAAGGTCTTAGCCCAGCGCGCAGCAGCTTTCCGTTAAAGCAACGATCCTTGAACCCGACGCTTTGTCTACTGGTATCTTATATATATGTCAGGCCAAGCGCATAGGTGGTTTCCTTCCAGGACAAACTTCTTTCAGTCAATCGAGTGGTCAAGAGGAATAAGAGGTGAGTGATAAAAGTATAAGGAAGAAAAGAGAAGAAGAGCCGAATTATCGAATTTCTAGCCGGTCAGATTGTCGATTACGCTAGGTATGGGAGCAGAGATTTCAGATAAATAAAAGGAGCGAACAATCAGAAGAAGAACTACAAAACCCGGAAAGACTAATCCAGACTTTCAATTACCGTAGTCGCTCCTTATCACTCAAATATCCCTCATGCGAGCTTTTCTCTACTTGCAATCGAGTTCAAAATCAATGCTGCTTCATGCTTCTGGTTTTCCCTAGTATCCTTGCAGTGATTGGTTTTGTAGAAATTTTCCCCCTTACTTACCCCTTTCCCCCTTCCCCTTTCTCTCCCCCAAGCAGGCAAAAAACCTCCTACCCTTTCTTCCCACCGGCCATATAGTCATCCGACTAGTGCAGACCGGTCGGTTCATGAGCGTTGTCAGCAATTTATCGTGCAAGAAATTCTCTCTTTTCGGCGGTCCCGCCTGGTAGAAACCCTTTGGTGGCGCTGGGCTAAACTTGAATCGCCGGTTTTGGTGCACAGCCTCTTTTCCGCAGGAATTTTCTATTAAAATAGAAAGAAAACATACCTTTCAAATCCGTATCCTTGTAGCTTTCTAGCGATTTATCATACCCAAAAAAAAAACCTCTTCTTTCCCTTTCCGTCGGACAAAAACCCCTTCCGTGCCGTCAATCAATTAGCCATATATCTCAAGCAGACTCGTCAATTTCACAGCGGGCTGCCTCCTTTTTGTTGAACTTCCACTTCGAGTTTTTTTTCTTTTCAGAAAAGAGTGTCTTTCTACAGTATGAGATACTTGTATTAGCGTAATTGCGAATGTGTTCATAATTATATGTTCATGAAACTTTTTTAGAAATCTGTCGTAGAAGGAAATCTCTCCTTTCTCGGTTCGTCAGGCAACGATTCCCTCATTCCACCAGCAACCTAGCCATACATCCAAGCAGCCTGACCCGTTTAGATATGCTGTCTCTTTTTCACTGAACTTTGACTTGAGTTGTAGGGAAGAAATGTCTTTTTGGGCCCTTCCTATCAGGTGTACTTATGTTAACGTAATTGTCACGTTTCCGGTTAGTTAATCGATCGAACAGAGGGAATTTTTTTTGGGTTTCTAAAGCATGCAATTCAATGGTGTTCATGAAGCTTCTCGAGACACTTTCTCAGAGGTATTTGGACTCTTTTCATTTTCAGGTAAGCAAAGACCTACTCACTAGTCAGCTAACTAGACATCTGGTTGAAAACACTGTTTCTTCCCGATATGCTGTTTCTTTTCTACCATCAAACCAACAACGAAAGACTGACTTTTTAAACCTCGTCTACACAAGGCTCACATCAGAGTAATAATCTACGTGTCAGGGAAAAATTGAGTCAAGTGAATACCTCATGTTGGTACTAAAGCACGAATCTAAAAGCCGTAGCCTCATAGCCTCATAATCATCTATTTTACAAGCCTTTCATTCAAGGAAGCAAAGACCAACCACCCGCCAGCCAACTAGGTATCGGTTTGGGTAGACTGTTCCTTTCCCGTACGCTGCCTCTTATTGGCATGGCTTCCACTTGGACTGGCGGCTTCGCCAGTGCTGGCCCCCACGTTCGCAGCACCCAGCGCAACAGGAGTGCTCGATTCTGCCGCCGCAGCCAACTTCGCTTTCTCACGCTCAATATACTCGCCGATGAGGCGTTTGATCCAATTGACTCTCTCGCCAACTATCCAATCAAGCACATTGTGGACGTCCTGACGGAGATTGCTCAAGGCGTTCGCGTTCATGTAGAAGGGATAATCACGAAATGGGACAAAGCGAAAACCCACCGAAGCTCCCTCGCGCACATAGAACCCGGCATACATGTATGCTATCTGGTTATCAATGCACATGGCGTATACTAGGGACGTTAAATCGACATCGTCGACCATGTGGTCGTCCGGGTTGATACCGATGCATCTTTGAAAATTTCGTATGGCGTATCCAACCGCCGCCGTGGCGCGACACGCTTGCAGTCTTGACTCCTCTAAGTTGCCTTTTGCGCTTTTCCACTCCCAGATGAAAGCAGAATGGTACAAGGATTCGGAAGCCATGCTGAATTCGATGAATTGCTCGTTCACAATATGCTCCTCTTCCGAGAACGCTGAAGCCCACGGACCATAGATAATATCTGGCTTAGGGTTCTTCAACTTGGGATATTTCTCTAGAATAGCGTCGAAAACCTTCTGCTCAAAAACCGTTCCACGTTTCAATGTCTGCAGGACGCCTTCGATAAATGGGAAATCCCAATTCTCCCCAAGGTGGTCCTTGAGCCATGGCTTCTGAACCTCCATTGGCTCGCCGTTGCGATCTTGCTGCGTAACCGAGCGCTCGATGCCTTTTAGAAGAGGCATAACATTAGCCTCGAGGGTAATCTCGTTACTCCATCCAAAGCGTTCGAAGGTCTCCTTTAGATGTTCCGTATTCCTTTTCTTCTCTGAATTCCGGTCAATCAGAAGTCGACCAACCTCCTCTGCGACCTGGGGATACCTAGCTCTAGCACTCGGTTCCTCAAGGTGCATGCCATTGAGGGCCAGAATCCTACGAGCATTCCAAAGGTCCTTTTCAAAGGAGCTGCTGGTCGATTTCGCTGTAGACTTTACGGAAGTTGAGGGGTCGGTATCCTTTCCTGATTTGGCCGGCATGGTCTGCTGTCGCAGAAGCTTTAGATTTTGTTTAGTTAGTGGAGCTGTTTTAGAAGTGGCGCCCGAGGCCAAAGATAGTCTCTGCGAGTCAAGATCGGTAGCAGATTCGGAGAGTGATGGGGTTTGGTCGAGAACGGGTAGCTGTTCTTGCGAATCTGCGATCCAGGTGCCGACATGAGAGGCTTGGTTTGGCTGTAAGAGAGTCAGCTGAAGGCGTTAGATAACTCAACGTGCTTATGCCGCTATTATGCCACGGAAAATGTGTAACCGTTCCAGAAATAGGTGGGTTTGCTTGACATGGGACTTGGAAAGCTGCGAGGACGAGCCAGCGCACAAATGGACAGATATCGAAACTAACAGGAGTTCCAAGAAGAAAACCGAGCAACTGAACGACGAGACACACAAGGCTTTTAGCACATTGCTGGATAGCCACAAGGACAGCGGGCTAAAGTAGACAATCGGAAAACTGTTGAATACCAGTACACTTTTCCAGATGGAACGCAGTCAACCGGATGTGAATTGGAGACACACAAGGGGGTTATTCCACGGATTCTTAGGCAGTCACGAGAAGGACCTCAATATACATGTGCGCAGGCATAGGGTAATGGAGTAGAAAGACCAGAAGTAGCTATAGTCAACTGGAAGATCAAAAAGTCAGAAAAAGCACGGAATCACCAGGAACTACGAACTGCTCGCTTCCGCCCAAAAAAAAGCGATCTGAAATGTCGCGAGAAGTCGATCCTTATTGACAGATGATGAAGAGAGCATACGTAGAGATGGAAGCATAAGTATAGAGGCAGTACTAACCTCTTGAACTGTTGTTGACACGCCGAGCTGGGTAGGAGGTCGAAGCGGAACAGTGAGCTTGCTCGCAGAGCCTGGTAACCTTCGGACTATAGATTTCTCTGGGTAGTCAAGCTACAACTCGAGTCAGCCTTTGGTACAAGTCATGCCACGCAGCTTGCAGCAGGACAGCTACTTACTTCTCCACCAGAATGTTCTGACGACCGCGTGCGCTTTTGTCCGGATTGTGGATTTGGTTTCGACATGGTGAGGGGTAGCAGTCAGTGGGGGAAAGATACGGTACGCTTGACTGCTCATCCACTCGAGGATCCATGTGGGCAGATTCACTTTCAATCTTGGCGAATGGCGATAACGTAAGCTCTGTCGATTCTGTGTATGCGAGGAAAAAGGTTGTGTGTGGAAGGAGTACAGGCAGGTTGACATCTTGTGTACGTTTAGAATGGGCGGAGGCTTTACACTTTACTACCGTCGAGCTTACGATGATGGTGCCTTCAGTGTTTACATCCAAACGCGTCTAGTTGACGCGCATGCGCCAGAACTGTGCCACACACGCAGCCCTATGTATCAATTCGGCCACAAATTCCTTCATTATCGTAGGCTGCCTACTGGCAACTACTGGGTACTGATATGCTAAACCAAACGTAGAAACACCAAAATAAACTAGAACGCAGAGCTAACGCGCTTTTCAAAACCACGATGACTCCTCCGTCCCCTCCCATCTCGACGTCCTCACAGCACCCGCTCTCCCACACCTTAACTGAACATATCATCCGCTCCATATCAAAACCTTTGGTCTCAGAACCCACCTACAACCCCAACCTCATGACACACTCACATCCTCCAACACGTCTTTCCACCTAAACCAACCACAGCGACCACTCTTCCCTTCAAAAAGTGCCCCGGACAATCTTGGATAAAACTGCGGATAGGCCAGAGAAACAGAAGTCGAATGGGGCGTTTAGGTTACTTCTTCTACTATTGGTATAGCAAAATAGAACACGAGGATAATAGAACGAATGCTGCGCCGGGGGTGGCCGCATGTCTGTCCAGGCCCCCCTCTCTCACACCCACACATCCCCACATATTCCCACACCCCTCCAACCGCAACCAACCATACCAAATCCTCTCGTCTGCCTGCTAGAACCTAATCTTCGCATGGCTATTGAGACAGGGGCGATGAGGTGGAGGGATGGAGGTTTTGTTTGGGGGCAGGTGGTGAAGGCTGGGGGGGAGAGAGGGGGGACGCCGGGGTTTATGGGGATATGGATGTTGGAAGGGGGGCCGGTTGTGGGGGAGGGGTGGATGTCGCATAGAAGATTCCCTCTCTATCATTCCCAAGTCTCTTTTCGCCGCAGTATAGCAATCTACACTCCCACTCCCATCTTCCCTCTCCCCTCTCCCCTCGTCCCGTATATTCCACCTGGTCTTCCCCCGATCTCATCATCTCCCCCCCAACCTTGCCGTTCCCGCCTGTCTCTCCTCACCTCCTCCATATTCACCCATCACTCCCCGTTTCTCACCCCCCCCCAATCCATCCCCTCCCTACCTCCCATCCACTCCATCCCTTTCCACCATCTCGCCCTCCTCACCCCACCCCCCAGATCACACACCCCAACCAACCAACCCATCGCGCTTCCCCACACCAACATCCCACATCACCCTACCCTAGGTACCTACCTAGATACCTTACCACGTCCAGCCCGCTTCGTAAAGAGAACACACCGGTGACGGCCCGACCAGATCAGGGGATATCTAATCTTATCAGATCAACCCACCTCCCTCGTGCCTCCACGTGCGCCTCCTCTTTTGCCGCCCTTCCCGTTCCTATTGCCGAGCGGTCCTCCCGAGGCTTTCCTTATCTTGTGTGACGTGCTGGGGATATCCTGGGTATGTGCTGGTGACGGAGGGGGCGGACGGGTGCGGACGGGTTGGGTTGGGTTGGGATTGATGGGGTGGGGATGGAGCAAGCGGGGGGTTTATTGGTTGCTTTAGGGATGATCTTGGTTTAGGGTCACGGAGCTTGAAGGGTTGGGGGAGTCGATGCGGGGTGGTGGTTTTACGATGGGGGAGGTCTGGAAAGTAGTTTTCTCAGGCAGTTCGAAATGTGGTTGTATGTCGAAAGGACCTTCATGGAGGTCGCTGAACTAGCGATGAAAGCTCCGTATTGTTCATGTGGATGGGAGGAAATTACTCGGGATTCAATTATCACGAAACCCTCTCAGCGACCAAAGTGTTCAAATGGAATTTCAGATGATTTGTATTGGAAAAGCTCAAGGCATCAAGCAGTGTATTCTCCCACGAAGCTATGAAGCCAAACAAAGCGCTCGAGCTGGGCTCTGATTATCGAGGTCTCGAAAAAGACGCGCAGACAGCCAAATATCCCGCAACTCCCCGACGACATCTGATTAACTCCTCTTCCTCAAATAGGTATATGCCAGGCAAAAAATACTCGCGGGAAGATGATGCTGGTAAGAGAAGAATGAAAGGCGGGGGTTGGTATAGTAAATAAAATCCAATGTCTGTTGCTCCTCAAACACCTCCGACCACCCCCGGGTCGGCGTATGCATGTGAAATGGGGGAAAGGGTGATGCCGGTTGTAAATCAGGAGAAGGAATGCGGGGGAAAAGCAGAAGCGACCCGGAGCAAGAGAAAAGAAATGACAGTCATTTCCACATCCACATCTCGTCAATCTCGTATCCTTCCACGTCAATTCATATCCATTCCGTACTCATCCTCCTCCTTGAGGCTGAAACCATCGTGGCCATTGTGGTTCCAGAATTGGGGGTGGCCATGGCCGCCACTGTTGGCGCCGCTGCCGCCTGATTGTACACCCGGACTAAGGCTCTGCGGGCTTAGTGTACCGTTTTGGTTGACGTTGAGAGGTTCGCCCATGGCGTTGGTGTAATTTGGCACTCTTAGTCCGCTGCCCGGTCCGCGTGTGTATTGGAAAGAGCTTGGATCGTTAGCCTCAAAGGCGTGTAGAAGCTCGCTCTTCATGCGCTTTTCCTCTTCGGTCTGCTCGAAAGGAAACTCTCCGCCAAGCCTGGTAATGATCTCGGCAAGCTCGGTCTCTTGCTGGAGCTTAATGTGGAGTGCCCACATCAGATCACGGGTCCAGCTAACGGCGCCATTGAGGATGTCGCCCTTGTTGGGACCTTTATCCTTTTCCTCTACAGGAATGCCCATGCTTATGCTTCCCGCACCTGTGGCACGTCGACCACCTCCAGCAAGCAGGGATGTTGCTTGAGGTGGGCTACCGTGTGCGGCAGCAAGGGTTGGTGAGAGCGGTGAGTTGTTGACAATGTGCTTGCGGACCTTTTCGTCTTCAAGACGGTGCAGAGGTACAAGGTGGGAAAGCTCTTGTATACGTTCGTTGATGTTGTCGCGACGCCTCCGCTCGACCATGTTGTGAGACTCTCGTCGTCTCCTACGCTTGGCTTCTTGCGTCTGGTAGGCTGGGATGGGATGATGGCCAGTCTCGACCTTTGCGGGTAATGAGGCGTGTTTGCCAGATTTTAGGATCTCTGAGATCTGGGCGTGACTTGCTGGATGACCAGGAGATGAGATGGGCGACTCGCCGAAGGAGCGTACACTTCCTGGAGTACTATCCCATTGGTTGGATAGACTCTTCTGATGTCGGTGCTGATTGAAGTTGGTGTGGATGGGTTGTGACGGCAAGCTGCCGGATTCCGGGGTGCCAAGATTCAGACCGCCTAATCCAGGTGTCTTTGGTGTCATAGGGCTCCGAGAATCCGAATTCTGGCGGTCCATGGGTTGAGGCATCTGAGGCTTTGAACGGCCGTTTATGTAGCGAGTCTCCATTCCTCCACCTTGCGTAGGACGCATGTGGGGCGAAGCTTGGGGTATATGTTGTTGCTGCAATGAGCCGAATTGGGCATAGTTGAAGTTGTTATGTGCGAAAGGACTCTGTATCGGTGCACCGTCTGGTGTATTGGAATACATCTGGTTTTGATTGTTGAGCATTGTCGAGCCGGACTGGCCTTGGTCCGGAAAGTAGGCATGCATGCTGCCATTCTCCAGTCCATGTTGACCACGTTGCATCTGGTTCTGATGTGCAGAACCGTCGTTGAGGTCTAGATCCAGGAGCTCGTCATCCCCAATCCCCGAATTACCCAAGTTGAAGCTAGACGACAAGTTCTGCTGGCCTCCCAAGTTGTAGGGATTGAAATTGTTGGCCTGCATCGTGAGCTCCGAAGGATTAATACTACCGGTTGTGCTCTGTCCAAACTGCTGACCAATCTCCATGTATCCTTGCTGTCTTGGTACGTAGCTGTGAGCAGGAAAAGTGTAATCTTCAGGTTCGTCTTTGATGAATGGGCTCGAATCGCCTGTGGCAGCCATAGTACCAGTATTAGTGAAAAAGTCCAACTCTTCTTCCAGAGTTGTATCTGGATTGAAATCGTAAGTTGGTATCGGTTTGTCCTTGCGGGTCATTGGTATGGAGTATTGGAGATCGAAGGGTTTCTCAGCTAAAAGAGAAAACATGTGAGCAAACATGGAGGCAGTGTTGAAATACCTTGGAGTGATGAAAAGAAAAGCAGCGTAGCTAAATCTCAACGCCATGAAGATGTAGAAATTGAGGAAACAACTCGAGAGTGCCTCAAAGATGTAGGGATGCAAAATACTACTTACAGGGTACTGGCATGGCAATGCGCTAAAGCTTGTGTTGCGGATGCCGCGTTCGAGGGTATACACTGTAGGGCGAACGCCTGTTGACGTACCCGCCTGATAGTCGAAAGGTCGTAATTATGTGTGTTGGGTCAAGCCGTGGGAAAGATGCAGTTGGCTGATTTCTAGAAGCGATTATGGATGAACCCTACGGTTGGAAAAGGTCAGTGCAGATCTCGGTATGCTGGGAGCCGACGACCCGTTAAATCGAGTTTTCTTGACGTGGGACTCGCCAACCACAGCAATTGGACTGAGCTTTGCTTTCCGCTGAAATGCTTGGTGGCACGGGTGACGGAGTGTTTGCAAATTCCCTCGAGAAAGCTTCGTTTCGCAGATGTAACCAGGCCAACAAAGTCGTCCCAGTAGCTTTTGTTTGGCTGTGGGGTTCTCTGAAGTTCGTTTGCCTCAATGTAGTTGATCCTGAAGATGTGGATATGACTAGAGGCTGCGTTAGTAAAGCGTGCAGTGGTTTTTGCTGAAACCAAGCGCAGTAAGGCAGCATACAGGGACAATAGAGCCAAAAGACTGGCCTGAGACAAGTAGTGGCTATGCAAGGGAAGTACCCGCACCGAGACAGATACTGGGGAGGACTGCACGAAGCCTTACATGCCTCAAATCGGACTGTAGAAACGACAGCACGATCACGTTTTCCAGATACAACGGTATCACAAAGCAGCTTCGGTAGAAACAGATTTGCCAAGAGTAAACCAACGATTTGCGAGAGACAATGGTGAAGCAATCAAGGGAACCGTAGGAGCAGCTTACCAGAACGGCTAGTTGCTGCTGGCCCTAGCTAAACCAGTAGGATTGTTTCACGATTGGTGTTGCTGTTGTTCTGGTGCGTCGGGGTATTGCTTTGCAGCCGCGTACGCAGCAAACGCGGGTCGACGACGATGAGAGGTAGGCTGGACCCGCCAGGTACCGAGTCGGTGTCAGGTTGGGGGAGTTTCTGCGCAAGCGATAAATCCTTTGGCGAGGCAGCGGAGCGTCGTCGAGCGCCCAGCGGATGAGACACTGGTGGCGAGCGGTGGACGATCTGTCGTCCTTGTGGATGTGAAACGCGATGAGGAGATGTCGAGGACGACAGCGAAGGTTTGTGGGATCAAGAGGTTGATCAGTGGAAGAGGGATGTCGGTGTATACTAGCAGCTCGCTTCGTCGGATGGTTCCGAGCTAATGTAATTTAAGGCGGGCGCAATGTACGATGACGCTCGTATTGGGAACAGTCTCGCGGGGGGGGAGTAACAAAGAAGGTTTTATCTCTCGGCGTCTTTCAATGTTACACACGGCTGGTTGAAGTACTTATCGCTGAAGATGGAGATCACAAAGATAGGATGTGACAGTGGGGTTTGACAGCGGAAGAAGCGTACCAGGAATCAGAGGATGGCAAGATCGGAGGAAGATCCGAATCGAAGGACGAAAGGCCGCAGTATATATTAAGGGTGTTGGGCTTGCTTTAGTGAGGCTACGGATCCAAGCAATGCAAACACGACATGAGTGAATTCCAGTCCGACCGTCGACTCTTCTGGTGAGTAAGTCGAGATGGTGGTTGTCCTAGAAGGGTGGGGGCTGACTTGGGCGGATGACCAGATCTGGTCTGGTATGTGGTCGTGGTACGGAATCTCTTTGAAGTCGGCAGGATGGCGTTTCGCTTCAGGCGGGAAGGGAAGAAGATGCACGGTCAGGATGCAGCAGGGAGCAGGCTACGAGCCTACTGCGACGGGGGGACTTTATGTTGCAGCAGATCAAGATGGCATCAACTGCCATTCACCATTTGACCACTCGACTGCTGGGTCATTATCAAAGGGTTTCACTTCTTGGGGGGGGGGGGGGGGGGGGATGGGCAA
>JAABUU010004252.1_pt1 | contig 17097 bp, 12 predicted proteins | sample 5559301 | NCBI WGS metagenome assembly JAABUU01 (sample SAMN10711884, study PRJNA513360) | rock metagenome | isolation source: Antarctica rocks | place: Antarctica: Victoria Land, Richard Nunatak white | reverse complement strand
AAGTAAAATTCTCTGAACAGACTGATAAAGCGTTCTGCAAGCAATTATTGATTTTATTCTGAAGATCGTTCATCAGAATGCAATCATCATAGTCTAGATAGCTGAATAGCTTCATAAAGTTGAAGTAAAAGACATTGAAAGACTTGTCTGTTTATCTCAGAGCGTTGTACTCGTGACTACACTTTCGATTTCTATTCAGTTCATTATATATTTCTTTCGAATGCTCAAATAGCTCGTAGATTGAGATGTAAGAATGCAAAGCATCATAATGACATCAAGCGAAGATATGTTCAGCAGCATCATCTTCTAGTCTAGATATCACATAAACAATACAGATATTCTTATTATCGAAGTGATCGACATTAGTCTGAAGCTTGTTGTTCATCTTGACTCTTCAGTTATTTCATATTAATTCATCTTCGTCGATGAATACAGAGAGATTCAAAAACTTGAAAGATTTGTGATGATCATTATTAAATAAAGTGAATGACTCACATTGAGTATGATTCTCGATAAATTGATGAGGTAAAGATTTCATAGAAACTCAAGATTCAGTAAATTGATGAGATTGAGATTGATTCACTGAACGCTGTTTCTTTTTTAGACTCAAAACTTTCTTTCATAGTTCAACAATAGTTTCTTCTTGAATGTTTATTGTCATTTGATTGATCTTTAACTCATTAAGTTTCTTGATGTAATCAACTTGAACATTGATTCATTGCTTGTTGAGTTTCAAAATCATGTCTCGTTGATCTCTTAGCTCGATCAGCATCTTGATGATCTCGTCTGACTGATCAATAGCTCATTGACGAAGTTGTTGACTCATGTTGATGTCTCATGAGATAGCAACATTCTGAGATTTCGCTGAAGCATCGAAAGAAATAAGAAAAACTCGTCTACTAGCAGTGCTTTTAAGCAGATGAGCTGTTCGTGACTCAACTGATTCAGAGTCGCGTATCATTGTGAGAAAGATAAAAATAGATTTGATTGTAGTAAGATTGAGTGATTGATTTGATAAATTTAAGTAAATTTGCAGATGTGTTTTGATGAAAGTAATTCAAAGAATTTCTTGCAAATTTTCTGAATAAACGAAGTAGATTATTTCGTATCATCTACACATTGATAGCAGAGTAGTTGATTAGCATTTATTTACTGTTAGAAATCGATCTAGAGTGAGTCATAAAGATGTCATTTAACTAATAAATAAATGCTAAGAAAGAAAAGTATCTACAGAAAAGAACTTGATTCTTATATCTGTGTTTCTCAGTTCTGTGCTAGACTCAATTGAGTTGATGTCTTACACATATGATGCAGAGTCTCAATGATATCATCTCTAGATCAGATTTTCGCTAGACTCAATTAGAATGAAATCAGACGAAGATTAAATGAAGAATAGACGAAGAATAGACGAAGACTAGAATTGTAACAAAAAAGATGAAAATCAAGTAATAAAAAGTTATAAAGAATAAAAAGTAAAATGAAAAGTTCAACAAAGAATTGAATTTAATAAAAAGTTGAATGAAAACAGTAAATCAGATAATATATAGTAAGTATTGTAATAAGTAAAGAAGAAAAATATATAATAAATAATAAGTAGTAAGTAAGTAATAAATGAGTAATAAGTAATAAATGAGTAATAAGTAATAAATAAGTAATAAGTAATAAATAAGTAATAAGTAATAAATAAGTAATAAGTAATAAATGAGTAATAAGTAGTAAATAATGTAATAAGTAATAAAATGAGAAGTGTTAATAAGTAAAGTGATAAGTAATAAGTAATGAAGAAAATAGTAAATAATAAAGTAAATAATTAATAATATATTAAGTAATATGATAAGTAATAAATAATGAAGTAAATAGTAGTAAGTAATAAATTAGAATGAGAAAATAGTATAATGTAAAGTAATAAAAAATAATAAAAAGTTTAAAGTAATGTAGTAAGAATTAATTAAAGTTAATGTAATGTAAAAATAAAGTAATAATGTGAAAAGTAATAAAGTAAAAAGTAAAAAGTAAAGTAAAGTAATGTAATGTAGTTAAAGTGAATTAAAAATGTAAGTGAAATTGAAAAAGTTAAAAAAAGAATGAGAAAGAAAGAAAGTAAGAGTGAGAGTGAAAATGAAAGTGAAATAAAGATAAAGATAGAAATAGATGATAGAAATAAAAAGTTAAAGATAAATGATTGTTGAGATCGTGTCTAGATCATTCAATCAAAAAGACTCAAGACTGATATGTATGTATTGTTTTTTAAAGATAACTATAACAAGACATTAAGAATACAGAAGAGAAAGAGTGCAAGCTCTTCTATAAATAATGACTTGAGACTGTGCTAGATTCGATACAGATGTGATGTAATATGTCAGATGTGTTTATCTAAAAGAATGATGAAAGAAATGAATGAAGAAAGTGCTGAACAATGAGAAGAAGTGTTGAGAATGACTCGAAGAGATGTGCTAGATTCAAATTAGACATAGCATCATGACTTGCTTTAATCAAATTGATTAGAATTAGATCTGAACTCTGATTGATTCAGACATGTTCATAACATTACTCTTCTCTTTGAACATTCATGTTTGCATGAATAGAAAAGAAATAAAAGCAAAAAAAATTCATCATGTTTTCAATTTAGTGCAACTTATTTGAGTATAGCTTGTGAAATTCATTCAGAACTTTCTTCAAGTCATTGAATTTTTCTTTATCAACATAGTATCATTCATTGTCACAATTTATCTCAATTCATTTGACTTTGTATTGTAGTCTTTCTTTATATCATCTGAAGTTCAATATATCATCTACTTTTCAATGCTTTTCATTGTCTTCAATGATCATCAATTTAGAAAGTTCAGAATGTTGTTCTGATAAAAGATTGTTTAATGAAGATCGTAGATACTTTAAGCTGAACATTGAATGTATATGCTTCATGCTTCTAGATAGCTGAAGACGATAGAAGATTTCAACTTTGACTGTGATTGAATAGAAATTGAACTGCTTGTTTTTCAAATCTTTGCATGATTTAGTGATTTTGATGTTTTCGAAAATTAATCAAACTTGATCATTTACTTCATAAATGACGTCTCGTTTATGCTTGTTCATCTGAGCTTCAATGATTTGCTTGATCTTTTTCAATTGTTGATGATTGAAGATAAGAAGTTCACTTATTCAAGTGACAATGTCATCGATCTTTCTAGTCTTAATACATTGACAAATCATTTTGTAATCAGTTGTATCTGAATTGAAACTCATTCAAGAATGAAAGTCTTTATTGAAGTAGAAAGAGATCATCAAGATAGTCAAGAATGTATTGAAATTATCATTGAATTTCATTATTGAAAGTCATTTAGCTCAGTCATTCTGCATGTAATTGCAGTAAATTCGAAGTTCGCATTCAACATCTTGATTAGCTCGTTTCAACTGATCATCGATCTTTGAATGATAAACTGTTGATAAATTGACTTTGATCTTCAGTCATTTACAAAGACTTTGTCACATGATCAATATGAACTGAGAGTTTCTATTCGAAACGATAGAACTGAGTAAATCATGAAGTCAATAAACGTTTCATAGCATGATTCATACTGTTTCTTCGATTGAAATGTCATTGTCTTCTCAATGACAAAGAACATAGTGATGTTCTTTGAAGAGACAACATATGATCATGCAAATGACGTTATAGTTTTTTGATAAAGATAGCTCAGTGATGAAGTTCATAGCTATATCTTGTCAACACTGCTGAGAAATCAATAAAGACTGAAGCAAATCATTTGTATCATCTCAAGATGCTTTGCTTCGCTGATAAACATGACAGTTTTGAATGTATTATCAAATAGTTGCTCGATGATCTGATCAATAGTAGAAGCGTTGAACTAGATTAATCATTCATTTAATGTCAGAGTGCAAGATTGATGATTGATCATGAATCTTTCAAAGCAATTTCATACGCATTTGTTTTAATACTTATAGTAAAATCTTTTTGAATAAAACGTTGTTAATGATTTGACAGTTCTTTAGCTTCATGTCATGAAGCTTCAGTTCATCTTTGTTCATAGCTTGTTGATACTCATTGCATAGTTCATTCTTCTGATTAACTAGATGTACATGTTGATAGAGATTAATCTCATATTCAGATTCGATTTTGAACTCAATCAATAAAACGTTTATTTGATTCAAAATCAATATAGTCTGAAAATGATCATTCATGTCTTTAGCTGATTCAGAACTATTGATCATCGACATTCTAGTTAAAGCATCGACTTTGATGTTTATTTTATCTGATCAAAAGATAATCTGAAAGTTAAACTTTGATAAAATATTCAGATAGTTCACTTCTTGTCAAGTCAGCTGTTTATTTTTCATAAAGATCTTCAAAGTCTGATGATCAGTAAACATCTGAATAAATAGCTCAGTATCTTTTAGTTCAAATTGTCAGTGTTCAAAGCATTAAATGATAGTTAGCAATTTCTTGTCATAGATGTGATAATTGCATTCAGCTGAAATCATGCTCTTGCTATAGAAGACTATCAAGTGAAGCACATTCTTGTCATTGTACTGAGATAGTATGTCGTCTTTTACATAGTTGAATGCATTGATTTTCAAAATAGCTTGACGTTTGACATCAAAATGACGTAAAACTGAGATCGAGCTGATCTGCTTCTTTAAATTGTCAAAGACTTCAACGCAAACTTTGTTTCAAATAAAAGATGTGTCTTTTTGAGTCAGCTGAATAAATGACTTGACTAGTTTTGAAAAGTTCTTGATGAAGCGTTGATAGAAATTGATGAAGTCAACAAAGTCTTGTATCTCTTTTAGATTAGTAAATGTAACTTAATTGACTATAGCTTTCACTTTGATAGAATTCATGCAAAGATCTTGTTCTGATACTATGATTTCTAAGAAGACTGTTTCTTCTACGTTGAATTCACACTTTCAAATATTTATCTGCAAATCAGTGTCTTGTAGATGATCTAGTATCATCTTGACATGTTGTTTATGCTTCTTTTGAATCTTGCTGTATATGAGAATGTCATCAAAATAAGCTTGACAGAAATCATTTAGAAAGTCTCATAAAACATCATTCATATATTGTTGAAACGAGATTGAATCATTTGTTAATTCAAATGATAGAATCTTTGATTTGTACGCTTCTAGAGCGATAATGAAGATCGTATAGTTCTCACTATCGAGATGCATACGAAGTTTGTTGAAAGTGAAAATTATATTCAGTTGAATCAGATGCTTGCAGTCAACGATTTTGTCAATCATCTCATCTATGAGCAATAGAGAGTAGTGATTTCTTTTGATAATGACATTGAGCTTTCAATAATCAACGCAGAAGTGAAGATCATCATTGATTTTCAGAGCAAATAAAACAAGTGAGAAATATGAAGTCTTGCTAGAAGTAATAAAATTCTTTGACAGATTTTTATTCAGATATTCTTTGATCTTCTGAAGCTTTTAGAGTGACATTTGATAAGCTCGACATCTAGAAGAAGTGACATCGTTAGTGAGCTTTATCTTATGATCATATGAACAATGAGATGATAGCTTATCGACTTGAACTCAATCAAACACGTCAAGAAAATTCTAATATTTTGAAAATAGCTTGACTTTGATGTCTTCTAGATTTTGAGCTGATGCATTGATGAAAGCGACATCTAGAATGTTCAGTTCGCATTGAGTGTTGTAGACTATTTTTCTATCAATATCTTTGATCGACATGACGAAAATCTCGATGCGATTCTTCTTTGATTATTTAATCAATGCATGAAAAGATGCAGCTTTCACACTGAACATAGAAAAGTTCTTTTTTGAAGCAGTAGAAGCTGATTGTTGAAGCACTTTGAGAGCTGAACTGATAGAAAAATTTGATGATCATGATCATTTTGAGTGTGAAGCTTTGACTAACATTGAAAAAACAGAAATGAGAGCTTCTAATTGATTCAAAAAAACAATGACATTGTTTTGCATATCTAGTAGTATTTCATTTTTGTTCATTCAGAACTTTTCTAATATGACATCATGATGATTTATATCAGCTATTAACATTGAAACAGTCAATTTCTTATGACTTTCGACTGTGAGATTGAGTAGAATTTTATGAGTAATGATCTTCTTCGTCAGCTTTTCATCATATTCTCTTATTAACTTCTCTTTAGCTAGTTGTATAAGTTGAATTTCAAGCTTCTGACATATTTGATTGACTAGCTTTGTATGAATCAAGATGTAGATCGTCAAGTCACTATCTATTAGAGATCGTAGCTTGAAGAATTCGTCTTGCAAGAATAGAGTGACATCGACTAGAAATGACTTTTCGAAGTAATTTTCTTCGATAGATGAAATTTCGTCGATTAAATTGCACAAAGAAATGATCTCTATCTCTTCAATGATTCTGAAAGAGATGACTAGTTTTTTGAATCAAACTCTGAATTGAAGTTCAAAGAATGATCAAACTTGTCATTTAATGTATTAATTCTGAAAGATCTATTCAAGCACTCTTTAGAAGTATGATCAGACTTATGACAAAGAAAGCAGTTTTCGATTAGTAAGTCATTTTCTTTGACGTTAGTCAAAACAGCATCACGTGATTTTGACTGATCAGTCATCTTCATTTCTATGATTCTACAAGTAGCTTTGACTGATTCTTCAGCAAAGATGATCTGTTTAGTTGTTTAAACTTTGATCATTGCTTCTCTATTCTTGATCTCTCAAATAGCTCATTGATCGTTATTCAATCAAATGAGATAGAAATGAATTTCTTTCAGAGTACTGAATTGAATCAATTGAGTTACTTAAGCGAATCAAAGTTGAAGATTTATTTTATTCTTTAGATCAATGATCAGCTGTTTTTCTTGATAGTCTAGATAAAAGAATAGTCGTTGAAATTGAGTATAAAACTCACTGAATTTCTTCTGTTCTTGAATCAAGTTGTAGTAGTCTTTACGAAAGTTGACTTCTTTATCTGAGTTATCGAACAACTGAGCTAGCTCTTTCAAAAGCTCATCGACAATCTTGTATAAGTTGAAACAGTCACGTTCGCGTCTTGACTGAGTGATCTCAGCTGCATCATTGAATAATCTGAAATGTATGTAGCTCAGCTTGACTCGATCACTTGAAAAGAGATTAACGTTGATTTCTAGCTTGTTCTAAACTTTTTCATATCAGTTCTTTCAGATAGAATTCTTTTCATCAGTGAACAATAAAGAATCGAGTATTTTCTGAAATCTAAAACGCTCAGAGTAGATTGATGATGACGAGATAATCTCTCTAGCTTATAGTCTAGCTTTCAGCTCTTCGCATCGTTTCTTCAAAGCTTTCATAGTCATAGAAGATGTTATGATTTCAGCGAATGAGTCGTTATCTTCGACAATGAAGAATGAAGCTTCGAAACGCTCTTTGAAAAGATGAGACATGATGAAGAAGAAAGAAGAGATTGAATTGAACGAATGTTTTAAAAGAAAGAGATTGAGCAAAGAACGATGCTCGACAATAAAAGATGAAGTCATTTTTGTTGTTTGATTTGAGAGTTGATTGATTTTCTTGATCGATTTGATTCTCTAGCAATCAATGAAGATTCTCTAGCAATCAATGAAGATTCTTTATTGCTGATTCTATTAATTGAAATGAATGATGCGTACTTAATGAGCTGTAAGTCGTCTAGCAATTCAATCAGTTTCGCTGTTAATTCTATAGATTTTCTAGTGTTATTCTGTCTTTCATGTTAGAAATCAGCATAGAGCGAGTCAATATGAATGTCATTTAACTAGAAAATAAATGTTAAGAAAGAAAGATAGCTACAGAAAAGAAGCTGACTACATATATGTGTTTCTCAGTCGACGCTAGACTCAATAGAGACTAGTCAAGATGACAAAGCGAGAATAAATCTGACAAGACTAGAAGATTGAGTCTGACAAGACTAGAATCGTGACATTACTCTTTTTCTTCAATGATTCATGTTTGCATGAATGTATTTTCTGCTCGACTCGATTGATTGCTCAATCATGATTTCACAGACTCAGATCTGTTAAATCGTGATTGATTGAATTGTCGATTAGCGCGATTTGTTCGAATATCAAATATGAAAATCATTAATGATTTTCTGAGCATTCATAAATTCGTCGTCATCAGCGTTGTATCAATTGAGATCATTGTCATAGTCATTTCATTTGATTTCATACTGCAGTCGTCTTTGATATCAACGAAAATTCAATATATCATCGATTTTTCACTCGTCTTCATCGTTTACTACTATTGAATCTGAGAGTTCATTCTTTTGATCAGACAAGAAATCGTCGACGACAAAGCGAAGCAGATCAGAATGAAATACATCATGAACATGCATAGACTCTGATAATTTCAGTTTATATGAAGAGTTGACGAAATTTAAATTGATGAAAGAATCGAGCATTTTGTCATCTAGCTTCTTAAAAGATCTCGCTGTAATGATGTTTCTTTCATTCAGAAACATCTTTGATTCGATCTTATAATCAACTTCTTTTCTATGCTTATTGACTTGTTTCATCATTTGTTCTCGTGTTTTGACTAGCGACTCGCAAGCAAACTTCAGTGTTTTGTTCATATGTTCAGATATATTCTCGACTTTAGTTATCTGCAAGCGTTCACAAGAACTTTCATATTCGATGACATCTGATTCAAAGCTCATATGAGAATGAAAGTCTTTGTTTAGAAAGAAAGAAATTGAGAAGATGACTGAGAACAGAGTATTATTGTCAACAAACTCGATCATGAGTAGTAGCTTAGCTCAGTCATTCTGCAGATATGAACAGAAGAATCAAAGATATCTTTCAATGTTCTGATTGACTCGTTCACTTTGATCGTCGATCTGAAGATGATAGACTGTGAAAAGTTGCAGATTAATGTTTAGTCTTTTGCAAAGCGACTTTCATAAAATGAAGATGAACTGAAGATCTTGATTTGAAACAATGAAATTGAATAAATCATGTATTCGATATATTCACTGAAGCATTAGCTCAGCTGTTTTTTCTGCTGTGATCTTCTCATCATCTGTGAAGCAAGAAATATAATGTCGTTTCTTTGTCAATCTACATATCACTGTTAGTATGATGTTTTTGTCTTTTGAAAGAGATAAGTCAATGATGAAATTCATGACTATGTTCTTTCATTGCTGTTCAAGTATGAGTAGAGAATGTAGTAGTTCATTGAATTTATTTTGAGAAGTCTTTGATCATTGACAAATGTAACAGTTTTGAATATATCAATCTATTGTCTTTCACATTGAAGATCAATAGTAGTATCTTCTTATAATCTTCATCGTTCTGAGAATTTCGAAATGATCAATAAAAGATTGATCATGAACTTTTCGAATTAACTTCATTTGAAGATGCTCATTGAAGAAAACTCATAGAAGATCATCTCGATATAGTATTTCATTCTGAACTCAACAATCTCTTAATTTAGTATCTTCATATTGAGCTTCATCTTTTAATATTGCTTCGCGAAGTAGCGTACAATTCTCGTCGATTTCATTAGTCTCATGAATCTGTTTATAGATTGATTCACTGATGTTCTTCTCTAGATCAGCAATTTTCATTCGATTTGAAGTCAGAATAGTGATTCATTAATAGCAAACGCGCTCATCTTCTGAATGTCACAATTCTAGTCTTCGTCTATTCTTCAACTAGTCTTCGCCTGATTTTATTCTAATCAAGTCTAGCGAAAATCTGATCTAAAGATGATGTCATTGAGTCTTTGCATCATATGTGTAAGACATCAACTCAATCGAGTCTAGCACAGAGTTGAGAAACACACATATAAGAATCAAGTTCTTTTCTATAATTACTTTTCTTTCTTAGCATTTATTTATTAGTTAAATGACATCTCTATGACTCGCTCTAGATCAATCTCTAACAGTAGATAAATGCTAATCAACTACTCTGCTATCAATGTGTAGATGATACGAAATAATCTACTTCGTTTATTCAGAAAATTTGCAAGAAATTCTTTGAATTACTTTCATTAAAACACATCTGCAAATTTACTCAAATTTTTCAAATCAATCACTCAATCTTACTACAATCAAATCTATTCTTATCTTTCTTACAATGACACGCGACTCTGAATCAGTCGAGTCACGAACAGCTCATCTGCTTAGAAGCATTGCTAGTAGACGAGTCTTTCTTATTTCTGTCGATGCTTCAGCGAAATTTCAGAATGTCGCTATCTCATGAAACATCAACACAAATCAACAACTTCGTCAATGAGCTATCAATCAGTCAGACGAGATCATCAAGATGCTGATCGAGCTAAGAGATCAACGAAACATGACTTTGAAACTCAACAAGCAATGAATCAATGTTCAAGTCAATCACATCAAGAGACTTGATGAGCTAGAGATCAATCAAGTAACAATAGACACTCAAGAAGAGACTATCATCGAACTACAAGAGAAAGTCTTGAGTTTAAAAAAGAGACAGCGTTCAGCGAATCAGTTTTGATCTCGACAGTCTACAAAATCTTGAGCTTCTATTGAGAACTATACTTGACGAAAGTCATCTACTTTATTCAACAATGATCATCACAAGTTCTTCAAGTTTTTGAACTCATTTATATTCACTGATGAAGATGAATTGACATGAAACAGCTGAAGAATCAAGATAAATGACAAGCTTCAGACAAATGTTGATCACTTCGATAATGAGAATATCTGTATTGTCTATGTGATATCTAGACTAGAAGATGATGCTGCTGAGCACATCTTCGCTTGATGTCGACATGATGCTTTGCATTCATACATCTCGATCGACGAGCTATTTGAGCATCTGAAAGAAATATACGATGAACTGAATAGAAATCGAAAGTGTCGTCGCAAGTACAACGCTCTGAGACAAGCAGAAAAGTCTTTTAATGTCTTCTACTTCGACTTTATGAAGCTATTCAGCTATCTCGAATACGACGATTGCACTCTGATGAATGATCTTCAAGATAAAATCAATAATCGCTTGCAGAATGCTTTATCAGTCTGTTCAGAGAATTTTACTTCGCTCACTCGCTTAAGAATCTTTCTTCAAGATGTGAATAATAAACAGCGAGCTAACTATCAGCTACACAGTCAGCTTCGCACTATCATCGTCAAAGTCACTGTCGTACCTGATAAATGCATTGCTACTTCATTGTCAGTAACGACTTCGATAATCAATTATGTTAAGTCTATCATCTTTTTTATCTTTGAGTCAGCAAGATCGTCTATCATCTGCTATACTTGCAAGATTTCAAGTCACTTGACAAAGAATTGTTCTCAGAACAAGATCGACACTTCTGCTTCTCAAGCTTTCATTTCTCGTCTACATGAAATTGTCATTTTGAAGAATAAAGAGAATGAGAAAATGTCTTTTTTTGAAGATAGCGAGACAAAAAACTAGAAACTTTCATCAAAGACGCAATGAAAAATATGTTAATTTCTTCAACGATGAGCATGTCAGATGATTCTTTTGCTTCTGAATCTTTGATTACTGAATGTATACTTTCTAGCAATGAAATTAGTTACTCATTGAAGTCATTGATAGACATCGAAGCTGCTGACTATTCGTTCATTGATGAAGTGATTGCGCAGATTGTTTGTAATCAGTTGCAAATCGAGTTTCTGACTTTGATCAAAGCAAAGTCAATTCGAGAATTTGATGATCATTATGCTAAGAAACTCATTACTCATGTCATCTATTCGAATCTGACTGTTCAAGATTATACGATTGACACAGCTTCTATGTTGATCACTCGATTAAATCAACATCAAATGATTCTTGAAAAAACATGAATGAACAAAATTGATCTAGTAATAGATATGCAAATCGATTTTCTTCAATTTTCGAATTTTATTTCTAGTCAGAAATCGATTGTTCTACTCTCAAGTCATAGAACAATCACAAAACAGAAGAGCTTGACTTCTACTCGTATACTAAAGAGATCTTTCACTTTCGTTACATCTCAATTCAGGCAGAAATCACTCTCTTTCAGTCAAAAGAAGAGCTCAACTGAACAGCTAAAATCGCGCGACGTGACTTTAACTAACGTCAAAATCTCTAAATCAACGTCAGATTCAACGAACATAGCAATGATAGAGATAGCAACATATAAAATGTTAGTCAAATGTTCAGATGTCAAGATCTTTGCTGTTATTGTCTTGAAAATCAATCGACTCATAACTACAGCTGAAAACAAGTCTGAAGAAGTGAATCTGCATGAGCTTTCTCACGCTGAAGCTCTTGAGCAAGTCAAGATCAAGCTTCTCTCTGAATATCACGACTATCTAGACATCTTCGATCGAGCAATGATTGATCAGCTATCTTTGCATCGTTTCTACAATCATAAAATTGAGTTGATCAATGAAGAAATGTCTTCGCGAAGCAGACTATATCAGATGTTCAATCACAAGCTTCAGAAGATAAAGAAGTATTTGATCAAACATCTGAACAAAGAATTCATTTTCTTCAGCTTTGCATCATACGTCTCGCTCATCTTGTTCGCTGAAAAGAAAGACGAAAGTCTGCGTTTCTGCATCAACTACAGAAAGCTCAATGCTTTGATCAAACGAGATCGCTATTCTTTGCTCTTGATAGACGAGATTCTCGCTCATATACAAGAAAGCAAATATCTGACTTGATTGAACATCATTGTCACGTTCAATAAACTGCAAATGCACTCAGATAGCAAAGATCTGACTATTTTTATCATCTTCTTCGACTCATACAAATATCATGTAATGCTCTTTGAATTAATCAACAAATCGACATTCTATCAACACTATATGAACGACGTGCTGTTCAAATATCTTCATCAGTTTTGTCAGATCTATCTAGATGACATTATCATTTACAGCAAGATCTTGAAGAAACACAAGCAACATGTACGATTGATCTTGAATAGATTATGAGAAGCTGATCTACAGATAGACATCAATAAATGCAAGTTTCATGTTCAGAAAATCATCTTTTTGAAACTTTTGATGTCAATCGAGAAACTTAAAATGAATTCACGAAAGATACAAGCAGTAGTTGATTGATCTACACTCAATAATCTCACTCAGATGCAGTTCTTCATTGACTTCTGCAATTTCTATCAACGCTTCATCAAGAACTTTTCGAAGATTGTTTGTTCAATGATTCAACTCACTCAAAAGAAAATCATATTTGAATGAAATGAGACTTTTCAGACTGCATTCGATCACATGAAGAGATGTATGACTGAGACTTCTATACTTCGTTACTTCAATCAGACTCGTAAGACTATTCTGAAAACTGACTCATTCAACTACGTAAACGACGAAGTTCTCTTTCAATATGATGATGAAGAAGTACTACATTCGATTGCTTTCTATAGCAAGAACATGTCTTCTGCTGAGTGCAACTACGAAATGTACAATAAGAAACTGCTGATCATCATTTGAGCATTTGAGCATTGACGACTCGAACTGAAGTTGACTGATATTTCTATCAAGATGATCATCAATCATCAAGCGCTCATCTCATTGATGAAAGACAAGAAGCTGAGTCAACAACAGATGTGCTAAGTTCAGAAGCTAGCTGACTTCAACTTCAAGATAATGTATTAATCTGATAAACAGAACATTAAGATTGATGCATTAACTCGTCGAGCTAACTTCATGTCTAGAGATTTCGACGATGAACGCATTTGATATCAAAGAACTACTATTCTGACATTGAATCAAATGAAGATCGCTGATCTAGAGAAGAATAATAATCAATCAATCTATAAACAGATTCTTGAGATTAATGAAATCGACGAGAATTGTACGCTACTTTGCGAAGCAATAGCAAGAGACGAAGCACAATGCAAAGACATCAAGCTGAAGAATTGTCGAGTTCAGAATGAAATCTTATACAAAGACAGTCAGCTATGAGTCTCGTTCAATGAACTTCTGCAACTGAATCTGATTCGTGAGATTCACGATCAACTCTCAATAGATCATCTTGATATTCTTAGAACGATGAAGATCATCAAACGAAACTATTATTGATTATCTATGCGAAAAACGATAGATCGATATATTCGAAACTGCTATGTATGTCAACGTTCAAAGACATCAAGAAATAAATCAAATGACTTGCTTCAATCTCTATCTATATCTGAACAGCAATGACAGAACATAGTCATGAACTTCATTATCAATCTATCTGATTCGTACGACTACAACGCTATTCTGACTGTTATCTGCAAATTGTTAAAAGAAAGACATTATATTTCTTGCATCATTGATGATGAAGATACTACAGTCAAAAAGACAGCTGAAATGTTGCTTCAATGAGTATATCAAATTCACGATCTATCAAGCTTCATTGTATTTGATCGAGATTCTCAGTTCATCTTCATTCTCTGAAAGTCTCTTTGCAAACGACTGAGCATTTCTCTTCGATTGTTCATCGTTTATCACTCTCAGATCAACGATCAAAGCGAAAGAGTCAATCAGAATGTCGAGCGATATCTTCGTTCTTTCTGTTCGTATATGCAGAACGACTGATCTAAGTGACTACTCATGATCGAGTTTGTTGACAATAACGTCTTGTTCTCAGTCATCTTCTTGACTCTCTTCTTCATGAACAAGAACTTTCATTCTCGTATGAGCTTCGACTCTGACATCATCGAGTATGAAAGCATTCGCGAACGACTGCAGATTGCTCAAGTCGAAGATATATTCAATCACATGAATAAGACATTGATCTTCGCTCGCGAAGCTCTGATCAAAACACGAAAACAAATGATGAATCAAGCTAATAAGCATAGAAAGAAGATCAATTACAAGATTGAATCAAAGATGTTTCTGAACAGATGAAACATCATTATAGCGAGACTCTTCAAAAAATTGAATGACAAGATGCTCGATTCTTTTCAGATCATCGACTTCATTGACTCATTTTATAAATTGAAACTATCTGAGACTATGCATATACATGATGTATTTCATTCAGAGCTTTTTTATTTCGTCGTCAATGATTCTCTGTCTGATCAGAAGAATGAACTCTCGAGATCAATAATGATAAACGATGAAGACGAATGAAAAATCGATGATATACTGAACTCTCGACGCTATAGAAGATGACTTCAATATCGAGTCAAATGAAAGAGCTATAACAACAATCTCAACTGATATAACGCTGATGACGACGAATTTATGAACGCTCAAGAGATGATTGATGACTTTCATATCAAATATTCAAGAAAAGCGCACTAAGAAACAACATTCATGCGAACATGAATAGTCAAGAAAAGAGAGTAATGTCACGATTCTAGTCTTCATCTATTCTTCAACTAGTCTTCACCTGATTTCATTCTAATCGAGTCTAGCAAGAATCTGATCTAGAGATGATGTCATTGAGTTTTTGCATCATATGTGTAAGACGTCAACTCAATCGAGTCTAGCACAGAGCTGAGAAACACACATATAAGAATCGAGTTCTTTTCTATAGTTACTTTTCTTTCTTAGCATTTATCTATTAGTTAAATGACATCTTTATAACTTGCTCTAGATTAACTTTTAACACTGAACTTCTAGAAACTGAATTGACTTGACGAGTCAATGCATCGACTTTGATGTTTTATTTGTCTGAACGATACATGATTTTGAAGTTGAAGTCAACGAGCTTTTGTACTCAGCGCATTTGACGTCTACTTAGCTCTTTATCTTTCATTAATGACGTTAAAGCTTGATGATCAATGAACATCTTTATGAGTAGCTCAGTCAATTTCAGCTCAGATCATCAATGCTTGAAGACACGAATGATTGCTAGTAGTTTCTTGTCATAGATCTCGTAATTGCACTCAGCGAGACTCAGATTCTTGCTGTAGTAGATCATTGAATGTCATGTTTCTTCGTCATCATACTGAGAAAGTATGTTATCATTGACGTAGTTGAATGAGTCTGTTTCAAGAATAGTCTCTCTATTCTGATCAAAATGATGAAGAATAGAGACTTCAGTCATTCATTTCTTCATATGATCAAAGATCATTTGACAAGCTTGATTTTATTCAAATATCATCTCTTTTTGAGTTAGTTGAATCAGAAAATGAACAATCTTCGAAAAGTTCTTTATAAAACGTTGATAGAAATTGCAGAAGTCAACGAAGAATTGCATCTGAATAAGATTTGTAGAAGTAGATCATTCAACTACTGCTTGTACTTTTCTGAGATTCATCTTTAGTTCTTCAATGAATAGCAACAGTTTCAGAAAGAAGATTTTCTGAACATGAAACTCACATTTGTTTATATTCATCTGAAGATCAGTCTCTCGTAGTCTATGTAGAACTAATCGTACAGATTGCTTATGTTTCTTCAGTGTTTTGCTGTAGATGATAATGTCATCTAGATAGATCTGACAAAACTGATGAAGATAGTCAAATAGCACGTCGTTCATATAGTGTTGATAGAAAGTCGAGTCATTGATTAATTCAAAAGACATCTTGTGATATTTGTAAAAATCAAAAGAAGTGATAAAGATAGTCAAATTTTCGCTATCTGAGTGCATTCGCAGTTTATTGAACGCGACAATGATGTTCAATCAAGTCAGATATTTGCTTTCTTGTATACGAGCGAGAATCTCGTCTATTAATGACAAAGAATAGTGATTTCGTTTGATCAAAGCATTGAGCTTTCTGTAATCAACGCAGAAACGCAAGCTATCGTCTTTCTTTTCGATGAATAGTATGAGCAAAGCGTATGAAGCTGAGCTAAATGATATGAAGTCTTTATTCAGATGCTTGATCAGATAGTTCTTCATATTTTGAAGCTTGTAATCAGATATATGATAGAGATGACTTTGAGAAGATGTTCTCTCGTCGATCAACTCAATTTTATGATCATAGAAACGATGAGAGAATAGTTGATCAATCATCGCTCGATCAAACACGTCTAGATAGTCATGATATTTCAAAGAAAGCTTAGCTTTGACTTCTTTCAAGATCTCTTCGTGTGAAAGCTCTTGTATATTTACATCTTCGAGTTTATTTCTAGCGGTTTTTAGAAGTCGATCGATTTTCGTGATGATGATCGCGAAAGTAGTCACATTCGATCGTTTGACTAGTGATTTATATGCTGCAGTCTCTATCATTGCTATG
>JAABUU010004250.1_pt1 | contig 17101 bp, 15 predicted proteins | sample 5559301 | NCBI WGS metagenome assembly JAABUU01 (sample SAMN10711884, study PRJNA513360) | rock metagenome | isolation source: Antarctica rocks | place: Antarctica: Victoria Land, Richard Nunatak white | reverse complement strand
GCGGGTCGGGCAGATCGGCAAAGCAGTCCGTTAAAGAAAGGGAGGAAGCCACAAGACAACTCCTGATAAGAAGATGTCTCAGGATACCTCAACATCAGCCAACTCAATTTAGATGCGCCGGCCCTGTCTAGATGCGTCCGCTCATACGAGTGCGAGGCGTCCACGCCCGGCCCAATCAGGGCCACGCGCACGTCCGCCCCGGCCCGCCACAAGGCTTCGCCGTCCGAGCCGTAATAGGGGTAGATGTCCGTCCGCAGCGCGATCCCCTTTTCCGCCGCTAGTTGCCGCAGCTTCCGGTTGAAGTCAATGTGGTACGGCCCGCCGCTGTCCTTGATGCAGAGTGTACAGTGGAACTCATCCGACGCTTGCCCGTCCCCGATGGCTGCCATGTCCACGGTCAGCAGCTCGACGATGTCCGGCGGGAAGCCGCCCGCCGCGCCGTGCCCGACCTCCTCATAGTTGCTGACATGGATCGTTGTCCTCTGGGCGGGAATCTCGCCTGCCTCTTCAAGCGCTTTGATAGCCGCCAAAACGCAGGCAACGCAGGCTTTGTCGTCCAGATGCCGGCTGCGGATGAAGCCGTTCACCGTCTCGACGCGCGGGTCCAGATAGACAAAATCCCCGACCGCGATCCCCAGCGCCCGCGTCTCGCCGGCGCTGCTCGTCCGCGCGTCAACCCGCACTTCCAGCGTCCCCGCCTCGCGCTTGGTTTCGTTCACCGCCGCCCCATGCACATGCGAAGACGCCTTGTTGAGCTGGACGCTCCCCCGGTAGGTCCCCTGCCCTTCCGTGGCGACCGTCACGCCCTCGCCCTCAATGGCGTTCCAGGCATACCCGCCGATCTGCGTCAGCGCCAGCCGTCCGTTCGGCTTGATCTCCTTGACCATCGCCCCCAGCGTGTCCACATGGGCCGTGACGGCTCTTGGTGCGCTGTCTGAACGCCCTACCAGCGTCGCCAGCAACGCCCCCTTGACTGTCCTCCGCGTATCCAAGCCCAACGCGCGCAGGGCGCGCTCGGTGTAGGCGATGCCCCGCTCCGCGTCCCCCGTCGGGCTGGGCGTGTTCAGCAGGCCGGCCAGAAACTCGGTCAGATAGTCGGTATCAATGGTCATTAAAGTTGTGGATACTTTGACAGCATCAGCCGTGCCTGCTTGCTGTAGTATGTCGGCTTGGGATTGAGCGAAATGATTTTCTGCCAAGCGGCTCGTGCTTGCGCCCGTAGTCCTTCACCGTTCAGCGCATTTCCGAAACCCAACAACACCCAATCTGCATCAGGATCAAACTGTAATGCCTGGCGATACTGCGCTTCAGCCTCTTTGTATCGCCCCAGCTTGACAAGCGCGTCCCCAAGAAGCCGGTGTCCAGCAAACGCGCCTTCAGCAATCTGCATGATATCCGACGGGCCTCCTTGCCGAACATTGAACGGCTTGACAGGTCCCAGCAAGTGCAAGGATTTTTTCAGGTGTGGGATCGCTTCTCCGTAGCGGCCCCGGTTGCTCAGGTACACACCTAGTGTGCTTTGCCAATCGTAGTGATTCGGCTGAAGCGCAATCGCTTTCCTCATATGTGCAATCGCTTCGTTCTGAACAGCAGGCGGGGCAGGATCGCAATAAACTGCGTTGCCTACTTGTTTGTAGTTAATGCAGTAAAGTGCATTAGCCAAACTCTGCTGCGCCTGAGCATTGTTCGGCTCCCTCTGGACAGCGAGGCGGCACTTGGCAATATTGCGATGCATCATGTCGTTATAGGCGTTTTGCGCCAGCGATGCCGGGCCTAGCATAGAAATCAGCAAGATCGCTTGAAGTATGTAGGTTCTCATGCGGCGGTGTCCTCCCACACAATCGCCTCGTCGTGTCCCGGCCAGGGCGGGGCGCCACAGCAGAGGAAGACCAGGTCGTCCGGCCCCGTGTTCTCCACCCAGAACCGGTAGCCGGTCGGGATGAGCAGGGCGTCGCCGGGCACAACGTTCGCCGTCTGCTCCTCGCCGCCGTCCGGCGTCAGGCGGTGGAAGCGGCCCGCCCCGTGCAGGATGTACCAGAGTTCTTCAATCGTCCGGTGCGAAACGCAGGCCGTCCGCTCGCCCGGCTTGACGAGGGCTTCGGCGAGACTGAGGCGGGTCGCGCCCTGCGGGCGGTCGAGCAGGACGCGGATTTCAGCCCCATCGGGCGCGATGGCGTCCGGCGTCTCTGAACGCTTCGATTTGAGCGTGGGCGGAGTCACGAGAGGATGCCTTTCAGGTCAAGTGTGAAGCCCGTTGGGATGAGCAGGCCCTCATCGAAAGAGTTCTTCAACGGTGAATCTCCAGTCCGGCACGGCAGGTTCGGCATCAGCGGTCTCGCCGCGATGAAAGATAGTCGGTATCTCCGGTGAATCGCGGCGGTAGACGGAGATTGTCTCGTCGCGCAGAACGTCCACATCCCAAACCACCTGGGTCCCGGCGGCAAAATAATCGGCGTGCTTCTCGGCCATGTTCTGCTCGGCACGCAATCCATAATCGTCTTCGCTGCGGACTTCGGCGGCGAAGGCAGGCGCACCCGTCAGGAATTTGCCGCCCGTCGGCGGGCCGAGATGCCAGGACGCATCCGGGCTGAACGAATGCCGATGGGGCAGGCTGACCAGCATCCCGATATTGTCGGGAATGGCATAGCCACTCCGCTTCGCTTCTTCGTAGCCTTTCAGACTTCGGAAGATTTGGGAGGAGGCGCGGCCGGGGAGAAATCCCGTCGGCGGCATCAGGATAATCACTCCATCAATGATCTCCGCCTTGCCTTGTTCCGGCAGGCGAGAAAGAGTTTCCATCAGCCATTCTTCGCGGGCGGGCACGGTCGCGCTCATGAGAAAATCTCCATTAAGTTCAGCGTGAAGCCCGGCAAAACGGCTTCGCCTGAGAGTATTGTAGGGTTGTCCAATACTTCGACCTCCTGACCAGGCCGATACACCTCCACCTGTTTGCGGCGTGGGTTGATGAGCCAACCTAAACGTGCGCCATTGTCTAGGTATTCCTGCATCTTCTCCCGCGTCTCGGAGAGGCTATCTGTGGGCGACAGCATTTCGACCAAAAAATCCGGGCAAAGTGGGAGAAACTTTTTCTTCTGCTCCGGCGTGAGTGCATCCCAACGCGATCTTTCGACCCAGGCGACATCAGGGGAGCGATCCGCGCCGTTCGGCAGGGTAAAACCAGCCGATGAGTCAAAGCACTCACCCGTATCGTCTTGCTCGCTCCAGATGCCCAATTTGACATCGATCTTAAAGTTGAGACGGCTTGATTCTCCCCCAGCAGGCGGCATGATCAGTAGTCTCCCTTCCTTGGTGCGCTCTAGCCGCAGATCAGGGTAGTTCGCGGCGAGCGACGCGAACTGTTCCTGTGTAAAGGGTTCCGGCGCGTCATCAGGGCTTTCCGGCGGAACTCGCGAACTTGGGCGAACGGCTTCTGCTGCCGTCATGGCGTCACCTCACTTGGCGTAGGCCAGTTCGACAATCTTCTCGGCGGCGGCCTGCATGGTATCGGCGGGGACCAGGTTGGTCGTCTTGAGCAGTTCCGCGCCCTCGGCGGCGCGCGTCCCGGCCAATCGAATCACGATGGGGACTTTAATGTCCAGGTTCTTCGTGCCCTCGATGATGCCCTTCGCCACCTCGTCGCCGCGCGTGATGCCGCCGAAGATGTTGAACAGGACGCCCTTGACGTTCGGGTCGGACAGCACGATCTCCAGGCTGCTGGCAACCGCCTCGGCCTTCGCGCCGCCGCCGATGTCCAGGAAGTCGGCGGGCGAGCCGCCCGCGCGCTTGACCTCGTCCATGGTGGTCATCACCAGGCCGGCGCCGTTGCCGATGATGCCGATGTCGCCGCCCTCCAGCCGGACGTACTGGATGCCGCGCCGGTGCGCCTCTCGCTCGATGGGGTCGGTTTCGGACTCGTCCTTGAAGACGGTAAATTCGGGGTGCCGGAACAGCGCGTTCTCGTCAATGTCCCACTTGGCGTCGCCCGCGATGACGGACCCGTCTTTGGTGACGACCAGCGGGTTGATCTCGGCCAGCGTCGCGTCTGTCCCGACATAGGCCGCGTACAGCGCCTTCAGCACGGGGATGGTCTTGCCGATGAGCGCCTTGTCGAACTTGGCGTCGAAGAGCACCTGTCGGCAGGCGTAGTCAGGCAGGCCGAGCAGCGGGTCAATGTAGAGCCTCGCAATATCGGCGGGGTTGTTGTGGGCGACCTCTTCAATGTCCATGCCGCCTTTGGTGGAGACGATCAGCACGTCCCGCTGCCGCACGCGGTCCTGCGTGACGGCGACATAGATCTCCTTGTCAATGTCCACTGCCTCCTCTACCAGCAGCCGGTTGATCTTCAGGTCGGCCCCCGCCTGCGCGAAGAACAGCGTCTTGCCCAGCAGGTCCTTCCCGACGGCCTCCGCCTCGTTGGCGTCGGCGGCCAGCTTGACTGCCCCCGCCTTGCCGCGCCCGCCCGAATGCACCTGCCCCTTGATGACGACCCGCCTGCCCAGCGTCTTGGCGACCTCGCGGACCTCATCCGGGTTGGACGCGACCTGACCCTGCGGGACGGGAACGCCATACTGCTTCAAAAGCTGCTTCGCCTGATATTCGTGGATTTTCATTTGTGATTGTCTCCTTGATGAGTGGCCGGCACAGGGTAGGCCGTGGGGATACTATACCCGGTTTCGCTTCCGGTGCAGGAAGACGGGAGCGTCACGGCCGCGCGCCATTCTCGGGCGGCGCTCCCGAAGGGCCTGTCATCGGGGCGGTCGTGGGCATGGGGGGAGACGCCGGAACAGCCGGCCCTGGGGACGCCCCGCCGCCCGGCACACCGGCGGCACCCTGCCCTTGTCCGTAAGGCTGGGGAGCGGCAGTCGGTAGTGACGGCGGCATCTGTGAGGCAGGCGGCGGGCTGGGTGCGGGCACTGCATAGGGGACGTTGTTCGGAACGTTGTTCGGAACATTGCCGGGGGGCGGTTGGAACCGAGGATCAAACTCCCGCCGGGAGTTGGGGTTGAAATGCCGCTGGAAGTTTCCGGAGTTGTTGAAGTCCCCCCGATCCATCGGCCCGCGCATTGGCCTGAGCATCCGTGACGGTGCGGGTTGCGGCGGCCTCAGCACCAGCGGGGGAGGGGCGGTTGAGACCGGAGCAGACACGGCGGGCGGATGGGCAGCCTGATAGGCCGCCTGCCGCCGCGCCTCGAAGGCTCGGATGGCAGCCAGGAAGAATACGACGAGCGTCACGACGAACAGCGCGGTGATTCCGAAGGCGACGCCCCCGCCGACGGCCCATGCCCGCTGCACGGCCAGATACTGCGGGACGCCGCCGGGGAATCGCCGCCGCTCCCACGCGAACTCGTGCCCGTGCATCCCCAGGTGGCAGCACAGCCCGAACACCACCAGCGCCATTAGTTCACAGGGCAGTGCATACCCCGCCGGCAAGATAAAGACGGTGAACAAAGCGAGAAAGAGGCCCGCCAGGATAATTCCCACTGCCATCCCATAGGCCCGGTGAAAGAAGCACCAGAGCCACCCGCAGAAGAAGGCTCCCCAGTTCCAGTGCAAGCCTTCAATCTCCGGTGGCCCGCCCCGCTCCTCGCCCGAAGAATTCTCCGCCTCATACGGAACGGGCGCGGGATAAAGACGCGGCAGGGGGGTGGGAGCGGCAGCAACCGCAGGCCCTATCGCCGGCGGCCAGACCGCCGCCGGGGATTTCGCGAACTCGTCTTTCGCAATCGCGCGGCAGCGCGCGCAGTCCTTGTCGAACGCGGTCAGGGCGTAGCCACATTTCGGGCAATCCATCGGGTCATTCTCCTTCTTCGCCTTGCCCTTCGGTGGCAGGTTCGGCGTTCTTCGCCAGCAGCGTCAGAAAGGCGGCGTCCACCTGCGGCAACAGCGCGGCGGTTTCGCGCATGGCCGCAATCATGCGCCGGTAGTGGGTGATGTCATCGGAAGTCAGCACCCGTCCCGCGCGGTCTTCGAGCCATTTGGCAGCGGGCTGATAGCCGCCGACCCGGAACTCCCAGGCTTCGGGCGGCACGTTGTCGAAATACTCGTCGTCGTTGAGCTTGACGCGGCCCGGTTTGCCGCCGGGCGTCGGCGGGATGTACCGCTCCACCGTCCGCATTTTCTTGACCGTGTGGCTGCCGGGAACGGGAAAGCCGATGCCGTGCTGTTGCAGTGTGGGGTCTTCCAACAGGTGCAGCGCGGTCAGTTTGGCCCCAAGTGTGGCGAGTGCGTGGAACGTCTGGGCGTCGGGCGGCAGGGGCAGGCGCGGGAAGTCGGTTTTCAGGAAAGCGGCATATCGGGTGCGGTAGGTGGGCGCGTGGAAGACGGCGTAGGCGTAGTAAAAGATATTTTCGGGCCTGGGCGTGTCCCCAATGCGCTCTTTGACTTCGGAAATAAAGGCAGGTGCTATGTTTGCTTCGCGTTCTATTCCTAGAACAGCCTCTTTTTCAGTCGGATAGATATAAAGAGGGAAAAGATTTATGCCGCCACGACGGAATACATTAGCATCTACGGGGAGCCTTGAGATTGATACCAACGTCCATTCCGCTTCATTGACGGCAAGCCCTTGACGACCTACACCTAGACAGAGATCACTCCTGTCCAAAACATTTCGGATGATCTCACGACGGGGATAATCCATTGCTATTTCGCTATAGTAACAGGAGCGGGTATCAAACGGACGGTACAAACATTCCGTCAAGGTCTTCTCCCAGTTTGTATCCATACGCAACTTCGTTCTGGCATCTGCGATCTTCCAATCTCGATTATCTACTACGTTAAAACGCTCCTCTATTTCTTTGTCTGTAAACTTCTTGTCCCGGAAGTCAGACATACGTTTTTGTAGCTTGACGCGGTCAATGTCAATGGCGAAGTGATCGCGGTGCGTTTGGAACCCCATAACATTAACATAAAACGCCTCTGTTATTCTCCACCCCTGCTCATACTCAGCCCGAACGTCTTGGTTCTCAGGCCGCAACGCATAGAAAGGAGGATTTGGGTTAAGGTTTAGCCAATCCGTATCAGAAATACGCGCGGTATTGCTAGATAACAACCGCGCGTATTTCTGAGAACGAGTCCCATAGAGTTCCGCGAAACGCACAACCGATACGGCCTTTGATACCGCACCAGAGTGTTTGATCATCAAGCAGATGGCTACGCCTTGCGTTATATCAAATACGTTTTGATCCTTGCTGCCATCTGGGGAACGTTCTTTCTTTTTGCTGTTGCCGTGTAAATCCAGAATGGAGATTTCGTCAAACGTCTTCATCAGGCTGCGGCGCATTCCTCGGAAAGTGGGGTTGTCCAAGTAACTGTTGTCAGTAATGAAAGCGACAATACCCGACCCACTACGCTCGATGCGCCATTGTGCGAACCGGATAAACTTCACATAGTCGTTCTGGAGCCACTTCGGATTTCTCTCGCCCAGCGGAACCCCATCCACCTGGAAGTAAGTTTGAATCAAGCCCCCAATGAACGTGGGCTTGCCTGCGCTGTCTTTACTTGGGTTGTCGGAATTGCCAAAGTAGGGCGGGTTGCCCAAAACAACTAGAATATGTTCCTGGTCCCGAACATGGCTTGCATCGCGAATCTCTTTGCTCAACACGTCCGCCCCCGGCAGGTGCATCTGGTCGGGGACGCGATTCATCATCGTGTCAGCTAAATAGACCGGCAGACGCTCATTATCGCCGAGCGTGACGCTCAGTTCCGCAAGCTGCTGGCGCAGTTTGACATGGGCGAGTGTGTAGGCCGCAGGAAGGCGCTCGAAGCCGTAAAAGTGCTTTGCCAAGTGGTCGCGGGCGCGGTCCGGCCAAACACCGCCGTTGCCGCCCTCCGTCATGGTCTGATGAACCTGCCGGTAGGCACGGGCCAGGAAGGTCGCCGTGCCTGTCGCCGGGTCCAGGAGGCGGACGCTTTCGTCGGCCAAGCCTTCCGATTTGCCGAAGTCGCGGCGCAGCAGATCGTCCACCGCCCTGACCAAAAAGTCCACGACCGGATCAGGAGTATAGTAGACGCCCGCCCGTTCTCGCAGGGCCGGGTCATAGGCGCTCAGGAACGTCTCGTAGAAGTAGATCAGCGGGTCGGCGATACCAGCAGGGTGCTTGGTCGCCGCGCCCTTGTCCGCCGCTTCTAAGTCCGAGCAGATGCCGTTCACGATCCAGTGGAACTCTTCGGGCAGATCATCCCCGCCGCCGAACTGCAACAGAACGCGGATGGGAGGCACGGCACGGGGAATGGCACGAAGGGCAGTCGGGCGGTCGAACGGTTTCTTGTCCGTGTTCAGCCAGGCCAGAAACAACCCGTAGGTAAAGGTCTGCGCGTACACATCGGCGAACTTCTCCGCCGAGAGGCCGTCAAACAGCGTCACTTTGTACAGGTTCCAGAGCGAGTGCAGCGGCGAGTCGTCATGCGAAAGCATGGCGTCTGCGGCAACGCGCAGGAAGCGGGCGCGGCGGGCGAGTTGCCGCGCGATGGCTTCCGGCGTCGTGGCAGCGGGCGTGGTCGCATCAAGAAACGTCTCCAGCAACGTTTGCAAAGTATCAAGCGCGGCATCGGAAACTTTAACCGCGCCATGCTCCGGGGGTTCCGGCAGGAGCGCCGCGCCGACTTCTTTGCCGCCGAGAAACAGCCGGAACTCGGTATGGTTGGTAAGCAGGAAGTTATGGAGGTTGGAGCGGAACCGCTCGTTCTGTTCTTTGGCACTCCCTTTTAACTGCCCCAGCGGCGTTCCCAACGCCTCCGCTTCCACATAGCCGACAACCTTCAGGCCGTGCGTCACTTCATAGTCGGGCCGGCCAAACGTGATCTTTTTCGCCTCACCCGTAAACGATGCCGTCTTCCCTAATGCCTCTGCCGCACCGCGCAGGAATTTCCCCAGGAAGTCGCGGTAGGAGAGTTCATCGGTGCTGTTCACCTGGGCGCGCTGATTGCGGATTTCGGTCAGATAGGTCGTGGTCAGTGAGTGAAGTAGATGCATGGTTCCGTGCTAATTCCCATTCCGATAAACGAACTCGCAGAGCCTCGCAGATGTAGGAGGACACGTCAACGCCCTCGGCTTCAGCCGCCTGACGAACCCGCTGCTCGAATTCCGGCGGCCATTCTAGAAAGTGCCTCATGGCGGTTATCCTTCCTCCGAATACTTCTCCTTGAGGCTGGCGACGACGCTGGGGTCGGCCAGGGTGGTGGTGTCGCCCAGGGCGCGGCCTTCGGCGATGTCGCGGAGGAGGCGGCGCATGATCTTCCCGGAGCGGGTCTTGGGCAGCTCGGCGGTGAAGAGGATGTCGTCGGGGCGGGAGATGGCCCCGATCTTTTGGGCGACGTGCGCCTTTAACTCGCCCGCCAGTTCCGAGGTGTGCGGAGCGTTCTCCTTCAGCGTGACGAAGGCGGCGATGGCCTGGCCCTTGATCTCGTGGGTCCGCCCGATCACGGCGGCCTCGGCGACCGAGGGGTGGTCCACCAGGGCCGACTCGACCTCCATCGTGCTGATATTGTGGCCCGCGACCAGCATGATGTCGTCCACGCGGCCCAGCAGCCAGTAGTCGCCCTCCTCGTCGCGGCGCGCGCCGTCGCCGGGGAAGTAGTAGCCCTTATCCGCGAACTTGCTCCAATAAACGCTCTGGTAGCGGGCGTCGTCGCGCCAGAGCGTGCGGAGCATGGAGGGCCAGGGCTGGGTAATCACTAAGATGCCGGTCTGGTCCGTGCCGCGCGGCAGCGGCTCCCCCGCCTCGTCCACGACCTCGGCGCTGATGCCGGGGAAGGGACGTGAGGCAGACGCGGGCTTGGTCGCGCTGAGGCCGGGCAGGGGCGTGATCATGATCGCGCCCGTTTCGGTCTGCCACCAGGTATCCACGATGGGGCATCGCCCCCCGCCGATGTGCTCGTTGTACCACAGCCAGGCTTCCGGGTTGATCGGCTCGCCGACCGAGCCGAGCACGCGCAGGGAAGACAGGTCGTGCCTCGCGGGCCAGTCCGTGCCCCACTTCATAAACGCCCGGATGGCGGTCGGGGCGGTGTAGAGGATCGTGACGCCGTACTTCTCAATGAGGCTCCAGAAACGGTCGCGCTGCGGCCAGTCGGGGGCGCCTTCGTAGAGGAACACGGTCGCGCCGTTGGCGAGCGGGCCGTAGACGACGTAGGAATGGCCCGTCACCCAGCCGACATCGGCGGTACACCAATACACATCGTCGTCCTTTAGGTCGAAGATGTACTTGGTAGTGGCCGCCACGCCTGTCAGGTAGCCGCCCGACGTGTGCAGGATGCCTTTGGGCTTGCCCGTCGAGCCGGAGGTGTAGAGGATATACAGCGGGTCCTCGGCGTCCATCGGCTGCGCCTGGTGCTTGATCGGGGCCTCCTCCATCAGCCGGTGCCACCAGAAGTCACGGCTGGGCTTCATGGGAACGTGCTTGGCGTCTTCGGTACGGTTGACGACGATGACCTTTTCAATGGTCGTCTCCCCTTCCAAAGCCTTGTCCGCCAGGTCTTTGAGCCGGACCTCGTTGCCGCGACGCCAGCCGCCGTCCGCCGTGATGAGCAGCCGAGACTGGCTATCGGCGATCCGTTCTCGCAGCGAGTCGGCGCTGAAGCCGCCGAAGACGACCGTATGCACGGCCCCGATCCGGGCGCAGGCCAGCATGGAGATGACGGCTTCGGGCACGGCGGGCAAATAGATCGTCACCCGGTCGCCCTTCCCAATGCCCTGCCCTTCCAGGACGTTCGCCAGCTTGCAGACCTCGCGGTGCAAGTCGTGGTAGGTCAGGACGCGCGTGTCGCCCGGCTCGCCCTCAAAGACCAGGGCCGCCTTGTTGCGCCGCCCGTTCGTCAGGTGCCGGTCCAGGCAGTTCGCGGCGACATTGAGCTGCCCGCCGACAAACCACTGGGCGTGGGGCGGGTCCCATGCGCAGACCGTCTCCCAGGGCTTGGTCCAGTCCAGCAGCGTCTCGGCCTGCTTTGCCCACCACCCCTGCGGGTCCTGCGCCGCCTCGTCATAAACGCCGGGGTCGCTGATGTTCGCCTGCGCCGTAAATTCGGGCGCAGGCGCAAATGTTTTCTGTTCTTCTGCCACGGTGCAATGTCTCCTAGTTTTGAGTCCTTTGCGGCGGGAAAATGCGCTCCACAGGCACGGCTAAACCAGGCAGCACGTCTTCGCCGCTGAGTGTGTCCGTGACTCCAAGTTCGCGGGCGGGAACGCCGCTGCGATGCACGGTCAGAATGCGCTCTTTAGGGTTCAGTTCCCACACTAAGCGAACACCCAACTCTAGCCACCGGGCGACTTTATCCGCGACCTCCCGTTTCGTATCGTTCGGTGAGCGAGTTTCCAAAACAATGTCAGGCACGACTGGAACATAGCTCCTGGGCAACGGGTCCGGCAGACGCTCTTTGGCGACAAAGGCGAAGTCGGGGGCCAAGACGGTGTCCGGGTCTTCGGCAACCAGGAAGCCCGTTTCAGCGGCGAATGTCTCGCCTAAGTCCTGTTCGATTACGATGTAGCTCACGAACGTGGAAAGGCGAGATGTGCTGTTTCCGTGCGTTCCACCGGGCGGGGCCATCTCGTGGAGTTCTCCTTTAATAAGCTCGTAATGATACCCTTCATCGGAAAGGCGTTCCAGGTCTTTCGCCGTGTAGACGGTCGGCCTAGCTTGGGTGGAAACGGTCATGGCGGCTTTACTCCATCGGGTAGCGGAGGCCCCACTGCGCGCGCAGGGCGTCCATCGTCTGCATGATGGTCAGCGTCTCGCTCAGGGGCAGCAGGTCGCTCTCGTTTTTGCCTGCGCGGAGGCAGTCACCCACTTCGGCGGCCTCGTAGTTCATGCCCTGGCCCTCGTAAGGGAGGTCTAACTCCTCGCTCTTACCGCCCGCATTGACCGTGATCTTTGCCAGCTTCCACCAGGGGGCGTGCAATTTGATCGAGCCGTCCGTGCCGAGAATATGCGCCTCCTGGGGGGTGTTGATGCGGACGCCCGTGGTCAGCGCGGCGATCTGGCCGCCGGGGTATTTGAGGGAGATCGCCGCCTGCTCGTCCACGCCCGTTTCGCCGATTTGGGCCACGCCCGTCACGTCGCTGGGGGCGCCGAAGAGCATGGAGGCCAGCGAAATAGGGTACACGCCGACGTCCAGCAGGCCGCCGCCCGCATACGCAAGGTTAAACAAGCGGCTGTCGGGGTTGACGCCCGCCCGGAAGCCGAAGTCGGCCTGGAGCATCCGGGGTTCGCCGATGGCGCCCTCGGCGACCAGCGTGCGGACATGGGCCATCGCGGGGAAGAAGCGAGACCACATGGCCTCCATCACGAAGAGGTCTTTAGAGCGCGCCGACGCGATGACTTCCTCGGCTTCTTTGGCGTTGACGGTGAACGGCTTCTCGCACAGGACGGCCTTGCCGTGCTCCAGGCACAGCAGCGCGGCATCCTTGTGCTGCGGGTGGGGCGTGGAGATGTAGACGACATGGACGTCCGGGTCAGCGGCCAGCGCCTCATAGCTCGCGTGGCGCTTCGGGGCGCTGAACTTGTCGGCGAAGGCGTCCGCCTTCTCCTGAGAGCGCGAGCCGACGGCCAGCAACTTCGCGCCGCCGACGGATTGGAGGCCCGTGGCGAACTGGTGGGCGATGCTGCCGGGTCCGAGGATGCCCCACTGGATCGTGCCGGAAGTGATGGGTGTCAAGATAAGTTACCTCATGGAAGCGAAAAAGTCTTGAAGACGTGTTTCGCCGCCATGAGGCGCTTTTCCTGCCGCCGCGCCACGGGTCACGACTAAACTTCGGTGTGCGCGTGGTGCGGGTCCGTGTGGGTGAAAAGCAGTTCCGTCTGGCCCAGCATGTCCTTGTCTTGGTCGCGCGTCAGGTGGTAATCTTCGCACATGCAGGCGACCCAGTCCTCCATCAGACGTCGGCATTCCGTCTCGTCCGGGCAGTCCATCGACTCCATGACCATCTCTTCCGGGACGCGGGCCACCCCGCCTTGCTTGGTGACTTTGATGATCTCTCGTTCGAGGTCTTCGATCTCCATGGTCCTTCTCCCTTTGTGTTAGTATTGATTGCAGGCGAGGCGAGATACGGCGCAGGCCGCGAAATATCCTGCTTGCTTTGCGCGCGGTCGAGCGGGTAGGCAAAAATTCTCGCTTGATGAGAAAAAATGAAATCTGTTCGGTGCCTCCTGCCGTCGCGCGCACTTCCCTCGCCGCTGGGATGCATAATTAAGGGTGCAAGACCCCGATGGAAAGGAAAAGGAGAAGGACAATGATGACTGAGCCGAAGGACACCCGCGTGTCCGAAACCACCACGGTGACCCCGCACCTGACCTGCCGCAACGCTTCCGAGGCCGTGGAGTTCTACCGGAACGCCTTTGGGGCGGAGCCTGTCACGGTTCTCCGCACTCCCGACGGCCGAGTGCTGCACGCCGCCTTGACCATGGACGGCGCGACGTTCTTCCTGCATGACGAGTTCCCGGAACACGGCGGCCACAGCCCCCAAGCCCTCGGCGGCAGCCCCGTCGTGCTGCATCTCCAGGTCGCGGACTGTGACGCCGTGTTCGGGCGAGCCGTAGCGGCGGGCTGCGAAGTGCGAATGCCGCTGGAAGAGATGTTCTGGGGAGATCGGTATGGAGTGATCGCTGATCCCTATGGACACAAATGGGCGGTCGCGACGACTATCCGGCAGGTGACGCCGGAAGAGATGCGGCAGGCGCTGGCTGCCTGCTGAGGCGGCGGCGATCACATAGAGCGGAACACGGGGCAGGCAGTGGGAGGCAGGGCCGTTCCGGCCTCCCCTGCGGCTCGTACTTGAGGCACAAACACCAGACCCGAAAGAAAGAGAGCAGATGAGAAGAGTAGTCCTATCAATGTATGTGACCCTGGATGGGGTTATGGAGGAACCGGCCTGGACCGCGCCCTACTGGAACGAAGAAGCGGCGAAATACGCCCTCGATCAGCTTTCCGCTGCGGACGCCCTTCTGCTGGGGCGAAAAACATACCAGGGGTTTTCCGCAGCCTGGCCGTCCATGACGGATGACGAGGGCTTCGCGAACCGGATGAACAGTCTCCCCAAGTTCGTGGTTTCCACGACGCTGGAAGAGGCGGAATGGAATGCCAGCCTGATCAAAGCGAACGTCGCGGAAGAAGTCTCCAAGCTGAAGCGGCAGTCGGGTCAGGACATCTTGATCTACGGCAGCAGCGACCTCGCGCATACGCTCAGGCAGGAGGGTCTCATTGATGAGTACCGGCTCTGGGTCCATCCCGTTGTTCTCGGGGGCGGGAGGCGTCTCTTCCAGGACAGGGGCGCGGCGACTCCCATGAGGCTTGTTGAAGCCAAGACGTTCCGCTCAGGCGTCGTTGTTCTCGTCTATCAGCCGGAGAACTAAAACAGGGGAAGCTGGAGGGCGCGGCTGCCGGGGGTCCACAGGGCCGAAGGGGAGTCGCGCTTGGCGACATCGAAGACGACGGGGCAGTTGGTCTCGACCGCGACGGTGGCTTTGGCGTAGCCGAGGGCCAGCTTGGGGGTGTTGTTTTCTTTGGACAGGTGCGCCAGCCAGACCGTGTGCGGGCCGTGGTTCAAGGCATGTTCGCAGAGCAGGGCGACGGCGGCCTCGTTGGATAGGTGGCCGGTGTCGGCGAGGATGCGCGCCTTGAGGTGGCCCGGATAATCGCCCCCGCGCAGGCGGTGGACATCGTGGTTGGCTTCCAGAACCAGCAGGTGCGCGCCCCGGATGGCCCGGCGGATCGTCTCCGTGACGTGGCCCAGGTCCGTCAGATGGCTGACCTTCTGGCCGCTCGGACGGTGGAAGACGTTGACGCCTACGGGGTCGGTGGCGTCGTGCGGCACGGGGAAGGTCTCGATCTCCAAGTCCCCCACTCGCCAGCGGTCGCCGACGGGCAGGATGAGGTGGGACGCCTGTGTCTTGCGCCGGAAAAACGCCGTCAGCGTCCGCTCGCTGGCGACCAGCGGGACGCCGTGACGCTTGGACAGGGCATGGGCGCTCTGGATGTGGTCCGCGTGCTCGTGCGTGATAATCGCGCCGCTGAGGTCACCCGGCGCCAGCCCCTGCTTCGCCAGCGCCGCCGTCAGCTTCCTCATGCCGATCCCAGCGTCTATGAGAATCGAAACCGCGCCTGCGCGCACGAGCGTGGCATTGCCCGACGAGCCGGAGGCGAGCGCATGGACGGTGAACGTCGAATCCATGCGCCCATTGTACCCGATTGTCGGAAATAGACCGATGCCGCTAGTAGACTAACCTGGTAGAATAGACAGGTTGATTTTAGCCTGCTTCGCTTCTGAGAAGCGCTGTTAAATAGACCCATCTGTTCTACCAAGTCAGACCACTAGTGCTGGTGTGTCCGCGTCGCGTGATATGTGTTCCAAAGGTCGTCATACACACGGCTCATCTGTAGCGCGAGGGCTTCACCAGGGAAAACCGTCACCGTGCCCGGGGGGCTGTTCGGCTGCGGACTGCTCATCAGGGTGACCAGTGCCGTCAGGTCTTGATGGAGATGGGCCGGTGCGTCTTGCGGAGCGGTCTGCAAGAGGCGGCTCGCCTCCCCTGTAAACTCCGTGGACGGATACCGACCAGGGAAGCCCGCCTTGTCATGCAAGTTCGCGGCAAAAGAGCCGAGGGCGGCGGACCATGCGGTTTTTGGACTGACACGTTTCAGCCAGTCCTCTACTTTAGCTTGTTGAGTGGCGGAGGCGGCTTGAGCGGCTGTTGTTTCTTCCAATCCGGCAAGGTCCGTTGCCAGTTCAGCCTCGGTCGCCGGCCTGACCTGTTTGGCTTGCATTGCACTCACATAGGCCGGGGAGGAAGCAAATGCTACCCGCGCTCGTGCTTTCGCATCATCTGGATACGCTAAAGGCACGGTCAGACGGGAAGCCTCTTGCAGATACCAATCACGCACCTCCGGCGGCGCATTCATCTGGCGGAGGGTGACATACACCTGACCGTACTTAGAACTTTGTAGAGAGCGGATTTCGAACGTCTGGTGGCTCATAAAGGTTGTCTCAGCATTGACCGAGACCGCATCAGGCAGGGTTTTGTCAGGCAGGGTTCCGAGGGAAGTGACTTCATCGGCATATGCCTGCGCTCGCAGGCTGCACTCGCGCAGTGTCATCCCGATTTGGAACGCCTGTTGCTGAGATTGAGGCACGGATGGGGCCTGCGCTTCACCCTGAACGTTTACCCCACCTAGATTAAAGGCATGGACAAGGGAGGGGAGAGCCGCGCCTCCCAGTAGAACAGCGGCGGTGAGGACCGCCAATTTCAGTTTGATGAGTTTCATTGTCCGATACACTCCTTCTGAGAGTTGAGAGATTTTGGCCGTCGCCAGACCCGAGACAGCCTGAGACGTTCCGCCCGCAATCGCGGCGGCGGTATGGGCGGAGACGGGCCGCGCCGCTTCGGTCGTCAAGAGGGCCGTCAGACTGACGGCGGGGACGGCGGCGCCGTGCGACGCGAGATAGCGGCGCATCTTCTCCACGGCGCGGGAGACGCGCATCCGGGCGGCGTCTTCGGAGAGAGCCAGGGCCGCCCCGGTTTCGGCCAGGCTGTGGCCCTCGATGAAACGCAGTAGGACCGCCTCGCGCTCCTGGGGCTTGAGGGCGGCGAGGGCGTCGTTCAGCAGCGGCTCGACGCGCCCCCACTCCAGGGCGGGCGTCTCCTGCCGCTGGGTCATTTCCTGCATCACGGTCTGCTCCCTCCGTTGCCGCCGCGCCTCCTGCTTGCGGACGTCTTTGGCGACGAACCGGGCCGCGTTGAAGAGCCAGCCGGCCAGGCTGGGAGCGGCGTGCAGCGTCTTGGCCTTGCGGGCGAGCAGCAGAAAGACGACCTGGGCGGCGTCTTCGGCCAGGGAAGGCGATCCGGTCTCGCGCAGGCACGTCGAGTAGACCAGCGAAAGGTGACGCGCGACGAGCTGGCCGAAGGCGGCGTCGGAGCCGTCCCGCGCGTACCGAGTGAGAAGTGTGTCGTCGTCCAATGCCGCCTCCCGTGCAACTCAGGCTTCTATCATTAAACATTATCGGCAATAGGCTATACTGTAAGTATGCTCAGTTACGACACCCTGAAACACAAAGACCGCGAGTTCCTGGCCGCGACGGGCCTGACCGTGGGCGAGTTTCTGCAACTCCTCACCG
>JAABUU010004249.1_pt1 | contig 17106 bp, 17 predicted proteins | sample 5559301 | NCBI WGS metagenome assembly JAABUU01 (sample SAMN10711884, study PRJNA513360) | rock metagenome | isolation source: Antarctica rocks | place: Antarctica: Victoria Land, Richard Nunatak white | reverse complement strand
GTCCGTGGTGGCGTGGTCGTGCTGGACTTCGTTGGGTGTCCACCAGCTGGGGCCACGGTCGTGATTGGCGAGCACGGTGGCGGCGGCACGGAGTGTGTCGACGCAGTCGAGTGCCCTGCGTTGGGCACGTGCGGGGGTGGGGGTGATGAGGGGTTTGACCAATTCGTTCGCGACGCTATGCAAGCTGTCTATTGCCTGTGCGCGGGTGCAGCCGTCCCGGTGCATAGTGACGAGGAAGTCATACGGAACGTCGGCGGCTTGCTCACCGGTGTTCGTGCTCATGGGGTGTCTTCCTTGTTGTGGGTTTTGTGGGGTCATTGGTGTCAGGTGTGCTCAGGTGCGGCCGGGGTGTTGCGGTGCGAGGGGTGCCCGCACGTATTTCGACACGTCGAGGCCCGGTGGGTACTGCGGCGGCGGTGGTGCGTCGGTGGGCGGCGGCGGTGGCGGTGGCGGTGCGTCGGTCGGCGGTGTCGGTGGGGCGGCAGCAAGCGTCGGGGATTCGGCGGTTTGGTCCGTGGCCGCAGTGTCACCGTGCTGGAGTTCGTCGGGCGTCCACCTACCGGGGTCGTTGTCGTGATCAGCGAGCACGGTAGCGGCGGCGCGGAGTGCGTCGGCGCAGGCCAGTGCGCTGCGTTGGGCAGGTCCGGGGGTAGGCGTGATGAGGGGTTGGAGGAGTTCGTTCGCGACGCTGTGCAGGCTGTCCACTGCCTGTGCACGGCTGACGCCGACCCGGTACAGATCGGCGACTTCGGCGGTCACGGCCTCGGCGACCACGTCGGGGGTGATGGTGGGTGCGGTGGCTGGTGAGGGTGTGTCGGTGTTCGTCATGGCCGCTCCTGGTTGTGGTGGTGCCAACCCTTCGCCGGGTATGGCGCGCAGTGTCCAGTCTAGGTCGTTGCTTGGTGATCTTGGGTCGATTCCGGAGACGTGGCGGGCGGTCCGTGGGTCAGGGTGAGCGCCTAGGATACGGAGCAAGATGTTAGAACAGCCGTCTGTTCGACGGTTCGGGGTGGACCGTGGCCCCGTGGTGGGGCACACTGGGGGTTGACTCCGCCCCTGGGGGTGGGGGTCGTCGGGTGCGGGAACGCTGCGCTGGGCGGTGAAGGCAGACGGATGGGTGGTGATGGTGGTGCGGGTTTCGCGGCGCACACGCGTGGAGGGTGGTCGTGGAAACAAGGTGACGGTCCGATTCACCGATCTTGAGTTCGCGGTGGTGTCGGCGTCGGCGGCGGCCGCGAGGTTGAGTGTGCCGGCGTGGTTGGCGGTGCTGGGGTTGACGGGCACCGAGGACCGGGTGCTGGATGCGGCGTCGATCCGGGGGGTGGTGATCGAGTTGTTCGCGGTGCGCCGGGGGATGAGCAACGCGGGGCGCAACATCAACGATGTGGCCCGGTTGTTGTTGGGCACCGGTGAGCTCAAGCGCAACGCGGAGGTGTCGGTGACGGAGTTCCGGGCGGCGACCGCCCGGTTGGAGGCGTTGCTGGACGAGTTGGCCGGGTATCTGCCCGGGGTCGATCTGAAACACGTCGACTGGTGATCACCAAGATGCAGCGCGGCACCCGGACCCGGGGGTTGGTGGAGTACCTGTTCGGTCCGGGGCGGACCGAGGAGCACACCAACCAGCGGATCGTGGCGGCGTGGGAACCGGCGTGGGAGGGGATCACCCACCCCGATGAGGTGCAGCGGGCGTTGCTCACCGCGGAGGTCGACGCCCCGGTGAAGCGGATGCCGGAGGTGGCGAAACCCGCTGAGCACGTTTATCACGTGTCGATCAGCAACCACGGGCAGGACCGCAACCTCTCCGACGAGGAGTGGGCCACGGTGGCCCGGGCGGTGGCCGACAAGCTGGGGCTCACCGGTACCGACACCCAAGAGGGTGCCCGTTGGTTCGCGGTGCACCACGGGGCTGCTTCGGGGGATCGGGACCACATCCATTTCGTGGCGACCCTGGTCCGCGAAGACGGGCGCGGTATTTACCTGAACAAGGACAAGTTGGCGTTGCGGGAGGTCGCGAAGGAGATGGCGGCCCGGTTCGGGTTGGAGGTGCGGACCCGGGAGCCCGGCGCCGGGGTGCGGGAGCTGTCCCGCCCGGAACTAGCCGCCACTCTGCAAGCGGGAGAACAGCAGGAGCCGGTCGCGCCGAGCAGGCACAGCGGTGAGCAGCCGAACCGGGGCGGTGAGGAAGGTGTGGCGCCCGAGCCAGTAGCGCCGGTGGAGGTTCCCCGGCGCCGGTTGGAGCGGGCGGTGCGGGCGGCGGCGTCGGCGGCGAGCACCGAGGCGCAGTGGTTGGCCAGGTTGGGTGAGCTGGGGGTGGAGGTGGCCCCGCGCTGGGCCCGCGGCGGGGACCGGGTCGTGGGATACCGGGTCGCCCTCGCCGACACACCCACAGGGCAGGACGGGAGCAAAGCGGTGTGGTTCGGTGGCGGGAAACTGGCCCACGACCTGACGCTGCCCGCGTTGCGCGCCGGGTGGACCCGCGACGCCGACCCGGTCACCGCGTGGCGCAGGGCGACGACCCCCGCACCCGCACCCGCACCCGACCCGGCACCGGTGGTGGTCGGGCAGGGCCATGACCACACCGCGGCGCCCACCAGCACCCAGCCCGGCCCCGAGGACCTCGGCAAGATGTTCGCGGCCGCTGGGTCCACGCTGCGCGGGGCGGTGGTCACCGCGCGCCTGGTGGGCGGTGACGGTGCGGCGGTGGCGCGCGCTGCCCGGGACACGGCGGGGCTGCTCGCGGCCTTCGCCGAACACGCACCCCCAGCGGATCAGCGGCGCCTGGTGGCGGCGTCGGCGCACCTTGCCCGGGCGGGTCAAGTCGCACACGGGCAGCCCCGCGGCGCCCGCAGCCCCCTGTCCACCGGCTTCGCTCAGGTCGCCGCGACCGTCCTCACCGCGGCGTCCGGTGGTACCGCCTCGACGGCGGTGCTGCTGGCGCAGGTGGCCCGGTTGACGCGGACCGTGGCCGAGCTGCACGCCGTGCAGCACCGTGTCGCCGCGGCCCGAGACACCGCCCGAGCTGTTGACCTCCTCGCGTCCTACACCGCCCCCACAGCACGCACCCCGGTGGCGGTCCCACCGACACCGGTGGCGGTCCCACCGACACCGGTGCTCATGCCCAACCAGGAACAACTCGACGCGATGTTCGGCAACACCCTGGAGGAACGCCAAGCGAAAGAGCTCCGCGATCTCGCCCAGGACTACCAGCTCGACGCGCCGGGCACCTACCGGGCACCGCCCCCGACCCAGGAACGGGGCCGGGAACGCTGAGCACCCCGACGGGCAACCGGCACCACCAGAAAGGACCAGCACCATGAGCGCACCCCACGATGAGACCCACGAGATGCACAGCGAGGTCGCCACCGTCGCCCGGGCGATGCTGTCCGCCGGTCTGGCAGTGGCCGACGCGCGGCGGCAACGGCAACTGCGCGCCGCCCGCGAGGCGGAGCGGGCACTACCGCAGGCGCCGCGGACCGAACCCGCAGCGGACCAGGCGGGCACCACCGACACCGAGCGTGCCGAGGCACGCACCACCTCCGCCGAACAGCAGCACGAGCAGGAGCAGGCGCAGCAGACAGCACGATCGCGACCCGGTGGCACGGTGCCCACCCCGGCTGGGTTCAGCCGCCGCGACATTCAGCAACACGCAGACACGATGGCCGCGACCCCCGGCAGCGGTGAGCACGACGCCCGGCTCCGGGACGTGGTGTCCGCGGCAGCGGTCCCGGCCGTCGCCGAGGCGGTGCTCGCCGACCCGGCGTGGCCCGCCCTGCGCGGGAGTCTGCGCCACATCGAGAACAACGGTGGTGACCCGCAGGCGGAGCTGGCCGCGGCCGCGGGCAGGGGGTCGCTGCGCGGTGTGGACAGCGCCGCCCGGGTGCTGCGGTGGCGGCTGGCCACCGCCAGCGCCGAGCAGGGCCGGGCCACCGGCGCAGTGGCGGTGCCCGCCGACACCAGGGACCGGGATGCGGGGTCGGTGCTGCGCGCCCTGGCCGAGGACCCGGTGGGCACCGCAGCGGCCTACGCCGACGCCGAGGCGCACCGGGACACCAACCCGGTGACGGCGCAGGCGTGGGACGAGGCGCTGCGCGCGGAGAACATCGACCCTCAGCGGGTCCGGGACGACGCCACCGCCGCCCACCGCGACACCGTGAGCATCGGCGAACCCCGCGACGAGCGGGACCTCGAACAGGGCGACGATCCCTCGAGAGACGACTTCGCGGAGGACTACCTCTCAGCGTTGGACCGGGCCGGCATCGACCCCGACACCGCCCGCACCCAGCTCAGCGAAGGCGACACCGCCGCGGAGCCCCCCGCGGCGGAGCCAGCACCTGCCCCGCCGCGCACCATGTACTCCGACGGTGCCGACGCCGCCCGCCTGGCGGGCTTGTCCCATCCGCGCAGCGTCGCCGAACAACTCGCCACCCGCACACCCGGCGGGCAGGAGACACCGGCCGCCCGTGGGCAGGAACAGGACCCCATCCGGCACCGCGACCGATCACGGTAAGCGGGGAGCCCGGATTCAGCCGGGGGGTCAGCTCCGCGGCGGACCCCACCACTCCGGTGGGGTGGGGGTGGATTTCAGTGGGGCCGGGATGCCGCCGTGCTGGTCGGGTTTGCACAGGTGCAGGGGGCCTTCTTCCCCGTTCATCAGGACCCCGAGTTGGGGGCCGCAGTGATCCCGCCACCAGGTGCCCATCGCGGTGCCCCCATCCAGGCGTAGCGCTTCCCACGCTTCCCACAGGGCCATCAGCCGGGCGATGGCTTCGGCGTGCATCCACCACTGCGGGCACCACGTCAGCCCCCGACCCCCGGCGACGAGCTTGCGGGTGATGGTGGGGGCCAGGAACCCGACCACGAACGCCTCGACGTTGGGGTACACCGGGGCCGGGCGGGGTGACTTCGCGGCGGGGGCCTGGGGGGTTGGGTCCGCGGCCGGTGCCGGGGGCGTGCTCATCGGGGGCGTGCTCACGCCACCGGGGGTAGCAGGGGGTTGCGTCCTGGTGGGGCGGTTTTCGTCATCACGACACCCCCACCGTCCTGATCGGTGGTGCTGTCCTCGGTGGGGAAGTCGTGGGCTGCCCGCAGCCGTTGCGCACGACGATCGGCCGGTTCCCACCGGGACAGCGACGCCTGCACGGCCAGCGTGTGCGGGCCTTCCATCCACGGTACGAGGCGCAGCATGGCCGCCTTGTTTCCCGAGGACAGCAGCACGGCACGGCCACGGGGCAGGCCCATCAGCTCCGCCACGTCCAGGATCGGTTCGCTGGACCAGGACTGTGACCTCGACGCCCCGCCCCGACCGGTGCTTTGGGACCACCGGGACACGTCGTGGACACCGATGAGGTTGGACAGCTCCCGCAACCACGGCTCGTCGGACACCCCGCCACCGTAAATTTTCAGGTTCGCCGCCGACCACAGCTTGCGCAACCCGTTCTCCCCCCACACCTCATAGCCCTGCACCGCGGACTGCAGGATCGTCATCACGACGATGCCGCGGGACCCGAAGTGGCTGTAAAGGTTCGGCAGCTCCGCCAGTTTGCACACGTTCGCCGCCTCGTCCAGCACCACCGTCAGCGGGGTGCCCAGGCGGCGCCCGGGCAGGGTCGCCGCCAACCGGGACGCGGCCTCGAACACCTGCCCGATGAGGGCGGTCGTCAACGCTGAGGCCGACTCCGGGCCTTCCATCGACAACGCGTAAAGGGTGTCGGTGCTGGCCGCGAAGGTGGTCGGGGAGAACTCCGGCACATTGTGGGTGGGGGCGGCGAGGGTGATGTCCATGTCGTCGCCGAGCTGGGTGAACACCCGCCGCCGCGGTGGGGTGACCCACCTGGCGTAGGCCGGTTCGTCGAGGACTTCCAGGAAGCGGCGGGCCCCGTCATAAAGTCCGTCCTTCTGCGCGGGCCGCAGGTTGGTGGTGGCCATCACCCGGGCCGCGGCCATCGGGTTGCCGTGTGAGGTCAGCAACCGGGCCGGGGTCAGGTCGGTGTCGTCATAGAGCCACTCCAGCACGTGCAGCACGTCACCGCCGCCGAGCGAGGCGGCCAGCAGGTAGGTGGCGAGCAGGCCCTGGGCGCCACCGTCGAAGTAGGCGTCGGTGCGGGCGGAGGAATCCCGGGAGTTGGACACGAAATACGCGGCGAGGCCCTTCGCCGGGGCCAGCGACGTCACCGGGGCCAACGGGTTCCACCACCACGACGCCACCCGGCTGGTCTCCGCGATGCCTTGGGGGTCGAACAACCACACCGTGCCCTTCCCGCTGCGCATCCCCCGCGTCGCGTCGTGCACATCAGCCTTGTTCGAGGTCACCGCGACCGCGCCGGGTGCCGCGGTGACCGCGGGGATCGCCGCGGCCGTGGACTTCCCGGTGCGGGGCCCGGCGACGAGCACGGAGCAGTCCTCCCAGCCCTGACGGATCGTCACCGACCCCGGCACCGTCTTCCCGATCGGCAACCCGTGATCGTCCGGGCCGTTCAGCGTTACCCCGGGACGCAACCGGGTGGCGGACCGCTTCACATCACCGGGGCTCACCCCGCCCAGCTGGGAGTGCGGAGCCAGACCCCGGGCCACCGTGTCGACCCGGGTGCGTCGCGGTGCCCGCACCCACACCACCGCGACCACCACGACCAGCACGAACAGCCCGGCCAGCGTCGCCGTGACCACGACGGTGGACATCCCACCCGGCCACGGCCGGGCCCCGGTGACCAGGTCGGCGACCAACTGCGCGGGGTTGCCCGGTGGGGCCTGGCGGGCGGCGGCGTACCCGGCGTCGACCGCCACCCACACCAACCCCACCACCGCCAACAACACCACCAGGGCCGCGACCAACAGGCCCCAACCCCGATCGGGGTTGGAGGAGGGGGCACCGTTACGGCTCATCACAGTGATCCCTCCGCGACGACGCCCGCGGCACAGCGTGCGGCCCCATCTCGGCCCGCACCCCCACCGCACCGGCAGGCGGCGCGGTCGGTACCCCGGAGAAGTTCCGGGTTCATGAGGTCACCGCCTGGCGGCCGATGCGGTGGCGGGCTTCGGCGACTTCCCAGCCCTTGTTGGTGTTGTTGACGGCTTTCTCCACACCGGTCAGCACCACCTCGAACGGGGTCCCCGGCTTCTTCCCCGTTTTCAGGAGGAACTTGCCCAACCCGGGGGGCGGGGGTGGCTCCCCGTTGCCAACACCGTCGACGGCGGTGCCGTCGACGGTGTTGGCGGTGACAGTGTTGTCGTCGTCGGCGGTGTGCGCGGATTCCACCGACCAGTCCGCGATCATCCCGGTCTCCGCCGCCGACATCGCGAACACCTTGCGCAGGTTGCCCATTTCCCCGTCGGCCAGGCCGCCGAGGAACACCATTTCCGAGCGTTCCACGAAGCCCCACGCTTTTTTCGTGGCCGCGGCATCGGCCAGTTCCAGGTCGTCCATGGTGTGCGTGATCAGGACCTGCCCGAGGACTTTCTGCCGGTTCAGTCGGGTGATCTCATCCACCCGGTCGACCATCTCCACCGCAGCCTTCAGGGTGCGCCACAGCTCGTCCATGATCATCAGGTAGATGGTGCGTTCCCGCAGCCCGGCGTCCGCGAGCTCCTTCGCCGCGGACACCGCGGACTGGCCGTAGGACCAGCACACCAGCTGCACCCCGGCTTGGAGCTTCGTTTCCGCGGTGTCGATCCCGGACACGTCGAAGACCACCGCCCGGTCCAGCAGCATCGGGACGGTGGTGGGCCGGGAGAAGGTGTCCCCGAACCGTCCGTCCGGGCCCAACGCCATCAGCGAGGCCAGCAGGTTCTCCACGGTGTCGTCGTAGCGGGAGTCCTCCCCGCGGTCCAGCGACATGGCCCGCACCCGGGGGTGCCGGGCGGCGATGATCGCGACCACGTCCTCGATCAACGGTGCCGTCTGCTGGGTGTAGACCTCCCGCAGCGACGCGGACAGCATGGACCCCTCCCGGTCGGTCAGCGGCCCACCGCGGACCAGCTCACACAACCCCGTCAAGACGTTCAACGCCCGACCGACCTGCTCGGCGCCCACTCGCCGCCGGGTCGCCTCCGGCAACCGGTGCAGATCCGGGGCCAACGGCCCCGGGTCCAGCGGGTTGACGTGCCCACGTTCGGGGCCGACTTCGATGACCTGGCCGCCCAGGGCCCGCACCAGGTCGGGGTAGTCCGGTTTCAGGTCCGACAGGATCAGCGGGATGATCCCGAACGCGGCAGAGACGTTCACGATGCGGCGCACCAGGGTGGACTTGCCCAACCCCGGGCGGCCCAGCACGAACGCCGAGGGGTTCAGGATGCGTCGCGACAGGAACCACATGATCGGGTCTCCGCACACCGTGGCCCCGGTCAGCTGGTGCTTGCCCAACGGCACCCCGTCGGTGGGGGTGCCCGACCCGGCGGAGAACGGCCACAACCCGCACACCTGCACGGTGGTGCCCCGGTACTCCGGGGGGGCCTCCACCCACGGCACGTGCCCACCACCGGCGCGCCGCCACCCCCGGACCCCCGGTCGGGCGGCGCGGGCCTGCCGGGCGGTGGCGTAGGCCAGGCGTTTCGCGGCGCGGCGCTCACTGTGGGTCGGGGCGGTCACCGCGATCGCCGCATCGCGGGGGGTGTGCAACCGTGGTGGGGCCATCGACTGCCCCTCGCTGCGATGACGAAACGGGTTGAGAAGGTTGCTCATCGGGTCTCTCCTACCGGGTGTGGCGCACCCGCGGACAATGCGCCGAGGTGTGCAGGGGTGAGGGTGGGGTGGGCCTGGCCCAGCTCCATCGGCTGCCCACCCAATGCCCGGATCACGAAGGCGTGATCCGTTTTGGGGTCGACGGACACCGCCACCACGGGCTGGGGGCGGTTCACAGGGTGTCCCGTGCCCACTCGGGCAGCGCGAGATGCGTCGGCAACACCAACCCCAGGGGCAGCCCGGCGGCGAAGGACGCGGCCTGGTTGTAGCGGGCCAGGCGCAGCCGCAGCTTGGTGGGTGCGGTGAGCATTGAAATCGTGGACGCCGCCCGCGGTAGCTGCGCCTCGTCGGTGACGGTGGCGGTCACGATGATCCCGAACCGCACCAACCCTGCACCTTGGGCTTCTTCCTGCGCCGCTTTCTCCGCCGACCGCAGCATCGTCGCGTCGTGGGCTTGGGGGCGGGTGCGGGCACTGGCCTGGGTGCGGGCGTCGCGGACGTCGCGTTCCACCATCCGCCGCGCTGTTTCCGCGGACTGCGGGCGGTAGATCAGGGTCACCCGTTTCCGGGCGATGTCCGGGTGGGGGGCCAGCAAAGACTTCAGCGAGTTGTCGTAGAACACCCCCGGGGGAGCCTCCCGCATCTGCCACACAATGGAGAACGCCCCGTCGTGGGCGTAATGCTCGGGTAAATCGTGGGCGAAGGCCGGACCGGCCTCCGACCACGCCAACCCCGTCCCCCCCTGACCGCGTTGTTCCTCCACCAACTGTCCCACCGACGGGTCATAGGCCACCCGGACGGCGTCGGTGAGGTCCGCCGCGGTCATCATCCGCACCGTGGTGCCCGCCCCCGTGGTGCGAAGCCCCTGGCGCAACCCCGGCAACCGGCGGCCCAAATCGGCCAGCACGTCCTGCTGGCTGCGTTTGTCCTCCCCCGGGCGGGGGCGGGAGGAGAACGTCAACGCGATCCGGGTGCTCGTCGTGGAGGACGCCGCCGGGTACTGGGTGGTGATCTCGTCCAGGGTCGCCAAAGAAAACTCCGGGGCGCTGTCCTGGGTGTGGCGTTTCACCATCCGCACCAACCGGGTCCCGGGGTCGGGGGCGGTTTCGATGGTCACCGTCGCCGCCAGAATGTCGGGTTGCTGGCCCAGATGGGCCATCCACCCACCCCAGTGCGCCACCGCCGAGTCGGTCACCGACTGGTCCACCAGATCGTTGCCCGCAGCCTCGGACTGCAGCACCGCAGCGAAGTGATCCACCCCCGGGGTGTGCAGCACCCCGTAGGCATCGCCGTAGGCGTCGACCGCTTCCAGCAGCTCGCTTTGGGCGAGCAACCCCGGCAGCCGGGTCCACCCATCCGGGGTTTGGCCCGTAGCCCCAGCCAGGTAGGTGGTGTGACCTGCTTTCGCCGCGTGGCGAAACACCACCCGGCCCAGCAGGCGCTGATACCCGGAGTGCCCGTCGGGGCCCTGCACGATCATCGGGGTCAACACCAACACCGACACCAACAACACCGCCGCCGCCGCGATCACCCCGAACGTCATCAGCATGATCACCACGATCACCGCCGCGACCCCGACGAGGATGCTCGCCGCCATCCCCATCCCCAACACACCCGGGCGCCGTGGTGGCCGCAAATTGCCGTACGTGACCCGTTCCACCGGGGCAGCTGGCTGCTGCGTCGTCATGATCTACGTCCCTTCCGTGTGGGCGGCCCCCGATGGGCCCCCCTGGTTGTCGTCCAACGCCGCCCCCGCGGCGCCGCCCACCTGCTGCGACGCGTTCCACCCCGCCTGCACAGCTCGCGCCGCCTGAGACTTCCGGGCACCACCACCGGCGCCTGGCGGGGACGCACCACCCGAGGACTCCGTCGGTGTTGCCCCCGACGGAGACGGCGCACCCGCCCCGTTCCCACCGGAACCCTGCACGCCACCACCACCACTAGGACCCGCGCCGGCCCCTGAGCTGGTGGAGCCACCGGGACCCGTCGACCCGCCCGTTGCGGTCGACCCCGACGGCGGTGCCGCACCATTCACCGACCCGCCGGCCCCTGCCGGGGCCCCCGCCGGAACCGGCTGCGAGGTTCCCCCCGCGTCCCCGCCCCCAGGACCCGGCGCGGACCCGGAGCCGGTGGAGCTACCGGACCCCGTCGACCCGCCCGTTGCGGTCGACCCCGACGGCGGTGCCGCACCATTCACCGACCCGCCACCCCCTGCCGGGGCCCCCGCCGGAACCGGCTGCGAAGCTCCGCCCGCGTCCCCGCCCCCATCAGCGCCCGCGCCGGACCCGGAGCCGGTGGAGCTACCGCTACCGCTACCGCTGCCACCGCCACCGGTGCCACCGGGGCCACCACCGGTGGGTTCGGTGCTCCCGGTCGGACCACCACCCCCACCGCTACCACTGCCGCCGCCACCACCACTGCCGCCTCCACCCGAGGCGGCCGACATCGCCCCCGATGCACCACCACCACCACCACCGCCCGCACCCGCACCCGCACCCGCGCCAGCACCTGCGCCAGCACCGGCACCAGCACCGCCCGCACCGGCACCCGCACCACCCGCAGCGGCACCGGCGCCCATCGTCACCGCGGCCGCACCCACCGCCACCGCGGCACCCATCACCGCCGCCCCGCTCATCGCACCCGAACCGGCCGCGGCCGCCGGGGCCACGAACCGCAGCAACGCCGGGAGCGACAACCCCGCGACCGCGAGGATCGCCATTCCCGTCAACGACGCCATCAGTGCCGACACCCCGGGGTCGGTGGTTTGAAAACCGTGACCGTCTTTCAGCAGCAAGAATCCGGCGGAGTAGATGATCGACGCCACCGGCTTCAGCAACACGAACGCAATCAAATACGCGTTGATCTTCTTGTACCACTGCATGCCCTGCTCGGTCCCGGTCAACGATGTGGCCAACGGCCACACCGCAATCAAAATGATCAGCAACGCACCGCGCAGAATCATGAAGATCACCATTGCCCCGGCACCGAACACCGCGAAAATCGCGACGATGATCGTCAACAGCGGGGTCAGCGCCAGCAAACCCTCATTCGTCAGCAAGCTCGGCGCCGACTGATCGAACGGTGCCCCCGTCGCCGTTTTAATGATCCACGGCGAAAACTCGTCACCCCCCTTGATCAACAAGGCAACGACCCCAGCACCGGCCGCGGTCACCGCGATCAGGCGCACCAGCATCTTCACCGCCTCCACACCGGGCTCGGAGCGGGCGGTGATCCCCAACCGGGCACCGCACAAGATCAACCCGACCACCGCGGCGAGGATCGTCAGATACCCCAGATTGCCCTGCAAGAAACCCGCCGGGCCGCCCGCAGAGCCGTCCGGGTTCGCCACATTGGGAGAGGGAATGTTCAACCAGAACGTCCCCAACGTCTTCAGAATCGACACCGTCATATCGGCCGCCGACTTCCGTATCTCCTCCAAAAAACTATTCGTGACCTTCGACGCCACAGCACCCGCGGCGCTATGGAAATAGCACCCGAAATCCCCAAAGCCACACATCAGGACACCCCCGCCCAGGGAACGAACCCGGCGAGAGACGGAGCGGAGGACCCTGTTACCACCAACGTCGGCCCGGGCTGGGGGACAGCGCGCCAATCACCCGCATACCACTGCATCGCTATGGTCAGCTGCGGGTAGCTGTCGGTTCGGCCGTCCACGCTCGCTGTCAGCGCAACGCTGGCCTGATCGGGGGAGTAGGAGATGATGCGAAACCCGGCGAGCTGCACCCCGGTACCGCTCTGATCAGCGGCCGTAGCCGGTGTCTTCGCTACCTGCGCGGAGTACTCGTTGGGGACCACGGACAACTTGAGCATCGAGTCCTGCTTTTCTTGTGGTGTGCCGGTGCCGCGGCCAAGGTTCGACGCGGCGAGCAACGCCCCGAGGGGGGTGTGGGAATAGCAGTAAGCCACCCCGGCAGCACCGTGCAGCGTCGGGCCATCAGCGGGGGAGGAAGGCACGGCGAACCCGGCATTCAGTGTCCAGGTCACCCCGGCCGGTGGTGAAGTGGGCACGGTTTGGTCGGTGCCGGTGGTGGAGCAGCCCGCGGGGCGACCTTCCTGACCCGCAGGCGGTGCTGCGGTGCCCCCACCGGAAGTCGGGGTGCTCCCTACCGGCGGGGCCACCCCGGGGGACGCACCAGGTGACGCCGCGACGGGGGTCGCCGGTGTGGGGTTGCTGGTGGCGGCGTGGATCAGCACGAAGACGAGGGCGGCGGCGACCAGGGCCAGCAACACCGCTGAGCCCATCCACGCCGGTGACGGGCCACCAGCCGTTCCCTGCTCCTGGCGGTCGCGACGACGTTTCGAAGCCATGGTGTTCTCCCCTTTGTCAGGTCGTGAGGTTCAGGACGATCGCGGCAAGTCCAGCCGCGGACGCGAGGATCAGGAAGGCCGCCACCTGCACCGGGCGGGATGACACCGTGCACTCGCAGCGGTGCAGCTCGTACCCGTGCACTCCGAGCAGGACGGTCGTGGCGGCCAGGCACCCCACGCACACCGCCCACGCCGTGTCGGTGGCACTCATCTACACCACCACCCCGACGAGAGCACTGGCGCCGCCGACGAGCACGAAGCACAGCAGCACCCCGCCGAGGGGTACCGGGGCCGGTACAGCCTCTGCTCCAGCCGGTTGGTGGCCGACGTCCGCCCGGTGATGGTGCTGCCCCACCATCGCCGCGACGAGGACGCTGCCCATCACCACGCACACGCCGCACATCACCCACACTGCGATGTGGACAACCGACAGCAGGCCGGGCGGCGGCGTTGTTAGTGGCGCATCTAGGCCGGGCACAGTGCCCACCCCCCGTAGTGCAGCAGCGGAAGAACGTTGCCACCCGTCGACGGTGGCCCCACCCACAGCGGAGAGGTAGGGCCGTTGAGGAGAGAGGCACCTGCGGCGACGTTCATTTAGGTGACTGATCCGACGATGGCCCCGGCCGCGCCGATGAGGACGGTGCCGAGCAGGGAGAAGCCGAGGCCTTTCATGGAGGCGGCTTCGTCGCCGCGGTGGTGCTTCCACGCCATGGTGGCGGCGGCGACGACGAACCCGACGAGGCAGGCGGCGAACGCCCCCCAGGCCACGTAGTTGACGACGGTGAGGATGCCTTGGGTGCCGGGGGGTTGGGTGGAGTTGATGTTGATGCCGGAACCGGGGCCGGCGAGGATCAGGTCGGTGTGCAGTGCATTCATGGTGGGTGTGCCTTTCTTCTTTTAGGAGGCCGCGGTGCGGCCTCGGGGAAACTCATGGGGGTCCTGCTGCGGGGCCGCGTCGACCCCGGGTTCGTGGGCGCGGGCGGTTTCCGCCGCCCGCCGGATCTGGGTGATGGAGCGGCGGGTGCGCCGGGGCACGGTGGCCAGGTCCAGGTCCAGGGTGGTGCGCCAGGCCTCCACCCAGGGCAGGTGCCACAGGGTGGGGACCATCCCGGCGACCCGTTTGATCTCGGCGACCAGCACCGGGGGCAGCCGGGGTGCGTCGTCGAGGACGACCAGGCCGAGCAGGTGTATCCCGGTGTGCCCGGTCGCCCAGTGCGCGGCCATCCACCCGGCGTAGTGCAGCCCGGTGGCGTGAGTACGGGCCACGAGCAGCACCCGTGGTGGCGGGGTGCCGTCCGGGGTCAGCGGCAGGCGCTGCGGCAGCTCCAGGGCGTCTTCCCCGCACAGTGCTGCCACGGTGGAGGCCCCGGCACCGCCGTGCACCCCGACGACCCACAGCAACGGGTCCGCGGTGACCTGTTCGGTGGGCAGGCCGGCACCGGTCGGTGCCGCCACGTTCGTCAACGGCTCCTGCGGCCCGAACCGAGCCGCCAGGTCGCCGCCGAGGACCGGTGAGTCCTCCACCTGCTCCGGAGGAGGAGGCGGGGGTGGCGCGGTGGGCAACAACGGATTCGGCACGGAAGTCCTTTCAGGGGTACGTCGGGGCAGGGTGGCGCCACTACCGGGGCGGTTCGTCCCGCTCACCGGGGCACCGCCGCTGCAACCGCGGGTGCGGGTGGGCCAGGCACCGGTGCCGGTGGCGCGGGTGCCGCGGCTGGTGGTGGGGCCGGTGCCGCGGTGGTGGTGGTGGGTGTGGGGGCCGGGCTGGGCACCGGGTTGGGTGCGGGTTGCCCCGCCGCGGCGGACACCGGCACCGACGGTGTGGGCAGCACCGGACCCGACGCCACGGGCAACCCGTAGACGGTGTCGGTCCCGGCGACACTGGAGGTCACCACCGCCCGCGTCCCGGACACCCCGATCGGGGTCACCCCCGAACCGGTGGGTGTTTCCCGCCCGTCGGCGGTGACCATGTACCGATCGGAGTTCCGGGTGCCGTAGGCGGCGGTGTCGGTGACCGAGGTGGTGCTCCACCCGGTGGGCAGGGCGTGCAGCACCCCGTCGCGGGCGTCGAGCAGGACCGGACCCAGGGTGGACAGCAGGTGGTGCGGGGAGAGCTGCCCACCCCCCGAGCCGAACGACGTGGCAGGCACCCGCAGCGGTGTGCCCACGGCAGTGTCGGTGAGCGGGTCGACGAGCCCGACGAGCTGGGTCGCCGAGTCGGTGGTGTACCAGGAGGCCACCAGCAGCTCCGGGTGCGCCACCGTCATGTTGGCGGACACACCGGTGTAGCCGGTGATCGAGGCCACCGCACCGGCACCGGCCGGGGTGGGCACCGTCACCGGTGGTGGTGGGGCTTCGGCGGTGCCCGCCCCCAGGCGCCACACCTGTCCTACCGAGTTCGCGGCGACGATCGTCGCCCCGGTGGCGCCGAGCGCGACCGACCCTGCGGGCACCGCCCGCTCCACCAGGCTTCCCCCGGTGATGGTGGCCGCTCGCTGCCCCGGCTCGCTCACCAACGGGGAGTCCCCGGCGAAGGACACCGACGCCCCGCTCGGCAGGGACACCGACCCCGCGGTGTGCTCCCCGTCCAGTGCCCACCAGTGCACCGTGCTGCTGGCGGTCACCGCCACCACGGGGTGCCCGTCGATGCGGGACAGGTGCAGGCCACCGCCGGAGCTGGTGCTCGCTGCGGCGCGGGGCAGCTCCGCCGACCACACCGGGGCCCCGGTGGCCGGATCGAGCACCGCCAGGACGGGGGACCCCGCCGTCCCGGTGACCGTGACGATCCTGCCGTCCGCGGTGAGCACGGGGACACTGCCCGCCGCGATCGGGGCCGACCAGTCCGCCTGCCCGCCGTACCCGGGCGGGGGCAGCGATGGGTAGGGCGTCGGGGTGCCCGACGGTGGTGGGGGTGCTGCGGCGGCCACCGCAGGCGGGGGAGTCCGGTTGGAGGCCACCACCACCACGGTGGCCACGGCCAGCAGCGCGGTCACCGCGAGCCCCACCGCCAGCAGCCGCCACCGACCCCACCCCGACCGGGCGGCGCCCGGGGCGGGGGTGGCGTCGAACAACTCACCATCACCGGTGACGATGGCCTGCCACACCACATCGGAATCGGCGGCCCGCACCGTCGCCCGGATCGCCCCCTGCTGCCCCCGCAGGCGCCGCGCTTGGGCCACCAACACCGCGGTCGCCGCGGCCCGCGGGTCCTGCTCACTGTCACCGGTCGGGACCGGTTTCCCGTCGATCTCGGCGTGCTCCGCGCCCAGCACCACCACCGGGCAGGGGAAGGTCGGCACCTCCCACAGCTGCCCGTCCGGGGACACGAACCCGTTTCCACCGCGGCGTGGCGCGGTGCGTGGGGTGCTCATGACCCACCACGGAAGGACACCCGCGCCACCTGCCACGGTGTGGTGGTGCCGGTCCGGGTCAGGAACACATACATGGTCTGGGAGTCCAGCGGTGCGGTCCACCCGTCCTCGCCGTGCCCGGTGACCGTGATGGTGTACCCCCGGGCCGCCGCGCCCAACTGGTCCGGCGGGCGACCGTCGTCGTGGTTCACGGCCAACGCGACCGTGGTGTACCCGTGGTGGGCGGCCAGGGTGTTCCACTGCGCGCCACCGCCCTGTTGCAGGGGCTGTTTCAGCACGACCGCGAATCCCGGGGTGGCGTACACCGCGGACCGCACTTGCGCGTCGAAGGGGGAGCGGTCCAGGGCGGTGTCGTAGATGAATGTGGTCGCCGCGAACGCCGCCGCCACCGCGTCCGGTGACTGCCCGTCCACCGGGCCGCCCGCCTGGCCGCGGGGTTGTCCCGGTGTGCCCGCGGGGATCGGCGGATTCGAGGGCACCGGCGCCGCCGTCGAGCGCGGCGGGACCGAACCGGGGGCAGCAGAGGAGGGTGCAGCAGAAAAGGGTGCAGCAGAAAAGGGTGCAGCAGCACTCGGGTCCGTGGGGGAGGACACCGACGTCCCGGTCGCCGGTGCGGGGGCTGGAGCGGGTCCACCGCACCCGGCGCACACGGCGACCGCCACGGCGGCACCCGCACCCCAGCGGCCCGCGTTCCCGAGCCGCCTCACGACTGCTCTCCCGCACCGTCACGGG
>JAABUU010004247.1_pt1 | contig 17115 bp, 30 predicted proteins | sample 5559301 | NCBI WGS metagenome assembly JAABUU01 (sample SAMN10711884, study PRJNA513360) | rock metagenome | isolation source: Antarctica rocks | place: Antarctica: Victoria Land, Richard Nunatak white | reverse complement strand
CACGCAGATTTGTGCAGTTTGGTGGTGGCATCAGTGCAGAACAGCTAGACTGGTTTGTGCAGCAGCTGGCTGATGCCAGAGCCGCTGATCAAAGAGTCATTGTGTGCGGGCATTTGCCACTGCACCCAGGCACATGCATTGGAACCTGTTTGCTGTGGAACTATGAGGAGGTGTTGCAGGCCATTTGGGACGCTGGCAATGTTGTTGCAACTATCAGTGGGCATGCACATAATGTAAGCTTGTGCACACCCAATGCATTGTTTTGCCTGTCACAGACAAGCCACTGCAATGCAACGTGTACAAGCTGCTCATGCAAAGATGTTGCTTTTACATGTAACCGGGTGTGGCTCACACACCGCTTCATCAGATGGTGCCGTCAACTTGCTATCTCCTGTGACTCTTGGTCAACACTGGTTTTCTGTGCACCTTATGCAGTACTCTGTGAAGCTGTACATGTGAGCCCTGCCAGGTTCTGCTTGGCGCTTCTTTGCAGCTGTACTTGGTCAAGGTCAACTCTCGTACCTAAAAGGAATGCTGTGTATGAATGCAGGATGGGTATGCAGTTGATGAGCATGGGGTCCACCACAGGGTTCTAAATGCTGTGTTGGAGACACAGCCAGGCAAAGACTGTTATGGCTGGCTGGATGTGTATGCAGATCATCTAGACCTTGTTGGCATTGGAGAATTAGACAGTCAAAAGATGCCTTTTGCTGATCAGCATGGTCCAGGAAGCCCATTGAAAAAACAATCGCATTCTGTTGAAACCTCTGAGGCAGAGGAAGCTGCGCTTGAACGGCAACCTTAGAGACAGCAGGTGTCTTTGTGCTAGCACAGTAGCCTGATGATCTTTCACATCCTGACCTGACATAATTTTGTGGTGCCAATGCTGCGTTACCAGAAACTTTGACTGATCTTGAAAAAGACCATCCCCATTTTACTAATTAATTAATTTTATTTGGCCTGCTGTATGTACCTTTAGACAAGAGCTGTCAGGTCCTTGGAGTACTAGTGTAACGGACAGGTGTAGGACCTGATAGGCTTGAACTGATACTTGTGCTAGAGCATATGGCAGTTGCCTCAGGCGAACGGGTAGTTTATGTGCTATTCCATGCGTTGATGTTGACATTGGCTTGTGACATGAGGTGTTATTTACTGCAGTCAAGTTTGGCGTGGGCTTGTGACATAAAGCTTGTTGCATGTAGCTGCTTGACAAGGTGATCGTTTGCCACTTACAGTGCTCAATTGTTTGCAAAATGAAAGTGCCGCATGGCAGGCATATTGCAAGTTCTCAGCACCGGTGAGAATGATGAGCATTTTGTGGCTGTCATGCATATTGATATGCTATTACAGTCATGCACACCTTGGTGTGATACAAGAAAAGATGCAGGCCACGCTGTGCCCACACGCATATACAGTCTTTCAAGTTTCTGCTGGTCATGACTAACCAGATTGTGTCATACAGTGCCGCCAATGTCAATATACTTACACTGACAAGCAGCTGCAGCTGGCACTGCAGATACATTGTAACTGGTACAGCGTGACATATGACTTGGTCTAAATGTTACACTGATGTTGTGGGTACAAAACCCTAGGCAGGTGACTGAACCCAACGAGGTCAGCAGACCTGGTGAAGCCTGAAGCTGCAGCAGACCCACAGTTGTCTGTGCAAGCAAGTCATGGCCGCAAGACCTTGACAACAGGCACATAGTCATCATCACCATCAGAGATCTCTACCAACTCTGTTGCCGAATGTATTTTGCTTGACATTGCTGGAGGAGCTTGCCTTGGTCTGGCAGCGCGCCTGCGTTTGCTGCCAGCTGCAGAATGTGAATTAGACACCCGAGCTGGCTCTGATGTGCCAACTCTTGTGCTTGACTCGGCCACCTCTGAGCCATCCGGCAGACTCTCCAGCACAACTGCTTTGCCTGCAACATACATGCCATGGTAGTGATGGTGAACAACGACACAGCATGTCTCACAAAATGCACGCATGACGTTCACTACAGCACATGTCGGCTACGCAAGTGCAGCCCAGCAGGTCTCACAGCACCCTGTTTGCTCCTGTCAAAAACAGTCCATCCTGACATGCTTTGCCACAGGACAATGAGCACAAGTTGCTGCTACTGACCTGCCAGGATCTGTGCAGCCCTGGAAGAGCATTTAAGATAGGCATTTGTGGCATAGGCAGTATAGCCAAACTCAATGCACAGGATGCCGGTCTGCACCATTTGAGCCAGCAGCTGTTCACTGTCTTCTTTGCTCATTAATTTGGCTGCTTCAGCAGCACCAACAACCTGAGTCACAGGAGAGGTCCTGGGCCAAAAGATGCAGTATACAGATAGATGCTAATCTAAATCCAAACACATCTGCACTGATTGCGCCAATCTCCCTTTCTGGAATATAGGGTTGCATCCATGCACTGTCTGTCACAAGCAGACCAAGTAAGGCAATTCTGTGCGTCACCTGCAAGCTACTGACATTATCCGTAGTACTGACTGTGACTTCAGTTGCATGTCAGCTCAAGAGCATGTATGATACCAGCATGATGTGCACAGGCAAACCCTCCAGTCTGATGCCATGATAAGCTACAAAATCAGCTGTTTCAGTGACATGAAATCAGTAGACTATAAGGGTGTATTTGCGCTGGGCACGCATGGCAGACTTTTCATTCACTCAGCACTCATACACTTGCTATTGGCCAATGCCAGCTGGTATCCACAACAGCAATTTTGTGAGCTGAACAGGCCAGCTGTGGTTCAAAGCTAGCTCAAAGCTGCTAGTCATTACCAGTCCGCTCACACCTGACTCAGACTTCCCAGAGTATACCTTCCAGCCCCATCAACTAGGCTCACAGCTGCCAGCTTGTAATGCTGATGCTCACCTGGCTTTTGCGCCAAGCATCCATCAGCTGCGTCAAGGGCAAGCGCTTATCAGCTGCAGGCAGCGTCTGCAGAGTGTCCACAACAGCGGCTGCTGCCACTGACATGTCTTGCTGCCTCACTTTCAGCTGACGGCGGCAGTTGTCACACCTGCCACTGCACATTGCTGGTGCCTCTGCAAAGTACCTGCAGGCAGTGTTACCCAATACATGGAAATGCCGTCAGTAATATCCAGAAATACACCATATCGCCCTATCAGGCACAGATATGTTGAAGATAAAGGCTGCAGGTGTCACTCGCATGGCCGTCAAAGCCGGGTCCGCATGCAAGGTCCACAGAAGGTGGCATATGTGCATGTATCGGCAGTGCAGTCTTCTGACCAATCAGCTTGTCTGCTAGACAGGCAGTGAACACCACTCAGTGTGATGACGTAGTTGCATGCTCAGGCCTGCTTCCAATCTGTTCATCTCACTTCAGCACCTCAATGACAAGCAATGCCTACATCATGCCAAGGACAATGCAGACACTGCTGTTGGTCTAGCCAGACTCAGAGTTGTGGGCCAGAAACAGGATAATGAACAAAAACTTAAAGCAGGGAGTACCTGCAGATCACTGCGCGTCTGCATGTTGACAATATGGAGGCATACTGCATCATGGCAAACAGGTTGGGCTGCCATGTGGGCTCAGAGCAAACAATGGCCGCCTGGCGCAGAGCATCGCTGAAGCGGTACATGAGCATGCAGCGCGCAAGTTGCCCATCACGCCCTGCCCGCCCTGCACACATGCACCTCTCCTGTCAAACATCAGTCCTCTACAGACTTGTTTGGATGGTCCTCCTAAGAGTGACTATCGAGGATACACAACTGATCAGAGATGGCACTGCGGCTCACAAATCTCTCAGCTTTGGCTCTGCTACACATTCAACTGTAAAGTCACCCAAAAAGTCAGATCTGGCCTGAGTTCCTGGTTGATCGGACAAGCATCACACTTTGGAAGGGGGATGCAGGATGCAGCATGATGTACTCAAGATGCTCTGTCATGTATGCGGTATAGTTTGTCATGGAGGCGGTATAGATTGTCATGTACGTGGTATAGATTGTCAGGTCAGCTGCGTCATGAAAACATAACGCATCTACAGATGATTCTCTGAGCACACAAGCTAATCCACCAAGGCAAGCTTGGCTCGGGTCCACGTCAGCACTCAAGGCTGTACACGATGTGCGCATGGGCTGATGCATGCTGACTTGTGCGTCGTGTCAAGGGGAATGTGGTTGGAGTGAAACAGGGCAAGGGTGCACCTGACTCCTGATAGTAGTTCTCCAGGGATTTGGAGAGGGAGTGGTGGATGACAAAGCGCACATCTGGCTTGTTGATCCCCATCCCAAAGGCAATGGTAGCTACAATCAGCTGCAGCCGGCCTGCAGGGACATGGGACACAGGAAGTTTCCAGATCAGATCAAGTTGTGAAGTATGGGCCAGTTGCACAAACTCATGGGAAGCATTGCTTCTGACTGATTGATCCCTACAGAAGATAACGTGTACTTGTGGATCGCAATTTGTACAAAGCTCCTGAAACCAAGCATGGGTGACACAGACGCAAGCAAATCAGCATCAGCTGGCATGCAGACAAGCTATTCAGGGCAGCGCCCATAGGGACATGCTATGTGACACACTTTCTTCACACAGCATACACATGATCCAGAAGCTACAAACGCGCAGGTGAGCAAACCAAAGCAGCATCCTTCAACTAGTTGTGACATACTGCTCAAGCGAAGCGCAGCTTGTACCATAGCTGAAAGCAGTCTGCCACGGAAATGTAGGCGTTGTCATGTATAGATACCTGTGCTCCACTGCATGTGACAGGTCTGCCTGTCTTGCGCATCCATGTCAGCGTGGTAGCAGCCACACGCCAAGCCACGCTGTGACAGCTCCCCAGCGACCTGCTCTGTATCCTTCCTGGTCAGGCAATACACGATGCCAGAGTCACCGTGAGGATAGTTGGCATTGATCCAGTCTACCATGTACTGCATCTGATCAGGAGCTGCCTTGGGCTTTGCATGTACCTGCAAGGTCGACCAAGGGTTGAGCAGAAAGCCTGGCTGGAGTTGGGGTGACCTCAAGGGCTGGCGGACAGGGGTTCAGGACAGAGGAGGAGGGGGCAAAAGAATGGCATTTGCAGGAAAACGGCATTTGCAGGAAAGTGGCATTTGCAGGCAAATGCTGCACTCTGTGATGACTGCTTCAGACTTTGGGAGAGCTATGAAAGGGACCCAAGGGGGCAGGGGGGGGGGGAGACAAGTCAACCGCTTTTTAGGCCAAATCTGTACTTAAACACTAGGCATACAAATCACCACACTGCAAGACTTGTTGTGATTAACATGGCCAGCCAGCTTGCATTCCAATCGTCATATGAGGTTGTTGACTTGCTTGTGTGAGCAATACTGAGTATAGCTCTTGCATCACACAACACTAAGGTGTCAGAGGTGGTGGCAAACCTCATAGATCAGGTTTGGGCGATTGACACTGGCAGAGAAGGCTTCACAGGCTTCGATGCGCAGCATGGCCTTCAGGTCGTCACACACACGCTGTGTAGCAGTTGCAGTCAAAGCCATGATGGGCACATCAGGAAACTGCTGCTTCAATACACCGAGCTTCTTGTAATCAGGCCTGCAGGCATACATGTGTGTGTGTGTCATTAGCACTGTCACTGTCATGGTCATCATCAATGCGTAAGTTCATAAGTTTGCCGTTGTTTATGCTGTCGTTATTGTGACTTTCTGGCTGGCAACGGATGGCAAGCAGCAATGTCACTTCATAGCCAGTTGCAGTTTCAGGCTGCGCCTGCCTTAGGGATGAAAAGGAATGCATATTTAGCACACGAGCAGATCTGAGTTGCTTCCCTGGTCATACAACATGCGTGCATTGCACTGTTTTGTGTTGTTACCTGAAGTCATTGCCCCATTGACTGCAGCAGTGCGCTTCATCAATGGCTATCCTATCCAACCTGCCAGCCTGTGTATGCATGCAGCAATGCATTGTGCTGCAACTAGCTGCGTGCCACATGCAACCATTCATACTTCTTGTAATGTGTTCAACCATGCAGCTGCAATGCTTGTCTTCAAGCACAATATAGATTTTTAAAAATGCATGCAGACACCAGAATGCTGTGCAAAACAAACAAGAGTGCTGGCGCTTGAGCAGAACATGTGCTGGCATGGTGCTCAATAACAGGTGATCAGAGCATGTGATGCATGACTGCTGTTTAATAGGCACTACACCATGTCTGGCATGTTCAAAGTGTCGAAATGCATGAAGAATCAGCATGAAAGAAGCATAACATACAGTGGAAAGAACCAGTGCTGGCGGAGTTACCTTGTACAGCTTTTCCAACTTGCCCATGAAGCGCTTCTGGCGCACAATGCGCTCAGGAGTAGCTGCAGCACAGACAAGCTTTGCAAAATTGGTTGTTCAACATTGATCAAAGCATATAACAGCATAGACACCCAAGACGTGACATGTTGAGCAAAATCTGTTAGCCAGGCGCATGGTGCTCAGGCTGTGCACGTTCACCTGACGTCATGCATCTGCACATATGTTCTGCTGAGACAGAGGATCAGGAGTGAAATACCGTGCATGGAGGTAAGTGTATTGGGCCTCACCGTAAACTAGCCTAACGCTTGTGTCTGTCTCAATGTCATTGTACAAAGGAGTGACCTCATCCTTGGGTGTCATGCTGGTTACTGCCACAGCTTTGATCCCAAGACTTGCTAGTCCCAATACCTGAATGATCAGCACTCAATAAGTGCTGCTTGGCCAGCTTGAGAGCTTTGTAAGAATGCAGATAGCTATCAGATTGGCATTTGAAACCAGTCAAAACTGAATAGCTGCCAGACCAGCTGTGTGGTCTGCAAGACTGAAAACAGTTTTCAGATTTACAGTTGAAATCGGTTGACAGGGTGCAGACTAGATCACACAGAGAGCAGTGAGCTATATGAGCCTTGCTGCCTTGGCAGAAAGGTTGTCCAAACATGTGTGCGTTCTGTTCGTGTTGGCACTAGGCTTTTGCTGTTAGTCATACCATGTGTAGGCTACCTGATCCTGGATGAGGGACAAGAGGGGGCTGACAACCAGAGTGACACCTTTACCAGTCAAGGCTGGTAGCTGGTAACACAGTGATTTGCCACCCCCGCTTGGCAGCAGGCACAGTGCATCCCTTCCTTGCAAAGTGGCATTGATGACCTCTCGTTGCAGAGGCCTGCAGCAGTAAAGGGTGCTTCAAAAATTGCAACCAAGACAGCTTTCAGTTTGTCATTGGATTGTCATTTGAAGTGGCAAGCTTGCAGTGAAAGATGTCAGTCAATGGGTGGCTTTGGCGGCTGCAGGTCTTATGCAGGGCCTAAAGGCGTTGTGAGCTTGATTGGAAGGGGGCACATGGGGGCAATGAGGTGTGATGAGCCTATCAGGTCACGTGTAACACCATTGACAGAGTGTTCAGCATGGCTTATGTGGCGTTGGAATTGCAGCATGGAAGCGATGTGCATTACAACCTATCTGCTGATCTGCAGCTGGACGACAAGAAGTGTTGTTGCCAATGAAGACTGGCAGTGCATTGTACAGGTTGCCAGATGCAGAGGCTGTAAAAGGAAAACCTGAAGCTGGCCAGGGCAAAGGCGCTGTGCAGCAGATGGTCCACTTCCATGTCCCAAGCAAAGTTTCCTTGCCAGTCTGCTTTTGGAGCTCTGCTGTTCAGGGTGATTGTGCGACATAGCTGTTCACGCTTGCCTTGCAGCTGCTGCTGCCTGGCCAGTAGAGACTCTATGCTAGCCTCAACCTGCATAGTGATACATTGCTCTCTTGACATGCAGCATTGCTGCCTAAGTCTCACTGCAAAGCAGCTTGAGACGCACATCCTTAGCACTTAAAGTCTTGAGGGTGGCAGATGACCAACCTGTATGAGCTCAGTCTCTACAGCTTCCAGTTCATCTTCTGGACTGCCACCCAACATGTGCGTATGCAGTCTTTGGGCAGGCTTGCACCACAAGCTTGGTATATAGCCTACAATTTTATCAAAGCATGTGCATCGTACAATTGCCGCATAGCCATCGGTGTCAAAGCATGAGCAGGGTCAGCTGTGTGAACACAGCAGCTGCGCCCTGAACTAATCATGCTGGCGGGACAGGGGGAATAGCCTTGAACAAGTCAGAAGTAGTACCGCCAGGAGCTCTAGCTCTGAGCAGTGGCCAAGACTTTCGCTCATGGCATTGGAGGTGACGTGTGCAAAGACTATGGAGCAGTTGTGAATAGCTCCAGATTTTCCGGTGAGGTGAGGGAGATACAGAGAACAACTTTATGTTGCTACGTTCGTGCGGCACAAGCTCATAAGACTGAATGACGTAAGGAGGCTGAGGTCGTGTCAACTGTGCCTACACTACCAGATGTTGGCAAGCAAAGTTGTGATCCACTGTTCTGACTGCAGCTGGTCTTGATCTAAGTTCACACAACTGTTGGTGAGATGCATCATGGGCGAGATTGGTCCTTGAACTAAGTCATGCTTGCATCCGGGATGCTATGCCGATTTGGAGGTTGTAATGACCTGTGCGCCGTCAGCTCTTGCTCATTGAACACTGTATAGCCATAGAGTTCGCTGCCATGGCCAGATGACTAATAAGCAAGAAGCAAGCTATGGGAAACTTGGCATTACAAGCTTGCCATCGACCATGCGTTCTATCTCGCCGCGAGCAGTAGACAATAGGCACGCCGAGAGCATCAGGCGACAGCAGAGACTATCAGTGTACGAAGCATATCTGGTGCCGGTACTTGTCCAGTGATCACGGCAAAGTCAGTCCGGCACAGTCTGCTGGACTGAAAACTAGAGCTACCAGTATCAATACTGAGCTGCAACTTGCGTAATGAAGCCCGCTCAGGGGAAAATCTAGTAGAAGCATACCAGACTGACCAGATCAGCGATCACTCAAGCAGTCTATGCCGCCTAAAAAGACTGCACCGATATCTCAAGGGGTTGCCACCAGACATCGGACCAGGAGCGCTCCTGCAGAGCAACCAGTGGTCGCAAGTCCGCCAAAGAAGCCTAAGCAGTATGCTTCCTCAACAGACGACAGTGATATTGAGGTGGATATTGGCGATGAGTCACAGGTAGAATACAAGTTGCCGAGGCCATTTCACAATGCAATCTCCCATTATCACGCTCAAGGCATGTGTCACAGGCAGCTGCAAGCAGCCTATTGCAAGAACAGCAGCGACAACCAGATGACGACTTTGATGAGCAGCAATCAGGTGCAATATATGTTGTGCGCTGCGCTGACTAGAACTGCAGTCAGCTACAACAGGATATACCAAACTGTTGTGTGTCCAGGGCCAGCTCCATGTCCAGCAGGTCCAGCAGAGCTCACAGAGAGCTTGCATTCATTTGCAGCAGTGACTGCTTATCTTAGGTCCCGCCTACTTGACACCTTTAGCACTGCAGCTGCCTCTATGGAGATGCGCCCAAAGTTACAGGAAGTGTACTTAAACCTACTGCATCTGCTCAGCAACACAGCGGAAACACCTGGGGCTAATCACTCGTTCCTGCTGCTTGGAGCACGAGGCACAGGCAAAACTCTGGTGCGCAGCTGACATTTGTCATGTTTTCCTTTCTATGGCCAAGCACACATCACTTGCGACACTACGCCCATCTTCATGACCTGGTATACAGGTGATGCAGCGTGTGCTAGCTGAGTTGGAAGCGAATTATAATCTTCATGAGGGCAGACCAACTGTTGGCATTGTCAGATTGACAGGGCTTGCTCATACTGAGGATGTGGTAGCATTCAGAGAAATTGCTCGCCAACTTTGCAAGTATGCTGCAACTCATGACGCAAGCTGTTGATGAGGTAGTGCAATGCCTTGATGTCGGCAGGCTCAGCATATGGCAGTCTTGAGTGCATGAATTGGCTCAAGTCACACAGTGCAACACCATTCAGCCATCCCAGCCATCGCTGTAGTGACGAAGCATGTTTCATGTCTCATATGCACTGTTAATCTTGAAGGTACTCGGCCATGTACTAAAATGAGCACAACCGTAGAGGCCTGCCGCAGTTCTCCAGACAGAGCAGTCTGCCTTGGTTGCAGAACATTCAACTGCAAGTACAGCAAGGCAGCATCTTTGGCCGAGAACCTGACCTTCCTGAGGGAAATGCTGCGGGAGCTGGGCCGAGGCCACAAGGTGGTTGTCTTTGTCCTGGATGAGTTTGACTTGTTTGCCAAGAAGGCCAAGCAGACCACTCTGTACAACTTGCTGGACGCCATGCAGTCTGCTGATATGCAGGTAATCATTTGCAAACACTGACCAGAAATACATGCCATCCTTGTCAAACTATGTATGCAAACTAATTACTGTGTCTGGTGCAACGTGCCATCTTTTGTTTCATGTCTTGCAGTTAGACACATGTGTTTCAGCGACGCTCAATGCGACAGCAGGAAAAGTACGTAGTGTGCAGAGCCCAAGTCTGCGTCAGAGCAGGGTGCATGTAGTGACTCACGACACACAGTTGCAGAGCTGAAGAAGGTGCAGCTTTGTCACAGAATCATTGCAATGCCAAACTTACCATCATTAAGTGAGCGGCTCTAAGCAAGGACGTTGTTCACATTCTCATTTAGGCAGCTGTCGTGGGGCTGAGCTGCCGGCATGATGTCATGGAGTTGCTTGAGAAACGAGTGCGCTCGAGATTCTCTCATCGCAAGCAGCTCATCCCTGAGATGGAAGAGAAGGACTTGGATAGTGCAGCAGACAGTCCCAGGGGTGTGCTGGCCGCAATGCTGACTGTGCCTGACTCCACTGGCAATGGCAAGTCACATGGTCCTGTACAGCAGTGGAATGCTGCTATGGCCCAGATATTGAATGCAGATGTGGTCATGCAGCAGCTCAAGCTGATGATGAATCAAGGTAAAACATGGAAAGCCCATGACTTTGCTTGAATGACACATAAATGTTGGACTACAGGCTGTTGCGCAGAGATGGTGTCCAAACCAGCATGCGTCTGCCAGTATAATGCACCACATTTTGTTATAAATACAGTACAAAAACTATCAATCTGATATGCATTGGCCAGTGTAGACAGCCCAGGAACAGGACACAATAAATTTGCACAATCTGCAATCCCTGCAATGCACTGCATGCGCTTTGCAAACGTCCACTTTAGCTGTTCTAGACAGCATAAAACTAAATAAGGTCTGCCTTTGCATATGTTGTCCGTCTGCATTGACAGCAACCTTGCCATTGAGCTCTCTGGCTGTTGGCTGTCAGGTCATGGCAGGCCCAGAGATCTTGCAGATGTGGCGACGGAGGTGATGCTGGCAATGGACTCTCAGCCTGGAGTACCTCAACAGCAGGCCGTCTTAGCAGGCATAGCCTCCGCCACACAGTTGCAGCATCAGCAGGTGACCAGTCACAAGCAATCAAAACATGCTGAGCTGCGCTACTCTGTCCAATCTACACACACACAGGCAGGATAGCATTGGCAGTCAACCAGAATTAGCTGGTTATTGTATGTTCAGCCAAGTGTGTCTCTTTGGCTACAGCAGCACCATTTTGCTGTTTAGTTCCTTTCAAACATCAACACAAGCCAGGGGTGAAATACTGTGCAGGCCGACATGGTTGGATCATGCTCAGTGCTGGAGCTGTTCATACTCGTCTCCATATATCGCATCAAACGCCGCGGGCAGGACAGTGCCAACTTTGAGATGGTGCATGATGAGTACCGCAAACTGCTGGAACAGGGTGGGTCTGGGGACAGGCGCAGCAAAGCTGCTGCCCTCAGAGCCTTTGAACGCCTCATTGCATTGAGTCTTGTGTCCTATGTTGATGACCGGTGAGTGATTCGCCAGCTTGTAGGCACATGTGGATCTGCATGGCCTGCTTTGCCTCCGCATAATTGCTATTTGCATCAAAACACACATTGTGGCAATTTGGCATGTCACACATGTAACTCATTTGTGCTGAAATCACATGCAACCATGATTCACCTGTGTTGAATTATGAGCTCAATGGCAGCAGTATACAAGGATTATGTCATCATGCTCCTCCAGAAAGCTGGTGTATGAGAGTCAAGCAAATCGAGCACAGGCTTACTCACGTGCCCACAAGTCCTGCTTGTACTGTTGCTCAGGTCAGTGCTTTTGTGGTATGCAGGGCTGAGGAGAAAGGAGGTCTGCGTGAGTTTCATGCAGCCAGAGTGAATCTTGTTCTGCAAGAAATTGAGGCTGGGCTCAAAATGCAGAAGTCTTGCCCCAGCCTACTTAAGCATGCATTGTCTAATGAGGCTGTTCGTAATACCTTTGCCCACGGGTGACTGATGGCAAACATGTTAACAGCTGACCTCCACTGAGGTTCTACAGTGACAAGCATAGAGAGGCAAAGTGCGAATGTCTCCCTGCACCAATATAACAGCACTGCTGGCAAGCAACCTCAACTGTTCAGTCATGATATATTGTTTACATTTGATCTAGTACATACTAATGCCCTTTGATGTTGTTGCACACAAGCGCTGTGGCTGCTAGGGACGTGCATGATGTGAAGCTATGTGGCTGCACAAAGCAGTGTGCTCGCTCAATATGGTGTAAGTGAACAGTCATGCTACTCATAGTTCACAAATGGTGAATGTGGTCTCTCACGGCATAACTGCCCACCCATTCGGATGAGCACACCCGATGTGTTGCCCAGTGATGGACTTCAGCCAAACACTAGCTTCACAAGGATGACCACAGTGTTGATAGCAATCAATGGCACTGCACAAGCCAAGACATGAGTTGGCCCGACACAGGACATGCAGATTGTGGCACCTCTCAGCAAACAACTAGACTAAAATCAGTATTTAGTCATCATCACCTCTCAGATACGCCACAGCATGCAGACCGCCAATCATCTGACTTTTCAGCGCATTGGGATGAGCAGCTAAGTTGTTGCTGCCAATCTGTGAGTAGCCCCAGCCAACTGCAGCCAAGAGCTGTGTGAGTCGTGCAACCTGTCTGATTAGCAATGTGACACATCATTGGCTGCACTCACTTTTCTCCAGGAAACGATCGTTATTGAGAATCGCAACAGCGTTTATGAACAGCAATCCTCCCTGCAACAGTCCATCAGTGAGCGATCATGTCACTGGGCGTCAACCTTGAGTGTCCACAATCCCAGCGTGTAGTCTGATCGACCTGAAGCAGAGTCCATAGCCCGAAATAGACCATGACTGCGGAATGTCGTTCGAGTCAGACACCACTCAAGACCGCCATGTTCAGGGCATACAAGCTGCAGGTGCGATATGAGCAAAGGCGTCAGCCGACCGACTCGGTAACGTGCTGCTTGTCAGGCCGAGCGGCGTACGATTTGAGCGTGAGCCCTTGTGCCTTACTGCCAACGAGTTCATCCGGCGATCCCCAGGTAAATGCAGCTGCGTGTGAAATGCCTTGATCACTGGATCCCTGGATGCCAGCCAGCATGGTTTCTGCACATGTCCGGCGGAAACAAGCTTCAGGAGTTGTATGACTCTTTGTTTGGTCCAGATGATGACACATCTGAATGCGCTTACAGCTGCGCAGGCCAAAGGCCTGGCAATTCCGCACAGGTTGCTGGCTTACCTTGGGATGTCGTGCCTGCTAGTGAGTCGGTGACAAAGCACCTTGAAACAAAAGAACATCTGCAATGTGTTAAACCCAACGGGCTGTCTTTGGTCAAAGCTTGGTTGTCCTCCTCGCAGCAGGTGTGGTCACTGCCGTAACTCCAGCTTGATGCCTGACTGACATCTTGTAAACAGGTAAATGCTGCAGAAAAACGTCCTCAAAGCGATTCGAGCAGAAGGATGGCTGACAGACACAGCTAACCAGGCTATGTGCTTTGGACAGCTGCCAAGATGGACACAGTTGCTTGCAGACATGCTTCCCCTTGAGCACTGGCCCGAACAGGTTATACTTGTTGATGTTGCCTATGATCAAATTTGATGTATGATAGCCAGGTCAATGGTGTCATGCTTGCTGCAGATCCGCTCAAGGTGTCCTGTGTTTGACCAGATGATAGTGAATAGCTACAAGCCAGGCGAAGGCTTAAAAAGTCACATAGATCTTATGAAATTTGATGATGGCATTGCAATCATGTCCTTAGGCTCACCAGCTACGATGACATTCACCAGAGCAGAGGCCTTGAGGCCTGCCATGGATCAGTCACATGTTAAAAGACAGGCTGCGTCCAGCAAGATGTGTAATGGCTGCAGTGACAACAACTTGGTGTCTGCTTGTTCAAGTGATGACAGCAGGAATATAAACAGCTTACAGCAGAACATTGTATTGGAGCCTGGAGATCTGCTTCTCCTGCATGGTGAAGCACGTTATGGATGGAAGCATGGCATTGCTGCACAGCAACATTGCAGTCTTTCAAATGCAGTACACAGGGTCTCGGTCACGCTTCGGAAGTTGGCTGTGTAGTTGCATGCTTGTTTCATGAATCCAGTCATTTAGATCTAGAAAGACATTTTCATTCAAGTGGAATAAGACTACTAAGTCGACAGCTTGCAATGCTGTAAAGGCGTGTAGGTGCAGCCGGGAAAACAGCTTTTGATCAAGCGATTCATGAAGACAGTTACCGCTGGCAGCAGTCATAGCCAGATACATGATACAATTTCGTCGACCATGCAATGTTGGCATGCCTAATTTAAGTTTTCAGGAGCACACTGTTGCAGAAAGCGACAAGCAATGGCAGCACTTACCTGCATAGTTTTTGCATCAACTATCGAGGGCTCTAGATTTGCATACTCATCATCAAAGACTTGTCAATGTACTATGGACTGGTGACAAAAGTCCGCGTCGTGCTGTCCACTCGACATTGCTTGTACACAGACTTGGCAAGTCAAACGCAAGCACTGCAGTGTTGCGTATGCGCGACTCTCCTATGTGGCGGTCTTCGGACCAGGAAGCGCTTGGCCTAGACCGGAGCTTTCTTCAGCAGCCACAGCAGCAACAAACGCCCCGAAACAGTCACGACACCTTGTTTCACCGGCAGCATCAGACCAGTCAACCACAACTGTCGGAGCAGCATCCGGGCGAGTTCATGCGAGCCCAGACCGCTGGGCAAGCAAACAATAACATAGTTCATGGATTGCCGCAAGCATTGCTTGCGGAAGCGGGGCACGCAGCGGATCTGCCAAACATGCAACTCGACTTAGACAGTGTTACCCTTTCAGCGGCTCTTGGACTCGGAGGTGACAACGCTTTGGCTCAGTTTCAGCGCAATCTCAGCGATCAGAACGGACAGTCGTCATCAGACCTGAGTGCTATACTAGCTGCCTCACTAGGGCTACCGGTACAGTCTGCACTGCTCGGTACGTCCAGACTTGATGCAAACACGCGTCACACCCTGTGTTTTACAGGGTCAAACGTCTCTTGGCACCCTGCTTGGCAACGAAGGCTTGACCGGCTCCTTAGGGGCCACTGGCATGTTTAACCTGCCTCACTTGCTACCTCAAAACTCACTGATCAGCTCTAAGGTGCTTGACCAGTCCGCTGCTGCCATTGTCATCTTTGCGCATCAAACGTGTCAATAGCTTCAGTTAGAGCAGACTTCTCCAGGATGGCTTGCAGGACAATCAGTCTTTAGCTGGGTTGCCAAAAGGTGGATCCACAAGCACCCAGTCAAAGCCGTCAGTTGAAATTGAGGAACATGCTGAGGTGTGCAGTACTTCTGACAATGCAGTTCCTGGTTTTGTGTTCCTTGTTTTGATGGTTTCTCCCATCATTCATTGCATACACATCTTTTCCCAGGGTCAAGTTCACATGATGCAGCTTCTAAATTTTGGGCATGCTCAGTAGTGTTGAAGCATGGGTGCTGTGCAGTCTGATGAGCATAGTGAAGGCGATGAGGGCAGTGCAGGCACAAAGCGCAAGGGTCCTATGACTGAAGAAGATAAGAAAAGGCGAAGACAGGAAATCAACAGACAGTCAGCCCGCAGGATACGGGAAAGAAAGTCACATGAGATGGAACGCCTGAAACAACAGGTCTGTCCTTTTGCAACCTGCAGACTGCTATGCTATAACATGTGAGGATATATCTGCAATCAGAATGTGCTTGTGTGGAGCCTACATTGAGCTGTTGGCATGTATGCAGAATACGCTGCTGCAGCACCAGTTAGGCCAACTTCTGAAGTATGCATCAAGTCTGGCAAGGGAAAAGAATGTACTTGTACAGCGGACCATGGAGTTAACAGAGCGATGGAACCAGGTGACTGTGCGCAGCATTGTACATGTTTTTTCCATGTGATGCTTTGCTTACGTCCATTACAAAGAGCAAACCAGTGTGCCCAATCTCCTATGTGATCAATTACAGGATCAACTGCTTGATGTTAACCTTTGGTGCCACTTAATACTGCTTTGGTCAACAAACGTCCGCGATAAAGGTCCAGACAGATAGTTGTTGGATAAGGGTGATGCCTTGTGTGCAACCAATCAGGTTTTGTTCATCATTTGATGTGTTGCAGGCAGCAGCTGAAAACATAGAGCTGCGTGTCAAAGCTGCCCCACCCGCTAACAACCCAGGATCAGCTGCTACTGGCACATACCGACACAATCAGACACAGTCAGAATCACCACAACCACCTCAGCAGGACTTGTCTGGACAGCAAGCAAGCGGTGACAATGGTCCTGGCTTTGCACATTGATGTCATGCTGTCGGATCTTGCTTGTTGCTAGCAAGATGCACCAGCCCAATTTTGATGATCAATCATTTCATCCCATGTCAGTAATCATATGCAGGCTGACCTGTTTTGTATCATCAAAACCCATTTTTTCGGGCAGAAATTTGCAGCCCTGTTTGATCAGACCACTTCCTTGTCAGTTCAGCTTAAGCTAGCTCGCATGACCTGATTATAGACTGCTTTGACTGTCTTGTGGTTGTGTGTTGTTCTGGCTGCTCTGTAGATTTTGTATACTGTTTGTGGTAGATGGCAGTATGTCTTGTTGTGTTCCTTTTGCTTAGAAGTACAGATAGTGTTGATGAGGCTGCAGCAAACAGTGACATAACGTGGTGTCATTCTTGAGTTTGGAGTCTTTAGAAGGATCGATATGTTTGTACTTTTGAGTAGCCTCTGTGGTATTGATCGTATTGCAATGCAGAAAAAAATCCCGCAAGTGCATTTGAGCCGATACGAAGGAGTCATGGAGTAGATAGCAACAGCAACTTTGACACATATATACCCTAATGTGA